>Ga0081539_10005422_pt1 | contig 13033 bp, 9 predicted proteins | sample TabmetS4T2R2_FD_71023 | JGI IMG/M metagenome (GOLD analysis project Ga0081539, IMG submission 71023) | Tabebuia heterophylla rhizosphere microbial communities from the University of Puerto Rico - S4T2R2 | ecosystem: Host-associated > Plants > Roots > Rhizosphere ...
GACGTGACGGGGGTGGCGCATTTGCCGGCGGGTGTGGAAATGGTGATGCCGGGCGACAACGTGGCGATGGAGATCGAGCTGATCGCGCCCATCGCGATGGAGAAGGGGTTGCGCTTCGCGATTCGTGAAGGCGGCCGCACGGTCGGGGCCGGCACGGTTTCAGAAGTAGTTGAATAGGATTTACGACGATGCCAAGAGATAACATTGTGCTTCAATGCGGCGTTTGCAAGAGTCGCAACTACGTTACGACCAAGAACAAGAAGACAACGCCCGACCGGTTGGAGTTCAGCAAGTTCTGCCGCCGTTGCCGTAAACACACTGATCACAAGGAGACGAAGTAGGAATCCCTGCGTCTTTTGGACGAAGGGGTATAGTGTCAACGGTTAGCACGTCGGTCTCCAAAACCGAAAGTCCGGGTTCGAATCCTGGTACCCCTGCCAACTGAAATCGACGGCGTCGGAATCAGCGGCAAACAGCAAGGAAGTTATGGCTGAAACAGATAATCCAGATGCCCGCATAGTGGCGCCGCGAACGGCGCGTTTTGGTGAGGGGCCGGAAGGCAAAGCGGTCCGCCGCGAACGCGGTCAGTCTTCACCGGGACGCATCGGACAGTTTTTGCACGACGTGCGCCAGGAGCTGAAACGCGTTTCCTGGCCGACCGCGAGTAACGTTCAGAACACGACCATCATTACTTTGATAGCAGTGATCTTTTTCGCCGTGTACCTGTTCCTGGTCGATCAGGCGTTGTCGCGGTTGATTCTGGGTCTGGATTGGGTGATTGAAAAGCTAGCAGGGTTTTTGGGCCTCGCCTGAAGAAAAGAGTTTAAATGCTTCAGTGGTTCATTCTTCATACGTACTCGGGACACGAGAAAAAGGTGCGCGACAGTTTGAAAGCGCGCATCCGCGACACCGATCTGCAAAACGAGATTACCGAGGTGCTCGTGCCCACCGAAACGGTGGTGGAGATGCGTGGTAACAAGCGAATCGAGTCGTCGCGCATGTTTTATCCGGGTTACGTACTGGTGCAGATCGATTGCGACGAGCGCGGCCACATTCCCGACAACGTGTTTCACATGATCAAGTCGACGCCGAAAGTCACCGGGTTTGTCGGCGGTCATAATCCGACGCCGCTGACGCCGCAGGAAGTCGACCAGATCGTGAACCAGCAGGCCGAGGCAGCGGAGAAGCCGAAGCCGAAGTTTTCGTACGCCGCGGGCGAGACGGTGCGCATCAAGTCGGGGCCGTTTCAGAGTTTTACCGGCAAGGTGGAAGAGGTTAATGAGGACAAGTCGACACTGAAAGTGACGGTGACGATCTTCGGGCGCTCGACGCCGGTGGAGTTGAACTTCCTCGATGTAGAGAAAGTGACGTTTGCGGAAGAAGAATAAAGATGGCAAAGAAGATTACGGGTTATATCAAGCTGCAGGTTCCGGCGGGCAAGGCGAATCCGGCGCCGCCGATCGGCCCGGCGCTCGGTCAGCACGGCGTTAACATCATGGAGTTCTGCAAGGCTTTCAACGCGAAGACCGCGCAGATGGATCCCGACCTGAAAGTGCCGGTCGTGATCACTGTTTATGCGGACCGGTCGTTCACGTTTGAAACCAAGACGCCGCCGGCGGCTGACTTGCTGAAAAAGGCGGCGGGGATCTCGGCGGGATCGGGGAAGCCGAACCGCGAGAAGGTCGGCACGATTTCGAAGGCGAAGATTGAAGAGATCGCCAAGACAAAACTTCCCGATTTAAACACTACCAGCCTCGAGTCGGCGATCAGGACGATCGAGGGTACCGCGAGGCAAATGGGCCTGACGGTCGAGTAGGAAGGGGATTTACGGAATCCCCGTTGAGAGGGAGGGGGATAAAAACCCCGTTCGTACCTCGGAGTAAGTAATGAAAACACACGGTAAGAAGTATCGCGCCGCGGCCGAGAAGATCGAGGACGGGCGCAAATACGATCTCGACAGCGGCGTGGCCAAAGTCAAAGAGATCGCCTTCGCAAAGTTTGATGAAACAGTTGAATTAACGGTCTGGCTGGGCGTCGATCCGCGCAAAGCCGACCAATTGGTGCGCGGCACGATCGTGCTGCCGCACGGCCTCGGCAAGTCGAAAACCGTGCTCGTCATCGCGCAGGGCGACAAGCTTCGCGAGGCCGAAGAGGCAGGTGCGGACATTGTCGGCGGCGAGGATCTGGTCACTCGCATCAAAGGCGGCTGGACTGATTTCGACGCGGTCGTGGCGACGCCCGACATGATGCGCCTCGTCGGTCAACTCGGAAAAGTGCTCGGCCCCCGCGGCCTGATGCCCAATCCGAAGACGGGCACCGTCACGTTCGACGTGGCGACCGCGGTCAGGGAAACGAAAGCCGGTAAGGTCGAGTATCGCGTCGACAAAACGGGCGTGATTCATGTCGGCGTCGGCAAAGTCTCGTTTGACGCAAACAAGCTGCGCGAGAACGCGAAGGCGCTGCTCGACGCGGTCGTGAAGGCGAAACCGGCGACGGCCAAAGGCAAGTACGTGAAGAAAGTTAACCTGGCCTCGACGATGAGTCCGGGCGTGCTGCTGGACGAGGCGGCGTTTGCGAAATAAGGGCGAGGAGCGGAAACGATGAAGACAAGAGCACAAAAACAGAAAGACCTCGAGGCCCTCGCCGAGCAGTTCAAGAACGCCAAGGCCGCGATGGTGGTCGGTTTCCAGAAGCTGTCGGTGGCGAAAGATCAGGAGCTGCGCAATCAGTTGCGCGAAGCCGGCGTGTCTTACGAAGTGGTGAAGAACACGCTGGCGCGCATCGCGTCGCAGGGCACGGAGCTCGAGCAGGCCGCTGAGCATTTCAAAGGCGTCACCGCGGTGGCGCTCAGCAGCGGCGATCCGGTCGGGCTGTCGAAGGCGATTTCGAAGTTCTCGAAAGCGAACCCGGACGTTTTTACTTTCAAGGTCGGTATTGTCGAAGGCAAGGTGGTGGAGCTGCGCGACGTGGAAGCCATCGCGAGTTTGCCTTCGAAAGAAGAATTGATTTCCAAGGTAATGTTTCTGATCAACTGCCAGGCGCAGCGTCTGGTCACGGTGATTTCCGCCGTGCCGCGTAACCTGGCCGTTGTTATCAAACAGATCGGCGAACAAAAGACCGCTTAGGATTTTTCAGGAAGGATAGAAAGGTAATCATGGCAGCAACACGCGAAGACGTAATCGAGTTTCTTAAGAACATGACGCTTTTGGAAGCCTCGCAGCTCGTGAAGGATCTGGAGGAGACCTTTGGCGTTTCAGCCGCAGCGGCGACGGTGGCCGCGGCGCCGGCAGCGGCTGGCGGCGGTGGCGAAGCGGCAGCGGCGGCGGAAGAGAAGACGGAATTTGACGTCATTCTACAAGCGGTCGGCGGCAACAAGATCAACGTGATCAAGGTTGTCCGTGAAGTGACGGCGCTCGGTTTGAAGGAAGCGAAGGATCTGGTTGAAGCCGCCCCCAAGGCTGTGAAGGAAGGCGTTTCGAAGGAAGAAGCTGAGACGATCAAACAGAAGCTGTCCGACGCAGGCGCGACTGTAGAAGTGAAGTAAGCCACGGACGTACACGGATTGGTTCTGTGTCATCCGTGTGCATCTGTGGCAAAAAGTTTTCATCGCTTGACACAGGAACCGTTCGTGGCTAAGTTAAGGGAGTATTGAGGCGCTGGCGTTACTCCCAAAAAATTTGACGGAAGTTCAGCCGCTTACGCAAAACAAGCGGTCAGGGCATTGTGCGCTCTGACCGCCGTTTTGGCGTCTCTAAAGGTTTTTGGCAAATAACGGGACTTGGCAATACATAAGGAATCTCACATGTCTGCAAATCTGCTTCAAACAATCAATACAGGATTAGGCAAACGAACCAGTCAGGCGCCGGAGCGAGTGGACTTCTCCAAGATCGCTACCGCCGTCCGCATTCCTAATCTCATCGAGATTCAGCGTGAGTCGTACAACCGCTTTCTGCAAATGGACCTGCTGCCCGAAGAGCGCGAGGCAACCGGTCTCCAGGCGGTCTTCCAATCAGTCTTTCCGATTTCCGACTTCCGCGGCACCGCGACGCTCGATTTCGTCGAGTATCAGATCGGTAACTGGCAGTGTAAGTGCGGACGTCTCGAGGGACTCAACTACCTTCGCTCGAACTGCAAAAACTGCGGCGCGACGATCAAGGTCAATCCGCTGGCGGCCGGCGACACGCTCTGCCACCGCTGCGGCACCTTCAACTTCGTCCGCCCGACGCTGTGCGAAAACTGCGGCGAGCCCGTCGGCCTGAAACACAAGCACGACCAGCAGGAGTGTCAGGAGCGCGGCATGAGCTACAGCGTGCCGCTCAAGGTGAAGATCCGGCTCACCGTCTACGACAAGGATCCGGACACGGAAGTGCTCTCGATTCGCGACATCAAGGAAGAAGAGGTCTTCTTCGGCGAGATTCCGCTGATGACGGACAACGGCACGTTCATCATCAACGGCACCGAGCGCGTCATCGTCTCGCAGTTGCACCGCAGTCCGGGCGTGTTCTTCAAGCGCGGCGCGATCTACGTGGCGAAGATCATCCCGTATCGCGGTTCGTGGGTCGAGTTTGAATACGACCAGAAGAACCTGCTTTACGTTCGCGTCGGCAAGCGGAAGTTTTTGGCGTCGATTTTCCTGCGCGCGCTCGGCCTCTGGTTCAACCAGAAAGTCGATTTCAAATCGCTGCGCACCGATTCGCAATTGGAAGACGCGGTAAAGAACTCCTCGTTCACCGACGAAGACATGCTGCGCGCGATTTACGTCACCGACACCATCCGGCTGGAAGAAGGCCGCTTGATGATTCAGGTGCCGGAGAACGGCTCGACGAACCTCGTCGGCATGAAAGTCGACTTCGACATCAAGGGCCGCGGGCCCGACCCGATCGTTCGCAGCGGCAAGAAAGTCACGGGCTCCGCGCTTGAGGCGCTGCGCAAGGCGAACATCGGCGAAGTGGAGATCGACTCGTCTCAGCTCGAAGGCGCTTACACGGTCGCCGACATCGTCAACACCGAGAGCGGCGAAGTCATTCTCGAAGCGAACAACGAGATCACGCCCGCCAAGCTCCAGGAGATCGTCGAAGCCGGCATCACCAGCTTCTCCGTGTTCTTCCCGGAACGCGACGACGTCGGACCGGTGCTTTCGTTGACCTTAAAGAAGGACGTCATCACCAAACCGGTCGATGCGCTGCTGGAAATCTATCGCAAGATGCGCCCCGGCGATCCGCCGACGGTGCAGACCGCTTACCGCCTGCTCGAAGCGATGTTCTTTGACCCGCGGAAGTTTGACTTCTCGCGCGTCGGCCGGCTGAAGTTCAACATCAAGATGGGCAAGCCGGAGCGCGAGCGCATCGACGATCCGCTTCTCTCGGCGCACGATTTCTACGAAGTCGTGACTTACGTTTTGAAGATGCGCAAGAACCCGTCGGAGTACCAGGCGGACGACATCGATCACCTCGGCAACCGCCGCGTGCGCGCCGTCGGTGAGTTGCTGGAAAACCAGTTCCGCATCGGCCTCGAGCGCATGGAGCGGGCGATCAAGGAGAAGATGTCGATCCATCAGGAAATGCAGACGACGATGCCGCGCGACCTGATCAACGCCAAGCCGGTGACGGCGGCGGTGCGCGAGTTCTTCGGGTCGAGCCAGTTGTCGCAGTTCATGGATCAGACGAACCCGCTGTCGGAGATCACGCACAAACGTCGTCTCTCGGCACTCGGGCCGGGCGGTTTGTCGCGTGAGCGCGCGGGATTCGAAGTCCGCGACGTTCACCCGACGCACTACGGCCGCATCTGTCCCATCGAGACGCCTGAAGGTCCGAACATCGGATTGATCTCGAGTCTCTCGTGCTTCGCGCGCATCAATGAGTTTGGCTTCATTGAAGCGCCGTACCGCAAGGTGATCGACGGGCGCGTGGTGGAGTACGTGCGCGTCATCAACGGCGGCGACACGAAGCTCAAACCCGGCGATCACGTGCCGCTCGACGAGGTCGAGAAGGCAAACAAGCGGCTCGGCGCCGACGCGCGACGCGCGGAATACGAACCGTGGCCGTTCTACCTGACCGCGTGGGAAGAGGACAAGCACGTCGTCGGTCAGGCCAACATCGAGCTCGATGAAAACGGCAACATCATCAACGAGCGCAACGCCGCGCGAAAAGCCGGCGAGTTCATTCTCGCGCTGCGCAAGGACATCGAGTACGTCGACGTTTCGCCGAAACAGCTCGTGTCGGTCGCGGCGTCACTTATTCCGTTCCTCGAAAACGATGACGCGAACCGCGCGTTGATGGGTTCGAACATGCAACGCCAGTCAGTGCCGCTGCTGCGGGCGGAAGCGCCGTACATCGGCACCGGCATGGAGAAGGTCACGGCCCGTGACTCGGGCGCGGTCGTGGTCGCAAAACGCGACGGCGTCGTCGACTACGTCGACTCCGAGCGCATCATCGTCAAAGCCGATCACAATGTCGACGGCACCATCTCGCGCGAGGTGACGGCGGACATCTACACGTTGATCAAGTTCAAGCGTTCGAACCAGAACACCTGTATCAATCAACGTCCGATCGTTCACGTCGGCGAGCGCGTGCAGAAGGGCCAGGTCATCGCTGACGGTCCGTGTACCGACCGCGGCGAACTGGCGCTGGGCCGCAACGTCCTTGTCGCGTTCATGCCGTGGCGCGGTTACAACTTCGAAGACGCGATCCTCGTTTCCGAGCGGCTCGTGAAAGAGGACTACTACACCTCGATTCATATCGAAGAGCTCGAAATCGAAGCGCGCGACACGAAGCTCGGACCCGAAGAGATCACGCGCGACATTCCCAACGTCGGCGAGAACATGCTGCGCGACCTCGACGAGAGCGGCATCATCCGCATCGGCGCACAGGTCAAGCCGGGCTCGATCCTCGTCGGCAAGGTCACGCCGAAAGGCGAGACGCAGTTGACGGCGGAAGAGAAACTGCTGCGCGCGATCTTCGGTGAGAAGGCCGGCGACGTGAAAGATGCGTCGCTCGTCAGCCCGCCGGGAATCGACGGCACCGTCGTCGACGTGCAGGTGTTCACCCGCAAGGGCCAGGAGAAAGACCAGCGTTCGCTTGCGATCGAGCAGGACGAAGAAGATCGCCTGCGGCGCGACCTCGAAGACGAAATTCGTATCCTGCGCGAACAGCGCGACGAGCGAATCTACGAACTCCTCGAAGGCCGCAAGCTGTCGGCGGATCTCACGGCCAATCGCGAAGTTCTGATCGAGAAAAACGTGCCGATCACGCGCGAGATGCTCAAGAACGTCGAGCCGAAGGCGTTGCGCAAAGTGCAACTCGCTTCTTCGCGGCTCGACATCGGCGCGGAAATTAAAGAGTACGAAGATCGCACCGAACGCCAGATCAAGATCCTCTCGGACATTTACGAAGAGAAGATCGCGAAACTGCGCCAGGGCGACGAGCTTTCACCGGGCGTGATCAAGATGGTGAAAGTCTTCATCGCGATGAAGCGCAAGCTGTCCGTCGGCGACAAGATGGCCGGACGTCACGGTAACAAAGGCGTCATCGCCCGGATCCTGCCGGAAGAAGACATGCCTTACCTGCCGGACGGAACGCCGGTCGAGATCGTGCTCAATCCGCTGGGCGTCCCTTCGCGCATGAACGTCGGCCAGATCCTCGAGACACACTTAGGCTGGGCCGCGCGTGTCCTTGGCCTGCACTTCGCCACGCCCGTGTTCGACGGCGCGAGCGAAGGCGAGATCAAGAAGAAGTTGCAGGACGCCGGTGCTCGTGCCGGCGAACTCGGCTTGCCCGAGATCGTGAGCGAGTCCGGCAAGGCCGTGCTCTACGACGGACTGAGCGGCGAGCCGTTCGAACAGAAGGTGACGGTCGGTTACATCTACATGCTCAAACTGTCACACCTCGTCGACGACAAGATTCACGCTCGCTCGATTGGACCGTACAGCTTGATCACGCAGCAGCCGCTCGGTGGCAAGGCGCAGTTCGGCGGCCAGCGGTTCGGAGAGATGGAGGTGTGGGCGCTCGAAGCTTACGGCGCGGCGCACATTCTCCAGGAACTGCTGACGGCGAAGTCGGACGACGTGGCGGGGCGTTCGAAGATTTACGAGGCGATTGTAAAAGGCGAGGCGGATTTCGATCCGGGTCTGCCGGAGTCGTTCAACGTGCTCGTGCGCGAGTTGCAGTCGCTGTGTCTCGACGTTGAGTTGATTAACAAGAAAGCCGCCGGTGACGGTGCCGGGCAGGAAGACGGCGTTGGTGAAGCGATCGTCACGAGTGCCGTGGAAGCATAAAAGGGAAATGGAGAAATATGTTTCGATTCCAACAAGAAAAGACGCAACTGGCTCCTGATTTTGAAGCAATTCGTATCTCACTTGCGTCACCGGAAAAGATCCGGCAATGGTCGCATGGTGAGGTCACCAAGCCAGAGACCATCAACTACCGCACTTTCAAACCGGAGCGCGACGGGCTTTTCTGCGCGCGCATCTTCGGTCCGGTAGCTGATTGGGAGTGTCTCTGCGGCAAGTACAAGCGGATGAAACACCGCGGCGTGATCTGCGACAAGTGCGGCGTCGAAGTCACGCAGGCGAAAGTGCGTCGCGAGCGCCTGGGCCACATCGATCTGGCCAGCCCGTGTTCGCACGTCTGGTTCTTCAAAGGACTGCCCAGCCGCATCGGCCACCTGCTCGACATTCCGCTGCGCGAACTCGAGAAGGTGCTCTACTTCGAGTCGTACATCGTGATCGATCCGGGCGACGTGCCGGGACTGAAAGAACGCGAGCTCCTCAGCGACGAGCGTTATCGCGAACTGGTGCGCGACTATCCCGCGCAATTTGTCGCGAAGATGGGCGCCGAAGCGATCAAGGAGCTGCTGGCGATGGTCGACGTCGAAGAGCTCGCGGTCGATCTGCGCAAGCGCATGAGGGAAGAGACGTCGCAACAGAAGAAGCTGAAATATTCGAAGCGGCTCAAAGTTGCGACCAGTTTCCTGAAATCAGGAAACCGTCCTGACTGGATGATCCTCGACGTGATTCCGGTGATTCCACCGGAGCTGCGCCCGCTCGTGCCTTTGGACGGCGGACGTTTCGCGACTTCGGATCTCAACGATCTCTATCGCCGCGTCATCAACCGCAACAACCGTTTGAAAAAGCTGATGGAGTTGCGTGCGCCGGAAGTCATCGTGCGCAATGAAAAGCGGATGCTGCAGGAAGCGGTCGACGCGTTATTTGATAACGGCCGTCGCGGCCGCGTGCTGCGCGGCGTCAACAACCGCCCGCTGAAATCTTTGAGCGGAACGCTCAAAGGCAAGCAGGGACGTTTTCGTCAGAACCTGTTGGGCAAGCGCGTCGACTACTCCGGCCGCTCCGTGATCGTCGTCGGTCCGGAGCTGAAACTGCACCAGTGCGGTTTGCCGAAAAAGATGGCGCTCGAGCTCTTCAAGCCGTTCATCTACAACCAGCTCGAGAAGCAGGGCCACGCGGCCACGATCAAGCAGGCGCGCGAAATGGTCGAACGGCAGGAGCCGGTGGTCTGGGACATCCTCGAAGAAGTGATTCGCGAGCACCCGGTGCTGCTGAATCGCGCTCCGACGCTGCACCGCCTCGGCATCCAGGCTTTCGAGCCGGTGCTGGTCGAAGGCAAGGCGATCAAGATTCATCCGCTCGTCTGCACGGCATTCAACGCCGACTTCGACGGCGACCAGATGGCGGTCCACATTCCGCTCAGTCCGGAAGCGCAGATCGAAGCGGCCGTGTTGATGCTATCGAGCAACAACATTCTGAGCCCGGCGAGCGGCCAGCCGATCGCCGTGCCCTCGCAGGACATCGTTTTGGGTATCTACTACCTGACGCGCGATCGTGCGGGCGCGAAGGGTGAAGGCCGCGTGTTCGCTTCGCTCGAGGAAGTGCTGCTGGCGCTCGACGCCGGCGAAGTAACGACGCAGACGCCGATCAAACTCCGCATCCAGGGCGATCTGATCGACCTCGTCCAGGAGCACGACCCGCAGGACATTCTGCGAGCTACTGTTCAGGACGACGTGCGACGCGTCATCAACACGACGGTCGGCCGCGTCATCTTCAACGACTCGATCCCGACGGGCCTGCCGTTCATCAACGGAACGTTGAAGAAGAAAGGCCTCCAGTCGCTGGTCAACTACTCGCACATCCGGCTCGGTCACGAAATGACCGTCAAGATGCTCGACGATCTCAAGACGCTCGGCTTTCTCTACGCAACGAAGGCGGGCATCTCAATCGGCATCGACGATCTCGTCACGCCGGCCGCCAAGCGATCGCTCGTCGAGAAAGCCGACAAAGACGTGATCGCGGTCGAACAGCAGTACCTCGACGGCGTCATCACCAACGGCGAACGCTACAACAAGGTGATCGCGATCTGGTCGGAAGTCACCGACAAAGTCGCCAAGGAAATGTTCAAGGCGATGGACGATCGCGAGCGCTCGAGCGGCGAGCTCAATCCAATCCTCGTCATGAGTGATTCCGGCGCTCGTGGCAGCGCGCAGCAGATTCGCCAGCTCGCTGGTATGCGCGGTCTGATGGCGCGGCCGTCGGGCGAAATCATCGAGACGCCGATCCAGGCAAACTTCCGCGAGGGTCTGAACGTGTTGCAGTACTTCATCTCGACACACGGCGCTCGCAAGGGCTTGGCTGACACGGCGCTCAAGACCGCTGACTCGGGTTACCTGACGCGGCGTCTCGTCGACGTTGCTCAGGACGTGATCATCAGTGAAGAGGACTGCGGCACGCTGCGCGGCATCTCCGCCAGCGCAATCGTTGAAGGTGGCGAGGAAATCGAGTCGTTGCGCGACCGCATCGTCGGTCGCACGGCGCTCGAAGACGTTCAGGACCCGATCGAAGGTTCCGTGATCGTCGCCGCCAACCAGGAGATCGACGAAGATCTCGCGGCCGAGATTCAACGTTCCGGCGTGCAGCGCGTGCGGATTCGTTCCGTCTTGACGTGCGAGTCGCGTCGCGGCTGCTGCATCAAGTGCTACGGGCGCAATCTCGCCACCGGCCGTCCGGTCGAGATCGGCGAGGCGGTCGGCGTGATCGCCGCGCAGTCGATCGGCGAACCGGGCACGCAGTTGACGATGCGTACGTTCCACATCGGCGGCACCGCGCGTCTGGAAGAGTCGTCGAAACACGAGGCTCGCCAGGACGGCACGGTGAAATACCTCGACCTGCAAACGGTCAAGAGCCGCAAAGGCGAACGCATCGCGATGAACCGCAACGGCTCGCTGATCATCATCGACGACCGTGGCCGTGAAGCGGCTCGTTACCAGATCGTTTACGGCGCGCACATCCTCGTCGAAGACGGCAGCCGCGTGACGCAGGACCAGCTCCTGGCCACTTGGGACCCGTTCACGTTCGCGATCCTGACCGAAGTTGCTGGACACGTTAAGTTCCAGGATTTGAAGGAAGGCGTGACGTTTGACGAAGAAGTCGACGAAGTGACCGGCCAGTCGCGCATGGTCGTCAAAGACTCGCCCGACGAGAAGAAACAGCCGCGTCTGGAAATTCGCAGCGCCGGCAACAAGGTGCTGAAGACTTACCAGATGCCGGTGCGCGCGAACCTGATGGTGACCGACGGCGAAGACGTCGAGCCGGGCGACATCATCGCGAAGATTCCGCGTGAAACGACCAAGACCAAAGACATCACCGGCGGTTTGCCGCGCGTCGTCGAGCTCTTCGAAGCTCGCCGTCCGGCGGAAACAGCCGTCATGTCTGAAATCGACGGCACGGTCACGCTCGGCGCGATCTCCAAAGGCAAACGCAAACTGATTATCACCGGCGACGACGGTGAAGAGCGCGAGTACGACATCCCGCGCGGCACGCACATCAACGTGCAGGACGGCGATCGCGTTCGTGCCGGCGAGGCGTTGATGGACGGCCCACTCAATCCGCACGACATCCTGCGCGTGTTGGGCATGAGCCGCTTGCAGGAATACCTCGTGAACGAAATTCAGGAGGTCTATCGCCTGCAGGGCGTAAACATCAACGACAAGCACATCGAGGTGATCGTTCGCCAGATGTTGCGGTGGGTGAAGATCAAGGAAGTCGGCGACACTGAGTTTCTGCTCGAAGAGCAGGTCGATCGTTTCCGCTTCCAGGACGAGAACGAGCGCGTGCGACAGGAGAGCGGCGAAGTGGCGCAGGCCGAACCGCTGCTGCTCGGGATCACGAAAGCTTCGCTCTCGACCGACTCGTTCATTTCCGCCGCGTCGTTCCAGGAAACCACGCGCGTGCTGACCGAAGCGGCCATCTCCGGCCGCGTCGATTACCTGCGCGGGTTGAAGGAAAACGTGATCATGGGCCGCTTGATTCCGGCGGGAACCGGCATGGAATACTACCGGAACGTCGATATCGAGCGTGACGAAACCATCGATCAGGCACGTGAACGTGACCTCGACGAGTTTCCCGATATCGTCGGTGGTCACGACATCGTCCTGCCAACGCGCGAACCGCTCGTCGTTCCCGCGGGCGGCGACGGCGACGGTGCGTCTGCTCCCGACGAGGAATAACCACTATCCGTGTAATCCGTGTTTGCTGGCCGACCCAACACGGATTACACGGAGTGTTACAGCCTGTCTTTTATCCGCTCGCAGTGCTTGCAAATCATCTTGCTCGGAGGCACGTTTTCCACCAGTTGCAAATTACCCGGGACTTTCACTCCCAACGGAATACGGCTGACGCGTAGACCACACAAAGTGTGATGGGCGCTGGCGGGGACCAGGTGATAGATCGGATTCGTTAGCCTCGTCGCGTACATCACAAAAACGAGACCCTGCAACCGAAGTGCCGCCACTGTCGAAAAAAGATTTCAAACAGCTCAAAACCATTCCCGGCGCGCGTCAGGCGGCGATGCCCGAGTTTGTTTCGCCGCAATTAGCGACGCTGGTTAAAGAAGCGCCCAAGGGAAAAGAGTGGTTACACGAGTTGAAGTTCGACGGCTATCGCTTGTTGTGCCACCTGCAGCGCGGTCACGTTCGCCTCTGGACCAGAAACCGAAAAGATTGGACCGACAAATTTCCGAACGTGGTG
>Ga0081539_10005423_pt1 | contig 13031 bp, 13 predicted proteins | sample TabmetS4T2R2_FD_71023 | JGI IMG/M metagenome (GOLD analysis project Ga0081539, IMG submission 71023) | Tabebuia heterophylla rhizosphere microbial communities from the University of Puerto Rico - S4T2R2 | ecosystem: Host-associated > Plants > Roots > Rhizosphere ...
CACGAGTGCCGAGACCCTCGACCGCGTCGACGAGGACGTCGAGGAGCGGATCGCCGCGACCGTCCAAGCGGCGATCGACGCGCCGTTCCCGGACCCGGGAGCGCCGGCGCGGGAGTTCAAGTGACCGACGCGCCCAGCCCGCCCGAGACCTGGGACGCCTTCTTCAACGACTTCTACCTGCGCGTGGCCGCCGGCGACGCGCGCCAGGAGGACGTCGCCGAGGCCCAGGCGCTCGGGGCCGCGCGGCTCGCGGGCTGCCCCGAGGGCGGCGATCTGCTCGACGTGCCCTGCGGCTTCGGCCGCCACGCGGTGGCGCTGGCGCGCGCGGGCTATCGCGTCGTCGGAGTCGATCGCTCGCAGGCGCTGATCGCCGAGGCCACGCGCCGCGCGGACGGCGCGGAATGGCCCAAGCTCGTCGAGGCCGACTACCGCGAGCTGCCCTTCGCCGACGAGAGCTTCGACGCGGCCATCAACCTCTTCACCTCGCTCGGGTACCTCGGCGACGAGGAGGACACCAAGGCGCTGGGGGAGATCGCGCGCGTCCTGCGCCCCGGCGGGCGGCTCGTCGTCGAGCTCGTCCCGCGCGACCTGCTCGTCCGGCGCTTCAGCGAGCAGGACTGGCGTGCTCTGGGGGGCGGCCGGCTGCTACTCGAGCAGCGGACCTTCGACGCCGCCGCCGGCATCGCGCAGACGACGCAGACGCTGGTCGAGACCACCGGCGAGCGCGACTCGCGGACCTTCTCGCTGCGCGTCTACACCGCGACCGAGCTCGTGGCGATGCTGCTCGCCGCCGGGTTCGAGGAGGCCAAGTGCTACGGCGACCTCGAAGGCGCAGAGCTCACGGTCGATACGCGCCTGGTCGTGGTCGCGCGCCGCTAGGGTCCATGACCATGGGGTCTCGATCGATCGCCGTGGTCGGCGGGGGTTTCGGCGGCGTCGGGGCCGCGGTGATGCTGCGCCGCGCCGGCCACCACGACGTCACCGTCTTCGAGCGCGGCGAGCGCGTCGGCGGCGTGTGGCACCACAACACGTATCCCGGCGCGGCCTGCGACGTCGCCTCGCATCTCTACGAGTTCTCGTTCGCCCCCAACCCGCGGTGGTCGCGCCGCTACGCGCCCCAGGCCGAGATCCAGGCCTACGTCGAGGACGTCGCGCGCGAGCACGGCGTGCTCGACCGCATCCGCACGAGCACCGAGGTGACCGCGGCGCGCTGGGACGCCGGGCGCGCGAAGTGGCTGCTCGACACGAGCGCCGGCCCGCACGAGGCCGACGTCCTCATCGCCGCCTGCGGCCAGCTGACGGTGCCCAGCGTCCCGCCGCTTCCGGGGCTTGATGGCTTCGCCGGCCCGGCCTTCCACACCGCGCAGTGGCGCCACGACGTCGATCTGACCGGCAAGCGCGTCGCGGTCGTCGGCACCGGCTGCAGCGCGATCCAGGTCGTCCCCGCGATCCAGCCGATCGTCGAGCACGTCGACGTCTACCAGCGCTCGCCGGGCTGGACGATCCCGAAGGGCGACTTCGCCTACCCGCCGCGCGTGCAGCGGCTGTTCGCGCGCTTCCCCGCGCTGCAGCGCCTGGACCGCACCGCGGTCTTCGCGTTCATGGAGCTCGGGGCGCTGGCGATGACCAGGCACCGCTGGCTGCTCGGGCCCTTCCGCGCGCTCGGCCGGCGCCAGATCGCCAAGGCGATCGCCGACCCCGAGCTGCGGCGCAAGGTCACGCCGACCGACGAGATCGGCTGCAAGCGGATCATGCTCACCGACGACTGGTATCCGACGCTGGCCAAGCCCAACGTGTCGCTGATCGACGATCGGATCGCCGAGATCACCCCAGGCGCGATCCGCACCGCCGACGGCACCGAGCGCCCCGCCGACGTGCTCGTCCTCGCCACCGGCTTCAAGACCCATGGGTTCGTCGCGCCGATGGAGGTGGTTGGCACGGACGGGCGCACGCTCGCGCACGAGTGGGGCACGATCGCGCGCGCCTACCTCGGGATGAGCGTGCCGGGCTTCCCGAACCTCTTCATGCTCTACGGGCCCAACACCAATGGCGGCACGGGCTCGGTCATCTACACGATCGAGGCGGGGATGGGGCACGTGCTCGCCGCGCTCGCGGAGCTCGACCGCGCGGGCGCCCAGCGGATCGAGGTCAGCCGCCACGCCGCCGACGCCTTCGACCGCGAGCTGCGCGCGGCGCTGAAGGGCACGGTCTGGCACACCGGCTGCACGAACTGGTACGTCGACGAGAACGGCAACGACCCCAACCAGTGGCCGTGGGTGTGGAGCGCCTACCGCCGCAGGACGGCGACGCTGGCGCCGGGCGCGTACTCGCTCAGCTAGGCCACGATCGCCATCTCGAGCAGCAGCGGCTGCTCGCGCGCGCCGAGCGTGGGGATGACCTCGTCGAGCTGCTCGACGAGCTGGTCGTGGGTCTCGATGCGCGCCGCGGGGCACCCGAAGGCGCGCGCCATCGCTGCGATGTCGATGCCCTCGAAGTCCGGCCACGGCCCGGGCTTGCCCGTGTTGACGCTCGCGAGGTGGTCCATGATCGCGTAACGGCCGTTGGCCATGACCACGAACAGCGCGCCGACGCGGTAGCGGGCCGCGCTCCACAGCGCCTGGATCGCGTAGAGCGAGGCGCCGTCGCCGACCACGGTGAGCACGGGGCGCTCGGGCAGCGCCATCCGCAGGCCGACCGCGGCCGGGACGGCGAACCCCAGGCCGCCCATCGCGGCGCTGAGCAGCCCCAGCGACTGGCGCACGATGAGCCGCTCGTTGAGCTCCGGGCGGCTCGACGGGCTCTCTTCGATGACGATCGCCTCGGGCGGCAGTCGCTCGGCGAGGGCGGCGAGGACATGGCCGGCGGTGAGCGGATCGCCCGGTGCCGGACGCTCCGATCGCACGCGCAGGGCCCGCGAGGGCATCGGGCGGCTCTCGAGGCGTTCGGCCAGGCCACGGCAGACGGCGGCCGGGTCGGCGAGGATCGTGAGCTCGGACGGGCTGCGGTGCGCCTCCTCGGGATCGTCGGTGACGAGCGCCAGGCGGGTGCCCAGGCGAACGAGCGGCCCGGGCTCGTAGGCGTACTGGCGGAAGATCGGCGCGCCGACGGCCAGGACGGTGTCGTGCGCGTTCAGGGCGTCGCGCAGGCGCGCGCGGCCGGGTGGGAGGTAGCCGGCGAAGAGCGGGTGGTCCTGGGGGAAGCTGGCGCGCGCGCCGAAGGCCTCCTGCCACACCGGGCATGCCAGCTTCTCGGCGAGCGCGACGAGCGCGTCCCAGCCCTCCGGCGTGTCGGCGCCGGCGCCGACGACGATCGCGGGCGCCTCGGACTCCACGAGCAGGGCGGCGAGCTCGTCGATCGCCTCGGGCTCGGCGATGCGGGCGCGCAGGACGCGCTGCGGGCCGAAGATCTCGTGGGTGGCGGGCGCGCGAGCCAGCCAGTCGTCTTGGGGCACGATGACCATCGCGGGGCCGCGGCCGGTGAGCGCCTCGTGGTAGGCGCGCACGAGCGCGCCGGGGACGTCCTGGGGGCGCACGGGCTGGTCGACCCAGACCGGGTACTCGCCCGCGAGGCCCTCGAGGCGACCCGCGAGGAACGGCTCGAAGGCGAGGTGGCGGCGGTCCTGCTGGCCGACCATAACCACCAGCGGGGCGCGGTTGACGCGCGCGGTGGCCAGCGCGGAGACCGCGTTGCCGAGGCCGGCCGTGGTGTGCAGGAGCGCGAACGCCGGCCGACCGCGGCCGATGGCCACGCCGCTGGCCATCCCGACCACGGCGCCCTCGTGCAGCCCGAGCACGAAGCGGAAGTCGTCGGGCATGCCGCTCAGGAAGGCGACCTCGGTCGACCCGGGATTGGAGAAGATCGTCGTGAGGCCGAGCTCGCGCAGGACGTCGAACGTCGCCTCGCGCACGGTGGCCCGTCCCGCATGCTCGTCGGCTGGCATGGCCGTCAGCGTACTTGCGCCCGCGCGCTGCCGAGGGCCCCGAGGTCGGCGACCACCTCGACTCCGCGCGCCACCGGGACCTGGACGACGGAGCCGGTGATGATGCGATCGCCGGCCTGCAGGCGCTCGCCCAGCGCGCCGAGCAGCCGCGCGACGACGAGGACGCGATCGGCGACGTCGGCCGGCGCGGCCGCGCGCGCCCGGACCTCGCCGTCGACGAGCAGGCGACCCTCGACGCCCGCCAGGGTCGCGCCGCCGCCCGCGAGCACGACGGCCCGGTGCCAGACGTTGGCCGCCACGATCGCCTCCGGTTCGACCGGCGGCTCGGCGAGGTCGACGAGCTCGAGCGCGGCCCCGTAGCCGGCGATCGCCGCCCGCGCCTCGTCCTCGTCCGCGTCAGCGCCGAGGTCGCGGCCCATCCGCACGACGACCTCGGCGTCGGCGTGCAGTGCGCCGTCAGTGGACTCGTACGACGAGCCGTCGTCGAGTACCGAAGCCGACGTCAGGTGGCCGATCACCGGCCCGCCGATCCGCTCGCGGTCGCCCATGCCGAGCTTCCACCCGACGCGCTGGGCCCCATCGGCGAGCGCCGCGCGCCACTCCGCGAGCTGGGCGGCGAGCGCGGACTCCAGGCGCGGGTCGATCACGCTGCCATCATCCCCAGCGCGTTGGCCGAGCCAATCTTCTACTACGACTTCAACTCGCCCTACGCGTACCTGGCCGCCCACCGGGTCGATCGCGTGCTCGGCGCTGACGTGCGGTGGCAGCCGATCGCCTTCGCGTTCGTCCTGCGGGCGACGGGGCGGACGCCGTGGTCGTTCACCGACGCCCGCCCCGCCGGGATGCGCGAGTGCTCGGAGCGCGCGGTTCGCTACGGGCTGCCGGAGATGGTGTGGCCGCCCGGGTGGCCGGTCGAGAGCTACACGTTGGCGTCGCTGCGCGCCGCGCTGGTCGCGCGGGAGCATGGCCGCCTGCGCGAGTTCTCCCTCGTCGCCTTCGCCGAGAACTTCGTCCACGGCCGCGGCGTCCGCGAGCCCGACGCGCTCGAGCACGCCGCCGAGCTCGCCGGACTCGATCCGGCGGCGATCCGCGACGGCATCGAGCGTCCGGAGATCAAGGACGGGCTGCGCGAGGCGACCGAGGCCGCGATCGCCGCCGGCGTGATTGGCGTCCCGGCGGTCCTCATCGACGGCGAGGTCTTCTGGGGCGATGACCGGCTCGAGGCCGCGGCTGCACGGATGGCGGCATAGGCTGCCGTCGTGGCCACGGCCGGCTACAGCGGCACCCCTCTGCCGAAGAAGCTCGGGTTCAAGCCGGGTATGACGGCGGCGTTCGTGGATGCTCCGGCGCAGCTCGATGGGCTCCTGGGAGAGCTCGAGGGAGTCGCGGTGAAGCGGGCGCTGCGGGGCAGCGTGGACATCGTGCTGTGCTTCGTGACCGCGCGGCGCGAGCTCGAGCGGCGGGCGGGGCGGTTGCGGGAGGCGATCGCGCCCGATGGGATGGTGTGGATCTGCTGGCCGAAGCGGGCCTCGAAGGTGCCGACCGACATGAGCGAGGACGTCGTGCGCGACGTGCTCCTGCCAACCGGGCTGGTCGACGTCAAGGTCACTGCGGTGGACGAGACGTGGTCGGGCCTGAAGCTCGTCGTGCGCAAGGAGCTGCGCTGAGCCGCGCCGGCCGGGTCGGCGAGGCGATCTTCCGGCGCGATGGCGACGCCTTCGTGCCGACCGGCCATGCCCGCGGGCCGTGGGACCCGGGCCAGCTGCACGGCGGCGCTCCGGGCGCGCTCATCGCCGAGGCGGTGCAAGCCGACGGCTACCTGGTCGCCCGCCTGACCATCGACTTCCTCGCGCCGGTGCCGCTGGCGCCCGTCACCGTGAGCGCGCGCACGACGAAGCCCGGGCGCAACGTCCAGCTCGCGGAGGCGGAAATGGAGGCGGAGGGGCGCACGGTGCTACGGGCGCGGGCGATGCGGCTGCGGCGCGGTGAGGTGGAGCTGCCGGCGGCGGCGGGCGCAGCGGGCGCGGGGCGCGGCCGCGCAGCGGAGACGGGGCGCGGCCGCGCAGCGGAGACGGGCGCAGCGGGCGCGACGGGGGCGGGCCCCGACACGGCCACGCCCGGCCGCTTCCCGCTCGACGACGGCACCGGCGAGGGCTTTCACCGCACCGCCATGGACATCCGCTTCGTCGAGGGCGACTACGGGATCGGGCCGGCCGCCGCGTGGTTCCGGCTCAAGCTCCCGCTCGTCGACGACCAACCGGCCAGCCCGCTCGCCCGGGTGATCGCCGCGGCCGACTTCGGCAACGGCATCTCGCGCGTCGTCGACTTCGGCGACTACCTGTTCGTCAACACCGACCTCACCGTCCACCTGCACGGCGAGCCGCAGACCGAGTGGGTCCTCGTCGACGCGAGCACGCGCCTGGAGGCCAACGGCGCCGGCCTCGCACGCTCGACGCTCAGCGACGAGCGCGGCCAGATCGGACTGGCCGCGCAGTCGCTGTTCGTGGCCTCCCGGCGAACCTAGACCGCCGCGCGCTCCGCGCCGATCCCCGTCTCGGAGCGCACGTGCAGCTCGGAGAAGGTCCGCTCCGTCGCGCTCTCGGTCGTCAGCATCGTCCCCAGCCAGCAGCCGATGAACCCCAGCGGGATCGAGACGATGCCCGGATTGGCCAGCGTCCAGCCGATGGGGGAGCCCTCGCTGTCCGGGCCGGGCCAGACGTTCGGCGACACGATGATGAGCCCGATCGAGCTCACGACGCCGAAGATCACGCCGGTGATCGCCCCGGCGGTGTTGAACCGCCGCCAGACCAGCGCCAGCAGCAACGCCGGGAAGTTCGCGCTCGCCGCCACCGCGAACGCGAGCCCGACCATGAACGACACGTTCAGGCCCTCGCCGCCGATCACCGCGATGGCGATCGCGATCGCGCCGATGCTGAACGCGGCCAACCTCGCCACGTGGATCTCCGACTGCTCGGAGTCATGCCCGCGGCGGATGATGTTCGACCATACGTCGTGGGCCACCGCGCCCGACGCCGAGATCACCAGGCCGGCCACCACCGCAAGGATCGTCGCGAACGCGACGGCCGCGATGATCGCCAGGAAGAGGTCACCTCCGACGGTGCCGGCGCCGCCTCCGACCTCCTCGGCGAGCAGCGGAGCGGCGAGGTTGCCGCCCTTGCCGACGGCCTCCTCGGCGCCGCCGCCGAGGATCGCCCGGGCGCCGAAGCCCAGGAACGTGGTCATGATGTAGAAGGCGCCGATCAGCACGACCGCCCACATGACGCTCGACCTTGCGGCCTTGGCGTTGGGGACCGTGAAGAACCGCATGAGGATGTGCGGCAGCCCGGCAGTGCCGAGGACGAGCGCCAGCCCGAGCGACACCGTGTCGATCGGCTTGTCGTACAGCTGGCCCGGCGCCAGATACGCCTTGCCGGCCTCGGACTCGTCGGCCGCGCGGTTGAACAGCTCGATCGGGTTGAAGCCGACCTTGCCCAGCACGAAGAGCGACAGCACGATCGTCGCCGACATGAGCAGGATCGCCTTGATGATCTGCACCCATGTTGTGGCGAGCATGCCGCCGAAGACCACGTAGCAGAGCATGAACGCGCCGGTCAGGATCACGGCGAGCGTGAAGTCGATGCCCACGAGGGCCTGGATCAGCACCCCCGCCCCGACCATCTGCGCGATCAGGTAGAAGGCGACGACGGACAGCGTCCCCAGTGCCGCGGCGGCGCGCGCCGGCTCCTGCTTCAGTCGGAACGACAGCACGTCGGCCATGGTGTACTTGCCCGAGTTGCGCATGCGCTCGGCGAGCAGGAACAGCACGGTCAGGAACGCGACCAGGAACCCGACGGAATACAGGAAGCCGTCGAAGCCGTAGAGGAAGATCAGGCCGGCGATGCCCAGGAACGACGCGGCCGACATGTAATCGCCGGCGATCGCGAAGCCGTTCTGCGCGCCGGTGATCCCGCGCCCCGCGGCCCAGAACTGCACCGCGCTCTTGGTGCGCTTGGACGCCCAGTAGGTGATGCCGAGCGTAATGGCGACGACGACCGCGAAGATCGACAGCGCCAGCTCGTTGACGTCGGCGGCGACGATCATTGCTGCACCTCCCGCGTCCCGAGCGGCTGGCGCTCGAAGCGCGCCGGCCCCTCGACTGTGTCGGACAGCTCACCGCGCTCGGCGAGCTCGACCACCTCGTGCTCGAGCGGATCGAACTCCCGATCGGCCTTGCGCAGGTACCACCAGCCCAGCCCCCAGACCATCACGAACTGGCTCAGGGCGAGCAGGTAGCCGACGGTGAAGCCCTCGTAGATCGAGCTGCCCATGAAGTCCTCGGCGTAGCCGGCGAGCAGGATGAACGCCAGGTACCAGGCCAAGAAGAAGACCGTGGCGGGCAGGACGAAGCTACGGCGGCGCGACACGAGCTCACGGAACTCGGCCGACCGCTCGATCCCCTCCCAATCGACGCGTTCGGGCATGGCTCTCCTCCTATGTGGGAACGCGGCCGGAGGGTTCCCCTCACGCCGCCCGCGGGGACCGGCGAGTCGCGCCTGCGGGCGAGCGGGCCACGTCAGCGGCGGTTGCGGCGCGACGAACGGCGCCGTTCGCGGTAGCGCTCCGGACTCCGGGGTACAACTCCTACAGGGTTACGGAGGAGACCTTCGTGGACGTCGTCCTTGGATTGCTGCTCGGCGTGGCGCTCACCGCCGCGGTGCTCGCCGGCGTTCGCCTGGTCGCCGCGCCGCGACGCGTGCTCGCACCGGGCGACGAGGCGATGCGCGCCGCGCTGCACGCCGCCACCGCCACGCTGCCGCACTTGCGCCAGGGCCTCAGCGAGGAGTCGGCGGCCAAGTCGGTCGGCCACCTGCGCCGCCTGACGCAGGCCAACGCGCTGGCCGTCGCCGACGTCGATCGCGTCCTGGCCATCGACGGCGACGGCGAGGCCATCCCGCGTGCGGGCGACCCCCTGGAGGCCTTCGTGACCGCCGGCCGCGACGATCGCGTCCACGTCGAGCCGCGCGCCGCCGCGGTGGTGGCGCCGCTGACCGTCCAGGGCGACCGCGTCGGCTCGCTGGTGGCGTACTTCCGCGACCCCGGCCGCGTGCGTCCCGAGGACACGCGCGTCATGCGCGAGGCCGCAGCGCTCGTCGTCGCCCAGGTCGAGCTGTCCGTCGTCGCCGAGCAGGAGGAGCGCGTCGCCCGCGCCGAGCTGCGCGCCCTGCGCGCGCAGATCTCGCCGCACTTCGTCTACAACGCGCTCGCCGCGGTCGCGCGCTACATCCACACGCGCCCCGAGGAGGCGCGCGAGCTGCTCACCGAGTTCGCCGAGTTCACCCGCTACGCCTTCCGCCGCGAGCGCCCGTACGTCACCCTCGCCGACGAGCTGCAGTACGTCGAGAAGTACCTGCGCCTCGAGCAGGCCCGCTTCGGGGATCGCCTCACCGTGCGCGTCGAGGTGGCGCCGGAGGTGCTCGGCGCCGTGGTTCCCGTCCTGTCTCTGCAGCCGCTCGTGGAGAACGCGGTGCGCCATGGCGTCGAGGCGCGGACCGGCGGCGGGCGCGTGGAGATCGTCGGCCGCGACCTCGGCCCCGACGTCGAGCTGCGCGTCGTCGACGACGGGCCCGGCATGGACGCCGACCGCGCCAAGCGGCTGCTCGGCGGCAGCGCCGACGGCGGCATCGGGCTGCAGAACGTCCACGGGCGCCTGCGCGCGACGTTCGGCACCGAGTACGGCTTGAAGCTGCGCAGCGAGCCCGGCAGCGGCACCACGGTGACCATGACGATCCCGAAGTTCCGCGCCGGGGTGCGTGCCGCGTGAGCGGACTGCGCGTCCTCGCCGTCGACGACGAGCGCAACGCGCTCGAGGACCTCGCGTGGATGCTCGACGCCTCCGAGCTCGTCGCCGACGTCGACACCGCGGCCAGTGGCAACGAGGCGATGCAGAAGGTCGGCACCACCGCCTACGACGCGATCTTCCTCGACGTGCGCATGCCCGGCCTCGACGGTCTCGGCCTCGCGCGCGTTCTGCGCCGCTTCGCGCGACCGCCGGCGCTGGTCTTCGTCACCGCCTACGAGAGCGCGGCCGTCGAGGCCTTCGCCCTGCGCGCGGCCGACTACCTCATGAAGCCGATCGCCCGCGCGCGCCTGGAGGAGGCGCTGCGGCGCGTGGCCGAGCCAGCGACCGCCCCGGCCGAGACCGCCCAGCCGGCGGCCGCGTCCGACGACGATCCCGACGTCGTCCCGGTCGACAACATCCGCGGCGGTGGGACCCGGCTGGTGCCGCGCTCGTCGATCCTCTACCTGCAGGCCCACGGCGACTACGTCCGCCTGGTCACCGACGACGGCCGCTTCCTGCTGCGCGGCCGCCTCGCCGACGTCGAGCGCCGCTGGGAGCCGTTCGGCTTCGTGCGGGTGCATCGCGGCTACATCGCCAACCTCAAGCGCGCCGTCGAGGTGCGCCCGATGTTCAACGGCACCGCGGTGCTGGTCTTCGCCGACGGGAGTACCGTCCCGATCGCTCGCCGCCAGGTCGCCGAGCTGCGCCGATGGCTGCACCGCTGACGCCGCGCGAGGAGGTGCGCCAGGACACGGCGCACGGCGGGCTGTACCTGCGGCGGCTGCGGCGCGCGCAGCTGAGCGTCTCGCTCCTGGCCCTCGTGGTCTTCGCCGGCCTCCTCGGCGCGCTGCCGCTGGTCATCCTGCTCGTCGAGCGCCTGCGCGACATCGAGGTGGCCGGCGTACCGGTGGCCGTCGGCCTGATCATCGTGCCGCCGTACGTGCTGCTCGTCGCGCTCGGCTGGCTCTACGAGCGTCGCGCCAACGGCCTCGACGCCGCCTTCCGCGAGCTGCTCGAAGACGACGAGCCGTGACGCTGGCGATCATCGCGGTCGGCGCGGTGACCGGCGCCGCGCTGGGCATCGGCGCCTGGGGCGTGAGGGTCGCGCGGACGACCTCGGACCTGTTCGTCGCCTCGCGCGCCGTCTCGCCGTGGTGGAACGCGGCCGCGATCTCGGGCGAGTACCTGTCCGCCGCCTCGTTCCTGGGGATCGCCGGCCTGGAGATGAAGTACGGCGCCTCGGCGCTGTGGCTGCCGATCGGCTTCGCCGGTGGCTACCTCGCGCTGCTGCTCTTCGTCGCCGCGCCGCTGCGCCGCTACGGCTCGTACACGATCGCCGACTTCGTCGAGGCGCGCCTGGCCGATCCGCGCCTACGCACGCTCGCGGCCTGCGTGGTGCTCCTCATCGGCGGCTTCTACCTCGTGCCCCAGCTCAAGGGCGCGGGGCTGACGCTCGGCGAGGTCACCGGGGTGCCGTACTGGGTCGGCGTCGTCGTGGTCGCCGCGATCGTCGCGCTGAACGTCGCGCTCGGCGGCATGCGCGGGATCACTTACGTGCAGGCCTTCCAGTACTGGGTCAAGGTCTTCGCGATCGCGCTGCCCGCGTTCGTCCTCGTCGTGCACCTGGGCGGGTTGCCCGGGCGCGCGGCGCTGCTGGGACGCGAGCTGCCGCGGGCGGGCGAGCACGGGCTCGTGGTCGAGGTCGATCGCGCGCGGACGGTGACCTTCCCCGAGGCGACGCGCTTCACCAGCAACGGTGTGGCGCGAGCCGCCGGCGCGGGCGAGAAGGCGCACCTGGCGCGCGGCACGCTCGTGCTCCCGCCCGGCGCCGCGGTCCCGGTCGCCGACGGCATCCGAGCGCGCCGGGGCGAGGACTGGGCGCGGCCGGTGGCCGATGGCGGGCGCGCCTCGCCGCTGTTCGTCTACTCGCTGCTGCTGGCGACCTTCCTCGGCACGATGGGGCTGCCGCACATCCTCGTGCGCTTCTACACCAACCCTGACGGCCCCGCGGCGCGGCGCACCACCGTGCGCGTCCTCGGCCTGCTCGGGATCTTCTACCTGTTCCCGGGGCTGTATGGCGCGCTGGGCCGCGTGCTCGTCCCGGAGCTCTACGTGACCGGGCAGACCGACCTCGTGGTGCTGCGCCTGCCCGAGGCCGCATGGGCCGGGCTGGGCGGCGAGATCCTCGCGGCGGTGATCGCCGCCGGCGCGTTCGCCGCCTTCATGTCGACTGCGTCGGGGCTGCTGGTCTCGCTGGCCGGCACGACGTCGTTCGACCTGTGGGGACGCCTGCGGCGCCGCGCGCCCGGCCGCCTGGCGCCCTTTCGCGTCGCCGCGGTGCTGTCGATGGCGCTCCCGGCATGCCTGGCGCTGCTGACCCGCGAGCTCGACATCTCCGTGCTCGTCAGCTGGGCCTTCGCGCTGGCGGCGAGCACCTTCTGCCCGATGTTGCTGCTGGGCATCTGGTGGACGCGGCTGACGGCCCGGGCCAGTGCGATCGGCATGGTCGCTGGGGCGCTGACCGCCACCGGCGCGATCGTCGCCGCACTCGTCGCCGGTAGCGAGGCCAATGACACCGTGCTCGCCCAGCCGGCGGTGTTCTCAGTGCCGATCGCCTTCGCCACCATGATCGCCGTCTCGCTTGCGGGTAGGCCCGTTCCCGGCGTCGAGGTGCACATGCGCGCGCTGCACGCGCCCGAGGGTCTTGGCATCGAAACATCCCCTGCACAGCCGCGCCAAGCGGTTAGTGTGCTCCGCGGAGGCGAGACCCCTGAAGTCGATCGCGTTCGGACAGCAGGGCCTGAGCGGCGATGAGCTGGCGCTGGTGCTCGACGCCGCTCGCGCGGGCACGTTCCGCATGGACGTGGCGACCGGCGAGCTGCGCTGGTCGGACTCGCTGGCGGCGCTGACCGGCGTCGGCGCCGACGAGGCGCCGAGGACCTTCGACGCGTTCCTGCAGCGTGTGCACCCCGACGACCGCGCCGGCCTCGAGGCCGCGGTGGCGGCGACCTCGCCCGACGGCGAGACCAGCCAGCACGAGGTGCGCGTCATGTGGCCCGACGGGGCCGTGCACTGGTACGACTCGCGTTGGCGGCTGACCTACGACGACGAGGGGCGCGGCACGATCGTCGGGATCGCCAGGCTGGTCGACGTCGAGCACGCCGCGCTGCAGCAATCGCGCCTGCTGGCCGACATCAGCGCCGCGCTCGACGCCTCGCTGGACATGGACCGCACGCTGGAGGCGGTGGCCAA
>Ga0081539_10005424_pt1 | contig 13030 bp, 12 predicted proteins | sample TabmetS4T2R2_FD_71023 | JGI IMG/M metagenome (GOLD analysis project Ga0081539, IMG submission 71023) | Tabebuia heterophylla rhizosphere microbial communities from the University of Puerto Rico - S4T2R2 | ecosystem: Host-associated > Plants > Roots > Rhizosphere ...
CCGCGCGGGGCGCGCGGTGTCGATTCAGCGATGCACGTCGCGCGATGCCGCGTTCAGCGCTGCACGTCGCGCGATGCGCCTTCAGCGCTGCAGATCATGCGATGCGCGTTCAGCGCTGCAGGTCATAGTACTTCCACTGGTGCTTCAGAAACGGATGCTGCTTGTACCCCGTGAGCCACGGCTGAGTCAGGGTGTTGGCGTACGGATGGTCCACCAGGATCCACGGCGCGTGATCCATGACGAGCCCCGTCAGCCTGCGATAGATCGCGGTGCGCTCGGGGCCGTCGGGCAGCCTGCGCGAGGCTTCGTAGAGCCGATCGTATTCGGGCAGACGGAACCGCGCGTCGTTCGAGGTGCCGATGTTCCTGCTGTACAGGACGCTGTAGAAGGTGTCGCCGTCGTTCACCGATGCGATCCATCCCAGGTTCCACATCATGAGCTGGCCCGCTTCGGACATCTTGTTGAGCTCGGGCCATTTGTTCTTGATGAACGTGATGCGAAGGCCGATCGCGTCCATGCTGCGCTTCCACAGCTCGTCGGTCGCGCGATCGGCATTCGAGGTCGTGGAGGCCTTCACCAGGGTGAGCGGCTTGCCGTCGGGCGTCCGGCGATAGCCGTCCGGATCGCGCGCGCGATACCCTACGCGATCGAGCAGCGCTCGTGCCGCGACGGGATCGTATCCGTTGCGCAGCGGCAGGCCGGGATCGTGCCCTGCCACCCCCGGCGGTACCGGCTGGGTCGCTGGAACGCCCTGGCCATTCAGTAGCAGGCGAATGTAGGCGTCGCGATCGAGCGCCATCGCGATCGCTCGTCGCAGGGCGATCTTCTCCTTCGTGTAACCGCCCACGACCGGGTCGTCGAGATTGAAGAACGTGAAGGCGACCGACGGCTCGACCATCCGGTGCAGGCGGATCCCGCGCTGCGCGAGACCGGATTTGAGACGGTCGCCGTCGAGCACGTTGGGGGCGACGCTTGCCGGGACCTCGACGTAATCGAAGCTGCCGCGATCGAATGCGAGCAGTCGCGGCTGCGCTTCCTCCACGATGCTGATCTCGACACGCTTCACGATCGGCAGCGCCTTGCCTGCATTCGCGCTTGCGATCGCGGCATCGCCGGGCTCGCTGCCGGGCCCCGGCGAAGGAAACGTTTCGTTGCGGTAGTCGGGATTGGCCTCGAGCACGATGCGCTGGCCGCGCACCCATTCTGCAACTCTATACGGCCCGGTGCCCACCGGGTGGTCCATCGCGCGGTTCGATGCGTCGCGATTCGCCTCCACCACCTCGCGCGCCACGGCCGCGAGCGCGCTGTGGGTGAGCCAGTGCACGAAGGCGTAATCGGGCTCGTTGAACCGCACGCGCAAGGTGTACCGGTCGAGCGCCTGCACGCCCGCGAGCTTCGCGTCGTAATCGAAGCGCCCCGTCTTGCGCGCTTCGCGCAGGACCTCGTCGACACCGGCGAGATGATTCTCGAAGAGGTACAGCCAGTACGAGCGCACCTTGGGATCGAGGATCCGCTTGATGCTGTAGACGTAGTCCTCGGCGACGAGCTCGCGCCGCTGTCCCTTGAACGCGGGATCGCGCGCGAAGTAAATCCCTGGCCGCACCTTGATGGTGTAGGTCCGCCCGCCGTCGCTGATCTCGGGCATCCCCTGCGCCGTTTTCGGAACGAGTCGCGCGGGACGCGCGAAGTAGTCGTACGTGTACAGCGTGTCGAAGATCGCATCGCACACGTAGAACGAGTACGCGTCGCCCAGCGCCTGCGGATCGAGGCCGGTCTCGGCGACCGGAAACGCGACACGCAGCGTCGGCGGCAGGTCGGCCGCAGGCACATGCGCCGCGACAAGACACAGCACGAGCAACGCATGGCGCAGAAAGCGCAGGGTGGGGTGCATGGCCGCGCTATACTCGATCTCGCAGGGACCTCCATGAAAGTCTACGGCATCACGAGCTGCAGCACCGTCAAGAAGGCGCGCGCATGGCTGGATGCGCACGGCGTTGCCTACGAGTTCGTCGATTTCAAGAAGCAGCCGCCGGCGCGCAGCCAGCTCGCACGGTGGATCGACGATCTCGGCTGGGAAACGGTGCTCAATCGGCGCGGCACCACCTGGCGGATGCTCGGCCCCGATGTGCAGCGGAGCGTGCGCGACGCCGACAGCGCGACGGCCGTGATGCTCGCCAATCCGTCCGCGATCAAGCGGCCGATCGTCGAGAGCGGCGGTGAGGTCCTCGCCGGATTCGACGAGGCTGCGTACGCGGCGCGCTTCGCGCAATCCCGCGGCACGCGCAGGGCCGCACGCGCATGATGGTGCCCGGGCATCATCGTGCGGCGGCAGGGGGCTCCGCGCTCGGCAGCGTGCTCACCATCGTGATCGTCGGGGTGATCGCGGCGCTGTCGGCGTACGGTGCGGTGAGCTTCCTCGGAGTCGGCGGCGTCGGCGGCGCCATCGTGGCGGTGCTGGTCGCGATGGCCGTGGCGCTGCCCCTGTTCGCCATCGTCGTGCGATTGTTCAGGCGCTCGGGGCGGTGACGATATCGACCGATGACGAGCGCGCCATCGCGGCGCGGTTGATCGAAGCCTACGACGGTGCGCATGTCATCGCGCCGATCACGCGCGAGCGCGCCGACTTCGACGTCGCAGCGGGATATCGCGTGCTGGCCGAGATCGAGCGGCGGCGCATCGCCCAAGGGTGGACGCCGGTCGGACGCAAGATCGGCTTCACCAACACCACGATCTGGGAGCGTTACGGCGTCTACCAGCCGATGTGGGCACGCGTGTGGTCGCACACCGTGCACTGGGCAGACCACAACGCCGCAACTCTGTCGCTGCGCGCGTTCTCCCTCCCGCGTCTCGAGCCCGAGGTCGTGCTCGGGCTCGGGCGCTCGCCGCAATCCGACGATTTACGGCATCTCATCGAGTGCGTCGACTGGATCGCTCCAGGCTTCGAGATCGTGCAGAGCCATTTTCACGACTGGAAGTTCGAGGCCGCCGACTGCACGGCCGCGTTCGGGCTGCACGGCGCGCTCGTCGTCGGTGATCGCCTCGCGTTGACGCCGCAGAACCGGACGTCGATCACCGAGCTGCTGCCCCGCTTCCATTTGTCGCTGCGCAAGGGGGACGTCGTGGTGGATCGCGGCATCGGCTCGAACGTGCTCGGCGGGCCGCTGCACGCCCTTGCGCATCTCGTGCGCGTGCTCGCCGCGCAACCCGAAGCGCCGCCGCTTGGCGCGGGTGAGATCGTGACGACGGGAACGATCAGCGATGCGTGGCCGGTCGCGGCCGGAGAGCACTGGTCGAGCGATTACGGCGAGCTGCCGCTCTCCGGCCTGCGGCTTTCGTTCACCTGATCGTCGGGCGTCGCGCTCACCACATACCGCAGCGGTCCGCCCGCATCGATGGCATCGAACGGATAGCACGTCACGAGCGTGAGCCCGCTCGTCCAGCGGGCGAGCGCGAGCTGCCGATGATCGACGACGGAGGCGCTGCGCACGCGGTAGCGGTGGATTCGACCATCGGTGGTTTCGAGCGCGAGGCTGTCGCCCGGGCGCAGGTCGCGCAGGAAGCGGAAGTGCGTGTCGCGATGCGCGGACAACACGACATTTCCGGTTTGACCGGGCCATGCCGATCCGTCGTGATGGCCGGGCCCGAATGCGAGGGTTCGGCCGCTTGCGCCGGCGAGCACGAAAACATCGGCGCCCTGTGCGGGCGCGGTGAGACGCGCCACGGGGTGCGTGTCGGCCCACGGCCACGGCTTCGGCGCAACGGCGCCAGCCCGCGCGCGCTCCCAGGCGGTTCGCAGCAGGATCTGCGCGATGCCGGCCTTCGCGCGCATGTAGAGTCCGTCACCGAGCGCAACCACTCCGAAGATCGCGAGCGTCACCGCGATCACGAGCATCATGCGACGCGCGACGTCGCGGCTGCGGACCGGGGAAGACTCGGCCGGATGACTTTGCGCGCGCCGCCCGGCGCGATGGGCGTGCCATGGCGGCGAGGCGATGCCGATCCGACCGAAAGATCCTCCCCGCTCCGCAGCAGCTTGCATGGTCAGCCTCGTGCGCGCCGATGCGAGCGCGCGAGGATGGTGAGCCCCGCAGCGAGCAGCAGCGCGAGCGTGCCGACGAGCATGTGCAATGTCGCGGGCGTGGCGGTGCGTGGCAACTCGCCCACGATCGTCTCGGCACCGGCTCCATCCGGCGCATTGGCGCGCACGATGCCTCGCGCGATCTCGCCGCCCACGGGCGCGCTGGGAGTCACGTCCACCGCGACGAGGCTCGTGTAGCGGCTGACGATGTGATGCGCGAGGGCAACCTCCACCACACTCGTACGGATGTCGTCCTCGTTGGCACCCGCGTGCAGCGCATCCATCAAGGTGTCGATCTTCGAATGCGCCCACAGGACATCGATGCCGTTCGCGCTCGCCGCGGGTGCCACGTCGAACGTCGCCTGCCACGTTTCGCTGCCCTCGGATGACGACGAGCCATCGGCGCCTTTCGCGGCCACGTTCGCCAAGGAAGAGCCGCGCCTGGCCGACACGCGCACCTCGCCTTGCGCCACGCCCAGCGCAGCCGTGACGACGATCGGCTCACCCGCATACAGATCGGGAATGCGCTGCGGGTAGGTCTCGGCCACGCCGGGCCACGCGACGGTGACGTCCGTCAGCACCGGCGATTCGAGCTTGGTGAACAGGGCCGCCATCTTCGCCTGCACCTCGTCGGTGTTGCCGATCAGCGTGAACGTGCCGCGGCCGAATTGCGCGGCCTTCGTCATGAACCAGGCGTTCGGGGCGGAGCCGATCCCGACCGTGAAAAGACGTCGGTCGCCCAGCCGTTGCATGATGAGCCCGAACAGCTCGGACTCGTTGCCGACGGCGCCGTCGGTGAGAAAGATCACCTGGCGCACGTAACCCGGTGCGGTGTCGGCGGTGAGCGCGGCTTCGAGCGCGGGCCTCATCTCGGTGCCGCCGCTCGCGCGCAGCTTGCCGACGAATCCATGGGCGCGCGCGATGGTGGCCGCATCGACGGGCACGGGCGCCGCGAACAGCGGCCGCGTGACCGAATTGAACTCGATCACGTTGAAACGATCGCCGGGCTGCAGGCGGTCGAGCGCGAGATCGAGCGCGGCCTTGGCCTGGCGCATCGAGGTGCCTTCCATCGAGCCGGAGGTGTCGATGATGAACACCACCTCGCGCGGGATGCGCGGCGCGCTCGAGGTGCGCACCGGCGGGATCAGCATGAGGAGCGCGTATCGCGTGTCGCGACCGCGTTGCGTGAACAGCGCGGCGCCGGCGGCCGCGCCGGCGGCCGCGCCGGTGTCCGGTCTCCAGACGAGCTCGAAGTCGCGATCGGCCGCCACGTTGCCGTCGAGGACGACGTCGTAGCGGGCGTTGCCGTACGCCGCGCCCGGTGCCTCTTCGACCCTGATCCTGTGATACGGACTGTCGATGGCGCCCAGCGCAAACCCCGCGTTGACGGCGACACGCAGGCTCACCGGATTGAGCGGCGGCGCCGACGCCGGGAGCACGTTCGCCGCGTGCACGAGGAGATCGGCATCGGCAGATCCTGCGGTCGATGCCGCCACGAGCTGGGCGGGCGGCATGTAGCGCGGCGTGATCACCATCGGAAAGCGCAGCCGGAACGCACCCTCGGCATACCGAACGGTTTCCTGGTACTCGATGGTGATCACGACCTCCTCGTCGGGGCCGATGTTCGCCACGTGCGTGGAGAACACGTTGGGCCTCGAGGCTTCGACGAGGGTCGTCTTGCGTCCCTCGGCCCTGGCCTGCTCGTACTCGCGCCGTGCTTCGCGCTTCTCGCGGACCTGTCCCTCGACGCGACGATCGCCGACCTGCATCTCGAGGTGATCGACCGCGGCGCCTTCGGGGAGCGGAAACACGTACACGCCTTCCTGCCATTGCGTCGCAGGGTTGCGGAAGCGCTGCGTGACCTTCGCCCGCGCGACGATGCCCGTCACTTCGATGTCGACCCTGGTCGAGAGCAGCGGCGCGGGAATGTCGCTCGTCGCCGTCTTGAAGAGCAGCGCGCCCTGCCCGAGGTCGCCGCCGGGCGTGACCGGCAGCGCGGCCGCGCGCGCCTGCGTTGCCACGATGAACGCCGCGAGTGCGAGCACCACGCTCACGAACACGCCGGCCACCAGCGCTTCGCCGGCAAGGCGCATCAAGTCGCGCAGGAGCTCCCTCCTGAGCGTCCCGTTGGCGATTCCACCATTCACTGGGATCTCCCCGACCTATCCGCCACCCTGGGCGGCACGATGGCATTTCAGCGCCGTGGAAAGGCGGCGGCGTGCAGGAAAAGCGCGGAGACGGAGAACAAAAATGGCAAACCGATGACGGGCCGGGCGCGCGCGTGGCGCGGGGCTCCCGCCGCGCTATAGTCGGCCGCGTGAGAGGTTGGGCGACATGAGCCGACGCATCGCCATCGTCGAGGACGAGCCGGCCATTCGGGCGAATTACGCCGACGCTCTCGCCCGCCACGGCTACGAGGTGTCGACCTACGCGACGCGCGCGGAGGCGATCGCCGCGTGCCGCACGCGCTTGCCGGACCTCGCGCTCATCGACATCGGACTCGGCGACGACGTGGACGGCGGCTTCGCGCTGTGTCGCGAGCTCCGCGCGATGTCGTCGACCCTCCCGATCCTGTTCCTGACCGCGCGCGACAGCGAGTTCGACGTCGTCGCCGGGCTTCGCATCGGCGCCGACGACTATCTCACCAAGGACGTGAGCCTGCCGCACCTCACGGCGCGCATCGCCGCGCTGTTCCGGCGCAGCGATCTCATCGCCTCTCCCGCCGCGGCGGAGGACATCGTGGTGCGGGGGCCGCTCACGATCGACTTGAAGCGCATGACGGCGCAGTGGCGCGAGCAGGCGGTCGACCTCACGCTGACGGAGTTCTGGATGGTGCACGCCCTCGCGCGCTTTCCCGGGCACGTCAAGGACCGCGACGCGTTGATGCGCGAGGCACGCATCGTGGTCGACGACAGCACGATCACGTCCCACGTCAAGCGCATCCGCCGCAAGTTCGCGGCGGTGGATCCGGCGTTCGATCGCATCGACACGGTGTACGGCATGGGCTACCGCTGGAAGGCCGACGCCGATCGGTCATGACCGGGCCCCGCTTCGCGCTGGGCATCCGCGCGCAATTGCTGCTGGTGCTGTCGGTGTTCCTGATCCTGCCGTGGCTCGGCTACGAGTACGTGCGCGAGCTCGAGCGCTTCCTGCGCGACGCGCACGAGAAGCAGCTCGCGGGCACGGCGGAGGCGATCGCCACGGCGCTGCACGACCGGCCGCGGCTCTTCGAGCGTCCGATGGTGGCGCCGCTCGAGCCCGCGCGCAGCGTCGACGATGCCAATGCGAACGACGGGCCCGCATCGCGCGCGACCGATGCCTCGCGCGCCGGGTCGGCCGAGATCGCGCAGATCCTGCACGGTCTGTCGCGCACCACCGCGCGCATCTGGGTGATCGACCGCGATCTCAACGTGCTCGCCCGTGCGGGGTCGCTGCGCACGCGGCCGCGAGCCGCGGAACCGGTGACGAGCGGATGGCGCAGTGCGTGGGCGTGGGTGGAGGCGCACACCCTCGCGCCGCTGTATCGGCTCGCGCTCGAGCAGCCGACCGAAGACTTCAGCGAGGGGGGGGCCGGCCGCACGCTGGCGCAGGCGCGCGAGATCGACGGCGCGCTTTCGGGCATTCTCACCACCGATCGGCGCACCACGCCGGACCGGCGCGCGATCATCGTCACCGCCGCGCACCCTATTTGGGTCGGCGACCAGGTGCGCGGCGCGGTGATCGTCGAGGAAACCGCGAATGCCGTGCTCGCCGAGCGCAATCGCGCGTTCGAGCGCCTGTTCAACATCGTGATCGCCGCGCTCGTCGTCGGCTCGGCTGCAGTCACGTTCTACGCGACGCGCCTCTCCGCGCGAATCCGCAGCCTGCGCGACGATGCGGAGCGGGCCATCGATGCGCAGGGTCGCATGCATGCGCCGCTCTCGGCGTCCGATGCGCTCGACGAGATCGGCGACCTCTCGCGCAGCTTCGCGAGCGTGCTCGACCGGCTCGGTCAGTACGCGGCGTACCAGAAGAACATGGCGAGCCGGCTCTCCCACGAGCTGCGCACGCCGATCGCCGTCGTCCGCTCCTCGCTCGACAACCTGCAGGCGCAACCGCTCGGCGACGCGCAGCGTGTCTATCTGGAACGGGCGCAAGGCGGACTGGGGCGACTCAACGAGATCCTCACCCGGATGACCGAAGCGACACGTCTCGAGCAGAGCCTGCACGAAGCGGAGCGCGAGCGTGTCGATCTCGTGCCGCTCGTCGCCGCGTGCGTCGAGGGCTACCGCAGCGCGTACGCGGGATTCACGTTCGCGCTGCATGCGCCGAGCGCGGCGGTTCCGGTGCACGCCGCGCCCGAGCTCATCGCCCAGATGCTCGACAAGCTCGTGGTGAATGCCACCGAGTTCGCGACGCCCGGAACCCCGATCGAAGTGCATCTCGTCGACGGCGCGGAGGTGCGGCTGTCCGTCGGCAACACCGGCCCGCTCCTTCCCGACGACATGCGATCCCGCCTCTTCGACTCGATGGTGTCGGTGCGGCCCGATCGCGGCGGCGACGTGCCGCACCTCGGCCTCGGCCTCTACATCGTGCGGCTCATCGCGGAATTCCACGGCGGCCACGCGCACGCCGAGAATCGGCAGGACGGCAGCGGCGTGACGATGACCGTTGCGCTGCCCCACGCGCACGCCTGACCGCCGTGAACGCTTCCGCCGACGCCCATCGGCGATAATGACGGTCCCCCACCGCCGTCCGATCATGCCGTCGCCCCTGTCGTCCTCCGCGCTCTCGTGCGCGCTGCTCCTCCTCGCATCCAACGTGTTCATGACCTTCGCGTGGTACGGGCACTTGAAGCACGTGCAGACGTGGCCGTGGTGGTCGGCCGCGCTGATCTCCTGGGGTATCGCGCTCTTCGAGTACCTCCTGCAGGTGCCGGCCAACCGCGTGGGATATGGAACGTTCTCGCTCCCGCAGCTCAAGATCCTGCAGGAGGTGATCACCCTCTCGGTGTTCGTGCCCTTCGCGGTGCTGTTCATGCACGAGCCGGTCAAGCTCGATTACCTGTGGGCGGGGCTGTGCCTGCTGGGTGCGGTGTTCTTCATTTTCCGGTCGGCCTGACATGAGCGTCGCAGGTCCGCCGCCGCGCGACAATCCGGCGCCCTACGGCGCGATCTCCACGGATCGCACGGCGCGTGCCGGTGCCGATCCGCAGCTCGCGTTCGTGCGGGTGTACACGCCGTTCGCGGCGGGCTACCTCCTGTCGTATGTCTTCCGCACGGTGAACGCGGTCATCTCGCCCGAGCTCACGCGCGATCTCGCGCTGTCGCCGGCGGCGCTCGGCTTGCTCACGAGCGCGTACTTCATCGCCTTCGGTGCGATGCAGATCCCGGCGGGCATGCTGCTCGATCGATACGGCCCGCGCCGCGTCGAGCCCGCGTTCCTGCTGATCGCCGGCACGGGATCGCTCGCATTCGGGCTCGCGTCCGGTGAATCGGCCCTGCTGCTCGCGCGCGGACTGATCGGGGCCGGCGTCGCGACGTGCCTCATGGCGCCCTTGAAGGGCATCGCCACGTGGTATTCGGCGGACAGGCAGGCGTCGCTTTCCGGATGGATGATGGTCGCGGGTGGCGTCGGTGCGCTGCTCGCGACCGCGCCGCTCGAGCTCGCGCTGCGGTTCACGAGCTGGCGCGGGGTGTTCATCGCGCTCGCGATCGCGACCTATGTCGTTGCGATCTGGATGTGGTGGCAGGTGCCCGACATCACGCGCGCAACGCACGGCGCAGGCTGGCGCGCGCAATGGGACGGCGTGCGTCTCGTGTTTCGCACGCCGCGGTTCTGGTGGCTCGCCCCGCTGGCGGCGGTCGGGATGGGCGGATTCACGGCGCTGCAGGGCCTGTGGTCGGTGCCGTGGATGATCGAGGTGCAGGGCTTCGATCGGGCGATGGCGGCGCGACACCTGCTCGTCATGAGCGCCGTGACTTTGTGCGGCTACCTCTTCGTCGGCACGTTCGCCACCGGTCTCGCGCGCCGCGGCATCACCGCGCGTCACCTGTACGCCGCCGGGTTCGCGCTCAACGGCGCGGCGCTCGGCACGATCGTGCTGCAGCTCCCCGGCAGCTACGTGTGGTGGGCGCTGTACGGGCTCGGCTCCGCGGTGAACGTGCTCGGCTTCACCGTGCTCGCGGAGGGCTTCGCGCGCGAAGTCATCGGGCGGGCCAACACCGCGCTCAACCTGGTCATGTTCACCGGAAGCTTTCTCGCGCAGTGGGGCATCGGCGTCGTCGCCACCGCCACCGGGCGGATGCTCGCGCTCGACGGCGCCGACAGCCTGCGCGTCGCATTTTGCATCCTGCTTGCGCTGGACGTGCTCGCGTACGTGTGGTTCGCTGCAGGCTGGCCGCGGCATGCGATCGCTCGCGACCCTGCGCTTCGACCCTCTTCTCCGGTCTAGGTCCATGCATCTGCACATTCTCGGCATCTGCGGCACGTTCATGGGCGGCATCGCCGCCATCGCGAACGCGCGCGGTCACACCGTCACCGGCTGTGATGCGAATGTCTACCCACCGATGAGCACTCAGCTCGCCGCGATGGGCATCGGCCTCACGCAAGGCTGGGACGCGGGACAGCTCGACGACGTGGCGCGCGACGCGGACATGTTCGTGATAGGCAACGTGGTCTCGCGCGGCAATCCGCTGATGGAAGCCATTCTCGATGCGGGCAAGCCCTACGTGTCGGGGCCGCAGTGGCTGTACGAGCACGTGCTGCGCGACCGATGGGTGCTGGCCGTCGCCGGCACGCACGGCAAGACCACGACGAGCTCGATGCTCGCGTGGATCCTCGAGCATGCCGGTCTCGCGCCGGGATTCCTGATCGGCGGGGTGCCGGTGAACTTCGGCGTGTCGGCGCGCGCGGGAGGCGAGAGTCCGTTTTTCGTCATCGAGGCGGACGAGTACGACACGGCGTTCTTCGACAAGCGATCGAAATTCGTTCATTACCGCCCGCGCACCGCGATCCTCAACAACCTCGAATACGACCATGCCGACATCTTTCCCGACCTCGCCGCGATCGAGACGCAGTTCCATCATCTGGTGCGCACCGTGCCGCAAAGCGGTTGTCTCGTGGTGAATGCCGGCGAGGCTTCGCTCGAGCGCGTGCTCGCCCGCGGCGCGTGGAGCGCCGTCGTGCGCTTCGGCGTGCGTGGGGCGCGCGCTGCCGACTGGACGATCGACGACGACGGTGCGGTGCGCGAAGGCGATGCCATGCGCGGCATGCTGCGATTCGGCGAGGCCGGCCGCCACAACCGGCAGAATGCGCTCGCCGCGATGCTCGCCGCGCGCCACGTCGGCGTGCCGGTCGAGCACAGCCTCGAGGCGCTCGCGGCCTTCGAAGGCGTGAAGCGCCGGCTCGAGAATCGTGGCTCCGCTCGCGGTGTCACGGTGTACGACGACTTCGCGCACCATCCGACGGCCATCGCGACGACCGTCGAAGGCTTGCGTGCCCGCGTGGGCACCGGTCGCATCCTTGCCGTGCTCGAGCCGCGGTCGAACACGATGAAGCTCGGCGTCGTCAAGGACATGCTGGCCGGCAGTCTCGCCGGTGCCGACGCGGTGTTCTGCTACGCCCGCGATCTCGGCTGGGATGTCGCGCAGAGCCTGCGCCCGCTGGGCGAGCGCGTGCAGGTGAGCGACGATCTCGACCATGTCGTCCGCGCCGTCGCGCACGCGGCGCATCCCGGCGATCACGTGCTGGTGATGAGCAACGGCGGATTCGGCGGCATTCACGAGAAGCTGCTTTCCGCGTTGAATGCGCGCGATGTGCCGCAGGCCCAGGCGCTCGCCGCGTCATGAGCGGCGCGCTCGTCTATCTGCACGGCTTGAATTCCGCGCCGCAGAGCATCAAGGGGCAGCTTCTTGCGCGCGCGGTGGCGCAATTGCCAACGCCACCCGGTTTGCATCTGCCGAAGCTTGCGCCGGACCCCGTCGATGCCGTGCGGGATGTCGTGCGTTGGGTCGAGCAGCAAGGCCGCGATGCGACGAAGCTCACGTTCATCGGCAGCTCCCTCGGCGGGTTCTACGCGACGGTGCTCGCCGAGCGCTTCGATGCGCGCGCCGTGGTGATCAACCCGGCCACCAAGCCCTATCGCTCGCTCGAGAGCTTCCTCGGTCCGCAGCGCAATCTCTACACGGGAGAAACTTACGAGCTCACCGCGTCGCATCTCGACGCCATGCGCTCACTGGCGGTGGAGCGCATCACGCGGCCCGACCGCTATCTCCTGCTGGTTCGAAGCGGCGACGAGCTTCTCGACTGGCGCGAGGCGGTCCGCTACTACGCCGGGGGCTGGCAGTACGTTGGCGGTGGCGGCGATCATGGCTGGGCCGACTTCGGTCCGATGGTGCCCACCGTGTTGCAATTCGCCGGAGTGCTTTCCTGATGCTGCGTTTGCTGCTGGTGTCGCTGCTTTTCTGCGTTTCCGTCGGTGCGTCCGCGCAGTCGCGCATCTGCATCGATCGCGACACGATCACGTTCGGCGACCGCCCGCTCGGCACGAGCACGAGCGTCACGGTCACCGTGAGCAACTGCGGCAGCGCGCCGTTCAGCTTCACCGACGTCAGCGTGTATCCCACGACGAGCCCGGGGTTCTCGGTGAGCTCGACGTGCGCGACGGGAGCGACCCTCACCGCAGGCCAGGCGTGCACCGCAACGATCGTGTTCGTGCCCTCGAGCGCGGGGCAGCAGTCGGGCGCGCTGTGGCTGCGCAACACCACGAGCACGCCCGCGCAGCTCGTCACCTTCTACGGGCGCGGCACCTCGGCGTCCGCAGGAGTATCGACTCTCGCGTTCTCGCCGTCGATCCTGCAGTTCGGCGATACCGCGATCGGCGCCGCCAGCGCGACGCTGCGCCTCGAGCTCTGGAATCGCGGCGCGGTCGCGATCACGCCGACGGCGCTGGTGCTGAATGGGCCTTCGGCG
>Ga0081539_10005425_pt1 | contig 13027 bp, 12 predicted proteins | sample TabmetS4T2R2_FD_71023 | JGI IMG/M metagenome (GOLD analysis project Ga0081539, IMG submission 71023) | Tabebuia heterophylla rhizosphere microbial communities from the University of Puerto Rico - S4T2R2 | ecosystem: Host-associated > Plants > Roots > Rhizosphere ...
CGGCCCGATCAGCAGTACCAGCCCCGCATACCCGAGGTACTTGCCGATCGGGATGAGGGTCCGTACGACCGGGTCGACGGCCTGGTTGTTCGTCGCGGCCGACGGCGGTGTCGAGGGCGCGCCCACCGAGTAGCTGAAGCTGCCGGCGACCGGATGGCTGTCCGCCGACATCACTCGGTAGCTCACCAGATAGGTCCCACGGCTGCCGCCGGAACGCAGCGGAATGGTCACTGTGTTTCCGGCCTGCTGCGCCCCACCCTGGTCCGCGCGGGAGCCGTTCGGGCCGAGGACCTGGATCTTGCCCGAGAGCAGTCGCACCGACTCGCTGAACGTCAGCGTCACCCTGTCAGGGGCGTCCGGCACGATCGTGCCGTTGCCGGGATCCGTGCCGACCAGTGCCGCGTGCGCGCTCGCCGGCGCGGCCGGACCGAGCAGCACGGCGAGGAGCCCGAACAGCACTCCGGCACAGGCGGCGAGGATCCGGCGCACGCGGGGGCGATCAGCGGTCACGCTGGATTTACTTCCCGACCGCTGCGGACAGCGATGGCACGGGCGGGTAGTCGTCGGCACGGATCAGATAGTTCCGCGTGGTAGGGACATTTTCCGTCCGCGTACCATTTGCGCTCGTGACGGCGGCCGGCAGCCCATCCGACGACCCGATCACGGCTGTGGCGCTGGCTGCCCGTGACGGCGATCCGGACGCGCCGGCTCATCTCGTCCGGCGCACCCAGGCCGAGGTGTGGCGGTTCACCGCCGCCTTGGTCGACCCCGGCGCCGCCGATGATCTCACTCAGGAGACGTACCTGCGGGCGTTGCGGGCGCTGCCCGGCTTCGAAGGGCGGTCGAGCGTACGGACGTGGCTGCTCGGCATCGCCCGGCGGGTCTGTGCCGACCATCTCCGTGCGGTGGTCCGTCGCCGCCGTCTCGACGCCCGGCTAGCCGTCCAGGCGTGCACCGATCTGCCCCATCCGGATCCGGCGCACCGGCTCGGTGCGTACGACCTCCTGCGCCGGCTCAGCGACGATCGGCGGTCGGCGTTCGTGCTCACCCAGGTGGTCGGTCTCTCGTACGTGGAGGCCGCGGCCGTCGAGGACGTACCTATCGGCACCATCCGCTCTCGGGTGGCCCGCGCCCGTGACGAGCTGATCGACGCGGTGGCCGCGGCTCGCGCCAGCTGATTCCCCGACAACGGGCCAGCTCACCAGCCTGGTGGCCGCGGCGGGGTGAGTCGGCCCACCTGAACGTCGGCCCGACAGACGGGACGCGCCGGACGCGCCGGACTATCGTTCGCGGCATGACTGATACCGCCCGCCTGGCACCCGGCGACGCCGCCCCCGACTTCACGCTGCCCACCGACAGCGGCGACACCCTCGCGCTGAAGGATCTGCGCGGGCGCAGGGTGGTGCTGTACGCCTACCCGGCGGCCATGACTCCCGGCTGCACGACGCAGGCGTGCGACTTCCGCGACTCTCTGGCGTCGCTGCAGGCCGCCGGCTACGAGGTCGTCGGCATTTCGCCGGACTCGCCGGCCAAGCTGGCCCAGTTCCGGGAGCATGACGCCATTACGTTCCCGCTGGTGAGCGACCGGGACAAGAGCGTGCTCACGGCGTACGGCGCGTACGGCGAGAAGCAGGTGTACGGCAAGACCACCACCGGCGTGATCCGCTCGACGTTCGTGATCGACGAGAACGGCGCGATCGAACGGGCGATGTACAACGTCAAGGCAACGGGTCACGTGGCCAAGCTTCGCAAGGACCTGGGAATCGACTGACGCCGGCGCCACGTAGAATCGCTCCACCAGGGCCCGTGAGGGCAAATGGGGCGGAAGTGGCGAAATAGGCAGCCGCGCGGGTTTTAGGTGCCCGTGTCCGAAAGGACGTAGGGGTTCGAGTCCCCTCTTCCGCACTAGTGCGCGCAAAGTCAGGTGCCCATGGCTCCGATGAGCACGCAGGATGGCGGGATGGCGCTTTCGTTCGAGCTTGATCCGCCACTGACCAGTGAGCTGCGCGCGGCGATCCTCGCGCTCTGGGTCGAGGTGACCAACGCGGGCGGAGCTGTCGGGTTCGTCCCGTCGGTAACAGAGGACGACGTCCGGCCGACCGCCGATGCCGCGCTGGATGCCGTCACAGCGGGGCACGACCATATACTCGCCGGATTCGAGGGCGACGAGCTGGTGGGCCTGCTGTTCGTGGTGGACAACCGGCATGCGCTCAAGGACCACTGGCGTGTCCTCAAGCGGGTCATGATCGCACCAGCCAGCCAGGGGCGCGGATACGGAGCCGCGATCATGCGGGAGGCGGCTGCCGTGGTACGGAAGATGGGCCCGGACGCGTTGCAACTCACGGTTCGCGGCGGCACGGGCACCGAGGCGTTCTACACCCGGCTCGGCTACCGCGAGGTCGGCCGCGTCCCGGGCGCGCTGCGGGTCGCCCCGGGCGACGACCGCGACGAGATCATCATGTGGCTCGACCTTCGCTGATCCAGCTCGTGCCGATCATGGGTTTCTCAAGGCAGCGGTGGCTCAGGAGCAGGATTTCGTCGGCTGTGCGGCTGCCAGGTCCACCGGCGCGGGTTCGGGAGCCGCAGGTGCCTCGATCGGTGCCGACGCGATCGTCGGCGACGCCGACGCCGACTGGGACGGCGATGGCGAGTGCGCTGGCGTGGCCTTCGCGCGGGCCGGTTGGGCCTTCTTCTTCGCGGAAACAGCGCGCGTCGGGGCAGCGCCGGTCAAGCGTACCGATGTGATCTGACGCTTGTTCGGAATCAGCTTGATGTTGGTGGCCGTGCCGGCGTGGCCGTAGATGTCCGTCATCCGGACCGAGAACGGCCCGTTCCCGACGTCCCGGTTGATGATCCAGGTGTTGTAGTCCGTGCGCGTCGCGGTCATCCAGCTGCCGCCGGGCCCCTTCGTCTTCACTGTCTTCAGCGGGTTGGCGTGGTTGTCGATGACGACCGCCCAGTAGTACCGCGACGTGCCCTCAACGAACGTGATGCTCAACGGCCCCGGCGTCCGGGGGTCACGCACCGCCTTATAGGTGATCGGGATGATGCCGTCGATCTCGTTGCCGATCCTCTGGAACGCCGTTCGACTCAAGTCGAGATGGCCGATCCCGCACTCCGGGCACGAGTCGAATACCTTGACACGCACCTTGCCCTTGGGGCCGGTGACATCGAGGTAGCCGCCACACGCGGTACCCGCGGCGTACTGGTTCGGGCCCAACGCCACGTACAGATCGTCGGCGGGAGGCGGGAACGAGCAGTTGCCCTTGGTGCCGGCCAGGTCGTAAAACGTCGCCTTGCCCTTCAGCGGCGACGTCGTGGGCGGCGCGGCGCAGGCCGGGGAATGCAGCAGGACGGCGACGGCGACGGCCCCGGCCAGGACGACGACGCCCCCGGTGGCGAGCCAGCGCGGGGACAACAGGCGAGCAGTCACGCTGAGGCATCCTCCGGGGGCGGCATCCCACCGGGCAACGTTGTTAAGACAGACCTAAGACGCGGTCGCCCACCCGGAGGACACCGACTCCGTCCGGGATGACGTTGACGCCGAACATCAGCCCATCCGGGAAACGGCGATACCGCCCGAGAATCCGCAACGGCTCCCGGCCCACCTCAGCGGTGTCCTGATCGATGGTCGTGACCAGGCAGCGGTCGCATGGTTTGGCGACGCGGAACGCGACCCCACCGATTCGCAGCTGGCCCCCGACCCAGCCATCCTCGGCCCAGGGTGCCGCTCCCTCGACGACCAGGTTCGGGCGGAACCGGGTCATCGGCACCCGCTCCTCGCCGTCCTCGACGAGCCAATCGTTGACCGCGGCCAGCGACGCGGTGGTGGCCAGCAGCAACGGGTACGCGTCGGCGAAACTGACCCGATCGCCGTCTTGAGCGTTCTCGGCGACCGGCCGCACCGTCGGGTCGCCGAGCCAGACCAGCCGGGCGTCCCGGCCGAGAAACTCGCGGAACCAGCCTCCGTCGTCCGCCACTCTGGCCGGCACCGACGGCTTCCAGCGGAACACCCGCACGTGCTGCTTGGCACCGTCGACCGGCTCGGTGACGTCCAGCCCTGGCCGTCCCGGCGTGCGCACGGTCAGGCCGCCCGGCCGCGGCCGTACCGTCACCAGCGCCAGAGCCGGCACGATCCGCTGCGTGATGCCGACGCCGTCGGCATCGACGATCATCCACCGCCGGTCACCGGCCAGGCCCCACGGTTCGACAGCGGCTGCGTCGTGGTCGAGCCGGCGACACCCCTTGATCGGGTACGTGTGGAGGGAGGCGATCTGCATCCGCCCACCCTCGCACGCACGATATGTCCGTCGGCAGGGCGCTCCGCTTTCGCACCATGCGTCAAGGGCCTGGTGCGCTGAAAGTTTTCATGCATATTGTGCTTGAGTGAATGGCGGACCGGTCAAAACGGTCGAGCGTGTCGAGGATCTGTTCCACGGGGCGCGGCTGACGCCGACCCAGCGGCGGATCGCACATAGCCTGGTCCAGCACGCGCCCTCGGCCGCGTACCTTTCCGCAGCCGAGGTGGCGGATCTGGCCGGGGTGAGCCAGCCGTCGGTGACCCGGTTCGCGATGGCGCTGGGCTTCGCCGGTTATCCGGCGTTGCGCCGCGAGCTGCGTGCGCTGGTCGAGGTTCCGGCCGGCGGCACGGCCCCGAGCAACGCCATGCAACGCGCCCTTCGGGCCGAGGCCGTGCACCTCGAGCGCCTCGTCGGCCAGCTCAAGGACCTCACCGAGGTGACGGCCGCCGCCGACCTCCTGGTGGCGAGCCGGCCGCTGCCGGTGCTGGGTCTGCGGGTGGCGGCGCCGCTCGCCGCGTATTTCGGCTACTTCGCCGCCAAGATCCACCCCGACGTCCGGGTGCTGAACTCCGGCGGCACGCAGCTGCTGGACCGGCTGGACCAGGCCCGCGCGGCCGGCGCCGGTGCGATGCTGGCGATCGTGCTCCCCCGCTATCCGCGGGAGACGCTCGATGCGATCCGGGAGGCCATGGCGGCGGGCCTGCGGGTGGTGGCGCTCACCGACTCGGCGGTCAGCCCGGCCGCCGAGTACGCCGACGTCGTGCTGCCCGCTGCGGTCGGCACGCAGCTGGTGTTCGACCTGCACACCGGCCCGATGGCGATGGCCATGGTGCTGTTGCAGGCGATGTGCGACGCACAGCCGGAGCCGGTGCAGCGTCGGCTGGAGGAGTTCGAGGCGACCGCCGCCCGCCGGCACATCTTCGAGGGTTGATTGGGGAGAGGAACGATGCAGGTACGAGCGCCGCGGGGCACGGCGTACACCGCGCAGGGCTGGCCGCAGGAGGCCGCCAAGCGGATGCTCATGAACAACCTGGACCCGGACGTGGCCGAACGCCCGGCGGACCTGGTGGTGTACGGCGGCACCGGCCGGGCCGCGCGGGACTGGCCCTCGTTTCATGCCATCGTCCGCGAGCTCGACGCGTTGAAGGGTGACGAGACGCTGCTGGTGCAGTCCGGCCGCCCGGTGGGCGTGTTCCGCACTCACGAGTGGGCACCGCGGGTGCTGCTGGCCAACTCGAATCTGGTGCCGGACTGGGCCACCTGGCCGGAATTCCGCCGGCTGGAGAAGCTGGGCCTGACCATGTACGGCCAGATGACCGCGGGCTCGTGGATCTACATTGGAACGCAGGGCATCCTGCAGGGCACGTACGAGACGTTCGCCGCCGTCGCGGCCAAGCTCGCCGGCGCCCGCGGCGACGGCCAACAACTCAGCGGGAGCACCCTGGGCGGCACGCTCACGCTGACCGCCGGCTGCGGCGGGATGGGCGGCGCGCAGCCGCTCGCGGTCACCATGAACGACGGTGTCTGCATCGTGGTCGATGTGGACGCTTCCCGGCTGCGCCGGCGGGTGGCGACCCGCTACCTGGACATGGTCGCCGATGATCTGGACAGCGCGGTCGAGCAGGCGGTCGCGGCGAAACGCGAGCAGCGGCCATTGTCGGTCGGACTCGTCGGCAACGCCGCCGAAATCTTCCCGGAGCTTCTGCGGCGTGGCGTGGAGATCGACATCGTCACGGATCAGACCAGCGCCCATGACCCGCTGTCGTACGTTCCGATCGGGGTGTCCATCGAGGACGCCGCAGCGTACGCCCGCGACAAGCCGGACGAATACACCGACCGCGCCCGGGCCAGCATGGCGCGTCACGTCGAGGCGATGGTGGGCTTCCTGGACCGCGGCGCCGAAGTGTTCGACTACGGCAACTCGATCCGCAGCGAGGCGCAGCTCGGTGGCTTCGACCGGGCGTTCGCGTTCCCCGGCTTCGTGCCGGCCTACATCCGGCCGCTGTTCTGCGAGGGCAAGGGCCCGTTCCGGTGGGCCGCGCTGTCCGGCGATCCGGCGGACATCGCCGCCACCGACCGCGCCATTCTGGAGCTGTTCCCCGGCAACTCGTCGTTGGAGCGGTGGATCCGGCTGGCCAGCGAGCGGGTCGCGTTCCAGGGGTTGCCCGCGCGGATCTGCTGGCTCGGATACGGCGAACGGGACGTCGCCGGTGTGCGGTTCAACGACATGGTGGCCCGGGGCGAGCTGTCCGCGCCCATCGTCATCGGCCGGGACCACCTGGACGCCGGGTCGGTGGCGTCGCCGTACCGGGAAACCGAGGCGATGGCGGACGGCTCGGACGCGATCGCGGACTGGCCGCTGCTCAACGCGCTGGTGAACACCGCCAGCGGAGCGAGCTGGGTGTCCATTCACCACGGTGGCGGGGTGGGGATCGGCCGCTCGATCCACGCCGGGCAGGTCTGCGTCGCCGACGGCAGTGCGCTCGCCGGGCAGAAGATCGAACGGGTGCTCACCAACGACCCCGGCATGGGCGTCATCCGGCACATCGATGCCGGCTACGACTCGGCTGCCGCGGCGGACGTCCACGTCCCGATGAGATACTCATGAGCGCCTTCCCGCCGTTGTGGGCGGAGATCGCGGACATCGGTCGTGATCCCGGCGGCGGTTACCTGCGGTACGCCTTGACTGAACCGGAACGGGCGTTGCGGGACTGGTTCCGTTGCCAGGCCGGCCAGCGCGACATGCCGGTCACCGACGACGGCAACGGCAACCTGTTCGCATGGTGGGGTGCACCGTGGGGCGACGACGCAGTGCTGACCGGCTCGCACTTCGATTCGGTGCCGCACGGCGGCGGATACGACGGTCCATTGGGGATCGTGAGCGCGTTCCTGGCGGTGGACCGGCTTCGCGCCAATGGTTTGAGACCCCTCCGGCCCCTGGCGATCGCCGCCTTCGTGGAAGAGGAGGGCAGCCGGTTCGGTCTGGCGTGTCTGGGGTCACGGCTGTTCACCGGTGCGATTCACCCGGATCGGGCGGGCGCGCTCGTCGACCGGGACGGGATCTCTTTCGCCGACGCACTCGGCGCCCGGCCCGCGGGGGCGTTGCCCGACCTTGCCGTCCGGTTCTCGGCGGCCGTCGAGCTGCACATCGAACAGGGCCGGGCACTGGAGGTGCCGATCGGTGTGGCCGGCGCGATCTGGCCGCACGGCCGGTGGCGCTTCGACTTCGGCGGCGACGCCGACCACGCCGGTACCACCCGGATGGACGACCGGCACGACCCGATGCTCACGTACGCGTACACCGTGCTGACCGCCAACGAGGAGGCCCGGCAGGCCGGCGCGCATGCGACGATGGCCCGGGTGGCGGTGGAACCCAACGCCACCAACGCGATCCCGTCGCTGGTGCGGGCCTGGCTGGACGCCCGGGCGGCGGACACCGCGGCGCTGGACCGCCTGGTCGAGGTGGTCATCAAGCGCGCGGTGGACCGCGCCGGTCGCGACGGCACCCACGTGGACGTCGAGCCGGAGTCGGTGTCGCCCGAGGTGGCGTTCGACGCAGGCCTGGCTACCCGGATCGCGGGACTGCTCGGTGGCGTGCCGATCCTGCCGACCGGGGCGGGACACGACGCGGGTGTGCTCTCCGCGCACGTGCCGACCGCGATGTTGTTCGTGCGCAACCCGACCGGTGTGTCGCACTCCCCGGCGGAGTACGCCACCGACGCCGACTGTGCGGCCGGCGTCGCCGCACTCGCCACCGTGCTGGGTGATCTGCTGTGAGCGCTTTTCACGCCCGGTACGCCTGGATCGACGGCACCGTCGCCCATGACGTGCGCCTCGACGTGGCCGGCGGCCGGTTCACCGCGGTGACCGCGGGCGTTCCTGCCGGGGACGCCGCCCGGCTGCCCGGCCTGGTCCTGCCCGGACTCGCCAACGCCCACTCACACGCCTTCCACCGGGCGCTGCGCGGACGCACGCAGACCGGCCGCGGCAGCTTCTGGACCTGGCGCGACCGGATGTACGCGCTGGCCGGCACGCTCGACCCGGACCGGTACCTCGCTCTGGCCCGGGCCGTGTACGGCGAGATGGCGCTGGCCGGCATCACCTGTGTGGGCGAGTTCCACTACTTGCACCACGGGCCCGGCGGCGTACCGTATGCCGAACCGAACGCGATGGGGCAGGCGGTGATCGAAGGTGCCCGTCAGGCGGGGATCCGCATCACGCTGCTCGACACGCTGTATCTCACGTCCACGGTAGACGGTGCGCCCCTGGAGGGCGTGCAGCGCCGGTTCGGCGACCGTAACGCCGATGCCTGGCGGACCCGAGTCGCCGCCCTCCGGCCCGCGGCGCACATGCGGCCGGGCGCGGCGGTGCATTCGGTCCGGGCGGTGCCCGTACCGGTCCTCAACAGACTGCCCGGCGACGGCCCCATGCACGTTCACCTGTCCGAGCAACGGGCCGAGAACGAACAGTGCCTGGCCGTGCACGGGTGCACCCCGACCGAGCTGCTCCACCGGCACGGGGTCCTCGGCCCGCGCACCACCGCCGTGCACGCCACCCATCTCACCGACGACGACATCAAGACCCTCGGCGCCACCGGCACCGGCGTGTGCCTCTGCCCCACCACCGAGCGCGATCTCGCCGACGGCATCGGCCCGGCCCGGGCGCTGGCCGACGCCGGCAGCCCGCTCAGCCTCGGCAGCGACAGCCACGCCGTCATCGACCTGTTCGAGGAGGCCCGCGCGGTGGAGCTGGACGAACGTCTGGCCACACAGCGCCGGGGGTGGTTCACCGTCGCCGACCTGCTGGGAGCTGCCACCAACCACGCGGCGCTCGGCTGGGACGACGCCGGCGCGCTGACGGCCGGTCATCGCGCCGACCTGGTCGCGGTCGCGCTGGACAGCGTTCGCACCGCCGGTGTCGACCCGGCTGAGGCCGTGTTCGCCGCCACCGCCACGGACGTCACGCATGTGATCGCCGACGGCCGGACCGTCGTGGCCGACGGCCGGCACACCGGCTTCGACGTCGCGGCCGCCCTGCGCGAGGTGCTGTCGTGAGCCTGCTCATCGGCGGCATCGGCGAGCTGGTCTCCAACGACCCCGCGCTCGGCGATGATCCGCTCGGCCTGGTCCGCGACGCGGCACTGATCGTGGACGGTGACCGGATCGCCTGGGTCGGACCGGCCGGCCGCGCCCCCGAGGCCGACCAGTGGATCGACGCGGACGGCGGGGCGGTGCTGCCCGGTTTCGTCGACAGCCACGCGCATCTGGTGTTCGCCGGCGATCGCGCGGCCGAGTTCGGCGCCCGGATGGCCGGCGAGCCGTACACCGGCGGCGGCATCCGGACCACGGTGGCCGCCACCCGCGCCGCGTCCGATGAGGAGCTGCTCGCCAGGGCCCGGCGACTGGTCGCCGAGGCCCGCCGGCAGGGCACCACCACATGCGAGATCAAGAGCGGGTACGGACTTACGGTCGCCGACGAGGCCCGCAGCCTGCGCATCGCCAGGACGCTGACCGACGAGACCACGTTCCTGGGCGCGCACGTCATCCCCGAAGGAATCGACGCCGACGAGTACGTCGATCTGGTCTGTGGCCCGATGCTGGACGCGGCGGCACCGTATGCGCGGTGGGTGGACGTGTTCTGCGACCGCGGCGCGTTCGACGGCGAGCAGGCCCGTGCCGTGTTGACCGCCGGCCGAAAACGGGGATTGGGCGTGCGGGTCCATGCCAACCAGCTCGCCGCCGGACCCGGGGTGCAGCTGGCTGTCGAGCTCGGGGCGGCGAGCGCCGACCACTGCACCCTCCTCACCGACGCCGACGTCGATGCGCTGGCCGGTGGCGACACGGTGGCCACGCTGCTGCCAGGCGCCGAGTTCAGCACCCGATCGTCCTATCCGGACGCGCGCCGGCTCTTGGATGCCGGTGCCGCGGTGGCGCTCGCGACGGATTGCAACCCGGGTTCGTCGTTCACCACGTCCATGCCGTTCTGCATCGCGCTCGCGGTCCGCGAGATGCGGATGACACCTGCCGAGGCGGTGTGGGCCGCCACCGCCGGCGGCGCCCGCGCACTGCGCCGCGACGACGTCGGCACGCTCACCCCCGGCAAGCGCGCCGACGTGATCATCCTGGACGCGCCGTCTCATCTGCATCTGGCCTACCGGCCCGGCGTACCGCTCGTCCGAACCGTCCTGCACAACGGAGTGCCGCTATGAGCGTCATCGTCCTACCCTCCGGCGTCACCGCCGCCGACGTCCTCGCCGTGGCCCGCCGCGGCGCCACCGTGGAGCTCGCCGACACCGCGTTCGATGCGATGGCGGCCAGCCGTGCCGTCGTCGAACACATCGAGGCCTCCGGCCGCCCGGTGTACGGGGTGTCCACCGGATTCGGCGCACTGGCCGGTACATTCATCGCTCCGGAGCGGCGCGCTGAACTGCAGCACGCGCTGATCCGCTCGCATGCCGCCGGCATCGGCGCCCCGATGCCGGTCGAGGTGGTGCGCGCGATGATGCTGCTACGCGTACGGTCGCTTGCGCTGGGCCGATCGGGGGTACGGCCGGCGCTGGCGCGCGGTCTGGTGGATCTGCTGAACGCCCACATCACGCCGTGGGTGCCGGAGCACGGATCACTCGGCGCGTCCGGTGATCTGGCGCCGCTGGCACACTGCGCGCTGGTGCTGCTCGGCGAGGGTTGGGTGCTCGGCAAGGACGGCGCCCGGATCTCCGGTGCCGAGGCACTGCACGCGGTCGGCCTGCGACCGCTGGAGCTGGCCGCCAAGGAGGGCCTCGCGCTCATCAACGGCACCGACGGAATGCTGGGCATGCTGTTGCTGGCGATCGACGACGCCACGCAGCTGTTCGTGATGGCCGACATCACCGCGGCCCTGGCGATCGAGGCCATGCTGGGCTCCGAGCGGCCGTTCCTGCCGGAACTGCACGCCATCCGGCCGCATCCGGGCCAGGTCGTCTCGGCGGCCAACATTCACCGACTGCTGCAGCACTCGGCCATCATGGACTCACACCGCGACAACCTCACCCACGCCGTGCAGGACGCCTATTCGATGCGGTGCGCACCGCAGGTGGCCGGTGCGGCCCGGGACACGCTCGGCTTCGCGACCGCGGTGGCCGAGCGTGAACTGGCGTCCGTTGTGGACAATCCGGTGGTGCTGCCGGACGGGCGGGTCGAATCGACCGGCAACTTCCATGGCGCTCCGCTGGGCTTCGCCGCCGACTTCCTCGCCATCGCAGCGGCCGAGGTGGGCGCGATATCGGAACGCCGGGTGGACCGGTTGCTGGACGTGAACCGCTCGCGAGACCTGCCGCCGTTCCTCTCCCCCGACGCCGGGGTGAACTCGGGCCTGATGATCGCGCAGTACACCGCCGCCGGAATTGTCGCGGCGAACCGCCGGCTCGCCGCGCCCGCGTCGGTCGACTCCCTGCCGACCAGCGGCATGCAGGAGGATCACGTGTCGATGGGCTGGGCCGCCGCGGTCAAGCTGCGCACGGTCCTGGACAACCTGACCAGCCTGCTCGCCGTGGAACTACTCGCCGCCGTACGTGGTCTGCAGCTGCGGGCGCCACTCACGCCGTCTCCCGCCGGCCGGGCCGCCATCGCCGCGGTTTCCGGGTTCGCCGGCGAGCCCGGCCGGGACAGGTTCCTGGCCCCGGTGCTGGAACAGGCTCGCGCCGTGATCGCCGGGCCGTTGTTGCGCGCCGCGATCGAGGCCGAGGTGGGGCCGCTCCCCTAATTCCCGCGATCTTGGAGTTGTGGTTGGAGCAAAACGGGCGCAAAGCCGCGTAAGGCCAACCACAATCCCAAGATCGCGGGGTAGGGCGACGGGATCGCCGGGGAAGGGCGACGGGATCGCCGGGAAGGGCGACGGGATCGCCGGGAAGGGCGAAGGGATCGCCGGGAAGGGCGAAGGGCGACGCCTCAGGAACGGAGCTCGCGGGCGATGACCTTGGCCAGCTCGCGCAATGCCCTGCCACGGTGGCTGATCGCGTCCTTCTCGTCCGGCGGCAGCTCCGCGTTCGTCCGGTCCTGCCCGTCGCCCAGGAAGATCGGGTCGTAGCCGAAACCGCCGGTACCCCGGCCGGCAAGCAGCAACCGCCCGGTCTGCCGGCCCTCGACCAGATGCTCCCGGCCGTTCGGCAGCACCAGCGCGGCGGCGCACACGAACGCCGCCCCCCGATGCTCCTCCGGCACGTCGCTGATCTGCGCCAGCACCAACTCCAGGTTGGCCCGGTCATCACCGTGCTTGCCGGTCCAGCGGGCGCTGAACACGCCGGGCATGCCGTTGAGTGCGTCGACGGCCAGCCCGGAGTCGTCCGCGACCGTCGGCAGGCCGGTGCGCTCGGCCCCGGTGCGCGCCTTGAGAAGCGCGTTCTCACCGAACGTCAGCCCGGTCTCCGGCACCTCGGGGTAGTCCTCGAGGTCGGCGAGCCCGATCAGGTGTACCTGATGGGCACCCAACTCACCGTCCAGGATCCGCTGGAGCTCGGCCAGCTTCTTCTGATTGGCCGTGGCGAGGAGGAGATCGCTCATGTGAGAGCCTTCTGCTGGGCGGCGGCCAGCTCGGCGCAACCCCGCACGCCCAGGTCGAGCAGCACGTCGAGCTGGTCGCGGCGGAAGAAGGCGGCCTCGCCGGTGCCCTGCACCTCGACGAAGTCGCCGTCGCCGGCGCAGACCACGTTCATATCCACGTCGGCCGCGACGTCCTCGGCGTACGCAAGG
>Ga0081539_10005426_pt1 | contig 13023 bp, 11 predicted proteins | sample TabmetS4T2R2_FD_71023 | JGI IMG/M metagenome (GOLD analysis project Ga0081539, IMG submission 71023) | Tabebuia heterophylla rhizosphere microbial communities from the University of Puerto Rico - S4T2R2 | ecosystem: Host-associated > Plants > Roots > Rhizosphere ...
AGATCGAGGCGGGCATCCCGGAGGACGACCCGCGCAACCCCGCCGTGATCGCCGACAACGTGGGCGACAACGTCGGCGACTGCGCCGGCATGGCGGCCGACCTGTTCGAGACCTACGCGGTCACCGCGGTCGCCGTGATGCTGCTCGGCTTCCTCACGTTCGGCGGCGAGAGCGCCACGTCCGTCGCGATGTACCCGCTGATCATCGGCGGCGTCGCCATCGTCGCGTCGATCATCGGCACCTTCGTCGTGCGCGGGACCAACGTCGAGCGCGCGCTGTACCAGGGCCTCATCGTCTCGGGAGTGATCGCCGCGATCGCGTTCCTGCCGGTCACGAACTGGCTCATGGACGACCTCACGACGCGCACGGCGGACGTCAACGTCTCCTTCCCGTCGGCGACCGACCTGTGGCTGTGCTCGCTCGTCGGTCTCGCCGTCACGTCGCTCCTGTTCGTGCTGACCGACTACTACACGTCGACGCGCTTCGCGCCCGTGAAGTCCACCGCGCGCGCCTCGCAGACGGGCCACGCGACGAACATCATCCAGGGCCTCGCACAGGGCATGCAGGCCACCGCGCTCCCCGCGCTCGTGCTCGCGCTGGGCATCCTCGCCGCGAACGAGCTGGCCGGGATCTACGGCATCGGCGTCGCGGTCATGGGACAGCTGTCGCTGTGCGGTCTCATCGTCGCGCTCGACGCGTTCGGGCCGATCACCGACAACGCCGGCGGCATCGCGGAGATGGCCGAGATGCCCGAGGACGTGCGCAACGTCACCGATCCGCTCGACGCGGTCGGCAACACGACGAAGGCGGTCACCAAGGGCTACGCGATCGGGTCCGCCGTGCTCGCGGCGCTCGTGCTGTTCTCGGCGTTCCGCATCGAGCTGCAGGACGAGCTGGGCGAGGCGATCTCCTTCCAGATCGACGACCCGGACGTGCTGATCGGCCTGCTCGTCGGCGGGCTGATGGTCTACCTGTTCGCCGCTCTCTCCATGGAGGCCGTGGGCCGCGCGGGCGGCGCCATCGTCGAGGAGGTGCGCCGCCAGTTCCGCGAGAACCCGGGGATCATGGAGGGCACGTCGCAGCCCGACTACGCCCGCGCCGTGGACATCGTCACGCGCGCCGCGCAGCGGGAGATGATCATCCCGTCGCTGATCCCGATCGTGTTCACGCTCGTCGTCGGCGTCCTCTCGGCGAAGGCGCTCGGCGGCCTGCTGATCGGCGTCATCGTCGTCGGCCTCTTCCTGGCCATCGCGATGACCGCCGGCGGCGGCGCGTGGGACAACGCGAAGAAGCTCATCGAGGACGGCGCGTTCGGCGGCAAGGGCTCCGACGCCCACGCGGCGGCCGTCACGGGCGACACGGTCGGCGACCCCTACAAGGACACCGCGGGGCCGGCGATCAACCCGATGATCAAGGTGGCGAACATCGTCGCCATCCTCATCATCCCGATCGTCGCGTAACGGACGGGCTGGGCGCGCCCGGGGTCGTCCCGGCCCCGGGCTCGTGCCTGCGCGGTGACGAGCGGCATCTAGACTGGCGCTCTCACCTCACCCATGGCCGAACGCCGACTGCACGGCCTCCAGCGCGTCCTGGGGGTCAACGCCCTCTTCTCCACGGCCTACGGCAACGTCGGCTCGTCGATCTACTACGCGCTCGGCCTCGTCGCGAGCTACGCGCTCGGCCTCACGCCGGTCGTCTTCGTCATCACCGGCGTGTTCTTCTTCTGCACCGCCGCGACGTACGCCGAGGCGACGGCGATGTACCCCGAGGCAGGCGGCTCGTCGAGCTTCGCGCGCCACGCGTTCAACGAGCTCGTCTCGTTCTTCGCGGCCTGGGCGCAGATGCTCAACTACACGGTGACGATCGCCATCTCGGCGTACTTCGTGCCGCACTACATCGGCGGGCTGTTCTGGGATGCGCTGCGCCATCCGCCGGGGGACATCATCGCCGGCGCCGTCGTCATCGCGGTCCTCTGCGTGATCAACGTCGTCGGGGTCAAGGAGTCCGCCGGCCTGAACATCGCGCTGGCCGTCGTTGACTTCCTGACGCAGGTCCTGCTGGTGCTCGTCGGGGCGTTCCTCGTGCTCTCGCCCTCGACGCTCGTCGAGAACGTCGACCTCGGAACCGCGCCGACGTGGACGGACTTCCTGCTGGCGATCCCGGTGGGCATGATCGCCTACACCGGCATCGAGACGATCTCGAACATGGCCGAGGAGGCCAAGGACGAGGGCAAGACGATCCCGGCGGCCATCAGCCGCGTGCGCCTCGCGGTGTTCGCCATCTACTTCACGCTCCCCGCCGTCGCGCTCAGCGCGCTGCCGGTGACGTTCGACGCCGAGCGCGGCGAGCACGTGACGCGGCTGGGCCTCGCCGAGGAGGACGGCGGCTTCGCCGGCGACCCGATCCTCGGCGTCGTCAAGTCGATCGACCTGGGCTTCCTGCAGTCCCCGGCCGAGCTGTACGTCGGCCTGCTGGCGGCCACCATCCTGTTCCTGGCGACGAACGCCGGGATCATCGGCGTGTCGCGTCTCGTCTACTCGATGGGGATCTACCGGCAGGTGCCCGACAGGCTGCGCCGGCTGCACCCGAAGTTCGGCACGCCGTGGATCGGGATCGTGATCTTCGGCGTCATCTCGATGCTCATCCTGCTGCCGGGACAGGCGACGTTCCTCGGGAACCTCTACGCCTTCGGCGCGATGCTGTCCTTCACGATCGCCCATGTGGCGGTGATCCGGTTGCGGATGATCGAACCCGATCACGAGCGGCCCTACCGCGGCCCCGGCAACTTCCGCGTGCGCGGCTACGACATCCCGGGCTTCGCCGTGTTCGGCGGGCTCGCCACGTTCGCGGCGTTCGTCGTGGTGACCGCGCTGCACCCGGACGTCGCGATCAGCGGCATCGTGTGGCTCGCGCTGGGAATCGGCGTGTACGTCTGGTACCGGCGGCGCCAGGGGCTGGACCTCACGAACACGACGAAGGTCGCCGTCCCGCGGCCGGTCGTCGACCACGAGGCCGAGTACGAGTCGGTGCTCCTCGCGTTCGACGTCGGCAACTTCAACCCGTCGACGGTCGCGACGGCCGCGCGGCTGGCGGCACGGCGGCGGCGCGGCATCTACATCCTCGTGACGATCCCGGTGCCCAACTCCGCGCCGATCGACGCCGAGCTGCCCGAGCAGGAGCTCGCGGCGCAGGCGGTCATCGAGCAGGCCAAGCTGCAGGCCGGCCGGCGCGTGAGCGGCCGCTGGACGAAGGTCCGCTCCGGCCAGGCGGGCCGGGCCATCGTCGAGGAGGCCAAGCAGATGCGCGCCCAGGCGATCGTCCTCCCGCTGCCGCCGCGGACGGGCACGACGACGTTCGGCAAGACGGTCGAGATGGTCCTGGCCGAGCGGCCCGCGCGCGTGATCATCGAGGCCGGCCCGTCGTCGGACGGCGCGGTCGCAGAGAGCCCTACGCTCTCCGGTCGTGCCCGACCCGCGTGAGGTCCACCGCACCGCGACCCGCATCATGTCGGTCGTCATGACGGTGCTCGGCGTGCTGCTGCTCGTGCTGACGCTCGCTCGCGGCGGCGGCCCGCTCTCCGTCGGCACGCTCCTGGGAGTCCTCTTCATCGCCGCAGGGGCGCTGCGGCTGCGCGCAGAGGCCAGGTAGCCGTGTTCCGCCGTGCGCTCGGCGCGCCGATCCTCTTCGCCATCATCTACACGTCGGTCGCGAGCGCGATCTACTTCTCGCTCGGCGTCATCGCCGATCGCGCGCTCGGGCTCACGCCGGTCGTCTTCCTGCTGGCCGGGCTGTTCTTCGTCCTGGCGACGATGACCTACGTCGAGGGCGCGTCGCTGCATCAGGACCGCGCCGGCTCGACCGTCTTCGCCCGCTACGCCTTCAACGAGCTGTGGAGCTTCGTGGCCGGCTGGGCGGTGCTGCTGGACTTCCTGATCCTCATCGCGGTCACCTCGCTGTCGGCGACGAACTACCTGGCCACGTTCTGGGAGGACGCGGGCTCCGGCACCGTCGAGCTCGTCATCGCCGGCGGGATCATCGTGTACGTCGCGGTGCGCAACGTGATGGGCTTCTCGTCGCGCCGTTGGCGGCGCGTCGCGACGCTCGTGACGGCCGACATCGCCGTGCAGCTGCTGATCATCGTCGTGGGGATTGTCGCGGCGCTGGACCTCGACGCCCTGACCGAGTCGATCGACCTCGGCACGACCCCGACGTGGAAGGACTTCATCTTCGCCCTCACGGTCGGGACGGTGGCGTTCACCGGGCTCGAGTCGGCCTCCGGGCTGGCGGGCGAGGTCGCGGTCGGCCGTCGCGGCCTCAAGCGGCTCGTGCTCAGCGCCACAGGGTCCGTGGTCATCGTCTACACCGGCATCGCGCTGGCGGCGATCTCGGTGCTGCCCGTGGAGAACGGCAGGACCGAGCTCGGCTCCAAGGACCTCGTGGAGCGGCCCGTCGTGGGCGTGGCAGGCGCGCTCGAGCCCCAGTGGCTCGCCGACGGCCTGAAGTACGTCGTGGCCGTGCTCGCCACCACGACGCTCGTCGTCGCCGCCAACTCCGCGATGCTCGGCCTGTCGCGCCTGGCGTACTCGCTGGCGACGAACCGGCAGATCCCGAGCGCTCTCGGCCGGCTGCACGCCACGCGTTCGACGCCCTTCATCGTCATCGCGATCGCGGCGGTGCTCGCCGGCGCGCTCGTCGCGCCCGAAGACCTCGACTTCCTGGTCGGCATCTACGCCTTCGGGGCGCTGCTCGCGTTCCTCATCGCGCACCTGTCGATCGTGGTCCTGCGCTACACCGAGCCCGAGCGCAAGCGGCCGTACGTCATGCCGGGCAACGTCCGCTTCCGCGGTGGGTCGCTGCCGTTGCCGGCCGTGATCGGCGCCATCGTGTCGGCGCTGGCGTGGGTGTCGCTCGTGGTCTTCCACGAGGGCGCGCGGTACGTCGGCTTCGGCTGGATGGCGTTCGGGATCGGCCTCTACCTGGTCTACCGCGTGTCGGAGAGCAAGCCGGTGTTCCGGCGCGTCGTCATCCCCGAGGCGGCGCTGCGGAGGGAGCCCGAGCGCGTGGAGTACGGATCGATCCTCGTGCCGATCCTGGGTACGGCGCTCGACGACGACATCGTGCAGACCGCGGGGCGCCTTGCCGCGGACGAGCACGCAGACGAGGCCGAGGGGGAGGGGGCGACGATCGAGGCGCTGTGGGTGTTCGAGGTCCCGATGTCGCTGCCGATCGACGCGCAGCTCCCGGACAAGCAGCTCGAGCAGGCGCGCGCGGCGCTGCGACGGGCGAAGGCGGTGGGGGAGGAGTACGAGGGCGTCGAGGTCGCGACCGCCACCGTGCGCGCCCGGCAGGCCGGCCAGGCGATCGTCGAGGAGGCGCGCCGGCGGGGGGTGGAGGTGATCGTGCTCGCGGCTGAGGAGCCGTCGCGGATCCGCGGCGGTGCGCGACTCGGCGGCAGGGGGAGCCCGCTCGAGAACTTCGTCGGCGAGGTCACGAAGTACGTCATCAGCAAGGCCCCCTGCCGGGTCATCCTCACGGCCCCCGCTCGCCGCGACGGATCGTAAGCGCCGCTCGCTATTGTCCGGCTACATGATGGTCCTCATCGTTGGGGCGGGCCGCGTTGGGTCCGCCGTCGCACGCTCCGCGCTGGCCGCGGGGCACGAGGTGTCCATCCTCGACGAAGACCCTCTCTCGCACGAGCGCCTCGAGGTCGGCATGGACAGCTCGTGGGAGGACGGCGGCGGGCGGTTCACGGTCGGGACGGCGCTGGAGATCGACGCGCTGGAGGCGGCCGGGATCGCGGAGGCCGACGTGTTCATCGCCTCCACCGACGGCGACAACACGAACCTCGTCATCGCGCAGCTCGCGCAGAAGCGCTTCGGCGTCCCCCGGGTCATCGTCCGCGTGCTCGACCCCGCGCGCTCGGACTGGTACGCGCAGCAGGGGCTGCACACGATCTGCCCGACGAAGTCGGCGATCTCGGAGCTCGAGGGCGCGCTCCTGGAGACCTCGTCCTAGATGTACGTCCTGATCGTCGGCGGCGGCAAGGTCGGCCTGAACCTCACCCGTGAGCTCGTGGCGAAGGGGCACGAGGTCACCCTCATCGAGGGTGACCGCTCGCTGTACCTGCGCATCGAGCAGGAGCTCGAACACGCCGTCCAGTACGGCGACGGAACCGAGCTGTGGGTGCTCGAGCGCGCCGGCATCCAGCGCGCCGACCTGGTGGTGGCGGTCACGGGCGACGACGAGGACAACATCCTGATCTGCCAGGTCGCGAAGGAGAAGTACCTCTGCGACCGGATCATCGCCCGCTGCAACAACCCGCGGAACCTCCAGCACTTCAAGCTCCTGGGGATCGTCCCCGCCGTGAGCGCGACGGATCTCATCCTCAACCTCATCGAGCACGAGGTGCCGGGCCACGGCCTCGTGCACCTGCTGGACCTCCCCGATGAGCAGCTGGAGATCATCGAGGTGGAGGTGGTCGCCGGCGCGCCCGCGGAGGGCCGCAGGGTCGCCGAGCTGGGCCTGCCCGACGGGTCGCTGGTGATCTCCGTCCTGCCGCGCGGCGGCGGCGGGTTCGTCCCCAACGCGGACACCGTCATCAACGTGGGCGACGAGGTCCTCATCGTGCTCGATCCCGGGCTCGAGGAGGCGATCACCGCCCAGTTCGCCCCGAACGGGGCGGGCAGATAGCGGGCGTCAGACGCGGACGGCCCCGATCACCCGGGGCCGTCGGTGCGTAGAGGCTGCGGGGCAGGGACTCGAACCCCGAATAACTGATCCAGAGTCAGCCGTGTTGCCAATTACACCACCCCGCAATCGGCGCTCCGCAGGATACCCGAGGCTGCGCCGCACCGAGCCGTCCACGACAATGCCCGGATGAGCACGACCTCGACGGATGCGCTGGTCACCGAGCGCCTCGTCCTCCGCCGTCCGCGGGACAGCGATCTCGAGGGCTTCGCGCTGCTGTGCGCCGATCCGGAGGTCATGCGCTTCATCGGGACGGGCCGGCCGCTGGACCGGGGGACGGCGGAGCGCAGCTTCGCGATCGTCCAGGCGCACTGGGCTCGGCACGGCAGCGGCCTGCGTTCGGCGATCTCACGCGAGGACGGCGAGTACCTGGGCTTCGTCGGGCTCGCCGTCGTGCCCGCCCGCAGCGTCGCGGGCGGCGAGACGGAGATCGGCTGGCGGCTGCGCCGGGCCGCGTGGGGCAAGGGCTACGCGACCGAGGGGGCCCTCGCCGTGCGCGATCAGGCGCTCGGCGAGCTGGGGCTCGCCACGCTCGTCTCGCTCATCCAGCCCGGGAACGACGCCTCCGCCCGCGTCGCCGAGAAGCTCGGCATGCGGGCGGATGGCCAGGGTCGGGGCGCGCACGGCGAGACGGTCGTCGTTCACCGCCTCACTGGGTGACCTCGAAGGACGCCGTCAGCTCGGCGGTCGAGTCCGAGCCCGCGTAGAGGTGGATCGTGCCGGGCTCCACGCGGAAGCGGCCCGCGTTGTCGTAGAAGCCGACGTCGCCAGGGTCGATGCGGAAGGAGACCGTCTTCGTCTCTCCGGGCTGCAGCGTCACGCGCTGGAATCCCCGCAGGCGCCGGACGGGCTGGGTCATGCTCGCGACAGGATCGTGCAGGTACAGCTGCACGACCTCGTCACCGGCCCGCGACCCCGCGTTGCGCACGTCGACGGACGCGAGCACGCTGGAGGACGGCTTCATCGTCTTCGCGCTCAGTCGCAGGTTGGCGATCTGGAAGGTCGTGTAGCTCAGCCCATGGCCGAACGCGTACAGCGGCGTGCAAGGCAGGTCGAGGTAGCGGGAGTTGTACTTCTCCTCCGTGTTGCACGGCCGGCCGGTCTGCTCGTGGTTGTAGTAGATGGGGACCTGGCCGACGTTGTGCGGGAAGGTGACGGGCAGCTTGCCGCCCGGGTTGACCTTGCCGAACAGGATGTCGGCGATCGCGTTGCCCGCCTGGATGCCGCCGAACCAGCTCTCGAGGATCGCCGGCGCTGTCGCGTCGACGTCGTCGAGCGTCAGCGGACGGCCGTTCATGAGCACCACGACGAACGGCTTGCCGGTCGCCTTGATCGCCTGCAGGAGGGCCTCCTGGCGCCCGGGGAGGTCGATCGAGCTGCGCGACGCCGCCTCGCCGCTCATGTCGGCGGACTCGCCCAGTACGACGACGGTCACCTGGGCGGCGCTCGCGGCGGCCGCCGCTGCGGCGAAGCCCGCGTCGCTCTCGCACGGCACGTCGCAGCCCTCGGCGTAGGTCACCGTCGCGTTGGGAACGGCGGCCTTGATGCCGTCGAGCACCGTCACCGCGTCCTCGGGCTTGCCGACGCCCGACCACGGTCCCAGCGGGTCCTTCTGGCTGTTGGCCAGCGCGCCCACGACGGCGACCGAGCCCACGTCGCCCGAGAGCGGCAGCGCGTTCCCCTCGTTCTTCAGCAGGACCATCGATCGCGCCGCGACCCGGCGTGCGGCGGCGACGTCGTCGGGCGTCATCGTCCTGGGAGCGATCTGCGAGGCGTCCGCGTACGGATGCTCGAACAGGCCCGCGCGGAACTTCACGCGCAGGACGCGCCGCACGGCATCGTCGATGCGGCGGATCGAGAGCTTGCCCTGCGCGACGAGCTGCGCGCCGAAGTCGGTGATGTTCTTGCTGACCATCTCCGAGTCGACGCCGGCGTTGAACGCGATTCGCGCCGCGTCGGGCCCGTCGGCCGCGACGCCGTGCCCGCACGGCCCCTCGTCGGGATTGCGCGGCGGGCAGGCGCGCAGCTCGGCGACGGCCGTATAGTCGCTCTCGACGAAGCCGTCGAACCCCCAGCGCCCCTTGAGGATGTCGGTCATGAGGTGGTCGTTCGCGCACGCGGGCACGCCGCTCAGGGCGTTGAAGCCGCACATGGTCGTGTCCGCCCCAGCGTCGATCGCCGCCTTGAACGGCGGCAGGTACAGGTTCAGGAGCCGCGATTCCGACATGTCGGTCGTGTTGTAGTCGCGGCCTCCCTCCGGCTGCCCGTACGCGGCGAGGTGCTTGGGGCTCGTCACGACCTTGTCGTCCGCGGCGTAGCTCGCTCCCTGCGCCGCCTTGACGCGCGCGGCGGCCATGACGGACCCGAGGTACGGGTCCTCGCCGGCGCCCTCGGCGATGCGGCCCCAGCGGGGCTCGTGCGAGACGTCGACCATCGGGCTGTAGATCTGCTTGATGCCGACCGCGGCCGTCTCGCGCGCGGCGATCGTGAGGTCGGTCGTGGCGACGTCCGGATCGAAGCTGCTCGCTTCCGCGAGCGGGATGGGGAACGTCGTGCGGAAGCCGTGGATCGTGTCGTAGGCGAAGAGCAGCGGGATCTTCAGGCGCGACTCGGTCACGGCGACCCGTTGGAGGTGCGCGATCTTCTCCGGGTCGGTGAGGCTGAGGACGGCGCCGACGCCGTTGCGCGCGTCCTCGTCGGTGACCTGGTTGTCGGCCAGCAGCTGGAGCTGCGCGAGCTTCTCGCGGAGCGTCATCTTGGCGAGCAGCGCGTCGACGCGCCGCTCGACGGCGCCGTCGGGCTTCCCGCGCGCGGGGCGGAGCGCCGCGTCGTCTGTCGCCCCGGTGCCGGCGACGACTCCGCCCACCGCGATGGAGCTCAGCGCGGCCACCGCCGCCGCGAGCACGACCCTGCGTCCTCCCGTACCCATGGAGGTTCCTCCCGCGTCGCCCAGCGGCAGGGTGCCCCGGGGAGGCCCACCGGAAACCAGGCGGAGATACAGTCCGGCCCGTGCGTGCAGCGATTCTCACCGCCTACGGGCAGACGCCAGAGATCGGCGAGTTCGACGACCCGGTCGCCGGCGACGGCTCCGCCGTCGTCGACGTGCAGGCGGCCGGAATGAACCCGGTCGACATCTCCAAGGCGTCCGGGCATTTCTACGCGGGCAGCCCACCGCTTCCCAGCGTCGTCGGGTCCGAGGGCGTGGGGCGCACCGAGGACGGCCGGACGGTCTACTTCGAGCGTCCCGTCGCGCCGTACGGCTCGTTCGCAGAGCGCGCGCTCATCGACCCGAGCGCGACCTACGCCGTGCCGGAGGGGTGCGACCCCGCGCTGGCGGTCGTGTTCGGCATCGCGGGCCTGGCGGGCTGGCTGGCGCTCGAGTATCGGGCGCGGGTGCGGGAGGGGGAGACCGTCCTGGTGCTGGGCGCGGGCGGCGTGGTGGGCCAGGTGGCCGTGCAGGCGGCCAAGCTCCTCGGTGCCGGGCGCGTGGTCGCGGCGACACGGTCGGAGGAGCGCCTGCGGCGCGCCGCCGAGCAGGGCGCCGACGCGACCGTGCAGATCGGCGCCGTGGACGACCTCGCGGAGGCGCTCCGCGAGGCGAGCGGCGGTGGCGTCGACGTGGTCGTCGATCCCGTCTGGGGCGAGCCGGCGGTCGCGGCGATGGCCGCGATGAACCCACGCGGTCGCCTCGTCCAGCTCGGCCAGTCCGCGGGAGCGGTGGCGACGGCGCCGTCGGCGCCCATCCGCGGCAAGACGCTCGACGTGCTGGGTTACACGAGCTTCGCGGTCTCGACGGAGGACAAGCGGGTCGCCTACGAGCGGATGGCCAAGCACGCGGCGGCGGGCGAGCTGAGCGTCGAGGTCGAGCGCATTCCGCTCGAGGACGTGCCGTCCGCGTGGGAGCGCCAACTCAGCTCGCCGGGCGTCAAGCTCGTCATCGTCCCGTAGCCGATTGACGTTCCGGCGGGGCGAGGCGTACCGTCCGCCTCATGGCTGATGTCGTCTCGATCGGGAGGACGGGACGCGAGGAGGCTGTCCCACCTGCGGCGCCCCGGATCCCCGACTTCCAGATCGTGCCGCGGAAGGGCCTCATCGGAGCCGCCGCGGTGCTCGTCCTGCTCGTCGTCGCCATGTCGGTCGACGAGCTCTGGCCGCTGATGTTCCTCCACGTCGCCTTCGGCGCGGCGTGGACCATCGTCGACCTGTTCCTCGGGCTCGTCCTTGGCCCGATCCTGGGCAGCATGCCGGTGCCGGCGCGCATCGAGCTCACGACGCGGCTCATGCCGAAGATGCTGATCATCATGCCGGTCGTCGTGACCGTCACGCTGGCCGCCGGCTGGCAGCTCGGCATGCACCTCGGGACCGTGTACAGCGCGTACCCCGATCACGACTGGCTGGTGGCGAGCTACATCGTCGTCGGCGTCATGGCGATCATCGCGCTCGGCCTGCTGGAGCCCGCGAACGTCGCGGTGCTCGTGGAGCTGAAGAAGCCCAAGCCGAACCCGGCGGTCATCGAGCACCTGATGAAGCGCTTCATCTACAGCGCGGGCATCATCGGCGCGATGCAGGTCGCCACGCTCGTGATCATGACCAAGCTCGCCTCGGGATGACCGAGCAGCGCCTCCCTCCGGTCACGCAGCTCGGCATGCTGTCGCTCGCGCTGATCGTCGCGGGCGGGATCTACCTGTCGGCCAACATCCCGGGCGACGTGCCGCTCGCTCCCGCGGTCATCCTCCTCGTGCTGTCGGCGCTGCTGCTCGCCGGGAACCTCCTCGCGCTCTCGCGCGTTCCCGGGTTCCCGTGGCGGCGCTTCTTCGAGGTCGCGCGCTGGGCGCTGCTCGCCTACGCGATCACGGCCGGCCTCATCGAGTTCGCGTTCCTGCGCAACGACCTCTCCGGCGGCCCGCTCGTCGTGCTCACGCTCTCGCTCGTCGTCTACGCCGTCCACGTGCCGATGCTCATCGGGTTCACCGTGGCCCGGTACCAAGAGACCACATAGGCGAATGTTGGAGTGACACCCGGCCCGGCGCGAGGCAACGATGCGCCGTGGGCTCGCACGCGACCACGTCGTCGGACGAGCGGGCGCAGACGCGCCTCGTGCTCGACCGCGCTCAGCGCGACGCGCTGCAGCGGCTCCTCGTCGACCTCGAGCTGGGCCCGTGGGCGGCGGAGGGCTTCGTGCTCGATCCTCCGGATCCGGCGGCGCAGCAGGCCCGCCGTGCGCGGCTGGAGTGCGCGTTCGCGATCCTCGACGAGCTGGGCTGGCAGCGGGACGATCCCCGCACCGCCTTCGAGATCACGCCGCGTGACCAACAGGCTCTCACCGGCTCGCTGCTGCAATGGCGCGACTGGCAGATCCAGGCGATCGAGGACATCCGGCGCGACCGGGAGGCAGGGCTGGCCGTCTCCCGCACAGCCCCCGAGCTGCTGCGCGCGGCGGAGCGGATGGCGGTGCTCGCCGCGCTGCTGGCGCAGCTCCGATGAGGAGCGCCGTCAACGGGCCGACGGGCCGCCGACCGGCTGGGGAAGCGGCTCGGGCTGCTCCCGGCGAGGCGGCGGCGGCACGAATGCGATGGGCGCGGCGGCGCGCGGGTCGAACCCGGTGAGGATCCGCGCGAGCGGAACGGAGGCCGCGCCGATCGCGACCCCCGCGACGTCGTCGATGACGTAGTGCCAGCCCAGGTAGACGGTGGAGAGCAGCGTGAGCCCGAGCCAGACCCACAGCGCGATCTTCAGGCGCCGGTCCAGGCGCAGGAGGTGCACGACCAGCAGCGCCGTGAAGCTCATGGCCACGTGCAGCGACGCGAACGCTGCGATCGCCTGCGGCGTGCCGGTCGCGGGATCCGCGAGGAAGCCGGTGCGATCGTCGAGCAGGAGCTGCTGCAGCCGCGTGACCTCCGTATGCGGCAACTCCGAGAACCACGACGGGAACGCGTAGATCGGCCCGAGCGCAGGGAGCAAGAAGTAGGAGGCCGCGCCCAGCACCCAGTTGATCGACAGCGCGGCGGCGTAGAACAGGCTGAGCTGGAGCCGCTGCGCGAAGACGAGCGCGAGGCCCAGGGAGAGCGGCAGGAACACGATGAACGCCACGTAGATCGCCGAGAGGGCGTGCGCGACCACGCCCGTCCCCATCAGACCGTGCAGGAGCGCGGCGGGATCGTGTCCCAGGAAGAGGCCCCGGTCGACGTCGGCCAGCTGGCGGTCGAACAGGTCGTGGGGGCGCAGGAAGGGCACGAGGGCCTTGAGGTTGCGATACGCGAGGTACGTCGCGTAGAA
>Ga0081539_10005427_pt1 | contig 13016 bp, 8 predicted proteins | sample TabmetS4T2R2_FD_71023 | JGI IMG/M metagenome (GOLD analysis project Ga0081539, IMG submission 71023) | Tabebuia heterophylla rhizosphere microbial communities from the University of Puerto Rico - S4T2R2 | ecosystem: Host-associated > Plants > Roots > Rhizosphere ...
CCGTTCGATCGCCTGCGCAAGTCCGGCGTCGTTCTGATGCCCCGTTACGTGCCAGCCGCGTTCCTTCAACCCGTCCACCGCGTTGGCCATCACCACGGGAAGGCCGGCGTATTCCAGCATATCGAGGTCATTGAAGTTATCGCCCACCGCCATGACATTCTCGCGACGGAGGCGGAGCTGCCCCGCCCGCCACGCCAGCGCTCGCCCTTTCGTGGCCTCCGGAGCCGTGACGTCGAGCAGTGAGAAGTTTCGGTGCTCGTATTCCGTCAGAGACACGGTAAAGCCGCCGCCGATGCCTCGCAGAGCGACGTCCAGCTCACGCATGATGTCGACGTAGCCGTTGAACATCACTTGTATCGGGTCTTCGGTGAGCGCTTCCTCGAGCGGCAGCGACTGTGCGATCAGCAGCTGGTTGCGGCGCCAATACGCCTTGCGCCCCGGGTGCTCCCAATCCATGGACTCGAAGAGAATCTGGCGCTCGGTGTCGCGATCGAAGATGAGCGCCGCCGCATCGCGATACGGCCGCGTCGCGTCGAGGACGTGCCGTGCCACGTCGCGTTTGAGGAAGCGGCGGGCCAGACGCGTGCCATCGGTGGCACGTTCCACCGCACCGCTGCTGACGATGAGCGTGACCGACGCCGGCAACGGATCGGCCACGGGGCGCGCATAGGGATAACTGCGTCCGGTGACGAGCGCGACGTGGATCCCGCGACGTACCGCCTCGTGAATCGCATCGCGATTGGCGTCCGGCATCCGGCCCTGGCTGTCGAGCAGCGTTCCGTCGACATCGACACCGATCAGCCCGATCATCGTCAGCCATTCTGTCTGAAGGAATCAGGATTCCGGAATCCCGATTCCTACGGGTAAGATCGATCAGTTATGAACCTGGAGCAGTTTGCGGGGGTCAATGCCGGATACGTCATCGAGCTCTACGAGCGCTACCGGCAGGACCCCGAGTCGGTCGATCCGGAAACCCGGCGCGTATTCGAGTCGTGGATTCCTGCCGATGCCGCGTCGACCGCAGGCGCGCCATCGCCGCCACCTGTCGCAAACATCCACGCGATCGTCGGCGCCGCCAACCTTGCAGAGTCGATTCGACGATACGGTCACCTTGCCGCCCGCATCGACCCGTTGGGCTCGCCGCCGATCGGCGATCCGTCGCTGTCGCCGCGCGCACACGGCCTGACTGACGACGAGCTGAAGACGCTGCCGGCGGCGCTGATTGGCGGTCCGCTGGCGGAGTCGGCGACCAACGCCTACGACGCGATCGATCGTCTGCGGCGCGTGTACTGTTCGACGACCGGCTTCGACTACGCCCACGTCTTCGTCCCGGAAGAGCGAGAGTGGCTGCGGACTGCGGCCGAATCCGGCAGGTTTCTTCCGCCGATGGACCCGAACAGCACCGCCGCGCTGCTCGATCGCATCACGCAGGTCGAGGTGTTCGAGCGCTTCCTGCAGCGCACGTTCCCTGGCAAGACGCGGTTCTCGGTCGAAGGCGTCGACATGCTCGTGCCGATCCTCGACGAGATCATCTGCGGCGCTGCCGATCGCGGCACACGTCACACGATGATCGGCATGGCGCATCGCGGGCGATTGAACGTACTGGCGCACATTCTCCAGAAGCCCTATCCCCAGATCCTCGCCGAGTTCAAGGATCCGGTCACCAACCACCGGATGGAGCTCGGGCTTGGATGGATGGGAGACGTGAAGTACCACGCGGGCGCGCGCACGTCGAGTCCACGCGGCGAGATGCACGTCACCGTGGCGCCCAACCCGAGTCACCTCGAAGCGGTCGATCCTGTCGTCGTGGGTATGGCGCGGGCGGCGGGAACCGTTGCCGATGGACCCGGCGCACCGCGCTTCGATGGCGCACGGACGCTGCCGGTGCTGATCCATGGCGATGCGGCATTCTCGGGCCAGGGGATCGTCGCGGAAACGCTCAATCTGTCGCGGCTGCCCGGGTACGACACCGACGGCACGATTCACATCATCACGAACAACCAGCTCGGATTCACCGCCACGCCCGGTGAGTCCTACAGCACCAGTTACGCCAGCGGCCTGGCGCGCGGATTCAAGATCCCGATCGTGCACGTCAACGCCGACGATCCAGTGGCGTGCCTCGAAGTCGCGCGACTGGCCTGGGAGTATCGCGCCCGATTCCGCCGCGACTTCCTGATCGATCTCGTGGGCTATCGCCGGCATGGCCATAACGAGGGCGACGAGCCCGCCTTCACGCAGCCGGTCATGTACAGGAAGATCGCTGCGCATCGCACCGTTCGCGAGCTGTTCGCGGCCGTCCTCGTCAAGCAGGGCCAGACGACCGACGAGGCCGCCGACGCGTTGGTGAAGAAGCATTTCGCGGTCCTCGAGCAGACGTTTGCCTCGCTCAGCCCGGAGACCGATTACGTCCAGCCGGTGCTCGATCGAGCGCCGGCCGGCGCCGCGGCGCGAGCGGTCACCGGTGTTCCGGTGGCGCGGTTGCGCGAGATCAACGATGCCCTGCTGACTCCGCCCGCCGGCTTCGCGTTTCACAAGAAGCTCGAACGTGGACGAGAGCGGCGCAAGGCGGCGTTCGCGTCGGCCGACGAACGGACGATCGACTGGGCTGCGGCGGAGGAGCTCGCGCTCGCCAGCATTCTGGCGGACGGCATTGCCGTTCGGCTGACTGGCGAAGACGTCGAGCGTGGTACGTTCAGCCACCGGCACGCGGTGTTTCACGATGCCAGCACCGGCAAGGTATTCGTGCCGCTGCAGGAGTTCGCGCACGCGCGCGCTTCGTTCGAGATTCACAACACGCCGCTGACCGAGAACGCCACGATTGGGTTCGAGTTCGGATACAACATTCAGGAGCCGGGCCGGCTCGTGATCTGGGAAGCGCAGTACGGCGACTTCATCAACGGCGCGCAGGTGACCCTCGATCAATTCGTCACCTCCGGCCGGGCCAAATGGGGGCTGAAGCCGTCGCTCGTCTTCCTTCTGCCGCACGGTTACGAAGGTCAGGGACCGGAACATTCGAGCGCCAGGCCCGAACGATTCCTGCAGACGGCCGCCGACATCAATCTGCGGCTGGTCAACTGCACGAGCGCGGCGCAGTACTTTCATCTGCTGCGTCGCCAGGCGATGCTGCTCCAGCGAGATCCGCTGCCGCTGATCGTCCTCACGCCCAAGAGCCTTCTCCGCAATGCCGCCGTCGCCTCGACGCCTCGCGAGCTCGAAGAGGGTCGCTTCCAATCGGTCATCGACGACGGGGAGATGCAGTCGCGCGCCAAGAGCATCAAGCGCGTGGTGTTGTGCAGCGGAAAGGTGGCGATCGATCTGTTGACCAGCGATCGGCGGGCCGCGTCGAAGGACGTGGCGATCGTACGGGTCGAACAGCTGTATCCGTTCCCCGAGGTGGCGCTCGCGGAAGCGCTCTCCGCCTACTCGTCGGTGAACGACGTGGTGTGGCTGCAGGAGGAACCCGAGAACATGGGGGCGTGGGAATTCGTGCGGCCGCTGCTCGAGGAGCTGATCGGCGATCGGCCGCTGCGATACATCGGCCGCGCCCGCAGCGCCAGCCCGTCGGAAGGATCGTCAGCCTGGCACCAGATGAATCAACGCGCGCTCATCGAACAGGTCTTCGAGCTGAATGTCAGCACGCCTTCACCCGCGATGGTGAAGTCGAAGGCCGTCCGCGCGCTCGCGACGAAGCGTTAGTGGACGGTCCGAACTGAATGTGTTGGGCCCAGGACAGCTCGGGCGGCCGGGGCGCGGGCCAGCTAATGCCCGACCCGCTCCAACGGTGATAAGAACGTAGCATCTATGACCAACATCGTTGTCCCAGAGCTCGGCGAATCGGTCGTCGAAGCGCGTGTCGCGCGCTGGCTGAAGAAGGAAGGTGAGCACGTCGACGTCGGCGAACCGGTGGTCGAGCTCGAAACGGAGAAGATCGATCTCGAAGTCAACGCCGATCGGGCGGGCGTCCTCACCAGCATCAAGCGTCAGGAAGGCGAGGACGTGAAGATCGGCGAGCTGCTCGCGACGCTCGACGAAACGGCCAGCGCAAGGCCTGCCGCGCCGAAACCGACCGGCGACGGCGCGCCTGCTACGCCGACGGCACCCCCGACCCCGCCTCAGACTGCAACTCCGCCCGCCGACCAGACCCGCGCCACGCCGACCGCCCGCAAAGTGGCACAGCGCCATGACGTCGATCTGGGCGCCGTGCAGGGGACTGGCAGCGCTGGCCGGGTGATGAAGCAGGACGTGCAGAACGTAATCGGCCCCTCATCCGCCTCCGCGGCTTCGCCCGCTACGGCGGACAAGCCCGCACCGACCGCGCCAGGGGGCATTGCACCAACAGCGTCAGCGGGCGTTGCACCCGCCTCCGCGGCTTCCGCCGCTACGGCGGGCAAGCCGACCGCGGCGAGCGTACCAGCGAAGCGCACGCCGTCAGCGGATCGCTCCGAAACGCGCGTTCGGATGACGAAGCGCCGGCAAACGATCGCCAGGCGACTCGTCGAAGCGCAGCGCACCGCCGCGATGTTGACGACGTTCAATGAAATCGACATGACGGCGCTCATGTCGCTCCGCGAGCGGCGGAAGGAAACGTTCAAGAAGCAGTACGGCGTCAACCTGGGAATCGCGTCGTTCTTCGTCAAGGCGAGCATCGCCGCGCTGCGCGCGTTTCCGGAGATCAACGCCGAGATTCAAGGCGACGAGATCGTTCTCAAGAACTACTACGACATCGGCATGGCCGTCGGCGCTGAAGGCGGCCTCGTCGTCCCGGTCATTCGCGATGCGGACAAGCGCTCATTTGCGGACATCGAGCTGGCCATTCGCGACTTCGCCAAGCGCGCCGGCGACGGGACGCTCACGCTGGAGGATCTCACCGGCGGCACGTTCACCATCACCAACGGCGGCGTGTTCGGGTCATTGCTCAGCACCCCGATCTTGAATCCGCCACAGGTCGGCATTCTCGGACTGCACAAGATCAGCGATCGGCCGGTTGCCATGAATGGCCAGGTCGTCATCCGGCCGGTGATGATGGTGGCGCTCTCCTACGATCACCGCATTGTCGACGGTCGCGAGGCCGTGCAGTTCCTGGTGAAGATCAAGGAATATATCGAAGACCCCGGCCATTTATTGATTGAGAGCTGAATGAATCCTCGGTGCCTCGGTGCCTCGGTATGTCGTGGACTGATCCTGCTGGTGATGTTGTCTGGGAACGGCGTCGCCTTCGCGCAAGGTGGCCGCGATTTCTCGGCTCCGCCCGACCTCACGTCACCACCCGCGGATGCCACCAAGTCCGCATCCGGCCTGACGTCGAAGACCATCACGCCAGGCGCCGGCAGCGAGAAGCCCGCGGCGACTGACGTGGTCACGGTCAACTACACCGGCTGGTCGAGCGACGGTCGGATGTTCGACAGCTCGTACGCCCGGAACAGAGCGTCGACGTTCCCGCTGGATCGATCGCTGCCAGGATGGCGGGAATGTGTGCAGTTGATGACCATCGGCGAGACGCGACGCTGCTGGGTCCCCGAATCGCTCGCCTATCGCGGGGCCGCGAACCGGCCAAAGGGCACGGTGGTCTTCGATATCGAGCTGATCGACACGCGCCCATCGCCGCTCATCCCCCCGCCCGACGTCAAAGAGCCGCCCGCCGACGCCCATCGCACCGCTTCGGGAATCGCGTACAAAGTGCTGCGCCCCGGGAAGGGCACGCGACATCCCTCGTCGTTCGACATGGTGTCCGTTCACTACACGGGATGGACCACGGACGGCAAGATGTTCGACAGCTCGATCCCGCGCGGAACGCCGACGACGTTTTCACTCGAAGGCGTCATTCGCGGGTGGACCGAAGGTGTGCAGCTGATGGTCGAAGGCGAGCGCACGCGCTTCTGGATTCCTCAGGACCTCGCGTACAAAGGCGAGGCCGGCCAGCCGCGCGGCATGCTGGTGTTCGATATCGAGCTGATCAAGGTTCAGTAGGGGCCGCCTTTAGGCGGCCCCTGTTGACTACCGCTCCTGCGCGATGCAGGTTGCGCCGACCATCTTCACCGACGTCACCGCGAGCTGTGCGGTGGCCCCGCGAGGCACGTCGACTTTGGTCTTGGTGTTCGACTTCGCGTCTGGTGCACCGTCGATCTCGGCCTTGGTCTTTTCCTCGACCTTGATCTTGGCGTCGTCATCGCCCTTGGTCGCCGCGGGGATGAGCACGCCCGTGACCTGCACCTGCTGACCGACGTGCGTCGTCAGATCGACGCCGCCGCGCGGCACCAGCGTGTACGACACGACCGTTCCAGACGTGCCGACGGTGACTCGCTCTTCCACAACCGGCGTTGCCCGCGAGAGCGTATAGCTCGACGGCCCGCCGATGAGGCAACCAGTCGCGGTGACCACCTTTCCGTCATCCGTCTTGATCTTGGTTTTGGACTTGATGGTTGCGTCGTCCTGCGCGCTCAACGATGCCGCCGCGAAACAGAGCGCAACGGCGCATGTCGAAATGACACGGCGCATGAGTCAATCCTCCTTTACCCATCCGCGAGGCTCTGCGGACGTATAAGAAGGGGAGTGCAGACCTTGCGCCACATTGGCTCGAACCGATCCGTTCACTCCTCGGCCATATACGGATAGCGATAATCACGAGGCGGCGAGAACGTCTCCTTGATCGTGCGCGCCGACACCCAGCGGGTCAGATTCAGTTTCGACCCGGCCTTGTCATTCGTCCCAGACGCACGACCCCCGCCAAACGGCTGCTGGCCGACGACAGCACCGGTGGGCTTGTCGTTGATGTAGAAGTTGCCTGCGGCGCTCCGGAGCGCGGTCGTCGCTTCCCGAACGGCTGCGCGATCGCGCGCGAACACTGCTCCGGTCAAGGCATACGGCGAGGTGCGATCGATGATCCCGAGCGTCTCGCTCCACGCGGAGTCCCGATACACATACGCGGTCACGACTGGACCGAAGATCTCTTCACAGAGAAGGCGATAGCCGGGATCTTGTGCTTCGACCAGCGTTGGCTCGATGAAGTAACCGCTTTCGTCGTTCGCCATCCCGCCCTGAACTATCGTCGCGTTCTGGCGTGCGTCGTCGAGATAGCCGCTGATCTTCGTAAACGATTTGCGATCGATGACGGCGCCGACGAACGTACGGAAGTCCCGCACGTCACCCATCTTCATCTCGCGCATCATCGCGACGACGCGATCCCGCAGCTCCGGCCACAACGACTGCGGGATGTAGACGCGGCTTGCCGCCGAGCATTTCTGTCCCTGGTATTCGAACGCCCCGCGAGCGATCGCGACCGCCAGTTCCTGGACGTCGGCAGAAGGGTGCGCCACGATGAAGTCCTTGCCTCCCGTCTCGCCGACCAGCCGCGGGTAGCTGCGGTAGCGGCCGGCGTTCTCGCCGACCTTCTTCCACATCATGTTGAACACGCTGGTGCTGCCGGTGAAGTGGATGCCGGCCAGGTCGGGCGAATCGAGAAGGATCGATGACACCTGCGCCGCATCGCCGGGAACGAAATTGATCACGCCTGGAGGAAGCCCTGCGGCCTCCAGCAGCCGCATGATGTAGTACGCGCTCAGCATCGCGCTCGACGCCGGCTTCCAGACGATCGTATTGCCCATCAGCGCCGGGGCAGCGGGCAGGTTCCCGCCGATCGCCGTGAAATTGAACGGCGTGACGGCGTAGACGAATCCCTCGAGCGGCCGGTAATCGACCTGGTTCCACATCGCGTTGCTGCTCAACGGCTGCTCTTCGTACAGCTGCTGCGCATAGAACGGATTGAACCGCCAGAAGTCGATCAGCTCGGATGCCGAATCGATTTCCGCCTGGAACACCGTCTTCGATTGACCGAGCATCGTCGCGGCGTTCAAGGTGGCGCGCCAGGTGGTTGTCAAAAGCTCCGCGGCGCGAAGGAAGACGGCCGCCCGTTCGTGCCACGACCAGCTCGCCCACTCTCGATGCGCCTGCGAGGCAGCGTCGATCGCCTGCTGCACGTGCTCGGCCCCAGCCACGTGCCAGTCAGCCAGCACGTGACGATGATCGTGCGGCATGACGGCATGCTCGACGCGACGGGTGCGTATCTCGCGCCCACCGATGATCACCGGGATGTCGACGCGCTCGCTCGCCATCTGCGCGAGGCGGGCCTTCAGCTCCGCGCGCTCAGGAGAACCGGGCAGATACGTTCTGTTCGGCTCGTTGGTCGGCACCGGCACACGCACGATGCCCGCAATCGACGAAGTGGACGCCGATCGATCGGCATCGTCGGTCCGTGAGAGGGCGGACTCACGAACGACAGAATCAGTGGTTGTCGCCATGACAGCAATCTTACGCCCGGCGCAGCGCGCAGATGAGGTCGAGCGCGTGGCGCGGGCGGTTGTGCTACTTTCGTGACCTGGGCGTAGTCATCGCAATACGACACGGCGAGCCGGGGACACTCGTGCTTCCCGCTCCCTACTTCACGCAGATATGCCGAACGTTCTCGTACGCGCACTCAATGGCCTTGCTGGAACCCGCAAGAGCGTCGACACGATCACGCCCCGCCGGACGTTCGATGACGTGATCCTGCCGCCGGCAACGCGCCGCGCACTCGATCAGGCGCTCGTGCATGTCACGCGGCACGACCTGATCTTCCATCGCTGGGGTCTTGGTCAGCGCCACCCGACCGGGCTGTCGCTCGCCTTCAACTTCGCCGGGCCGCCTGGTACGGGCAAGACGATCTGTGCCGAGGCAATCGCCAACGCGCTGGGCCGGAAACTGCTGCTCGTCCGCTATGCCGAGCTCGAATCGATGTGGGCAGGTGAGACGCCGAAGAACGTGGCTGCCGTCTTTCGTCTCGCCCGCGAGGAGAACGCGGTCCTGCTGTTCGATGAGGCCGACGCGATCGCCTCGCGTCGCGCCACCGCGTCACTCGATCACGGCTACGTCCGCGAGGCCAACACCGTCGTCAACGTGCTGCTGCGCGAGCTCGAGTCGTTCAACGGCGTCGTCATCTTCGCCACCAATCTGGCCGCGAACTTCGACCCGGCTTTCGAGCGCCGCATCCGCACGCACGTCCTGTTCGAGATGCCCGGCGTCAACGAGCGCGAACAGATCTGGCGCGTGCAGATGCATCCCACGCTGACGCCTCTGGCCGACGACGTCGACTTTCGAGCCCTGGCGGAGCGCTTCGAAGCCAGCGGCGGCGACATCAGGAATGCCGTACTGAAAGGCGCGATGGCCGCGGCGGCGGAGGCCGGAGCCGATCACCTCAAAGCGATCCATCAGCGTCATCTCGAAGACGCGATGCAGGACGTGCTCTCGGGTCGCGCCGTGATGAAGCAGTCGCTGTTCCAACAAGCGACGGAGAGCATCATTCCAATTCCAGAGGCATCGGCGCTGCCGCTGGTTCTGTCGGTTACCGCCCTGGTCGTGGCAGTGGCAGCACTGCTGATCGCGCTGTTACTCTGAGTGAACCCTGCGCTCTCCGGCCTGATGCTTCGCGCGCAGCGTAATGCCCCGTAGCGACTGGTCGCGGAGTAAAGCAGTGCGGGACCGTATGTCCGGAGGGAAGCCGTGGCCAGTGCTTGGTCACACCCAGATGGTCGACGGCGGAGGCTGAGGTGCATCGATCAAGGTCGGCTTCCCGGAGCGACATACGGTCTCGCGCTGCAGCATGCGACGTGACGGCATCGATCATGGCGTCGCCAGCGTCCGCACTGACGCAGGTGCCTCGACGCGGTTGAGGGATTACTCTCCTACGGTCTCGCCGGTTCGATATCGACCGCGATGTTGCGCCACTTCTCCTGGCGGAAGCGGAGGACGCTGAGCGTGCATCGAGTCATGTGGCCAAGCACGATCGCCAGCCAGATGTCCGTCGGCTGCAGACCGCGGGTTGCCTGGAAGATCGTGCACAGGCCGAGCGGGACGATCACCTGGGAAACGATCGAGATGTAAAGGGGACTCTTCGTGTCGCCTGTTCCCTGTAGCCCGCCCGTATAGCTCAGTGCGACCGTGATGAAGAAACCGGAGATCGCGAGGAACATCAGCAACTGCTTCGCGAGCGCGAGCACGGTTGCGTCGGTCATGCCGAAGATCGCCAGCAGGTAGTCGGGGATCAGCACGAACATCACGCCGATCACGGTCGCGACCCCGACACCGATGCGTGCGGACACTTTCACACCGTCTGACGCGCGCTTCGCATTCCCTGCCCCGAGGTTCTGTCCCGCAATCGTCGCCGCCGCGCCCATCAGGCCCGTCGATGTCCACGTGATCAGCGAGAAGAGCTCCGTGTAACAGACGGCGTAGCTCGCCTGCGCCGCTGCGCTCTGCTCGAGCGAGCCGATGAACCGCAGCAGCAGCACGCCGCCGATGTTCATCGCGATCCCCTGCACGCCCGTCGGCAATCCAAATCGGAACAGCGATTTGATGATCGTGAAGTCCGGCGACTTGTCCATGCCGCGCTCGAAATGGATCACCGAATGCGGTCGGGTGATGCGCCACACGCCGTAGCTGGCGACGAGCGTGCTGCTGCAGATGGTGCCGATCGCCGCGCCAATCGTGCCGAACCGGGGAATCAGAATGACGTTGAACGCCACCGTCAGCACCGTCATCGCCAGACCGAGTCGCAGCGGCGTCTGCGGATCGCCGGCGGCGCGGAATGCGCCGGACAGCATGAAGAACATCATCATGCCGAAGATGCCCACGAGCATCGTCCGCAGAAAAGGCAGCGCCTCCGCTTTCACCTCGGGGGCGGCGTTCACGATCGTCAGCAACGTGGGCGCGAAGTAGTAACCCAGTGCCGCGAGGATGACGGACATGCCGATCGCCGTCAGGAAAGACTGATAGACGACGCGGTTGACCTTGTCCGGCTCGTTGGCGCCCGCAAATCGCGCGACCAGAACGGCCATGCCCGTGAACACGGAGCTGATGAAGACGATGACGACGACGACGATCTGCCAGCTGACGCCGACGGCGGCGTTGCCGGTGTAGCCGACGAAGTTGCCGACCATCGCGTGATCGATGATGCCTTGCAGTCCCGCGATGACGTTCTGGAGCATCGTCGGCCACGCGAGCCGCCAAACAGCCGGTCCGATGGGTCCCTCGACGATGCTGCGGTCGAATTTGGTGGGTTTCTTGGCGCCGACCTGGGTCACCGACTCAATGTACCCGATTTGCGATTCGTGATCGGCACCCGAGGCTCGGGTGTGTCGAATGACGCGCGACGAGTCAGGTGCGCGCCCGGCTCCGCCTCGGTGAGTGGCGACGCCGCGCGAGCGGGCGCAGCTCCTCCAGGTGGTAGCGCAGGTAGCGAATCAGGTTCCGCCGCTTCTCCTTGCCACGAATCGCCCGGTCGTCGTCGTCCGACGCCACAAGCAGATCGGGCTCGACGTCGGCGACGCGCTGGTAGGCGCGGCGCCAAATTTTCTTGATTCCGGCGCGCGATCCGCCGATCTCGGCGGCAATTTCCTCATCCGACTGGTCGAGGACAGCGAGCGCCAGCACGCGCTGTTCCGCCGGGGAGAAGAAGAACCTCGGCTCCGCGTATTGAAAGACCGCCGCAGCTGCGGTTCCTGGTCGTTGGCTCTGCGGATCGTCGGCCGTCAGGCCCATCAGATAGGGATGTTCAGCAACTGGCGGCTCCTCACAGGAATGCTCGGCATAGAACGCAGCGTAATCGCTCTTCAGCTGCATGCCGGCGCTCTCGAGCATCCTGACCTCCTCGGCACCATACGCCTCCTGCAGCACACGGCGAACCCTGTAGCCGGTATGTCGGAGCCTGAAACCGACTTCGGCCGCACCTACGGCGGCCATCGCGGCCGCCGTAGAAAGCCGCAGACCGAGGCCGAAGTGCAGAATGACGAAATTGAGAGTACCGGCTGAATTGCCCTGTCGGAGGTCCTGTTCACTGAGGATCGGCGACCGCCCGGCCAGCGCACGTTCGTAAACGATCGCGCTCAGATATGGACGCGGCGCCGCGAGGTACTCGGACACGAAGTCGTCATCGACGAACGTCGTCAGTCCGAACGCGACGATCGACGGCGACAGCGTCGCGTCGACGACGACGCCGCCGCGCAAGGCGTCATCGCGGAGCAACTGGCGCCACAACACCGGCAGCGCCGCTCTCACCATGTCGTTCGCTTTGAACGCCTCGGGTATCAGCGCGACGCAGGCGTCGACGTCCTCTGGCCTCATTCCGCGAAAGATCACTGGTCCGCCGCGCGAATAGTACCCCATCAGGGACTATCACACGTCGCATCACTCGGGTATTAATCAGTGGCGATTCGAAGGCCGGCCTCAGCGCCGGCCTTTGCTGCATCTAGGGAAGTGCGAACGCGACTTTCGTCTGCCTGGCTGCGGACAGCCGGTCGACTTCTTGGTTCGAGTACGAGGATCCGATGCTTCGATTGCCCGTCTTCATCACGATCGCGCTGGTGACGCTCAGCGGCGCCTCTTCAGAAGCCGGCGTGATCGCATTCACCGATCGCGCTCTGTTTCTTGCGGCTCTCAGTGCCACCGCGACGACCGACGACTATGAAGCGTATCCGACCGGTGTCATTCCGAATGGAGCCATCCGCGCAGACTTCGCATACACGTACGACGGCAGCTTCGTGCAGCCCGCCGTGACTGGCGGCGCGTTCGGTGGCCAGGCGCTCGGCGGAACTCCCTTCGACGTCTTCGTTGGTGGAGACCTGGTGACGCTCACCTTCGAGGGGACCGCGCTTCGCGCCTTCGGCGCCGATTTCTATTACGGACCGGCCTTCGACGTCATTCCGTCGGACATCTACCGCGTGCGCATTGACGATGGCGCGGGTGCGGCTTCGTTCGCCGGCAACGGTGCGCTCGATCCACAGGGCGGGGCGTTCTTTCTTGGGCTGATTGCCGACGCCGGATTCGAGTTCACGATGATCAGCCTCCTATCCGTCGTGCCGACCGATGCCAATGGCGATCCGATCTTCCTCGTTCCGGCGTATCAAGTCGACAACCTGGCCTATAGGCACGTCGATGACGCCATTCCCGAACCATCGGTGCTCGCTCTGCTCCTGAGCGGCACCGTGGGG
>Ga0081539_10005428_pt1 | contig 13016 bp, 13 predicted proteins | sample TabmetS4T2R2_FD_71023 | JGI IMG/M metagenome (GOLD analysis project Ga0081539, IMG submission 71023) | Tabebuia heterophylla rhizosphere microbial communities from the University of Puerto Rico - S4T2R2 | ecosystem: Host-associated > Plants > Roots > Rhizosphere ...
AACAAGGGTCTGTTCGTGATCTCCATGGCCGCATATTTCCGGGCCTGTGCCAGACGGATATGCGGCAATTGGGATCACCAACAGAGGTCTTTCACCGCGGGTGATCCGCCGCTGCGCGATGAACGACGATCGCGAGCCCTGAACGTTCGCGACGCTCACTCAATGCGCATCCACGCGCTTAACGAGGACGGTCGCTCCACGTCGCAGGTCCCTTATTGCGCGCCGTGCTCGCTCCATGATCATCTCGAGCGTGGCGAGGCCATCAAGGTGGCTCACAGAGCTGGCACTGGCGCTCTGATGGAGCCTTATCGATCCGAACCACGCGGTTTTGCTCATGCAGCGAGCACCACGATCGATTAGCGTCGCGTGCCGGCCCGGCGATGCCCTCGACCATGCGCTTAACGGCAGGGATGACCATGTAGCGAGCGTTCGCTCGGTTATCGTCCGGAGATCGCCGAGCCCATACACAGGGCAGTTGTCTTTGCGAAAATCACCGGCGCCCACAGACGACGTTGCACCCCCGTCGCCCTAACGCACCTCACCCGTCAGGAGGCTTGGATGGACTGGCTCCAGTTCGCGGTTCAGTGGCTTCACGTCTTCTTCGGGATTTTCTGGTTCGGCGCAGCCCTGTACAGCGACTTCATCCTCATCCCGGCGATCACGACCCTGCCGATCGGCACGCAGCGCGACGTCGGCGCAGCGATCGGGATCCGCTCGGCGCGGATCATCGAACCCGTCGCCGGCCTCGTGATCCTGCTCGGGATCGTCCGCGGCACGATTTTCGGTTCGATCAAGAGCCTCGATGCGCTGACGACGGCCTACGGGCTGACGTGGCTGGTGGCCCTCGTCGCGGCGATCGCGACGTTCCTCTGGGCGAAGCGGTTCATCGTCCCGGCGATCCAGCGTCTGAACGCGTTCAGCCTCGACGAGGTCACAATCGCCGATGGCTCACCCAACCCGGCGTTCCTCGCGGCCGTCGACCAGGTCAAGCGCGCGACGCTCCTCGAGCTCATCGGCTTCTTCGTCATCTTCACGTGCATGATCCTCATGCGCTTTGGCTACTGAGAGGGCGACGACGGACCAGGAAGCTGAACTTCGCGTCGTCAACAACCCCGGACAGCAGCGTTACGAGGCGCTCCTCGGTGACGAGATCGTCGGCTTTTCCGAGTACCGCTCGGCAACGGGCCGGGTGATCTTCGTCCACACCGAGGTCGATCCGGCGTACGAGGGCCGCGGCATCGGCAGTCGATTGGCAAGCGGCGCCCTCGAGGACGTTCGGTCACGCGGCCTCAAGGCGAGCATCCACTGCCCGTTCATCTCGGCCTACGTGAAGCGCCACCACGACTTCGACGACATCATCATCCGGCGGGGATAGACCGGGCATCCGGCCTCGTACGAGGGCCCGGGTCGGTCACACCGGAGGCTAGCCGCGTCAGCGCAGCTGCACGCTCACGGTCGAGCTGTTATTCGTTGTAACGGGGTCCTGCGTGGTGGTGGAAACCACGACCGTGTTCGAGACACTGCCCTTCTTCGTGTTCGTGGTGACGATGGCGATCGTCGCCGATGACCCATTCGCTATCGAGCCAAGCGAGCACGTCACGGTCCGCGTCGCCGATTGGTAGCTGCAGCTTCCGACGCTCGGCGTAGCCGATTGGAACGTGAGTTTGTTGTTTAGTTGGTCAGTAACCGTGACGCCCGCCGCGGTGGCCGGGCCGGCGTTGTTGACCGTGACGTTGAAGGTGGCGCCCCCGGCCGTCACGCTCGGGGTTTGCGTGATGCCGACGTTGGCGCTGATTGCCTGGAATGTCGCCGTATAGCTCGCCGCGGCGTTGGCGAAGATGTCATGCGACTGAGCGAGGCCGTCCGACCACGATTGGAACGCATAGGTGACACCGCCGACGGTCTGTGGGGATGGTGCGCTGATGGAGTTCCGAGAGCCCTGGATGACGGTACGGGTAAACGGTGCAGTGCCGGACGTACTGCCGACTACCAGCTGGAGGCCGGTCGGAACAGTCGCGAAGGAGAGGGCGACGGTCTTCGGATCAATGCGCACCGACGTGCTGCCCTGGAGGCCGCCGTTGTCCGTCGCGGTCAGCACGATCTCGAGGTAGCTCGGGTACTCATGATCCGGTGCGCCGAACGACCCGCTCGCCACGCCCGTGAACGTCTGCACCGGGTGTGGGTGACAGTTATTGGGATCCGTCGGGCAATGGTGGAGGATGACGTCCCACCTCAACGCCGAGGGCGGCAGTGTCCCCTGCTCTGCGTCGTTCGCACCACCCGAGAAGTTGATCGTGTCGCCGACCGCCCACGTGAATGACGCCGTGGGCGTCGTGATGAAGGGCTGGGGAGCCGTGTTGTTCGCATTGATCGTGACCGTCTTGCTGTCAGAGAGGCCCTGCGGGTCGGTGACCCGGAGACGAGCCAGGTAGGTGCCCGGCACCGTGTACGTGAATTGGGCGGTGGCCGTAAACGCGTCATCGGAACCATTGCCGTCGAAGTCCCACGCGTATGTGAGCGTCCCGCCTTCCGGATCAGTCGAACCCGTCCCGTTGAAGGTGACTGTCAGGGGCACCTGGCCACTCGTCGGCGATGCGGTCGGAACGGCCGTCGGTGCCTGGTTGCCGGAGGCGAACCTGACCCGGTGAATCGTGCCACCGTCGAAGTCGGCGTAGAAAAGGTCGCCACCGGGGCCGATCTTGAGGTCCACCGGATTGCTGGCGCCCGCGATGAACGTAGTGACCGCTCCCGCTGCGGTATTCGGCCGGCCGCTCGCGAGGGCGGGCGCGAACCAGATGCAGTCGCGCGAATAATCGGAGAAGAACAGTCCGCCGTTGTAGCTCGAGGGATAGCTGCCCGTGCCGTAGAACGCGAGGCCCGCGATCGAGGACCCGACCGAGGTCGGACACGTTTCTCCGGCTACTACCGTCGCGGCATGGTTGTACGTGAAGTACGGGGCGACAACCGCGTTGCTACCCGCCGCGTACAAGGTCTCGCACAGATTGAGGTTTGCGCTGTCGTAGCCGGACTGGCGGCCGACCCCCTCATAGCACGGCCATCCATAGTTCGCGAGGCCGCTCGTGGGCGTGGCGACGAGGTTGAGTTCCTCCCAGGTGTTCCACCCGACGTCGGCGATCCAGAGCTCGTTTGTCCCCGGTCGCTGGGTAAATCTGAACGGGTTGCGAAAGCCGTGCGCCACGATTCGCCGCGCATTCAGATCTGTCGAGCCGATCAACGGGTTGCCCGCCATGGCCGCGCCGGTTGCCGGATCGAGTCGGAGGACGGCGCCATCCAGGGTGGTTGGATCGGAGGACGAGGAACCGCCGCTGATCCCGGCATTGTAGTGAGCTGCGACCTGGGCGCTGGAGAGGACGACAGGATAGATCGCGACTTCATCGAGCGTGCCGTCGATGGTCTCGTTCCCGCCCGTGTCGGCTCCGACGTGGAGCGTGTCCGAGGGGTTGGTCATCGTGGAGTTCGTCACGGAGCCGGTCACGTCCGTACCGTCAACGTAGAGCTTGACGGCGCTGCCGTTCTTGGTCGCGACAACGTGATGCCAGGCGGTGCCCGTGATGGTCGTCGTGGAGCTCGCGATGATCGCTGTCTGCGATCGGAGAAGCTGTAGCCGGTTGTCCGCCCCAATCCGCAGGTAGTAGCCGCCGAGCCCTCGACTGATGATGCCGTAGTCGACGTTCTGATTGGTCTTCTTGACCCACGCCTCCAGCGTCACGGGGCCGTCTCCGCGGTTGAGCGCTGTGCCGTTAGCAGCGACCGCGATGTTGCCGCCGGTGGCCGGGTCGAACAGCACCGCCGTATTGGAATCGCCGCTCAGGGCCCCAGGTTGTCCACGTGTGATGCCCGTTGCTGAATACGTGCCGTTGAAGGAGCCCACGGAGTCGACAGCGACACTGCCCCCAGACTCGCCAAGCCGCCAATAGGCGATCGGGCCGTCGGCGAGGATCGTCGCCGAGTAGGTGGCCCCACCGGTCGAGATGGTGCGCACGTCCTGGCTCCGGAGTGCACCACCCTCCGCGGTCGGCGGCGTCATGGCGCCGCCGGGAGGGTCGCCACAGGGATTTCGCGGTGTCGGGCTGCCGCTCGAACCGCCCAGTTGGCCGTAGTCAACGCCATTGAAGCTCGCGCCGTCGCCCGAGCTCACGTACAGCGCGCCGTCAGCGCCAAACAGGACCGTACCGATCGAATGGCTCGGGAACTGCTGACACCAATCTTCGATGAGGACCTGCTCAGGTCCGGTCATGACGTTCCCTGCCGCCTGGAGCCGCGATAGCCGGCCACTGACCACGCATCCGTCGGTGGTCGGCCCCGGCAGCGGCGACGGACACCCGTCGTTCCAGACCGGCGCCGTACCGCCGATCGGCGCGTCGTACGTGTACAGGACGTATACATAAGGATTCGTCGGAAATGTGGGCGGAAGGGCCATACCGAGCAGGCCGCGGTCCCAGTAGTCGTCGACCTTCGTGCGGAGATCCGCGAAGATCGTCGGCGTTGTATCCGAAAGGTTGTCGAAAACGCGGATGAGCCCGCTCTTCTCCGCAACGAAGATCCGTCCATCGGACGCGAACTGAATCACGGTTGGATGGGTCAGCCCTGACAGGACCACGTTGTCCTGGAACCCTGACGGGAGCGTTGCTGCTGCCTCAAGGGTCTCGCTCGTCTTGCCGAGCACGTGCCCGGACCTGGCGGCTGGCTCCCGCGCGAGTGCCAGTTGGGGCGCTGCGAGCGCGCCCATGAGACTCCACACCACCGCCACGATTACCGCCGCTCGGCGCCGCCCTGCCATCGGATTGCCCTCCTGCCGCCGCTCGCGCGGCGGCGACACCCACCCGATACCTGTCTCGAACCGGACGCCGCCTGCTCGCGTCGCAGGCCGCGCCAAATCGCCCCCTGTGCCATCGCGGCCGTTATCGAACTCTACATGACCCGTCCGCAGTCCTCGTCTCCGGACTTTCGTTGACCACGCTCGTGCTGAGCACACCAAACCGCTAGCAATCGGTCTGTAGGCGCGTTTGTGGTGCCTCAGGACAACGCCAATGGCCGGACCCTTCGGTCCAAGCGCCAAAACTTAGCGGTAGGTGATTCGAGCCTGACAGACCGGTTCGAACGGGAGTCGAATCGGCTCGATCACGGCCGAGTCGGGGTGCCGGTCGCGGCTCGCGGGCCGAGCCGCGCAGCCGCCAGGTTTCCAACCCGGGCGAGGAGTGCGCACAGAACGGCACCGAAGATCAGGATCGCAACGATGTACGCGGCAACGGTCGGGTACCCGCCGTTCACGGGGTTGAGGAACGGGTACGGGTACCAGCCGACGGCAGCTCCCCGAACGAGCGTATATCCGGTCCATACCAACGGATACACGATCCACACGAGGCTCCGCCGGAAGGTGATCGCGGAGCGGGGCGGATCCACAAGCCAGTCGACGATGACTACGATCGGGAACACCTGGTGAACCACCGAGTTGACCCATGGGATCGCCGTGTCCACATCGGTGCCCGACAGCAGGAGCGCGAACACGACAAATGTGATCGTCAGATAGAGGACCGAAGCGCCACGGACGAGGTCCCAGCCGGTCCATCGTTCCCGTTGCCACATCGCAGCAGCCCCGATCGCGAACACCGCAGCGCCGATGAGGTTGCTCTGGATGGTGAAGTAGCTGAAGAAGTTGACCGGGTTGAGCACGCCCCTCGCGGCAAGGTCGAGCTGCTGCGCGGCAATCGCGCTGAGCGTGAGGAGGGCGAAACCGAGGCGATACGCGGCGACGACGGCGGCGCGGTTCATGGCCGCGACGATATCAGTCGGCGCGACTCCGCCGGTTACGTACGTCGAGGGACCGTGTTCTGCTGGCGCTCAGATCGCCCGCATCCGGTTGTTCTTCGCGTCGTGGGTGACCTCGGCCAGTCCGAGCGCTTCGAGGAGCGGCGGCATGTAGACGCCGAACCGCCCGCGCAGCCCCTTCTTGAGGCCGTACCAGCCGCCGCGCGGATTGTCGGGCGAGCGACCCCACGCCTCGACCGTGCCCTCCGCCGCGGGCTTCTGCTCATCGGCGCCGCCAAGGGGCACCCAATCGCCCTGTGCTTTCAGCCAGGCATGAAGCTCATCGATGGCCCGCGCGTCGTAGAGCAGCTTCGTGCCGCCGACCTGGCAGACGATTGTCGGTGGATCGGAGCCATCGTCTCGATACATCGTGTACTCGGACGTCCCAGGCGGAGTTTTCAGGACCCAGGGATCGTCCTTGGTGCCGTTGCCCGTCGCCATCATTCGACCTCTCGCTTGCCACCCGACGATGGTGATGCCCATGGCCGCATACCCGCCGCCGGATATGCGGCCATCGTGCTCGCAACTAGAAGTCTTCGCGGACAGCGTCGCAGAACGCGGACCGCGCACACAACGCAGACCGCGAGTGCCGCTACTCCACGTACGGCTTTCGCCACTCCGGCGCCTCGAACGGCGCCGCGAAGTACTCCGTCATCTTCGAGACCTTCCCGTCAGAGAGGTCCGAGATGCCGACATAGTGGGCCGTCGTCCCATTGCCATAGTCGATGAAGCCCTCGACGACGATATGGTCGCCGCCATCGCGGATGCTGCCGAACTTGAAGGTCGGGCTCGTGCCGGTCTGACCCTCGTAGTCCTCGCCGAGCCGCATGAAGTTGCGCTTCGTGATCCGTTCGCCGGACTGTGGCCACTGCTCCACGAAATCGTCAGTGCTGACCTCCATGATCAGTTCGCCAAGGGGCGCAAAATCGCCCTTCTCAGCGACGCTCCGGAAGCGCTCGATCAGCTGGCTGTTGTCGCCCATCGCCTGGTCCTCCACTACGTGGACCCTGAATCCTAAGAGGTCCGCGTTTGAAGACCGCAAGCGGCATTCGAACGTAGATTCTTCTCGAGATGGCCGATATCACGCCGAGCACCACGGCTGAACCGCAACCGATCTCCTTCGAGCCAAGACCGGTCGAACCACCCGCTCGATCGAGGCGAACGCGGGTCGGTCTCACGGTCGCCCTCGTGATCGTCCTGGCCGCCATCGGCGTCATGGTCGCCGCGCGCGCCGCGAACGTGATCGGTCGACCGCCCGCCAACGAGCTCGCGCTCATCGATAGTCGGGGCGGACTGCACGCCGTGGACGACCTCGGCCAGAACAGTCGCGACTTTTCGGCCGAAGGCTTCACCTTCCAGTTCCCGGCGTGGTCACCGGATGGAAGCCGGGTGGCCGCAATCGGGACCGGTCCCGGTGGCGGCGGGGTCTTCGTCTTCGACACGCGCACGCCAGCGACGAAGCCGATCACGGCCTACCAGCTCGAGGATCACCCGCCGTTCTACGTCTACTGGACGCCCGATGGTCGACGGCTCACCTTCCTGACGAGCGAACGCGGCACGATCGCGCTGCGCGTGGCGGCTGCTGATGGATCGGGCGATCGCTCGATCGTCAAAGAGGGCCAGCCGATGTACTGGGTGAACACGCAGGACTCGCGGCTGCTCGTCCACAGCGGCTACGACACCGAGGAGGCGTTCCTCGGTGAGGTGGGGTTCGACGGCCTGACGGCGACATCGAGCGGCCTCGACCCGGGTCCTTTCCGGGCGCCGGCGGTGAGCGCGAACGGCAGCTATCGAGCGTACGAGGTGACCTACATCGACGGCAGCGGCCGACTCATCATCGCGACCCGCGACGACGATGCACGCCAGGAGATCCCGGTGCCGAGCATCGCCATGTTCTCGTTCAGCCCGGTCGGGTCGCAGCTCGCGTATGTCGCGGACCCGGCGCGACTCGACGCCGCGAATGTCTACCCGTTCGGCCCGCTCCACGTGTTCGACGCGGTCACGGGAACCGACCGACTCCTGCTCGACGCCGACGTGGCCGCGTTCTTCTGGTCACCCGACGGTTCGACGATCGCGGCGCTCCGCATCCTGACCGACGAGGAGCGCGGGACGACGGCCCGTGCCGGCGCCGCTGTCCTGGCCGCGGCCCGGCCAGTGCCGCCCCCAGCCCCACCACGACTGACCGTCGGCGGCGCAAGCCTGAGCCTCGTCTTCAAGGACGTGGCGAGCGGCGAGACCCGGAGCGAGCGGGCGGTTCGCGTGTCGGACCTGTTCACGAACCAGGTCATGCCGTTCTTCGACCAGTACGCGCTGAGCCACCGGTTCTGGTCGCGCGACAGCCGCTCGATCGTGCTGCCGCTCACCGATGCCCGCGCCGAGGACTCGATCACCGTCATCCCGGCCGACGGATCGGCGTCGCGCGAGTTGGGGCCCGGGTCGATCGCCACCTGGCGCCCGTAACGGTCGCCTTCTGGCGGCCGTAGCTCCCTCCTGGCCGGCGGCTCGCTTCGGTCGGCGGCTCGAGTTTGTTTCATACGCCACTACCGGTGACATTAGGAGCGCCCGGTCGGCACGGCCGCCGCCGCGCGATCCCGAAATGGCCGCGATCTCGCTCATACGCAACTGTGGACGAACATATGGCACGCATTCCGCCGCCAAAACCCCGCGACCCCGCGACCGCCAGCGCTAATGTCACCACCGGTGGCGTATGGCACTTTTTCGAGCCAGATTGCCTCAACCGGCCTCCGGGTCAGACGGTCGCGAGGTCCAGACCGGGTCCTCGCCGGCCAGCCACTCCGTATCGAACCGACCGGCGCCGTGAATCGCGGTGAGCCGGAGCTCCCCCGAGCCCGAATTCGTAAAGCCGTGCGCCTCGCCCGGCGGGCTGACGACGACGTGACCGCCTTCAACGACGGTCCTCTCGTCACCGATCTGGAACATCGCCGTGCCCGATTCGACGAAGAAGACCTCCGCGTAGGGGTGGCGGTGGAGCTTCGGGCCCTGACCGGGTTTCGAATGAACGAGGATCACCGAGAAGGGCACGTCCCCATGGTCGGCACCGACGAATTCGTGCGAGTGAGGCTCATGCGGGAGGTCGTCGAGGTCGAGGATCGAGGCCATGTGGTCTCCTCTGGAGGTGGCAGCTTCCGACGCCCGGGCGCGAACGAGGGTCTGGTAGTGATGACCATAGCCGCATAACTCGACCGAAATATGCGGCCATAGAGATCACCAAGAGACCCTCCTTTCCGGAGAGCCCACGCTGTCGCCGGCACGAACGAAAGAGGCCGCCCCTTTTCGGACGACCTCCCTCGATCGAATTCGCTTGGGTTTGAGCCTACCCGCTGGGCGGCGGACTGCCGCCAGAGCCGGCGGCGTCCGCCGCCAGACCTAGCGGGGACTCATCTGCAGCAGGCCGAACCCGGCGCCCTGCGGATCGCTCACGATCGCGAAGCGGCCGCCGGGGAAATCCTGCGGCGAGACCATCTCCTGGGCGCCCAGGTCGAGCGCCTTGCGATAGGCCGCATCAACATCCTCGACGCTGAAGTAGATCTGCCAGTAGTTGGGCATGCCCTCGGGCGCCGTGCCCGCGGTCTCCCAGGCACCGGCGACATACTCGCCGTCGAGCTTGAACTGGATGTACGGCGGCTGGTTGTCGCCCATATCGGCCTCCTCGGGCTCCCACCCGAAGACGGTCTGATAGAACGGCAGTGCCCGGTCGCGACCACGCGCCTGGAGCTCGGCCCAGCCGTAGGTGTTCGGTGCCTGCGTCTGGAACTCGCCCATCTGGGCGCCCTGCCAGACGGAGATGAACGCGCCGACCGGATCCTGGTACACGGCCATCCGACCCTGGTCGCCGACCGGGAATGGCTGCGCGGCAACCGTGCCGCCGGCGCCTTCGACGCGCCGCGTCAGGCCGTCGATGTCATCGGTGCCGATGTACAGGTTCCAGGCGTTTGGTGCGTTCGGGTCCTGCTTCGGGCCGATGCCCGCGGAATCACCGGCACCGCTGTGGGCCATTCCGTACCCGCCGTACTGGGGATCCGGATTGACCTCGATCTGCCAGCCGAACAGCTTCGAATAGAAGTCGCGGGCGGCCTCCGCGTCGGAGGTTGCGAGGTCCACCCAGGCGGGTCGGCCGACAAGCGTTCTCAGAGCATGGGTCATGACATGCCTCCTCGTGGCTGTCTCACTGTTGGGGACTGGTGCATTGTCGCACCGAAGGTGTCAGAACCGGTCCAGTTCGACGCTTGGGCATGACAAAGAGGGCTTTCGAATGACGCCGCGCCGCCAGCCGAAAACACGGACGCTGGAGACGCTACGGGTTCTGACCGTGACGCTCGCGTGCGGCCCGCTCGGCCGAGTGGTACGCCTCGGCGGCCTGTTGCTCGCTCTCTTTCGCCAGCGATGCGGCGTCGTCGGCCTCCTTGAGGCTAGCCGAACGGTTCTGCTCGGCGAGTGCGCGCGCCTGTGTCGCCACCTCACGCGCCTGGTTTGCCGCTCGCTCGGCGGCCCTGCTTGCGCGCTCCGCCATCGTGGCGATCTGCTCGGAAGCCAGCGCGTTCTTGTCCGACTGTCGTGCCGTATCCGAGGCGATCTCGGCCAGCCGCTCCGCGAGTTGGGCCGCGCGGGTGGCGTCGCGCCACGCTTCCAGTAGGTCGGCGGTGCTCGGCTTCGGATCCATCCAACCCTCCCGAGGCCTCGGGACCGGCTCAGCGCTCGCCGGATTCCGCGAACGCGATCATATGCCCGGATCAGGCCTCAAGCGAGCCGGCCGTCCCCGTCAGCCCACCCGAGAGATCGTTGTCCTCTTTCGTGCATACGTCAGCCCGGCTGACATTAGGCGAGGCGATCGATCCGGGACTGCCATGATCGGGGCTGAATCGGTGCAAATGTCAACGGCGAGGAACGTATGCCGCGAATCGAGGTGCAGATCGGCCGCAATGCCGTCCTGACCTGCGATTCCACTCGGCTAGCGTCATCCCGGCTGACATATGCCGCGTTTGAGACCGGGCTAGAGTTGGGACGATGGACCGCCAGGAGCCACTCCTAATCTCGTTCGGGGCGCGAGTCCACCTCTTTGTCAGGCCAGAGGCGCGCGACGCGTTCATCGAGCTCTTCCGGGACGTCCTCCACTGCCAGGTGCTGGAGCGCGATTTCGGGCTCGACTCTCCGATCGTTCTCGTGACCTTCGAAGAGGGCGGCTCCTTCAGCGTCGAGTTCACCGCCCTCGCACCTCCGGCGACCGAAGCCGTCGAACCGACCACCGACGACCAGGCCTTCCACGGCGCCTGGATCGAGTTTCGAACGCGCGACGTCAAGGCGGCTCACGCCGCACTCCGCGCCGCGGGCGTTCCCGAATTTCGCCACCCCGGCAGTCCGCATGCCTATTTCAGCGCGCCGGGTGGGCAGGTCTTCCGCGTCCTCGACGTCGACTACGTCGGTCCGTAGCGGCTCGTGAGGTCGGGCGCTTTTTTTGTATCGATCCGAGCTCGGCTCCGGGAACAAGGGTCTGGTCGTGATCTCCATGGCCGCATATCTCGGGCCTAGCCTGGCCGGCGATTCGGCTCGATGGCAGCGTCACCGGGGGCGGTCGCGGCAGCGGCGTACGGCGCTTGGAGGCCAGGAATCATCGGAAAGTGACGGACGTTCATCGTCGCCAGCTCAAGGCCGAGCAGTTCGGCCGATGCGGCGATGATGAGATCGGCGGTCGCGATACCCGAGTGGCTCCGTCGCCAGGTCCGACCAAGCGCGCCGGCGCGGCGAGCGATCGACTCATCCACGCCGACCCACCGGAGAGAGCCAAAGAGTCGCTCGGTGGTCCGCCTCTCCGAGCTGCGCATGCCTCGGAGCACCTCGACTCGCGTGATTTCGGAGCAGGACGGCGACTCAGGCAGATCGCTCGCAAAAGACAAGGCCGGCGGGAAGCCCCGAAGGATGTCGATGATCACCGAGGTGTCGAACAGGAAGCTCACCGTCGCCGCTGCTCGATCTCTGCCTGACGTTCCGCGTCGGTTCGCCGAATCCGCTCGACGTATGACGCACCGTCCTCAAAGGCGACGGGCTTCCGCTCGATCTCCTTCAATGCCGCTCGGAACCGATCGAGCTCGGTCACTTCTTCCGGCGCCGTGAGATAGGCCTCGATCGCTTCCCGGATCAACGTGGACTTCGTCACGCCTGTTGCGCGTGCGCGTCGCCCGAGGTGGACATCCTGCGTCTCCTCGAGGTAGATCTGGGTCCGCTTCATGATGTATGAATCATACACCACGCCTACTCGGTGAGCGGCAGCTCCGGGTTGGCAACGAGAGGCTGATCCGCGGGGCCGGCCACTGAGCGGAGCGTTCGCAGCGGCGACAGCCAGATGAAGACAATGCCCACGACACCGCCGGCGACGCCGACCGCAAGGGCGATCCGCAGGCCGAGAAGCTCGGCGATGACGCCTCCGGCGATGGTCCCGATCAGCAACCACAGGTGCGTCAGGACCTCGAGCGTGCTGGTGACTCGGCCGAGGAGGTTGTTGGGCACCGTCGACTGCACGAGCGACAGCTCGTTGATCTCGTTGATCGTCGCGCCGCCGTCGCCGAAGAGCTGCTGAACGCAGAGCATCCCGACCGCGAGGATGATCGAGCCCGCGGGCGCGATCGGGACGAGCGCGTTCGCCGCCGTGAACAGGGCCAGGCCCACGAGGATCGATGGCCCGAGGCCCAACCGCCTGCTCGCCCTGCCCGCAAGGAGCGCCCCGACGAGCGAGCTCACACCGCCGAGTGCGGCGATCAGCCCGATGCCCGCCGGGTCCAGGCCGAGCTCCTCCGACAGGAAGAGCAGGTACAGCGCTCCGGAGACACCCCACAGGAAATGTGCCGCCGAGCTCGCCCCGGCAATCGCGACGAGGACCGCGGACCGCGTGACGTGTCGCAGTCCAACGCGGATCTCCTCGAGGATCGGCTCGCGATCGGCGACCGCTGCGGGCTGCGCCTCGGGCCGCCGGATCGTGCCGAGGACGAGCGCCGACACGACGAACGAGGCCGCGTCGACGGCGATGGCGATGGGTGCGGTGAAGATCTGCACGAGGAAGCCGCTGATGCTGAACGCGCTGAACTCGGCGACCGAACGACTCGCGGTGAGCGCCGAATTCGCGTCGACGATCTGGTCCTTCTCGACGATCGTCGGGAGATAGGCGGCATCGGCGA
>Ga0081539_10005429_pt1 | contig 13015 bp, 12 predicted proteins | sample TabmetS4T2R2_FD_71023 | JGI IMG/M metagenome (GOLD analysis project Ga0081539, IMG submission 71023) | Tabebuia heterophylla rhizosphere microbial communities from the University of Puerto Rico - S4T2R2 | ecosystem: Host-associated > Plants > Roots > Rhizosphere ...
GGGTCAACCCGAAGATTCCCTCCCGCACCCCCCCCCTCACCCAGCCTCTCCCCCGAGGGGGAGAGGAGCATGAAAGGTGCCGAAGTCGAACAGCAGTGCTCATCCTCACAGCGTGTTCTTGTGGAAGCGGCCGCCCTTCATGATGGCCGCGAGATGCGGGCCGCCATCCTTGAACAGCCCGAGATTCTTCAGGGGATCGCCGTCGACCACCAGCAGGTCGGCGAAGGCGCCGGGTTCGACGACGCCGAGCTTGCCTTCCTGGCGCACGACCTCGGCGCCGATCAGGGTCGCCGAACGGATGACCTCGATCGCCGGCATGACGCGGCCGCGGATCTGGAATTCGACGGTCTGCTCGTCTTCCAGCGCGCCCAGGAGGTCGGAGCCGTAGGCCATGCGCACGCCGGCCTTGCGGCAGAGCTCGAGCTCCTTGTAGCCGTACTTCAGCACCTCGTCGTTCTTGTCGAGCATCTCCTTGGGCATGCCGAGCTCGGCGGCGCGCCGCTTCATCGCGTCGTAGGCGATCAGGTTGGGCACCATGTAGACGCCCTTCTGCGCCATCAGCTTGGCAGTCGGCGCGTCGACGAGATTGCCGTGCTCGATGGTGCGCACGCCGCATTTGACGGCGCGCTGGATGGCCTCGGGCGTATAGGCGTGGGTCAGCACGTAACGGCCGAAGGCATGCGCCTCCTCGACCGCGGCGGTGATCTCCTCTTCGGTGAACTGCAGCGATTCAAGCGGATCGTAGGGCGAGGCGACGCCGCCCGAGACCATGAGCTTGATCTGGTCTGCGCCCTGGCGCATCTGCTCGCGCGCGCCCTTGCGCACGGCGTCGGGTCCGTCGGCCAGGTAGCGGATGAACACCATGCCGTTGCAGCAGAGGCACGGTGGACCAACGGTGTCGGTGCGCCGCGTGCGATCGCTGTGGCCGCCGGTCGGGCTGATCGAGCGGCCGGAGATGAACATGCGCGGGCCGGGGATCAGGCCCGATTCGACAGCGGTCTTGGCGCCCCAGTCGGCGCCGCCGGCATCGCGCACGGTGGTGAAGCCGCGGTCGAGCATGCGCTTCAGGCGGCCGGCCGAACGGGCCATCATCAGGGTCAGCGGCACCGCCTCCATGCGGTTGATGTAGACCTCGCTGTGATGCGTGTGCACGTGGCAGTCGATCAAGCCCGGCATCAGCGTACGCTTGCCGCAATCGATCACGTCGGCCTTCGCCGCCTTGATCGGCTTGGCCGACACTTCCTTGATCGTGTCGCCCTCGACCAGCACCTCATGGCCCGCGCGCGCTTCCTTCCACCGGGGATCGAGCAGACGCAGGTTCTTGAACAGGAACGACATTCATCGATCTCCGAAGGCTGTCATCCCGAGGCCGCAGGCCGAGGGACCTTTACTGATCACCAAAGGTCCCTCGCTGCGCTCGGGATGACAGTGGTGGTGTGACATGCATCGCGGGCTCACTTGAGCTCGTTCTTGTGGAACTTGCCGGCCTTCATGATCACCGGCAGATGAGCGCCCTGGTCGAGGAACAGATCGAGCTTCTTCAGCGGATTGCCGTCGACCACGATCAGGTCGGCGAAGGCGCCGGGCTCGACGACGCCGAGCTTGCCCTCGTGGCGCAGGATCTCGGCGCCGACTGTGGTGGCCTGGCGGATGATCTCGATCGGCTTCAGCACCTCGGCGCGGAACATGAACTCGCGGCTCTGCTCGACCTGGAGCTGGCCCAGAAGGTCGCTGCCGTAGCCGACCTTGACGCCGGCCTCCTTGCAGATCTCCAGGGAGCGTAGCGCGCCGTCGAGAACGATGTCGTTCTTGGCCAGCATGTCGGCCGTCATGCCGAACTGGGCGGCGCGCTCCTTCATGATGAAGTAGGTCACGAGGTTGGCCACCATGTAGCCGTCCTTGGATTTCAGCAGCTTGGCCGCCTTGGCGTTGATGAGGTTGCCGTGCTCGATGGTGCGGACGCCGTTGTTGACGGCGCGCGTGATGGCCTCGGGCGTGTAGGCATGGGCCAGTACATAGCGGCCGAACGCCTTGGCCTCGTCGGTCGCCGCGGCGATCTCGGCCTCGGAGAATTGCAGTGAATCGAGCGGATCGTAGGGCGAGGCAACGCCGCCCGAGCACATGATCTTCACCTGGTCGGCGCCCTGGCGCATCTGCTCGCGCACCAGCTTGCGCACCTCGTCGGCGCCGTCGGCGATCGCCATGCAGTAGACCATGGCGTTGCAGCAGCCGCAGGGCGCGCCGCCGATGTCGGTGCGGCGGCGGGAATCGCTGTGGCCGCCGGTCGGGCCGATGGCGCGGCCGGAGATGAAGAGGCGCGGGCCGGGGATCAGGCCGGACTCGACGGCGGTCTTGATGCCCCAGTCGGCGCCGCCGGTGTCGCGCACCGTGGTGAAGCCGCGATCGAGCATGCCCTTCATCAGGTCGGCCGACCGCGCCGTCAGCAGGGTCAAGGGCACGTGCTCGAGGTTGCGGATGTTGACCTCGACCAGGAAGACATGGACGTGGCAGTCGATCAGGCCGGGCATCAGGGTGCGCTTGCCGCAGTCCACGACCCTGGCCTTGGCCGCCTTGATCGGCTTCGGCGACACCTCCTTGATCGTGTCGCCCTCGACCAGGACCTCGTAGCCGCCGCGCGGCTCGTTCCAGCGCGGGTCGAGCAGGTTCAAATTCTTGAACAGGATCTGCGGCATCAACGCTCCCCCAACATGGGCCGCGCACCCTACGATGGCTGCCGGTTTGGCGCTACAGTTTGCAGAGTTCGAGGGGGTCTTGGTGCGGCGCGTCGTCGTCATCGGCACAACGGGATCGGGCAAAAGCACGCTGGCGGAACGGCTGGCGGAGCAGAACGGCCTGCGCGTCGTCGAGCTCGACGCGCTGTTCTGGGGCAAGGACTGGCAACCGGTGCCGCTCGAGCTGTTCCGCCACCGGGTGGAGCGCGAGACCAAGGGCGACGGCTGGATCGTGGTGGGCAATTACGGTCAGGTCCGCGACCTCGTCTGGCCCAATGCCGACACGTTGATCTGGCTCGACCTGCCGCTTCCCGTCGTGATGTGGCGCCTGGTGCGCCGTACCGTGCAACGGGTGGCGAGCAAGACCGAGCTCTGGGGCACCGGCAACCGCGAGAGCTTCCGCAACGCCTTCTTGAGCCGCCAGTCGATCCTGTTGTGGGCGCTCAAGACCCATCGCCGCAACCGGGAACGCTACGCCAGAGATTGCATGCCGCTTGCCAAGCAGAAACGTGTGGTACGCTTGCAGAACAAGCGCGAGGTCGAGCGCTTCGTGACGATGCACTGACGGTCGCTGCTTGCTACAAACCCGCTGTCATCCCGAGCGCAGCGAGGGACCTTTCCTGATCCGCAAAGGCCCCTCGCTTCGCTCGGGGTGACAGGAGTAGGGTCGCCATAGGCACCAGCATGTCAGTCCACACCTTTTCCTGTCTCGATGGCCACACCTGCGGCAATCCCGTGCGGCTGGTGTCGGGCGGCGCGCCTCTGCTCAAGGGGGCCACCATGAGCGAGCGGCGGCTCGATTTCCTCGCCAACCACGACTGGATCCGCAAGGCGCTGATGTTCGAGCCGCGCGGCCATGACGTGATGTCGGGCTCGATGCTCTATCCGCCGACCCGCGCCGACTGCGACGTGGGCATCCTGTTCATCGAGGTGAGCGGCTGCCTGCCGATGTGCGGCCACGGCACGATCGGCACCGTCACCATGGCGGTCGAGAACGGTCTGGTGGCGCCGGCGGCGCCGGGCACGCTCAACATCGATGCGCCGGCCGGCCGCGTGGTCGCGCACTATGACCAGCAGGGCCGTTTCGTCGAAAGCGTGCGCATCACCAACGTCGCCTCGTACCTGGCGGCAGCCGAGATCGCGGTCGACGTGCCGGGCCTGGGCGAGCTGGTGTTCGACATCTCCTATGGCGGCAATTTTTATGCGATCCTCGAGCCGCAGAAGAATTTTGCCGGCCTCGAAGCGATGTCGGCCGGCGACGTGCTCAGGCTTTCGCCGATCGTCCGTCGGCTGCTCAACGACAAGATCCATCCGGTGCATCCGGAGAACCCGACCATCAAGGGCGTGAGCCACGTGATGTGGACGGGCAAGCCGCGCGACAAGCGCGCTCATGCCCGCAACGCGGTGTTCTATGGCGACAAGGCGATCGACCGCTCCCCCTGCGGCACCGGCACCTCGGCGCGCATGGCCCAGCTCGCCGCCCGCGGCAAGCTTTCAGTCGGCGACGACTTCGTCCACGAGAGCATCATCGGCTCGCTGTTCGACGGCCGTGTCGAGGGGGCGGCGCGGGTCGGCAACCACGACGCCATCGTGCCCTCGATCGCCGGCTGGGCGCGCCAGCACGGCATCAACACCATCTTCGTCGACGACCGCGATCCCTTCGCGCACGGCTTCCAGGTGACGTGAGCGCTAGGGGCGCGCGACTCCAGTCGCGCGTCTTGGCTGGTCCGAGAGATGATCGCGCCCAGCTAAACTAGTCGGCCGCCTTGGCGAGCGTCGCCGGCGCGCGCACCCCGCCGCGCGAGAACATGGCGTCGATCTCGGCGGCGCCGTAGCCCAGCTCCGCCAGGATCTCCGCGCCGTTCTCACCGGTATGCGGCGCGTGCTGCTGCGCTGCGTGCTGGGAGGCCGGCGGCAGGCCCGGGATGTTGGCGACCGGCATGCGGCCAAAACCGTCCTGCTCGATCCAGTCGATCGCTCCCGATTCCTTGACGTGGGGATGCTCGAGATAGTCGCTGTAGTTGTTGACCCGCTCGCAGAACACGTCCTTGGGCTGCAGGATGGCGATCCATTCCTCGGTCGTCTTGGTCGGCATGGTCTCCTGCAACGCCTTGATGATCTTGGCGGCGTTCTTGATGCGGTCGTTGTGGCTCTGCAGGTCGGGATCGTTGGCGATGTCCTCGCGGCCGATCAGCTCGAACAGCAGGCGGAAATGGTGCGGCCGCATGGCCGACACCATGATGTAGCCGTTCTTCGACTTGTAGCTGCCGGCCGGCATGTAGAGCGGCGGCGGCGTGCCGTTGGAGAACACGTACTCCATCAGCTTGGCGCCCTGGTACGCGGCGGCCGAACGCATCAGGCTGGAATCGATGTAGCAGCCCTCGCCGTAGCGCAGCTGGCGCATCAGCGCCGGCGCCAGCGCCTGGAAGGTGTAGAGGCCGGTCGTGACGTCGACGGCGATCATGCCCTGCCGCCACGGCGTGCCGTCCGGGAGGCGGTTCATCACCATCATGCCGCTGAAGGCTTGAATGAGTCCGTCGACGGTCGGCCGCTTGCTGTAGGGTCCAGTCTGGCCGAAGCCCGACACCGAGCAGTAGACGACCTTGGGATTGACCTTCTTCGCATCCTCGTAGCCGAACCCCAGGCGCGAGATCACGCCGGGCCGAAAGCTCTCGATGATGACGTTGGCCTTGGCCATCAGCTTGCTCACGACCGCCTTGCCGTCGGCCGACTTGAGGTCGAGCGCGATCGAGCGCTTGCCACGATTGAAGGCGACGGAATGCGCGCAGTGATCGCCCTTGAGCTCGCCCAGCGCGCGGCCCCAGTCGCCCTCGGGCGGCTCGATCTTGATGACGTCGGCGCCGTGCAGGGCCAGCAGCATCGTGGCATGCGGCCCGGCCACGCCCTGCGTGAAGTCGAGCACGGTGATGCCGTCATACGCGCCTTTGATCATGAACCCGCTCCTCCCGCCCCGCTCCTCGTAATCGGCTGAACGTACGTTTACCGGCGGCCGTCGTGCAAGGTCCGACCTGCAGGGAAGCCATGCGCCTGAGAGGCTGCGTGAACGCCGGGATTCTCCCATGAAAGCAGTGCTGGCACTCGTGCTGGGCGACACTAGGAATGGCGCGGTCGCCCGTTCGACCCGCTTTCCGTGGCCCTCTACGGTGCGAAAGAATTCTCGAGAACGACAGTGACTGTAGTGCTTGATATGAGCGGACTTCAGTTATACACTCGGGCCATGTTGCGCGGCCCCGCCGCGTTCCCGTTTTATGCATCGTTTATCCGAGACCAAGGTGTGCCGCCCACGAAGCGCGACCCGTCCGGTTGCGCGGCTGCGGACTGGACGGGGCTGCGGCTCTTTCGATGCGGGTTATCAGAATGAGGCCCAATCGATAGGTGCTACACCTCGAAGCAATCTGTCGGAAATACCGATGAATCGCTCGCACCGCTGGCGGCAGTGGATGCACGCGACCTCAACGCCGCGTCGAGCAACGCGCATTGTCGTTCCTGTCGCTGTTTAGGCGACAGTGCCGGGCCGCCGCCCGCCCGGAAGGATAAGAGACATCAATGGCTTGCTGGGAATTTCCGAGGAGTCGCAACGAATGCGATCCGGTGACGGGTCACCAATTCAGGAGACGACGGGCAACGCCTGCACGATGTAAGTGTGCGAGAGCTTGCGGCCGAGCACCGGGTCCTCGATTTCCATGTCGAAGCGCGACGAGGAGCGGATGCCGCCGATCGCGGGCAGGGTGCCGCAGAACATGGCGGCCCCGGCCGGCAGGCGGTTGTTGCCGTTGTTCCAGCCGGCGATGAGATCGCGTGGCGCGCGGATCTTCTCCAGAAGGCCTTCCTGATAGGGCACCTTCTTGCCGCCTTCCTCGATGAAGCTGCGCAGGATCAGCTGGTCCCAATGCGGCTCGACGTCCTCGAAGCGCCAGGCCGTGCGGCCGATCACCTTGGCGCAGACCTGCTTGGACTGGGCGGCGCCATAGGTCTCCAGCTTCCGGTCAGTATGGTCGGCGCCGACCGTCACCCACAGCCGGTCGGCCGTGCCGATCAGAACCGGCTCGGCCTCGCCCGACGTGTCGTCACCTACGACCTGGATGGCAGCGGCCTGCGTCAGGAGGCTCGCGGCGACACGGTAGTACAGCGGCACCTTCGACGGCGGCTGCACGCCGATCGCCTTCAGCTCCTCGATGTGATGGTTTAGCGCCGCGACATCGCGGCCGGTCCAGCCGGCGATCACCAGGTCATCGATGTCGTGAGCGCGGCCGTCGAGTTCGACGCGCGCCATCAGAGAACGGCGAGCTGCGAATTCAGAAGATCGGTCACCAGCATGTAACCCGGCGCGTGGGTGATGCAGAACTCGGGCTTCACCGTCGCCACCACCGACTGCGGGGTGACGCCGCAGGCCCAGAACACCGGCAGCTCGTCGTCGCGCACCGGCACGCTATCGCCGTAGTCCGGCTTGGCGATGTCCTTGATGCCGATAAGCTCGGGCTTGCCGAGATGCACGGGCGCGCCGTGCACCGAGGGGAAGCGCGTCGTCACCTGCACGGCGCGGATCGCGTCGGCCGGCTTGAATGGCCGCATCGACACCACCATCGGCCCGTGGAACGGGCCGGCCGGTGTGCACTGGATGTTGGTCCGGTACATCGGCACGTTCACGTCGCGGCTCTGGTGGCGGATCTCCAGGCCATTGTCGATCAGCGCCTCCTCGAAGGAGAAGGAGCAGCCCAGCACGAACGACACCAGATCGTCGCGCCACACCTTCTTCAGGTCGTCGACCTCCTCGATCAGCTCGCCCTTCCTCCACACGCGATAGCGCGGGATGTCGGTGCGGATGTCCAGATCCTCGCCCAGCATCGGCAGGCGCCAGTCGCCCGGCTCGGACTGGCCGAGCAGCGGACACGGCTTGGGATTGAGCATGCAGAAGCGCGTGAAGTCGGCGGCGAACTCCTTGGGCAGGATCGCGAGATTGCCCTGCACATAGCCCGGCGCCATGCCCGCAGTCGGCTTGCGAAAGCCGCCGGCGCGGATGCGGCGGCGCGCGTCGCGTCCGGTCTCGCCCTTGATGCTGGTGCCCTCAGTGCTGGTAATCGTGTCCATCGGCTGCTCCTACACGTGCTGGCCGCCGTTGATCTGGATCTCGGCGCCACTGACGTAGCTTGCACCCTTCTCGCACAGGAAGTGGATGACGTCTGCCACTTCGTCCGGCGTGCCGAGGCGACGCATCGGGATCTGCTCCTCGACGATCTTCTCGGTGCCTGGCGACAGGATCGAGGTGTCGATCTCACCGGGTGCAATGGCGTTGACGCGAATGCCACGCGGTCCGAAATCGTGCGCCATCTCGCGCGTCAGCGCGGCCAGCGCAGCCTTCGAGGTCGCATAGGCCGAGCCGGCGAAGGGATGCACGCGGCTGCCGGCGATCGAGGTGACATTGACCACGCAGCCGCGCGCTTCCGACAGCTCTCTCATCAGGCCGCGGGCCAGCGCCACCGGCGCGAAGAAGTTGACGTTGAACACCTGCCGCCACAAATCGAAGGGCGTGTCGATGGCGCCGAAGCGGCCGCCCGTCTCGTCCTTCGGCGAGATCGCGGCGTTGTTCACCAGCGCATCGAGCCGGCCGCCACCCAGGCGGTCGCGGATTTCTTCGATACCGCGCCCGACATCGCCCGGATCGGCAAGGTCGATCTGCACATGGTTCTTGTCACCGCCCGGCCACGGGCAGAGTGCGCTGAAGGGCTGGCGCGACACGGTGATCACCCGCCAGCCGCCGGCGCTGAATTTCTTCACCGTGGCATGGCCGATCCCGCGGCTTGCGCCGGTCAGCACCAGGGTCCGGGCGTTGTCGAGACGGGGCGACGCATTCATCTGCATGAGCGATCCTACTCTGCCTCCGCGGCAATGGCGCGACAGATATTGGAAGTCGGCCGCGCGACAATAAGAGGTGGGCGAGGACGGCCTGGGGCGCGATCTATTGTGTGCTCCAGTAAAATTGTCACTCCATCCTCTAACTTATTGTGATTGATACATTTTCGTTGAACGGGGCGCGCCCGTGTTTTATGGTTTCGACGGCTTGGCCCAATATTCCGGGTCGCTGGCCGTGGTTTTGACGAAGCTATTTTCAGAGGGGTCCGTCATGTCGGACGACCGCGGGGCGAAGAGCCCGACACCTGTTCTGCGCACACGACCTGCAACGATGCTCACGGCGATCGGCCTGTGCGTGTTCATCATGGTCATTCAATTGCTGCCGCAATTCAGTGACGGCGGCCTCAATCGCATCTCGACCACGACCATCACCACCGCCGTCGCTCGATAAAGCTTTGGGCGCTTGTGCGCCCGCCCGGGAACGCGCATCTAGGAGCGAGGTGCGCGTCCAAATCCCGATAGATGTCCTCCGATAACGTCCAGGCCCTGACCCCCGGCACACGGCTCGGCGACTATCGGCTCGATGCCGTGATCGGCCATGGCGGCTTCGGCATCACCTATCGCGCCTTCGACACCCAGCTCGCCAAGTTCGTCGCCATCAAGGAGTACCTGCCGGTCGAGTTCGCCGTGCGCGGCGGCGACGGCAACGTGGTGCCGCGCGGCGCGCGCTTCGCCGAGGATTTCGCCTGGGGCCGCGAGCGCTTCCTCGACGAGGCGAGGGCGCTCGCCCGGTTCCGCCATGCGCACATCGTGCCGGTGCTGCGGTACTTCGAGGCGAACGGCACGGCCTATACCGTCATGGAGTTCGAGGACGGCAAGAACGTGGGGGAGCTGCTGCGCCAGCCGGAAGGCCGCCTGCCGACCGACGACGTGCAGCGCCTGGCCGACGGGCTGATCGGTGGCTTGAGCGCCGTGCACGCCCAGGGCTTCCTGCATCGCGACATCAAGCCCAGCAACATCATCATCCGCCGCGACGGCATTCCCGTGCTGATCGACTTCGGCGCCGCGCGCCAGGCGATGGGCGAGCGCACGCGCACACTGACCGGCGTGCTGACGCCGCAATATGCGCCGATCGAGCAGTACGCCCTGGACGGCAAGCAGGGCCCGTGGAGCGACATCTATTCGGCGGCCGCCGTGCTCCATCACGCGATCGCCGGACAGGCGCCGCCCGACGCCGCCGCGCGCGTCGGCACGGATCCCTATCGGCCGCTGTCGATCACGCAGGCCGGTCGTTTCGAGCCCGCCTTCCTCGGCGCCATCGATCGTGGGCTGGCCTTCGTGCCGACCGACCGGCCACAGACTGTCGAGGAATGGGCCGCCTTGTTCGGTCGCTCGATCGCCCGTGTCGCCGATGCGCCGACACAGCGGTTGGGCGGCGCTGCCACGCCGCGTCTCGGTGGCGCGAGGCGCGAGGTGGATCAGCCTGAGGCCGCGGCAGCGGAACCGCCGCGCCGATCACGGCGGCGGCGCATGCGGCCGTGGGTCGTCATCCTGCTGATCGTCATAGCCGCAACGGCCCTGGAGCGGCGTTTCAGGCCTGAGCTGCAAGCCTTGCTCTCCAGTGCGCCGCGTCCGGTCGAGGTCGCGCAGCCCGTCACGCCGCCGGCGCCTGCGCCCACGCCTCAGCCTGCGCAACCAACTCAACCCGCACCGCCCACGCCGGCGCCGCCGGTGACGCGGCCTCAGCCCGCACCCGCGCCGGCGCCCAACACGTCCAAGCAAGCCGCCCTGATCGAGCAGGCCGCCCGTGCCACCGTGCCGGCGAAGGCCGTGCTGGAACGCGCCGACGAGGTGGCGCGGGCGGCGCGTTCGATGGCGGGCGAAGCGCGCATCGTCGCTGCCCGCGCCGCTCGCCCCGATCTGCCGAATGCCGAGCGCCTCACCAACGACGGCGTGAGCTATGTCGGCCAGGTGAGCGACGGCAAGCGCCAGGGCCTGGGCGTCGTCGAGCTCAGCAACGGCGAACGCCAGGCCGGCGACTTCCAGGACGATCGCCTGAACGGCCTCGGCACCGTGCGCTTCGCCGACGACACGCGCTATGCCGGCCAGTGGCGCGACGGCCAGGCGAGCGGACTGGGCTCGCGCGAGAAGCCGGGCGCCGAGCGCGCCGAGGGCAACTTCGTCTCAGGCCGGTTGGAAGGCCTCGGCGTGCGCCGCACGCTCGGCGAGCCCGCGACCGTCCAGTCGGGCGAGTTCCGCGCCGACCTGCTGGAAGGCCCGGGCGTCGAGACCGTGGGCGACCAGCGCTACGAAGGTGGCTTCCGCGGCGGCAAGCGCAACGGCTATGGGCAGGTCATCGGTGCGGACGGCAAGATCCAATCCGGCCGGTGGGAAGACGGAAAGCCAGTAGAAACAACGCCTTGACCGGCTGGCACGGTTGTTGCGCCCCGGCGCTGCAGCGAGCCAACCGTGACCAAGCCCCTCTCCGTCCTGCTGATCGACGACAATCCCGCCCGCGCCGAGATCGTGGAAACGGGCCTGGCGGCTGCGGGCTATCGCCTGCTGGCGCGCCTCGAAGGCACGCAGGACCTGATCGCCCGCGTGCGCGAGCTCGAGCCTGACGTCGTGGTCGTCAGCATCGACAGCCCGAGCCGCGACACCATCGAGGACATGCGGCGCACCACCGACCTCATGCCGCGGCCGATTGCGCTGTTCGTCGATCATTCCGATCCCGCGACCATTGCGGCGGCGATGGATGCGGGCGTTTCAGCCTATGTCGTGAAAGGCCTGGCGCAGGACCGCGTGCGGCCGGTGGTCGACGTCGCCGTTGCCCACTTCAATCGCTACCACGCCATGCGCGAGGAGCTCGACCGCGCCCGCCTGTCCCTGGTTGAGCGCAAGACGGTCGAGCGCGCCAAGGGCCTGCTGATGGAGCAGAAGGGGCTGAGCGAGGACGCCGCCTACAAGCTGCTGCGCAAGCTGGCGATGGACCAGAACAAACGCATCGGCGAAGTCGCGCGGGAAATGGTGACCTACGCCAAAGTGCTTAAATCTTAGGCGTGCCTTCGGATCGACCATGCTGCACATGCGAGCATCAGGTTTGTGCCCTTTTCGCAGCCGCTAATTCTACAGGCCAAGTCCTATAAATGACGATATCTCAAGGGCTTATGCTGTTGGCACGTTTGCTGCTCCCTCTATCGGCGTGAGCCCAATGGCGGGCTCCTTATGAGTTGAAGACGGACCAAAGACGGTCTGTCGATTGGACAACGGCGTCCTGAGCGGTCGGCACCCTGCCGGCCGGGCGGGACGCTGTTTTCGTTTGTGGAGTGCGTACAGCATGGCCGAGCTGGAGCAATCGAGGATCAAGGTCGGGTTCATCCCGATCATCGACTGCGCGCCGATCGTGCTGGCCGAGGAGCTCGGCGCCTATGAGCGCCAGGGCCTGGAAGTCGAGATCCGCCGCGAAGTCTCGTGGGCCAACGTTCGCGACAAGCTGGCGCTGGGCAAGCTCGACGCCTCCCACATCCTCAGCCCCCTGCCGCTCGCGCTCACGCTCGGCATCGACAGCGTCAGTGTGCCGGTGATCAACGCCATGACCCTGCAGCTGAACGGCAACGCCCTCACCTTGTCGAAGGGGCTGTGGCAGGAGATGGAAGAGGCCGCACCGGAGCTGGTCGGCCGCACGCCGCTCGATGCGCGCGCGCTCGCCGTCGTCGTCGCCAAGCGGGCCGCCGCGGGCGCCAAGCCAGTCGTGCTGGCGTCGGTGTTCCCCTACTCGGTGCAGACCTACATGCTGCGGCTGTGGCTCTCGTCGGCCGGACTCGATCCCGATCGCGACGTCCGTCTCGCCGTGGTCCCGCCGCCGCACACCGTCGCCTATCTCTCGGGCGGTGCGATCGACGGCTACTGCGTCGGCGAGCCGTGGAACCAGCAGGCGCAAGCGCTGGGCATCGGCCGCATCGCGCTCACCGGTCCCGACATCTGGAAGGGCATGCCCGAGAAGGTGCTCGGCTGCACCGAGTCGTGGGCGGCCGACAATCCCAATACGTTGAAGGCGCTGATCAAGGCGCTGACCGTGCCGTCGGCGGCAGTAATTTACAAGGCCAAGGGACTGGATCCGGCGTCATTGCTTTAGCCTGTCGAGGCGCTTGAGCTCGAGCTTCGCGGCGGAGTGCTCGACGACGTCGCGCCGGCAGTTGGCGGCAGCGGACTGCAGCAGCTGCTGCGCGCTCTCACGCGCACCGCGTTCCGCCTCATGCACACCCGCATAGAAGTCGGCCTGACAGGATTGCTGGCTGCGGGTCCGCGCGTCGGCAGTGGCTGCCACGGCGGCACGGACCGCTTCCGGCGTCGTCGTCCCGAGATAGAGCTCGACGATCGGCCATGGCCATCGCCCCTTGGTCAGCTTTTCG
>Ga0081539_10005430_pt1 | contig 13014 bp, 17 predicted proteins | sample TabmetS4T2R2_FD_71023 | JGI IMG/M metagenome (GOLD analysis project Ga0081539, IMG submission 71023) | Tabebuia heterophylla rhizosphere microbial communities from the University of Puerto Rico - S4T2R2 | ecosystem: Host-associated > Plants > Roots > Rhizosphere ...
TGCAGCGGCTTTTCGATGGTGGTGCCGGCATTGTTGAAAGCGACGTCCAGCCGCCCGTAGGCGCCGACCGTGGCGTCGATGAAGGCGCGGACCTCGTCCTCGATCAGGACGTCGGCCTTCACGTAAAGCGCCTCGCCGCCGGCCGCCTTGATCTCGCGCTCGACCTCCTGGCCGAGGGCGCTGCGGCGGCCGCAGAAGGCCACTTTGCCGCCTTCGGCCGCGAAGGCGAGGGCGGCCGCCCGGCCGATGCCTGACGTTGCGCCGGTGATGACCACGACCTTGCCGTCGAAGCGGCGCCGACCAGGTTGAGGCGGGACGGGCGGCGACTTCGGCGGCGATGCGAGGGCGACACCGGCCACCAGACCGCTGAGAAGGCCGGCGGCGGCGCCCAATGTCGTGGAGCCGAGGATGCGGCGGCGATTGGGCGGGGAAGGCGCGTCGTGGGACATGGCAAGCTCCGATCTTGTCAATGGCAAGATAAGTTAGCCAATAATCTTTACAATGACAAGTCCCGGCTTGGTCGCTTGACACTCACCCGCAACGCGTGAGGGGATGGCCCATGGCGCGGGCAAAGACGGCAAGACCCTATCACCACGGCGAACTGCGCGAGGCGCTGGTCGCCGCCGGCCGCAAGCTTCTCGAGGAAAAGGGCGTGCGCGGCTTCACGTTGCGCGAATGCGCGCGCCGTGCAGCGGTCTCCCATGCAGCACCAGCGCATCATTTCGCCTCGATAGACGACCTGCTGGCCGAGATCGCAACCCGCGGCTACCACGAACTCACGGCGGCAATGTCGGCTGAGGCGCGCCGGTCGGGCGGCGACCCGGCGGCACGGCTGGTCGGCCAGGGCGTGGGCTACATGGCCTTCGGCGCGGCCAATCCGGTCCTGTTCCAGCTGATGTTCAGCCGCGAGGCCAACCGCTTCGAGACACCCGACCTCGCCGAGGCCGCCAAGTCGGCCTACCACCTGCACCGCGAGGCCGTCGAGGCGGTCATCCCCCAGGCCTCGGGCGAGGTGAAGGAGCGCATGGTCGACTTCGCCTGGGCGGCAGTGCACGGCTTCATCACCCTGGTCCTGGAAGGCCAACTCGGCGAGAAGGATTCATCCCGCGCGCTGAAGGCCAGAGGCCTGGCGGCGCTCTCGGCGATGGTCGAGGCCGTCGTGCGCGCCGGCGGTGAGCCCTAGAGATCGATCCTGAACAGCAGCGCCTCGACGCTGCCGTAGACCGGATCCTTGCGGAAGCGCTTCACCAGCACGCCGCCGTTATTGGTGATGACTTTCTGCGACGACACATTGTCGAGGTCGGCAGTCAGCTCGACATAGGCGAGGCCCTCCTTGCGCGCCTCCGGCAGCAGCATTGCCAGAGCGCGGGTGGCGTAGCCGCGGCCGCGCCTCCAGGGCACGACGGCATAGCCGATATGGCCGAGGCAGGTCGGCGGCAGCACTTCCGTGCCGGGCTGCCAGCGCAAGTTGATCGAGCCGCAGAAGCCGTCGTCCCATATCCAGCGCCGATAGCCCGGCAGGCGCGGCACCTGCGAACCGTCGGGCAGGGTGATGGGGCCGGCCTTGGCCTCGCGGTCATCGAGCATGGCGACGAAGGCCGCCGGATCGGTATCGATGTGCTCCAGCTCCTCCAGCGCGGTTTCCTCCGGCTGGATATTGTCCGGCGACCAGCCGCGCCGGAGCGCGTCAGCGTAGGCGTCGAGCCGGGCCAGGGAAGGAACAAGGAGCTGCAACGGACTATCCTCGGCAAGGACCGGCTGCTGTAGCATGGCCGACCATGAGTTCCAGCCCCGTCCTCGTGCTCGACATTGACGGCGTCGTCTCGCTCGCCCAGCCCGGCTCGACGACGCCCTGGTACGCCAGCCTGCAGGCCGACTGGGGCTTCGACCACGAAGAGATGGCGCGTGATTTCTTCCGCCGGGATTTCCTGGAGGTCTTGCGCGGCCGGCTCGACCTCTACGTCGCCCTGCACGGCTGGCTGGAAACCAAGGGCATGGCCGACCGGCTGGAAGAGTTCGTGGCCTACTGGTTCGCCAGGGACGCCGTCATCGACCGCGAGGTTTTGGCGCTCGCCGACGCCTGGCGGCAGCGCACCGGCGGCCGCTGCTTCACCGCCTCCAACCAGGAGCACCATCGCATCGCCTACCTGCGCGACCAGGCGGGGCTGGGGACGCACTTCGACGAGATCATCTATTCGGCCGGCCTCGGCGTCTGCAAACCCGACCGCGTGTTCTTCACCAATGCCCAGGCGCGCATGGGCGTGACGGCGGCGCAGGCGATCCTGTTCGTCGACGATGCCGCGGCCAACGTCGACGGCGCCCGCGCCTGCGGCTGGCGGGCCATGCTCTATCGCGGCCCGGAGAGCCTGAAGCGGGCGCTGGAGAGTTGGGGTTAAGCGCGCCGCAGCTTCGCCCAGATGATCGCGTGGATGACCATCCACATCGGCACCAGCACCGTGGGGACGAACGACAGGGGCAGACGGGTCATGGCTTCCGAGCCGGGATCGGGGAAGACCTGCAGCAGCGAGCCCGGTGCGGACATCACGCCGAGCACGATCGCCGCGACGAGGTCGAGCATGCCGAAAGCGTTCCAGAGGTGCAGCACGATCTTGTTCTGCGCGGGCGCGCGGGCGAGCCAGATCAGCGGCAGCGCCACCACGCCGCTGATGATGTCGCCCCAGCCGGCCGACTGAGGGAACGGGCCGGACATCCGGCCCTCGGCCGCCACCAGCAGGAACAGCACGGCGAACACGCGTCCGACGTTCATGCCGACCAGCAGCGGCAGCGGCAGGCCCAGCATCGCGGTCCGCGCCCTTGGCCAGGCAGTGGCGACGACCGCTGCCGTGAGGGGTGCAGCCACGAAAAGCCCCATTATTGGGAAGGGTCTTGCGATCGCAGCCCAGCCCGCCACGCTGGCCGCCGTGGCAATGCCCACCCACAGGCCGAGCAGGGCCGCCATGACGATCTTGGTTTCACGCGAGATCTCGAGGAAGGCGAGCAGGGTGCTGATGATGAAGATGGTCAGCGCGACGGTGGCAATGGTTCCCAGGAAGTCGAGCATGCGGGGCCTCCGGTTGGGTTGCCGAAGGGTGGTGCGCGGTTAAAGATGTTCAACATCATCTTTTTGCGGACGACGCCATGCCCTACTCGGCGACTCACAAGCAGCACACCCGCCAGCGCATCCTCGAAAGCGCGCGCCGCCTGTTCAACAGCAGGGGATTTGCAGAGGTCTCGATCGGCGAGGTCATGGAGCATGCCGGCCTGACGCACGGCGGCTTCTACCGCCACTTCAAGGACAAGGACGAGCTCTATGCCGAAGCCGTGCGCTGGTTCCTGTGCGAGGAGGCGCCGAAGCCGTGGCGGCGGCCACGACGCAATGCGCACAAGTTGCGCGCGGAGCGGATCGTCGACGCCTATTTCTCGTTCGATCATTTCGACGATCGCGAGAGCTGCTGCCCGCTGATCGCGCTGCCGTCCGATACCGCGCGCAGCGGCGAGGGTGTGAAGGCGGCCTACCAGGACGTGCTGCAGAAACTGCTCACCTTGTTCCAGGCGGACCTCGGCGGCCCGGCCGCGCGCGAGCGCGCCCTGGCGCTGGCGGCCTTGTGCATCGGTGGCCTCGCTGCGTCGCGTGGCGTCGCCGATCCCGGCCTCGCCCAGGAGCTGCGGCAGGCGGCCTACCGGCAGGCGCAAACTATGCTAAAAGCCCGGCCATGCTGATGTTTGACATACCGTTCGGCACGACCGACTGGGAAGGCGTGGAGCGCACCGAGCATGCCGGCGAAACCGGCAAGGCCTACTGGCGCACGCGTAATTTCAACAATATCCGTGTCCGCGTCGTGGAGTACACGCCGGGCTACCTGGCCGACCATTGGTGCCAGAAGGGCCATGTCCTGCTGGTGCTCGACGGCGAGCTGCACACCGAGCTGGCCGACGGCCGGACCGTGGTCCTGAAGAAGGGCCAGAGCTACCAGGTCGCCGATGGCGATCTTGCCCATCGGTCGAGCACCGCAAGCGGCGCCAAACTCTTCATCGTGGACTGACATGCCGGACAAGATCGGATTCATAGGCGTCGGCACCATGGGCGAGCCGATGTGCCGAAACCTCGCCCGCAAGAGCGGCCTGGAAGTCCTGGCCGCCGATCGCGACGCGGCGCCGTTGAAGCGCCTCTCCGCCGACGGCGTGAAGAGCGCCTCGATTGACGAGATCGCAGCCGAGTGCCGGATCATCATGCTCTCGCTCCCGGGCGGCAAGGAAGTCGAGCAGGTCTGCCTCGGCGAGAACGGCCTCGCCTCCAAAGCCAAGCTCGGCTGGACGGTGATCGACCTCAGCACCTCGCCGATCAGCCTGGCGCGGCGGCTCTATGCCGAGTTCGAGGGCTGCGCCTCGGCCTTCGCCGACGCGCCGGTGGCGCGCACGCGTCAGGCCGCGATCGACGGCACGCTGTCGATCATGGTCGGCGGCACCAAGGAGTGCTTCGACCGCATCGAGCCGCTGCTGCGCTGCATGGCGAGCGAGGTGACCTATTGCGGCGAGGCCGGCAGCGGCCAGGCGGTGAAAATCCTGAACAACATGATCCTGTTCCAGACGGGTGTGGCGCTCGCCGAGGCGCTGGCCATCGCCCGCGCCCACGGCGTCGACGGCAAGGTGCTGTTCGAGACCCTGACCAAGGGGTCGGCCGATTCCTTTGCCCTGCGCAACCACGGCATGAAGGCGATGTTGCCCGGCGTCTTTCCCGAGCGCGCCTTCTCGGTGGAGTACGCGCTGAAGGACCTGTCCTACGCCATCCAGATGGCCGAGGAACGCGGCGTGCCGGCGCTGGGCGCCGACGTCGTGCGCGAGCTGATGGAGCGTGCCGCCGAGCTCGGCCATGGCAAGGAATACTGGCCGGTCCTGGTGAAGGCGATCGAGGACGCAACGAAGAAGTAATGGGAGCGCGGGCCTCCGGCCCGCTCATGTTCTTCTCTTCTGGACCGCGCGCGTCCCGCGCGCTCATGAGGCGCGCGAGGTCCGGAAGACGAAGAACATGAGCGGGCCGGAGGCCCGCGCTCCCTGACTAAGAGATCACGTAACCCTTGCCGCGCATGCAGGCGACGGCCAGCAACTGCTCGGCCTGGGACTGGCTGAACTCGTTCGACCGCTGCACCGCGCGCCGCTGAGGCGCTGAGCGCCAGTTCCAGAACGCGTCGGTGTCGAAGGCGAACGGCCGCCAGTCGGCGTAGAGGCGCATCATCTCCCGCATGGCTTCGCGCCGGCACTGCCGCAGATCGCTGTCGACCAGCGACTGGTCGACGCCGGGCTTCTGCCATCCGCCGCCCGTTCCGCAGGCCGATGACGCCAGCAGCGCCACGATAACCAAGACTTTGCGCATCCCGGTGGTATGGTCCATGCACCGCTGAACGTTGGGAAGGGGAGAAAGGTTTTATGGCGCGAATCGCTGTGGGTGGATTCCAGCACGAGACCAATACATTCGCGCCGCAACAGGCGACCTGGGAGGAGTTCGTGCGCGCCGACGCCTGGCCGCCGCTGCTGCGCGGTCCGGAGATGATCGCGGGCGTCGAAGGCTTCAACATTCCGATCGCGGGCGCGGTGAAGCGCCTGGCCGAGCTCGGCCACGAGGTCGTGCCGCTCGCCTGGGCCGCGGCGGCGCCGGCCTCCTACGTCACCGCGGACGCCTACGAGAAGATGTGGGCGCTGTTCGACGAGGACCTGAAGAAGCTCGGGCCGTTCGACGCCATCTATCTCGACCTGCACGGCGCCATGGTCGCGGAAAACACCGAGGACGGCGAAGGCGAGCTTCTGAAGCGCATCCGCACCATCGTCGGCGGCGCCATGCCGATCGTGGCGAGCCTCGACTACCACGCCAACCTCACGCCCGAGATGGCGAGTCTCGCCACCGCCCTGGTCGGCTACCGCACCTATCCGCACATCGACATGGCCGTGACCGGCAAGCGCGCCGCCGAGCTTCTCGACCGCCTGCTCAAGGAGAAGCGGCCGGTCTATCGCGCCTACCGTCAGCTCGATTTCCTGATCCCGCTGGTCTGGCAGTGCACCTTCATCGAGCCGGCCAAGAGCATCTTCGATCTCGTCGGCGAGCTCGAGGCCGGCGAGAAGAGCCACAATCAGGGCATCGTCAGCGTCACCCATACGCCGGGCTTCCCGCCGGCCGACATCGCCCAGTGCGGTCCGGCGCTGGTCGTCTACGGCCACGACAAGGAAGCGGTCGAAGCGGCCGCCGACAAGCTCGCCCAGACCGTGAAGGCGCAGGAACGGGCCTTCGCCGGCGAGCTTTTAGACCCCGACGCTGCCGCAGTGCGCGCCATCGAGCTTTCGAAGACTGCGAAGAAGCCGATCGTGCTGGCCGACGTGCAGGACAATCCCGGGGCCGGCGGGACCTCGGACACGGTCGGGCTGCTCGCGGCCCTGATGCGCCACAAGGCCAAGGGCGCGGTGATCGGTATGATCGTCGACGAGGAGGCCGCCAAGGAGGCGGTCGCGACGGGCGAGGGCAACGTCATGCATCGCGGCATCGGCGCCGTCGTAGGCTATGCCGGCGAGAAGCCGGTGGTGGCCGACTGGCGCGTCGTCAAGGTCGGCGACGGCAAGTTTCTAGGCACCGGGCCGTTCTACGGCGGCGCCCGGTTCCAGATCGGCCCGATGGCACTGGTGACCGACGAGGCGAGCGGCGTCAGCGCGGTGCTCGCCTCGAAGCGCATCCAGGCGGCTGACCAGGAGATGTTCCGCCATGTCGGCGTCGAGCCGTCCCAGGTGCCGATCCTCGGCCTGAAGTCGACCGTGCATTTCCGCGCCGACTTCCAGCCCATCGCCGAGACCATCCTCGTGGTCCAGTCGCCCGGCGCGCACATCACCGATCCGATGGAGATGCCCTACAAGCACCTGCGCAAGGGCATCAAGCTCAAGCCGATGGGACCTGTGTGGAAGGGGGCATGAGCACCGGCGACGCGGCTGCTGTCATCCCGAGCGTAGCGAGGGACCTTTCCTGTTGCCTTAAGGGTCCCTCGCTACGCTCGGGATGACAGAGTGCGCCTGTTCGATATCGTGCGTCCTATTGAGAGCGAAATGCCGGCCGCAGCGCCCATACCATCGGCACCGTGGTGAGCGCGATGCACGCGACGACGACGAGCGCGAACTGCAGGCTCGTCGCGTCGCCCAGAAGGCCGGCGAGGAACGGCCCGGTCGCGCCGGCGACCGAGCCGCCGGTGTAGAAGATCGCGAAGGCGTGTGTGCGCTTTTCGGGGCTGACGAACTCCGGCACCGTGCCGTAGAGCACCGACGACGTGCCGTTCAGCATCAGGCCGACCACCGGCAGGAGGACCAGCACGAGCGGCAGCGACAGGGGCAGCAGCGCCAGGATCAATGCCGTCGTCGCGACCTCGGTCAGGATCACCGAAGGCACGACGCCGAGCTTCTCGCCGACCCAGCCCATCACCAGCTTGCCCGCCGCGCCGCCCGCGAACAGCAATGACAAGCCAAGGCCGATCGTCGGCAGGTCGGCGCCTTTGTCGCGCAACAGGAAGGGCAGGAAGATCAGGAAGCCGGTGCGCACCAGGTCGTCGGCGATGTGGATCGAGAACAGGAGCCAGTAGGCCCATGGCCGATCCTGGCCGGCCATCGCCGTCTTGGCGTCGTCGCCCTTGTCGTGCAGCGGCACCGGCTTCAACGAGGCGAGGATGACGCCGGCGCCGAGCACCGCCATGGCGGCCATGATGATCAGCGCCTGCTGCCAGCCCAGCGATGCCGCGATCAAGGCGAAGAAGGCCGGCAGCGCCACCTTGCCGAGGTCGCCGGTGAAATTGTAGGTGCCGAGAGCCGTACGCGAGCGCAGACCGGAGTAGGCGGCCGACACCAGGCTGGAGCCGATCGGATGCTGCGTGCTGCCGCCCAGCCCGACCAGCAGGAGTCCGATGACCACGCTGTAAAGCGAGCCCGCGAGGCCTGCCAGGCCGTAGCCGACGGCGACCAGCGCCGTGCCGATGGCGAGTACCTTTACGGCGCCAAAGCGGACGGCGAGCTTGCCCGACGGGATCTGGCCGATGGCCATGGCGCCGGAATAGACGGTCTTGAGCGCGCCGATCGCCGCGTAGCTCAGTCCGAACTGCGCCTGCAGCAGCGGATAGAGCACGTTCAGGAGATCGGTGAACCCGTCGTGCAGCGCATGAGCCCCGCCGCACACGGCGAGGGTCCGGCGGGGTGAGACGGAGGGAGTGACGGCGACTGTCATCTCCCTGTCACAATACTACCGACCGGGCATCGCCCTGAACCAAAAATCGGTCTGCTCGCGGAAATCGGTTTCGGCGAAGGTCGTGTCGGTGATCACGGAAGGTTTGCCGTTGCGCGGATATCGCACACTCGCAAGCCGTGTGAACTTGGTGTCGCTGAGATGCAGCAGCAGGACGTCGCCCTGGCGGCGCATGAAGATCAGGTCGTGGATCTGGCGGATGTTGGTCAGGCTCACCACGAAGCGGTTCTCGCCTTCCTCCTGCGCGATCTGGCGCACCGGGATGTCGCGGCCCTGATTGGTGATGTCCATCAGCGCCAGCGCCTCGGGCGCCATCATGTTGTCCTTGCCGCTCTTCTGGATCCACGCCACCAGCCGGTCGCCGCGCCAAGACAGCGTGTTGCGGGGCTGGGTCTGGTTTTGTCCGAACAGGCCGGAGGTCGTGCAGGCGCCGGCGGGCAGGGTGAGGGCGGCGAGGAGGAGGGCTCGTCGCGCCAATACGCTCTTGTCGTTGTTCAACCTTGATCCTTCCCGAGCTTTTCCATGTCGACCATCACCGGAGCGATGGTCTCGAGCGCGCCGTCGCGGATGGCGCGGAAGAAGCAGTTGTGGCGTCCGGTATGGCAGGCCACGCCCGTTTGGTCGACCAGCACCAGCAGCGTGTCTCCGTCGCAGTCGATCCGCAGATCAACCAGGGTCTGGATGTGGCCCGACGTGTCGCCCTTGCGCCACGGCGCCTTGCGCGAGCGCGACCAGTAGCAGACGCGGCCCGTGCGCATGGTCTCGGCGACGGCGTCGCGATCCATCCAGGCCATCATGAGGATTTCGCCCGTATCGTGCTGCTGGGCGATGGCCGGGACCAGGCCCTGGGAATCGAACTGGATGGCGGCCACGGCCTTGTCGATCGCAGCTGGCAGATAGGTGGTGGGGACAACGCTGGACACGGTGCTGGACATTGGGACGTGCCTTGGCCTGCGAAGGGAAGGGGGCGTATAATCGCCCGATACCAGCTTGGCAAATCGGGAACCGCGTGAAGAAGACCGCCAAAGCCTCGGCGCATGGCCACGACCACAAGCATTGCATCGAGGACGCCCTGGCGGCGGCCGAGAAGCTGTGCACGGAAAAGGACCTGCGCTTCACGCCCTTGCGCCGCCGCGTGCTCGAGCTCGTGTGGTCGAGCCACAAGCCGGTCGGCGCCTATGCCCTGCTCGACGAGCTGCGCAACGAGGAGCTGGGCTCGGCGCCGCCGACCGTCTACCGCGCGCTCGACTTCCTGATCGACAATGGCCTGATCCACCGCATCGAGCGCATGAACGCCTTCGTCGGCTGCAGCCATCCCGGCGAGGCGCACCGCGGCTTCTTCCTCATCTGCGGCGACTGCGGCAATGCCGAGGAGCTGCACAGCGAGGGCCTGGCCGACACGATCGCCGCGAACGCCAACCGCCGCGGCTTCGCCGCGCGCGACATGACCCTGGAGGTCATGGGCACCTGCGCCGACTGCCGGCGCGCCTGATGCGGGCTACGCCACGCGGTACTGACCGCAGTAGTCGGAGACGGCGCCTGCAAGCTTGTCGAGCGCGTCATCGCTGAGCCGCTCGCCTGGAAATACACCGGCATCGCCTGCAATATCTCGCTGATGAATGCCGGCATAGCCATCCGGGTCCTCCATCTCGTGGCGACCGATCCCGGGCTCGCCGGACCGGCCGCGGGCGCCGGCAATCCCAAGCTGTGCGCCCGCGCGACCGGCGTGTCGTCCTGGGAAGAGACGAGCATCGCCGAATTCGGCTTCGGCCGCCCGGCATGACGACGGTCTACAAGATCATTGCCGCCGATCTGTGGCGGGCTGCCGAAGACAGCGGCGTGTTTACCGGCGCCGGCATGGACCTGAACGATGGCTTCATCCATCTCTCCACCGGGCCGCAGGCGAGACGAACGGCTGACCTGTATTTCAAGGGCCAGGGCAATCTCGCGCTTGTGGCGATCGACGATGCAAACCTCGGCGCTGCGCTGAAGTACGAGCCCTCACGCGACGGCGATCTGTTCCCTCATCTTTATGGGCCTCTGCCGCTGGAGGCGGTGCTGTCGGTTTGGCCATTGCCCGTTGGTGCGGACGGCAATCACATCTTTCCCGACGACGTGGACTGACCATGGCCGATTCCGTCTTCCACAAGGACTTCAAGTCGATGCCGTGGTGGTGGGAATGGTGGCATCCCAACACCGAGCTGTCGCAGGACCCGCCGCGCAGGACCGACGTGCTGGTGGTCGGCGCGGGCTACGGCGGCCTGTCGACGGCGCTGGAGCTCGCGCGCTCGGGCGTCGAGGTGACGGTGCTGGAGCGCGGCGCCTTCGGCGACGGCGCCAGCACGCGCAATGGCGGCGGGGTCAGCGGCGGCACGACCCTGGGCAAGGGCTTTTCCGGCAAGGGCGTGCGCAGCGATCCCGAGGAATGGAAGAAGGTGATGTCGCGCATGCTGAGCGACGCCGCCGATTCGTTGGCCCAGGTCGAGACGGTGATCCAGCGCGAAGGCATCGAGTGCTACTGGCGCATGAACGGACGCTTCAGCGGCGCTTTCACGCCCAAGCACTACAACGAGCAGGCGGCCAAGGTCGGCACCTACAACAAGAGCGCCGGTCTCGGCACCTACATGGTCCCACGCGAACAGCAGCGCGAGGAGATCGCCTCGGACTACTACTATGGCGGCATGGTGGTGGAGCGCACCGGCCAGCTTCACCCGGCGCTGTACTACGGCGGGCTCCTCAAGGCGACGCACAAGGCCGGCGCCAGGCTGTGTGCGCAATGCGACGCCGAGAAGATCGAGCGCAGGTCCGGCGGCTTCACCGTGCTCACCAACAAGGGGCCGATCGAGGCGCGCGAGGTCGTGATCGCGACCAACGGCTATACCGGCGACGTGACGCCGACCTTGAAGCGCCGGCTGGTGCCGGTCGCCAGCCACATCATCGCGACCGAGGAGCTGCCCGAAGACCTGGTCAAGAGCCTGATTCCGAAAGGCCGTGTCGTCAGCGATACCAAGCGCGTGCTGTGCTACTACCGGCGCTCGCCCGACGACAAGCGCGTGATCTTCGGCGGCCGCGCGCGCTTCACCCAGGTCACACCCGAGGTGAGCGCGCCGGTGCTCCATGGCTACATGCTGGAGCGATGGCCGCAGCTCAAGGGCACCAAGGTCACGCATGCCTGGACGGGCAACGTGGCCTTCGCCTTCGATTTCCTGCCGCACATGGGCCAGGAGCAGGGCATGCATTACCTCATGGCCTGCAACGGCTCGGGCGTCGCCATGATGTCCTACCTCGGCTACCAGACGGCGCGGAAGATCGCCGGCGGCTCGAACGCGCCGATCAATGCCTTCGACGGCCAGGATTTTCCGACGGTGCCGTTCTACAGCGGCAATCCCTGGTTCCTGCCCATGGTCGGCGCCTGGTACCGCACGCGCGACTGGTGGGACCGGTTGACGGCCTAGTCCTCAGCGCAGTGCGTCCGCTCATGTTGCGCAGTTCGTCAGAGGCTGACCCGAAGCGGTCATGTTCGGGCGGCCAAAAGGCGATCTTCAGTAGAATAGTCGAAGAGCTCCGGGGAACGCGCGATACCGGGGAACCTCTTTCGCCAATCCCCGTCGGACGCAGTTTCGACCAGCCAGTCGCAGGTCAATTTGACAGCGTCAGCATAAGTCGTGACGGGAACATAGCCCAACCCCGCGGCCGCCTGCATATCGAGGACAAAGGGGCGTGGCACGGACCAGGGTGTGCGACCGAGGATCGGCGGATAGTCTTCCCCCGGCGCTTCGACGATATCTCCCGTATAGCTCATGTGTTGCGAGATCAATGCCGCGATCTCGGCCACGCTAGGAGCCGAAGGATCGGCAATATTCAGGACCCGGCTTGCTGGCGCTTCGATGGCGACACGCGTCAGCGCGGCAATGTTAGCGACGGAAGTCGTATGGAATCGGCTTTTGCCCCGGTAAGCAAGCGGTATGACCTTGCGACCGTCGAGGATGCGCTTAACGAACCACCACTCCCTTGAAAGTTGAGAACCGGGCCCATGGATCGCGCCAGGGCGAAGCACCGTGACAGGCGTTGTGGCATGATCAAGCAACGTGCGTTCGACGGCGGCCTTCCGCGTCGAGTAGGTCGCGGCACCGGGATCGACCGTGGGCTGTGTCTCCGGAATCGGCACGGGCAAGTCCGGAAAGCCATTCTGCCGGGCTTCATCCAGGGTTTTGCCAAGGGCATCCCGATAGACGCTGGATGATGAGATGACGACGAACGTCCCGACGCTGTGCTGCACCTCGATCAATTGGCGCGCATGGTCGAGCCCGAAGGCTACCGTGTCCATCAAGGCGTCGGCGCCCGAGCGTACAGCTTTGGCCAATTCACCGGGCCTTTCGCGGTCCAAGAAGACAACTTCCACGCCACGCTTGGAGAGACTGCTGGGTAGCGGATGGGTGCCACGATGCGCAACGGTGACGCGCCAGCCTTGCTCAATAAGCTCGACCGCGATCGCTCGGCCGATTTGCCCTGTTCCGCCCAAGATGAATGCATGCCGCGGCATCGTGCTCGACCGATGAGATGTCCGCTCAATTCTAGCAGAGCCTGATTCTGCAATTGATCCGAACTCGGCAGGTCATGGCGGGCGGAGCGCGTCCGCACCGGCGTCGAACTTCCGGATTCTGTTGGGGATCAGCGATAGATCGGCACGCTTTATTGACCGGCTGAATCGCAATCAGGATCGTGTTCGCTGCGCTTCTGCGGAACATGTCGCA
>Ga0081539_10005431_pt1 | contig 13012 bp, 12 predicted proteins | sample TabmetS4T2R2_FD_71023 | JGI IMG/M metagenome (GOLD analysis project Ga0081539, IMG submission 71023) | Tabebuia heterophylla rhizosphere microbial communities from the University of Puerto Rico - S4T2R2 | ecosystem: Host-associated > Plants > Roots > Rhizosphere ...
GCGGTCGTGGTGTAGACACGACGCCGGCTCTCCATTCAGACACAACCATCGCCTGGGCCTGCTGCGGGCTTTTTAACCACTCCACCCCTCGGAAACCGGGCCGCGGCACCGTTCGTCGCGGCCATTGCACCTCGCCCTGTTTCCCTTCGCCCCAGGAGTTGCCTCATGTCCTCTACCTATCGCTGGCTGAACCGTCTCTTGCGGCCCCGCCGGGCCACAGCGCCCCAACCCGCCCGGCCCCGCACCGTCCGGCTTCAGATCGAACCGCTCGAGGATCGGGCACTGCCGAGCACCGCGTTCGGCCTGACGGTTCCCAACCCCATTGGCATGCAGGGCCTGGTCCGCTTCGACACGGCCACGCCGGGCACGGTCACCACGATGGGCACGGTCAGGGCAAGACTCCACCAGAAGCGCTGCCGGTAGACGGCGATGTGGTCACCGTGGTCGTGGTGTTCGTGCCCGCCGCCGTCGTCGGCGCGATCCGCATGCCCGACGTGGTCGTCGCCAACGTGGTCGTGGCCGACGTGGTCGTGCTGCTCGGTGTGCTCTGCGTGCTCGTGCATGGGGTGCTCCCAGCTCGCGGACCGAAGAGCAGACTATACCCCCTAGGGGTATTCTGCAACCACCGGGTGGTCGGACGCTTCGGCGGCGGGTGAACATGGGGCGCGAGACGATCGGATCTCGAACGGACAACAGGAGCGTGGTCATGCGAGCTGATGCATTCCGGTACGACGGCAAGCGGGCGCTGGTCGTCGGCGGGGCGACGGGAATGGGCGCCGCGACCGCCGAGCTGGTGCAGGACCTGGGTGCCGAGGTGGTCGTGATGGACTACGCCCCGGTCACGCTGGCGGGCGCCAAGGCGATCAGCCTCGACCTGCGCGACAAGGCGAGCATCCACGCGGCGATCGACGAGTGCGGTGGGCCGATCCACGCGTTGTTCGCGTGCGCAGGTGTCGCCGACGGCACCGACGGGATCGAGAAGATCAACTTCATCGGTCACCGCCACCTCATCGACCACGCGATCGCGGCGGGCTACCTCGGTCGGGGCAGCGCGATCGGGTTCATCTCGTCGACCGCGGGCCTCGGGTGGCGCAAGCACCTCGACGAGGTGAAGGCGTACCTCGACGCCGCGCCCGACTTCGACTCCGCCGTCGCGTGGATCGCAGCCAACCCCGACAAGGCGAGCTACACGTGGAGCAAGCAGACGATCAACGTCTACGTCCAGAGCCGCGCGCTCGAGTTCCTGAAGCAGGGGATCCGCATCAACGCCATCCTGCCCGGGCCCACCGACACGCCGCTCGCGCGCGCCAACGCCGAGACGTGGCTGGGGTTCGGTACCGACTACCGCGGTGACGCAGGCATCGAGGCGTCGCGTCCCGACGAGCAGGCCGGTCCGCTGGTGTTCCTGTGCAGCGACGCGGCATCGCACGTGAGCGGCGAGATCCTGATCGTCGACGCGGGGTTCACCGGGTCGGGCGTCACCGGTGCGTACGAAACGGCCGCGATGGCCGTCGAGTTCATGGAGAACATGTAGCCGGGAGCGAGCGACTGCGGGCCGGCCAATCCTCATGGGATGGTCCGGCCCGCAGCCAGTGCACCGTCGAGCTGCGAGCGAGCGTCCGCGGGCCGGGTATCCCGGCCCGCAGCGAGTGAGCCATCGAGGCGGTGGTCACCAGTACTTCGCTGCCGGACGCACCTCGACTGCACCACCGAGACGCGCCGCCGGGATGCGCGCCGCGACGGCGATGGCGGAGTCGAGGTCCTCGGCCTCGACCACCGCGAACCCGCCGACTGCGCTCTCGAGACCGGGGTACGGCCCCTCGGTGGTGTCCACGGTGCCGTCCTTGACCCGCACGGTGCGGGCGTCCGCGGGCACGCCGAGCGGTGGACCCGGTGACACGCCGGGCGTCTGGTTGATCGACGCGTAGTCGGCGTAGATCTTGGTCTGCTCGTCCTGCGGCAGTGCGTCCCACTCGGGCGTGCCGGGCAGGGGAGTGGTGCCTTGGTAGATCATCAACACGAACTGCTCCACGATTCCTCCTCGTTGGTGTGTGTGCACCTCCATGTCGGATGGAGCCGCGGAGATGTGACACGCCTCACGCGTCGAGGGTGACGATGTCGAGCTGTGCGATGCGGTCGGCATCGCCGGTGACGTCGATGGCGACGATGCGGTCGTCGCGCAGCGTGAATTGCACCACGCCGCGGATGTCGCGACCGCCGGGAGCCCACACGAACGCGGCGATGCCGTCGACGAGCGCGAGGGTGGCGCCGCGAGCCCCACCTGCGAGTGCCGTGGCAACCGCTTCGGCGCCGTGCATCTCGCGGAGCGAGCCCATGCTCATCGCGGCCGCGTCGGGGAGCAACGCCACGTCGGGATCGAGCAGCTGCATCAGACCGTCGAAATCGCCGCCGCGCGCGGCGCGTAGGAACGCGTCCACGACCTCGCGTTGACGTACGAGGTCGAGGCCGCCGGTCGGGCCGGTGCCCTGGAGCCGCCGACGGGCGCGGCTTGCGAGCTGACGCGAGGCGTCGGGCGTGCGGCCGAGGATCTCCGCGATGTCGTCGAAGGGCACCGCGAACACGTCGTGCAGCACGAACGCGACCCGCTCCGCGGGCCCGAGCCGATCGAGCACCACCATCAGCGCGGTGCCCACCGACTCGGCCAGGATCGCCTCGTCGACGGGATCACTCGCCGCATCGTCCGGCGTCGCGCCCAGGGCGGGATCGTCGACCGGATCCTCGGGCCGGGCCCGTCGGGCGCGGAGGCGATCGAGGCACACTCGCCCGACGACGGTCGTGAGCAGTCCGCCCACGTTCTCGATGCCGGCCGGATCGGTGCGCCGCAGCCGCAGCCACGTCTCCTGCACCGCGTCCTCGGCCTCGGCGTGGGAGCCGAGCATCCGGTACGCGAGGGCGTGGAGGCGCGGCCGGCTCTCCTCGAAGCGCGCAATCAGCCAGTCGTCGTCGTGCATGGTCCACCTTCAGGTCGCGGCTCGCCTGTCATCCAGGATGTCGTGCCGCCGAGGGCCGATGTGACAGGGCGGGAGGAAGTCCCCGGCCGCAGCCGTGGTCTACTGGTGCGTCGATGCTGAAGGTCGCGCTGCGCGGCGTCGTCGCCCGCAAGTTCCGTCTCGCCCTGACGGCGACCGCGGTGCTGCTCGGTGTGCTCTTCGTGACCACGACCTACGTGCTCACCGACACGCTCGACGAGTCCTTCGACCGCGTGTTCGCGCAATCGCTCTCCGACGTCGACATGGTCGTGCGAGGCGCGCCGGTGAACGGTGACGACGACCGTGATCGCATGCCGCAGTCAGTTGTCGAACAGGTGCGCGGGGTCGACGGCGTCGCGACCGCGCACGGATTCGTGCAGGGTTATGCGCAGCTCCTGGGGCGCGACGGCGACGCGGTCGACAAGGGTGGTCCCGCGAGCGGCGTGACGTTCGTCGGCGGTCGCGAGCGTGGCCCGATGCTGCTCGTCGACGACGGCGGCGCCCGCAGTCGCGCGCCACGCGGTGCCGACCAGATCGCGATCGACGTGGACACCGCGCACGACGCCGGGTTCCACGTCGGCGACACCGTCGACGTGCTCTCGGCCGGTCCCCGGCGTTCGTTCGAGTTGGTGGGGCTGTTCCGGCTCGGCGACGGCGCCGACACCGGGCCGTTCGCGTTTGCCGCCTTCGACCTGCCCACGTCGCAGCAGATCACCGCGGCCGGCGACCGGCTCGACGCGGTGTACGTGCGCAGCGATCCCGGTGTGTCGGTCGCCGAGCTCAGGCGCTCGCTCCGGGCAGGCCTCGGCGCCGGCTACGACGTCGAGGATCCCGACCAGATCGTGCGCAGCGGGAACCAGGACGTCGGTGAGTTCGTCGACCTCCTCACCGGTCTCCTGCTCGGGTTCGCCGCCCTCGGCGTCGTCGTGGGCGCGTTCATCATCTTCAACACCTTCACGATCCTCGTGACGCAGCGCACCCACGAGCTGGGCCTGTTGCGGGCCATGGGCGCGTCGCGTCGGCAGGTCATCACGTCGGTGATCGTCGAGGCCGGCGTCGTCGGCGCGATCGCGTCGGGCGCGGGCGTGGTCCTCGGCATCGCGGTGGCGCGGCTGCTGATGTCGTTGGTCGACTCGCTCGGCTTCCAGATCCCGAGCGGTGAGGTCGTGGTCTTGCCGCGGACCGTCGTGCTCGCCGTCGCGGTCGGCCTCGCGGTCACGGTCGGCGCCGCGCTGTGGCCCGCGATCCGGGCGTCGCGCATCTCGCCGGTCGCCGCGATCGGGGATCTCCCCGAGGCACGGGTCGAGACCTTCCGCCGTCGAACGGTCGTCGGGCTCCTGCTGCTCGGCGCGAGCGTGCCCGTGCTGCTCGTCGGCATCGCGCGTGCCCAGACGGCGGACGACACGCTGGGCCAGCTGCCGTTGGTCGGGCTCGGCGCGCTCCTCCTGTTCTTCGCCATCGTCGTGCTCCTGGCGACGTTCGCACGCCCACTCGCGCGCGGGTTCGGCCTGCCCGTGCGCGCGGCTGCGGGCGTTCCCGGCGCCATCGCGCGTGGCAACGCGATGCGCAACCCGCGCCGCACCGCCGCCACCGCCAGCGCGCTCGTGATCGGGCTCGCACTCGTGGCGATGGTGGCCGTGCTCGGCGAGTCGGCCAAGGCGCAGATCGACGCCTCCGACTCCAACCTCGAGGCGGAGCTCGTGCTCGACACCACGCAGTTCACCGGGTTCTCACCCGAGGTCATCGACCGCGTCGAGGCGCTCCCCCAAGTGAAGAGCGCCGTCGGCTTCCACTTCGGACGAATCCCGATCAACGGCCAGCGCGAGCGGATCATCGGCATGAACGGACAGGGCCTCGCCGATGCCTTCGACCTGCAGCTCGAGCCCGGTTCGACGGCCGACCTCGGGGTCGACGGGATCCTCGTTGCACGCGAGGAGGCGTCTGACTTCGGCTGGGCAGTCGGTGACACCGTCTCACTGTCGTTCCCGCTCGGCGAGCGCGCGGTGCGCGTGGTCGGTGTGTACGGCGCCGAGAACATCGCGTTCGGTTCGCCCATCTTCGTGTCGCGCGAACTGTTCCGGACCTCCGTCCCGGAGGCCGACCTCGACTACCGCGCGTACGTGTCGGTGGCGCCGGGCGTGCGCGTGCGCACGGCCAAGGCGGCGGTCGAGCGTGAGATCGGCCGCGACTTCCCCAATCTCGAAGTGCTCACGCAGGACGAAGCCCGTGATGCGGAGGCAGAGCTCGTCGACCAGTTCCTCGGAGTGCTCGTCGGACTGCTGTTCCTCTCCGAAGCCATCGCCGTGCTCGGCATCGTGAACACGCTGGCGCTGTCGGTGCACGAACGCACCCACGAGATCGGCATGCTGCGCGCGGTCGGCATGACGCGGCGCCAATTGCGTCGATCGGTGCGCTGGGAGTCGGTGATCATCGCGGCCATCGGTGGCACCGTCGGGCTCGCGCTGGGGTTGGTGTGGGCGTGGGCGTTCACGTCGGCGTTGGAGACCGAGGACCTGTTCCGCCTCAGCATCCCGCTCGGTCGCATCGCGCTGCTCGCCGGGCTGTCGTTGGTCGCCGGCGCGATCGCGGCGGTGATACCCGCGTGGCGCGCGTCGCGACTCGAGATCTTCGAGGCGATCGCCCAGGAGTAGGCGACGGATCGCGATCGAGGGCGCCGTCGCCGCCCGGAGCGGGAGGCATCGGAGCGGACTAGCGTCGGTGCCCGCCGCACCGCCAGCGCGAGGAGATCCGCCATGACCCGTTCGACCACCGCCCCGATCGCCCACCCCGACCGCTTCTTCATCGGTGGCTCGTGGGTCGAGCCGTCGTCCGATGCGACGATCAAGGTGATCGACGCTGGCACCGAAGAGGTGGCGTTCACCGTGCCCGAGGCGAAGGCCGACGACCTGGCCCGCGCGGTGGAGGCGGCTCGCACCGCGTTCGACGAAGGTCCGTGGCCACAGCTGAGCCACGCCGAGCGCGCCGGCTACCTGCGAGCGCTCGGCGGCGCGGTGATGGAGCGGTCCGAGGCGCTGGCCGAGGTGTGGCCGCGCGAGTCGGGCACCACGCACTCGGTGGCGCAGTTCTCGGCGATGATGGCCGCCGGCGGCTTCGAGACGTACGCCGCGCTGGCCGACACGTTCCCGTTCGAAGAGGAAGCGCAGCCGTCGTTCGGAGGCGGCTTCGGGCTGCTCGTACGTGAGCCGGTGGGCGTGGTCGGCGCCATCATCCCGTGGAACGCTCCGCTGCAGCTCATCACGCACAAGATCGGTCCCGCGCTGCTGGCTGGTTGCTCGATCGTGTTGAAGCTCTCGCCCGAGGCGCCTGGCGAGGGATACCTCGTCGCCGAGGCGGCCGAGCAGGTCGGCCTGCCGCCGGGAGTGTTCAACGTGGTGACCGCCGACCGCGAAGTGTCGCAGCTGCTGGTCACCGACCCGCGCGTCGACAAGATCACCTTCACCGGCTCGACCGCGGCGGGGCGAAAGATCGCGTCGCTCTGCGGTGAGCGCATCGCCCGCTGCACGCTCGAGCTCGGCGGCAAGTCGGCCGCGGTGATCCTCGACGACGCCGACATCGCAACCGTCGCCGCTTCCATCGCGGGCGCCGAGTGCGTGATGACGGGCCAGGTGTGCTCGTCGCTCACCCGGGTCGTCGTCACGCAGAAGCGTCACGACGAGATGGTGGAGGCGCTGGCCGACCGCTTCGCCCAGGTGCAAGTGGGCGATCAGTTCGACGGTGGCACACAGATGGGTCCGCTGGCGATGAGCCGTCAGCGCGACCGGGTCGAGGGCTACATCCAGAAGGGCATCGACGAAGGTGCGACGCTCGCCGCGGGCGGCGGTCGTCCGAAGCACCTCGATCGCGGCTGGTTCGTGGAACCGACCGTGTTCGGCAACGTCGACAACTCGTCGACCATCGCGCAGGAGGAGATCTTCGGTCCCGTCCTCAGCGTGATCCCCGCCGCCGACGAACAGGATGCGGTGCGCATCGCCAACGACACCATCTACGGGCTCAACTCGTCGGTGTTCACCAACGACGTCGATCGCGCGCGCGAGGTTGCCGGGCAGCTGCGAGCGGGCACCGTCGGGCACAACGCGTTCAAGACCGACTTCGGCATGGCCTTCGGTGGGTTCAAGCAGTCGGGCATCGGTCGTGAGGGTGGCAAGGAAGGTCTGGTGCACTTCCTCGAGACCAAGACCGTGATCCTCGACGCGCCGCCGAGCTCGCACGCGAAGGCGAACTGAGCGGAGGGAGCACGATGGCGAACCAGCGAGCACCCCTTCCGTACGACTTCCTGCCGCCGGTCCCGGCGATGTCGTTGGAGAGCGACGACATCGAGCACGGCAACGAGCTGCCCAACCAGCATTGCGCCGACATCATGGGCATGACCGGCGAGAACGAGTCGCCGCACCTCACCTGGTCGGGCGCGCCCGAGGGCACGCAGTCGTACGCGGTCACTTGCTTCGACCCTGACGCGCCGACGGGCAGCGGGTTCTGGCACTGGGTCGTGTTCGACATCCCGGCCGATGTCACCGAGCTCCCGCGCAATGCCGGTCGCGCCGATCAGACAGGACTGCCCCCGGGTGCGAAGCACGCACGCAACGACGCCGGTGAGCTGTCGTACGTCGGTGCCGCACCGCCGGAAGGTCACGGCGAGCACCGATACGTGTTCGCGGTGCACGCGCTCGGCGTGCCGACGCTCGGCCTCGACTCGTCGGCGAGCCCCGCCTACGTCGGGTTCAACCTCACGTTCAATTCGTTGGCGCGCGGCGTGCTCGTCGCCACGTTCCAACGCTGACGTCCGTTCGCATGCGTGCGTGGCAGGTCCAAGGCGCGGGCGACCCGCGCGACGTGCTCCATCTGGTCGACGCGGAACTGCCGACGCCCGGACCGAACGAGGTGCGCGTGCGCGTCACCGCGGCCGGGGTCGGCCTTCCCGACGCGTTCATGTGTCGTGGCACCTATCCGCTCACGCCCGGCCTCCCGTTCATCCCTGGACAAGAGGTGACCGGCGTGGTGACCGCGCTCGGTGACGGCGTCGACCTCCCGCTCGGCACCGAGGTGATGGGTGTCACCCAATTCGTGGGCGGGCAAGGCGGCTTCGCCGAGGAGTGCCTGCTCTCGGCCGACGGCGCGTTCGCGGTGCCCGATGGACTCACCTCCACCGAGGCCGCCGGGTTCTGGATCCCGCACCTCACCGGTTGGATCGGCCTGGTCGAGCGCGGGGGCCTGCAGTCGGGCGAGGTCGTCGCGGTGCTGGGCGCCGCGGGCAGCAGCGGCATCGCCGCGGTGCAGCTCGCGCACGCGCTCGGGGCTCGCGTCATCGCGGTCGTGAGCGACGACGAGCGTGCCGCGCTCTGTCGGGTGTGCGGGGCCGACGACATCGTCGACCGGACGCACGGCGAGCTCGCACCATCGCTGCGGGCGCTCACGGACGAGCGCGGCGTCGACCTCGTCTACGACCCGGTGGGAGGCACAATCGGCGAGGATGCCGCGCGCGGGATGGCTCGCGGCGGACGGTTCCTCGCGGTGGGCTTCGCGAGCGGCGCGTGGCCGTCGTTCGCGACGCACGACCTCGTGATCGCGAATGCATCGCTGGTCGGTGTGTTCGCGGGACGACACACGCGCGCCGAGCTCGACGCGATCCACGACGCGCTTGCCGAGCTCGTGCGCGACGGTCGTCTGCGCAACACGGTCACCGAACACGTTCCCTTCGCGCAGCTTCCCGACGCGATCCAGCGCATGGCCGACGGCCGTGTCGTCGGAAAGCTCGTGGTGGTGCCCTGAGCGCTCTAGCTGCGCAGCTGGCCGAGGAGCCGGAGCATCTCCAGGTAAAGCCACACGAGCGTGACCATGATCCCGAACGCGCCGTACCACTCCATGTACTTGGGCGCGCCGTTGATCGATGCCTGACGGATGAACTCGTAGTCCAGGAACAGGTTCAGTGACGCGACGCAGCAGATGATCACGCTGATGGCGATGCCGAGCGCGCTCGGCTGGTTCCAGAACACGACGTCGACGCCGAACAACGAGAGCAGCGCGGCGAACACATAGAGGAGCAGGATCCCGAACGTCGCGCCGATCACCATCATCTGGAACTTGCGCGTCACCTTCACCACACCGAACACGTAGAGCGCGAGCGTGGCGAAGAACACGCCCACCGTCGCCAGGACGGCCTGGAACACGATGCCGTCCCAGCGCACTTCGAACGCCTTCGAGATCACACCCAGGAACACGCCTTCGGCCAGCGCGTAGAGCGGCGCCAGGATCGGCGACGCCTTGGGCTTGAAGCAGCACACCAGCGCCAGGCCGAACCCGACGAACAGCGCGACCCACGACCAGCCCGGGATCTCGACGGTTTGGGTGGCGGCGGCGGTGGTGGTGACCTGGGTCTGCGACCAGCCGAATGCTCCACCCGCGAGGACCAGCAGGAACAACGCGAACGTCTTGGCGAACGCGCCGTTCGCGGTCATGTGCGCGACGCGTGTGGGCGGAGGCGCGCCCGTGGCTTCCGCCTTGGCCAGCGCCACCGGCGCCGCCCACCCGGCTTCGTCTTCCTTGGCGAACTCCTTGAAGCGCTTCTCGGTGAGCGCGGGATTGGCCATGGCGTCCCCTCACATCGGTGTTCGGACCGAAGGGTACGCGTCGGGGTCGTGCCGCGGGCACCAGTGAATGCAGGGGTCGGCGAGTAGAATCGGCCGATGAGCCACCCGCTCGACGACACCGCGACCGAGAACGCGCTGGTCCTCGTCGTCGACTTCGGGGCGCAATACGCCCAACTCATCGCTCGCCGAGTGCGCGAAGCGCACGTCTACAGCGAGATCGTCCCGCACGAGATGCCGGTGGCCGAGATGCTGGCGAAGCGACCGGCCGCGGTGATCCTGTCGGGTGGTCCGTCGAGCGTCTATGCCGAGGGCGCGCCCGCGGTCGACGGCGCGCTGTTCGAGGCCGGCGTGCCGGTGTTCGGCATCTGTTACGGCTTCCAGGCGATGGCCGAAGCGCTCGGCGGCACCGTGAAGCGCACCGAAGGCGCGGAGTTCGGGCGCACGACGGCCACCGTCGATTCCAGTGCGGTGTTGTTCGCCGGCCAGCCGGTGCGGCAGCCGGTGTGGATGTCGCACCGCGATGCCGTCGTGGTCGCGCCGCCCGGGTTCTCGGTCACCGGCCGCACCGACGGTGCCGAGATCGCCGCGTTCGAGCGCCCCGACTGTCAGCTCTACGGCGTGCAGTGGCACCCCGAGGTGCTCCACACCGCGCACGGGCAGACCATGCTCGAGCGGTTCCTGCACGTCGGTGCCGGCATCGCGCCGTCGTGGACCACCGCCAACATCATCGACGACGCGGTGAGCTCGATCCGCGAGCGCGTCGGTGACCACCACGTGTTGTGCGGACTGTCGGGCGGCGTCGACTCCGCGGTCGCGGCCGCACTGGTGCACCGCGCGGTGGGCGACCAGCTCACGTGCGTGTTCGTCGACCATGGTCTGCTGCGCAAGGGAGAGCGCGAGCAGGTGGAGCGCGACTACGTCGCTGCCACCGGCATCCGACTCGTGACCGTCGACGCGTCGGAGCAGTTCCTGGCCAAGCTCGCCGGCGTCACCGATCCCGAAGCCAAGCGCAAGATCATCGGCACCGAGTTCATCCGCACCTTCGAGTCGGTCGCGGCCGAGGTCATCGCGGCCGAGGGCAGCTCGGCGACGGGCGACAACGTCGAGTTCCTCGTGCAGGGCACCCTCTACCCCGACGTCGTCGAGTCGGGCGGTGGCACCGGCACCGCCAACATCAAGAGCCACCACAACGTGGGTGGTCTCCCCGACGACCTGCAGTTCGAGCTCATCGAACCACTCAAGTCGCTGTTCAAAGACGAAGTGCGCGCCGTCGGGCTCGAGCTCGGACTGCCCGAATCGATGGTGTGGCGCCAGCCGTTCCCCGGTCCGGGTCTGGCGATCCGCATCGTGGGCGCGGTCGACGCCGAGCGCCTCGCCACCGTGCGCGAGGCCGACGCGATCGCGCGCGAGGAGCTCGAAGCGGCCGGGCTCGAGCGCGACGTGTGGCAGTTCCCGGTGGTGTTGCTGGCCGACGTGCGGTCGGTCGGCGTGCAGGGTGACGGTCGCACCTACGCGCACCCGATCGTGTTGCGCCCGATCACCAGCGAAGACGCCATGACCGCCGACTGGGCGCGCTTGCCCACCGACGTCCTGGAGCGCATCTCCACGCGCATCACCAACGAGGTGGAGAACGTCAACCGGGTGGTGCTCGACATCTCGAGCAAGCCGCCCGCCACCATCGAGTGGGAGTGAACGTCCGTCCCTAGGGCGTCATCCCGCGGATCGCCGCGGTCACGCCGCCGTCGACGCGCAGATCACAACCGCTCACGAACGACGCCTGCGCGCTCGACAGCCACTGCACCGCGGCCGCGATGTCCTCTGCGGTTCCGATGCGCGGCACCGGGGAGATCGCGAGCATGCCCTGCATCTGCTCGCCCGCACCCTCGGACAGCTCCTGGTGGGTCATCGGCGTCGAGATGATGCCCGGGCTGATGCTGACGACGCGCCCGCCCCGAGCACCCCACTTCACCGCCGCCTGCTCGACGCGCAACTGGTTGATCCGCTTCGCCACGCTGTAGGTCGCGCCGAAGTCGCTGAGGTCGACGCCCTCCAGTTCGTCCATGAGGTCTTCGGTCGCCGCGGTCGCGAGCGCGCGCTCACGATCAGCGGGGAGGTTGGCGATGGAACCCGCCATGCTGGCGATGCACACCGCGACGGTGCCCTCGGTGACGAGCTCGAAGAACGCCGCGAGCACGTGATCGGTCCCCAACATGTCCACCTCGAGCACCCGCTCGGCGGTCGCCTGCGTGGGGGAGAGGCCCGCGGTGTGCACGAGGGTGCGCAGGGTCCCGACGTCGCGCACCGCGCTCGCGAGGCCGTCGACCGATGCGCGATCAGACACGTCGACGCGATGGGGTGTCACCGTGAAGCCGTCGGCGATCAGCGCATCGGACACTGCGCCGAGCTTCGCTTCGTCGAAGTCGGCCAGCACCAGATGACGACCGGCACCGAGGCGATGCGCGCACGCGATGCCCATGCCACCGACGCCCGTGATCACGACGACGTCCACCAGCTGTCCTCCTGTGTCCGCAGCGCGTGACCCTAGTGGGAGCGACTCGGCCGCGGCACGACTCGGACGCCGGTAGGGTCGCGTCCATGCGATGCACTCGGGCAGGGTCTTCACGTTCCGTCGTTCTCGCGACTCTCGTCGCCGTTGCGCTGGCGGTGCTCCCGACGGACGCGCGCGCGGCAACGACCGTCGCCGACCGCAACCTCCAGCGCGCGCTCGACGCGATCGTGACGCGCGACGACGGGCCGCCCGGGATCTCCGTCGTCGTGCAGCGCGGTTCCACGCCGACGTTCTTCACCGCCGGCGTCGCCGACACGGCAACGGAGCAACCGTTCGACGCGAACGACGCCATGCGCATGGCGAGTGTGGCCAAGGCGTTCAGCGGTGCAACGGCCCTTTCGCTCGTGGCCGACGGCACGCTCGCGCTCACCGACACGGTGGGCAAGATCCTGCTTGATCAACCGTCGGCCTGGGCGAAGGTCACGCTGGCGCAACTGCTGCAACACACGAGTGGCGTGCCCGACTTCAGTGGGAGCGACGAATTCCGCGAGGCGCTGCTGGCGTCGCTCACGGTCGCACCACCTCCGGAGCAGCTGCTCTCGTACGTGGCGAACGATCCGCTTGAGTTCCCGCCGGGGACGAAGTACGAGTACTCGAACTCCGACAACATCCTCGTCGCCCTCATGGTCGCGGCGGTCTCGGGAACGTCGTACGAGGACGCGCTGGCCGCTCGCGTCTCCACGCCGCTCGGGCTCACCGACACCAGCCTGCCCAGTGGTGTGGAGCTGCCGACGCCGTTCATCCACGGCTACGCGCTCGAGCCGCCGTCACCACCGGACGATGTCAGCGAGGTCGTCGCGGGAGGCTGGTCGTGGGCATCGGGTGGCGTGGTCTCCACCCCGAACGAC
>Ga0081539_10005432_pt1 | contig 13008 bp, 13 predicted proteins | sample TabmetS4T2R2_FD_71023 | JGI IMG/M metagenome (GOLD analysis project Ga0081539, IMG submission 71023) | Tabebuia heterophylla rhizosphere microbial communities from the University of Puerto Rico - S4T2R2 | ecosystem: Host-associated > Plants > Roots > Rhizosphere ...
TGGCGCGCCGCCCGGGCGCGCTGTTCGCTTTCGGACGTCGCGGCGAGGCGGTTGCGCTCGATCGCATTGTCGCGGAACACCGCGACCGCGCCGGTCATCGCGTCGATCTCGTCGTGACCCTTCACTTCCGGCAGGACGATGTCGGTCTGACCGGCCGACAGCGTGGTCATGGCGGCGCTCAGGCTCGCGAGCCGTCGCGTCAGGCCGCGCACCACCATCAGCGCCACCCCGCCGATGACGAGCAGGAACGCGGCGCCAATCCCGGCCGCGACCAGCACCGTGCCGCGCACTTGCGCCGCGACGTCATCGATGTAGACACCGGTCATGATGGTCCAGCCCCAGGGCGCGAAGCGTCGCGCAAAGGACGTCTTTGGAAATACGATGTTCGCGTCGCCGCCGGGCTTGGCGAAAGAATAATCGACATAGGCGCCGTCCTGCTCGCGCGCCAGCTTCACCATGTCGACCGAGAAGTACCTGCCCGTCGAATCGACATTCTTCGAGCTGTCCTTGCCCTCGTTCTCCTTGCGCCCGCCGTTGACGATGGTGATCACGTTGTCGTCGAACGCCACCATGTAGTCGGTCTTGTTGTAGCGCATCTGGCGCAGGATCGCCTTGGCGCGCTCCTGCGCTTCCTGCACCGAGACCTTGCCATCTTGGGCGTCCTTGTACTGACGATCGACCGCGCTGATGGCGACATCGACGATGCTCTTGAGCTGGTCGCGGCGCGCCTGATACACGGCGCTTGCGTTGGTGTAGGACAACGCCGCCACGACGGCGATGAGGCCGATGGCAAACAGGCCGATGACCGCGGCAAGCCGGCCGCCAATTCCGCTTAACCCGAATCGTTTGAGCACCGCAGTCCCCCTCGCGTGAGGACCGCACGATGCGTCAGGGGTATTGACGAACCGTGAGCAAAGACCCGCTACGTAGTACTACCAGGCATGTCTAACAACCTGTGATTCCTTCCGGATCGATACTGAAGTGCAGCGCGTGGCGCGTTGTTCAGCTGCCACCAGCGCCGCACTGATCGCTTCCTGGGGATGTCGCTTGCCGAGGCGAAGCAATAGACAGCTATAGCAGGGCCGCATGCCGCCTTCTGGCCCGCGGCAATGCCATCGCGACCTGCGCCCCGTTACAGACCCAGGCTTCTTTGGCGAACCATTGATGAACGGTTCGGCAAATCGGGCAGAAAGTCCGGCTGAAGAACACCGGTGTCGACCTGAAGTTCGGCTCGTCAGCAGCCATGCCGGTCGAAATCGTTCGTCCGGTATTCGGGCATCTGATCATGAGAGTACCCACCGCCGACCTCCTTGAGCGTTTCCCGTTTGAATCTTTTGTTGATTTTCTGTCGAGCCGCCTCAGCCACCGGAGCCATCCGGGACCCGGCGCAGCGAGCCGAGCTATTTCGAGCTTGTGCGCATAGTCAGCATGCTGTTTTTGATCGGCTTGGTGGCATCGGCCGTCATCCTGCAGAACAGCCCCACAAACTCGCCCGCGCGGCTCGATAGGCTATCGAACTGCCGTGGCGTATGGCTCGCCCAAACCTCAATCAGCTCCGGCAATGATCTGACCCCCATGAGTTCACGCCAGCACTCATAGGCGCGATCGGCATCTTGCTGGCCTGCCCTGATGAGTTTCTGGCTGTATTCAGTGAGAGCTCTGATGTTGGTCGAATACGAGTCTTGCGCGGCGGCCCTCAGCGCTTCGATCGCCTCTTTCCCTTGGACGGCCTGACGATCGGAGAAAGCGCCGTACGCCTGCGGCCAGGCGAAGATGGACGGTACCGCTTCATTCCTTTCGGCGTTCTGCTTCGCCGTTGCGGCGACCCTTTCCTTCTCAACCATGCAACTTTCTCCTCCTCGTTTCGTGTCGTGACACGCCGCTCGTCCCAAGCCGGCTCGCTGCATCGTCCTTCGAGGGGCGGCGAACGGCTCATGCCGAACCGGCTTTTTGGCCCGGCCAGAGGCGCAACATTTCTGTGGATCGATGAGTTATTTCGTGGACTGATGTTTGATCACATCGTTGGCGTGATCGGTTCGCTGGCCGACTCTCGCGCGAAATTTTTTGCGCGACGCAGAAGCAACCCGGCTGTCGCACCGCATCAGGCAAGAAATGGGTACCGCTTTTGCGGTGCGGATTTGCCGCGGCGGGCGAACCCTCATCCGCAATGGCAAAGACGCGCTCGGTCACTCGATGTAGGATCAATGCAATAAGACTAAAAAGCAGGCGGGCCGCGATGAACATAAGTCGCCCGATGGCTGCTCCGCAAAATCGCCTGTTGCGGTCCCTTCCACCGGCCGATTTCGCATTGCTTGCTCCGCATCTCACCTCGGTCTCGCTCGAGCAGGGCCAAGTCCTGACCGAGGCGGGCGATTTCGTCGAACACGTGCACTTCCCGCATACCGCCGTCATCTCCTTCCTGGCCGTGATGCAGCACGGGCAGACGATCGAAACCGCGACCATCGGCCGCGCCGGGCTGTCTGGCGGGGTCGCAGGAATGGGACGCTGGCGCGCGCTTGCGCGAGCGGTCGTGCTGGTGCCGGGAACGGCCTCGCGCATCCCGTGCGACCGGTTCCGCGCCGCCTGCAAGAAGAGCGATCATCTGGCAACGCTGGTGTCGCGCAGCGTTCAGTCAATTGTCGTGCAAATCCAGCAGACCGCCGCCTGCAACGCCCTGCATACAGTCGACCAGCGTCTGTGCCGCTGGCTGCTGCTGACACAGGATCTCGCGGGAACGAATGTCCTTCCGCTCACGCAGGATCTTGTGTCGCACATGCTCGGCGTCCGCAGGACGACCGTAACGCAGGTCATCGGCAAGCTCGAGGCGGCGGGGCTGGTGCGGAGCCAGCGGGGGCTGATCGAAATCGCGGACCGCAAGGGCCTCGAGCGCGCGGTCTGCGAATGCTACGAGGAACTCCGCTCGCGCCACGATCAGCTTGCGATTTGAGCGCGGGTCGACCGCAGGCGCATACAGAACCCATCCCCGGATCAAGTCCGGGACAGGGTCTTTCGGCATCATGCGTTAAGCCGCCGCGACGCCGCGCAGGAAGGTGCCGACCTCGGCGTCGAGCGCCTCGGTCTCGCGCCGCAACAGCGAGGTCGTCTCGCTCAATTGCGCCGCCGTGCTGTTGGTATTGCCGATCGCCTGGCTCACATGCGCGAACTCGGAGGTGAGCTTGTCGGCGCCTTGCGCGGTCTCCTGGATGCTGCGCGAGATCTCGCTCGTCGCCGAGCCCTGCTCCTCGACCGCGGCCGCGATCGAGTTGGTGAAGCTCTGCACCTCCTCCATCGTGGCGACGATCGCGGCGATCGCGTCGACCGCGCCTTTGGTCGAGTCCTGCATGGTGCCGATCTGGCCGCGGATCTCGTCGGTCGCCTTCGCGGTCTGGCTCGCGAGCGCCTTCACCTCCGAGGCGACGACGGCAAAGCCGCGTCCCGACTCGCCGGCGCGCGCTGCCTCGATGGTGGCGTTGAGCGCGAGCAGGTTGGTCTGCTCGGCGATCGCCTGAATGAGGTTGACCACGTCGCCGATCTTGGCGGCGTTGGCGGCAAGCCCGCCGATCGCCGCATCGGTGTCGCGCGTCAGCGATGAGGCTTTGCGGATGACATCGGTCGCGCGCGTCACCAGCGTGCCGATCTCGTTCACCGACCCGCTCAACTGCTCGGCCGCGCTCGCCACCGTCTGCACGTTGTTCGAGGTCGATTGCGAGACCGTCTCGGCCGCCGTGGCGCGATCGCTCGCCGCGGATGCGACCTTCGACAGTGCCCCCGCCGCACCGGTCATGTCGCCGAGGCTCTGGCGGACGGTGCCGAGCATGGTCTTCACCTTGGCGTCGAAGCCGCGCACCAGCGCGTCGACCTGCTCCTGGCGCGCCGCCCGGGCGCGCTGTTCGCTTTCGGACGTCGCGGCGAGGCGGTTGCGCTCGATCGCATTGTCGCGGAACACCGCGACCGCGCCGGTCATCGCGTCGATCTCGTCGTGACCCTTCGCCTCCGGCAAGACGATGTCGGTCTGGCCGGCGGAAAGCGTGGTCATGGCGGCGCTCAGGCTCGCGAGCCGTCGCGTCAGGCCGCGCACCACCATCAGCGCCACGCCGCCGATGACGAGCAGGAACGCAGCGCCAATGCCGGCCGCGATGAGAATGGTGCTGCGGATCTGGGCGGCGACGTCGTCGATGTACACGCCGGTACCGAGGGTCCAGGACCAGGGCGCGAAGCGGCGGACGTAGGACAGCTTCGGCGACGGATCGTTGATGTTGGCTCCGGGCTTGGCATAGGAATAGTCGACATAGCCGCCGCCTTGCTCGCGGCTGAGTTTCACCATCTCGACCGAGAAGTACTTGCCGCTCGGATCCTTGTTCTTCGATCCGTCCACGCCCTCTTGATCCGGGCGCACGCCGTGCACGATCGTGCGGATGTCGTCATCGATCACGAACAGGTAGTCGTTGGCGTTGTAGCGGATCGTGCGCAGCGCGGCCTTGGCGCGCGCCTGCGCCTCCTGCACCGGGACCTTGCCCTCCTGCGCGTCCTTGTATTGCCGTTCAACCACGCCGTAGGCGGCATCGATCACGCCTTTGAGCTGGTCGCGCCGCGCGTGCTGCACGGTCATCGCATTGATGTAGGACAACGCCGCCACGACCGCGATGAGCCCGATGGCAAAGAGGCCGATGACGGCGGCGAGGCGGCCGCCGATTCCGTTGAGTCCGAATCGCTCGAGCACTGCGGTCTCCCTAGGTAAGGGCCGCAACGATGCGTGACGACTCTTTAGGAATTGTGAGAAAAGTTGCGCTACGTGTTTCTACGGGCCGCGCTGAACAACTTGAAATTCCGCCGTGGGACTTTTCGCAGCCTTGGCGCGTTCAGCGCGGACGCGTCAGACGTCGACCTTCAGCGCCGCGATGAAAGCCTCCTGCGGGATGTCGACCTTCCCGTATTGGCGCATCTTCTTCTTGCCTTCCTTCTGCTTCTCCAGAAGCTTGCGTTTGCGCGAGACGTCGCCGCCGTAGCACTTCGCGGTCACGTCCTTGCGCAGCGCGCGCACGGTCTCGCGCGCGATGATCTTGGCGCCGATCGCGGCCTGGATCGGCACCTGGAACATGTGCGGCGGAATCAGCTCCTTTAGCTTCTCGACCATCGCGCGGCCGCGGCTTTCCGCGCGCGTGCGATGCACCAGCATGGCGAGGGCGTCGACCGGCTCGGCGTTGACCAGGATCTGCATCTTCACGAGATCGGCCGGACGATAGTCGGTGAGGTGATAGTCGAACGACGCGTAGCCCTTCGACACCGACTTCAGCCGGTCATAGAAATCGAACACGACCTCGTTGAGCGGCAGGTCGTATTTCACCATCGCGCGGTTGCCGACGTAAGTCAGCTCCTTCTGCGCGCCGCGCCGGTCCTGGCAGAGCTTGAGCACCGAGCCGAGATATTCGTCCGGGGTCAGGATCGTGGCCTCGATCCACGGCTCCTCGATCTCCTCGATGCGCGTCACCTCCGGCATGTCGACCGGATTGTGGATCTCGATCTCCTTTCCGTCGGTGAGCTTCATCTTGTAGATGACCGACGGGGCCGTGGCGATCAGGTCGAGGTTGAACTCGCGCTCGAGCCGCTCCTGGATGATCTCCAGATGGAGCAGCCCGAGGAAGCCGCAGCGAAAGCCGAAGCCGAGCGCCGCGGAGGTCTCCATCTCGAACGAGAAGCTCGCGTCATTGAGGCGCAGCTTGCCCATCGCGGCGCGCAGATCCTCGAATTGCGCGGCGTCGACCGGAAACAGGCCGCAGAACACGACCGGAATGGCGGGGCGGAACCCGGGCAGGGGGGTCTCCACCGGCTTGCGGTCGTCCGTGATGGTGTCGCCCACACGAGTGTCGGCGACTTCCTTGATCGAGGCGGTGAGAAAGCCGATCTCGCCGGGGCCGAGCTCCTCGGCCTGCACCAGCTTGGGCGTGAACACGCCGACGCGGTCGACGTCATAGGCGGCATTCGTCCCCATCATGCGGATGCGCTGGCCCTTCTTCAGGACGCCATCGACGATGCGCACCAGCACGACCACCCCGAGATAGAGATCGTACCAGGAGTCGACCAGCAGCGCCTTCAGCGTCGCGTTGCGGTCGCCCTTCGGGGCCGGCAGCCGCGTCACGATCGCCTCGAGCACCTCAGGGACATTCAGCCCGGTCTTGGCCGAAATGCCGATCGCCTCGCTGGCGTCGAGACCGATCACGTCCTCGATCTGCTGCTTCACCTTGTCGGGCTCGGCCGCCGGCAGATCGATCTTGTTCAAGACCGACACGATCTCGTGGCCGGCGTCGATCGCGTGGTAGACGTTGGCGAGCGTCTGTGCCTCGACGCCTTGGCTCGCGTCGACCACCAGCAGCGAGCCCTCGCAGGCGGCGAGTGAGCGGTTCACCTCATAGGCGAAGTCGACATGCCCGGGCGTGTCGATCAGGTTGAGGATGTAATCCTTGCCGTCGCGCGCCTTGTAGCCGAGCCGCACGGTCTGTGCCTTGATCGTGATGCCGCGCTCGCGCTCGATGTCCATCGAGTCGAGGATCTGTTCCTTGCCGGCCATCTCGCGCGCGTCGAGCGCGCCGGTGAGCTGGATCAGCCGGTCGGCAAGCGTCGACTTGCCGTGGTCGATATGCGCGACGATCGAGAAGTTGCGGATATTGTTGATGGGCTGCGCCGTCATGGCGGGCAGATAACACCCGCGTTGCAGCGCGGCAAGCGGAGGGATTTCCGCCCGTTCTGACGCCCCGTAGGGCGGGCAAAGCGCGGAGCGCGTGCCCGCCACGTCGCAAACGGCGGGCACGCTTCGTCTCCGCAAAGCGGAGACGCCGCTTTGCCCGCCCTACAGCCATCGTGCAAATGCACGCAGGAACCAAAAAACGCGCGCGGGCTTTTCCCCTCGTCGGATGCGGCCGGGGCATACCAACGGAGTTGCCACCATGGCCGATGTCGTCGCGATTCAGACTGATGTTATTCCGGAGCAAGAATCGACCCGCTCCGCCGTGTCCTGGGGGGCGATCCTGGCGGGCGGGGTGGCATCCGCGGCGTTTACCCTCTTCCTCATCGAGATGGTCGCCGGCCTCGGGCTGGTGATGGTGAGCCCGTGGTCGAACCAGGGCGCCAGCGCCACGACACTCAGCGTTGCGGGCGGTATTGCGCTGATCCTGATGGCAGTGATGGCCTCGGCGCTCGGCGGCTACATCGCGGGGCGGCTGCGCACCCGCTGGGTCGGGCTCAAGACCGATGAGACTTACTTCCGCGACAGCGCGCACGGCTTCATGGCCTGGGCTGTCGGCACGATCATTCTCGCAACAGTGCTCGCCTCGGCGGCCGGTGTCATTGTCGGCGGCGTCACCGCGGGCGCGTCCTCTAACCCGGCGCTCGTGCCGGATCGCAACAGCTACTTCGTCGACATGCTGTTCCGCAGCAGCCAGCCGGTCGCCTCCAATCCCGGGACGACCGAGACGACCAATGCCGAGGTCTCGCGCCTGTTCGCGCGCGGCCTTGCCCCCGGCGGGGAGTTCACCGCCGATGATCGCACGCGCCTCGCGCAGCTGGTCGCGGCGCGCACCGGATTGTCGCAGCAGGAAGCGCAGCAGCGCGTCGACCAGACCATCGCGCAGGCCAAGCAGGCCGCGGATCAGGCGCGCAGGGCGGCCGCCAAGATGGCGTTCTGGACCGCCGCATCGCTGCTCGCCGGCGCGCTCGCGGGTGCGCTCGCCGCAATCGAAGGCGGACGCGAGCGCGAGGCATGAGCGCGACATGACGCGAAAAAATCCCCGAGCTGATCGCTCGGGGATTTTTCGGATTGTGACTTTCGGCATCCCGACGATGCGGCCACGCAAAGCCTCGGCAGTGCCGAGGCTCACGCTCAAACGCGGCGCGTTGCTCAGTTGTGCCAGAACAGCGCGAGCAGAATGATGATGGGCAGCGGAACGCCGAGCAGCCACAGCAGAATGCCTCGACCAAATCCCATGACGCTCTCCCAGTTTCTCGTTCGGCGCGTCAACGCGCGGCGCGTTTTGAAGTTCCTGGCGTGAAGCACGCGGCGGACTGCGCGATGCGCGGCGACTCGGGCGTCCGAAATCAAATTGCCCGGGGGCGGCTTGACTCATGGGGTGATCGCGCATATTAAACCGACAGGTTATTTAACCGAACGGTTCATCATGGATCGCCTCAGCGCCACCTTCGCAGCCCTCGCCGATCCGACGCGGCGCGCGATTCTTGCGCGCCTCGCGCTCGGCGAGACCTCGGTTACCGAACTCGCCGAACCGTTCGCGATGAGCATGCCGGCGGTATCGAAGCATCTCAAAGTGCTCGAGCGCGCCGGCCTGATCACGCGCGGTCGCGAGGCGCAGTGGCGCCCATGCCGCATCGAGGTCGAGGCGCTCAAGCCGGTCGACGAGTGGCTCGAGAACTATCGCCGGCTCTGGGAAGAGCGCTTCGATCGGCTCGACGCTTACCTGCGCGAATTGCAGGCAGACGACACCGGGAAGGGCACGCGCAAACGCAAGGAGAAGAATCATGGCCGCCGCAAGAAGTAAGGTCGCCGAGCATACGCTCACGCTCGAACGCGTTTTCGACGCGCCGATTGATCTCGTCTGGCGCTGCTGGACCGAGAAGGAACATCTCGAGAAATGGTCGCGCCCGCGCGGCTTCACCATCCCGACCTCGCAAGGCGATCTCAGCGTCGGCGGCAAATGGCATGTCACGATGCGCACGCCGGATGGCCACGATCTCGGCCTTGGCGGTGAGTACCGCGAGATCGTGCCGATGCAGCGCCTCGTGATGACGCATGCGTGGGACGATGAGCGCGGCCGGCCCGGCCCTCAGACCGTCGTGACGGTGACGTTCGAGGCGCTCGGCGCGCGCACCAAGGTCACGCTGGTGCAGACGGGCCTCGAGACCGACGAGTCGCGCAAGGGACACGCGGGCGGCTGGAGCGAATGCTTCGACATTCTCGCCGAGCATCTCGCGGCATTGCGCGCCTAGGCACGAACAACCAGCCAACAGCCAAGGGACAGACGATGATCGTCGACACGCAGGAGTTCTCCATCACGCGCAGCTTCGCGGCACCGCGCGCGCGCGTCTGGCAGGCGTGGACGGATGCCGCAAGTCTCGCGCGCTGGTGGGGTCCGAAAGGCTGCGAGCTGCGCGTGCTCAAGCTCGATCTGCGTCCGGGCGGGACGTTCCACTACGCGATGGCGTTTCAGCCCGGCCACGAAATGTACGGCCGCTTCATCTTCCGCGAGATCGTCGCGCCCGAGCGGCTTGTGTTCGTCGTGTCCTTCTCCGACGCGACCGGCGGCGTCACGCGCGCGCCATTCCCGCAGCTCAAGGGCAAATGGCCGCTCGAGGTGCTGAACGTCGTGACGTTCAGCGAGAAGGACGGCGAGACCACGGTCACGCTGCGCGGCGGTCCGATCAATGCGACGGACGAAGAGCGCACGATCTTCTTCGAGAACACCGATTCGATGCGCCAGGGCTTCACCGGCACATTCGATCAGCTGGTCGAATTTCTCGCAGGAGCTCGGTGATGGCTGCGCCGATCCTGACGCCGAACGAGCGCGTGCTCAGGCTCACGCGTGTGTTCGATGCGCCGCGCGCGCTCGTCTGGGCGGCGTGGACCGATCCGAAGCACGCCGCGCGCTGGTGGGGCCCGCGCCATCATCCCGCGACGTACCTTGCGATCGACGCGCGCGTCGGTGGTCGCTGGCGCGGCCGCCTCATGGGTGCCGACGGTCGCGAGCTCTGGCAGGGCGGCGTGTTTCGCGAGGTGATCGAGCCCGAACGACTCGTCTTCACCTTCGCGTGGGACGCGGATAACGGGTTTGAAAACCTCGTCACTATCACATTCGCGGACGAAGGCGGGCGAACCCGCATGGACTTCCGTCAGGAGCCGTTCATCGCGGCGGATGAGCGCGAAGGCCACGGCGAGGGCTGGATGAGCTCGTTCGATCGTCTCGATGAGGAACTTGTTGTGTGGAAAGGACAGTCATGAGTTTTTCCAAGCCCCCGATCGCCGAGCGCGAGGTCACGATCACGCGCGAGTTCGACGCGCCGCGCGAGCTCGTATTCAGCATGTGGATCGACGCCAAGCATCTCGCGAAATGGTGGGGGCCGCACGGCTTCGACAATCCGCATTGCGAGGTCGATCCCCGTCCGGGCGGCAAGATCCTGATCCACATGCGCGCTCCCGACGGCGGCGTGCATCCGATGGGCGGCGTCTACAATGAGATCGTTCCGCACGAGCGCATCGTGTTCACTTCCTATGTCGAGCTGCCCGATGGCACGCGCGTGATCGAGTCGCACAACACCGTGCGATTCGAGCAGAAAGGCGGACGGACCAAGGTGATCGTGCATGCGCGCGCCGGCGGCTTCACCGATTTTGCGCCACGCATGCTCGCCGGCATGGAGGCCGGCTGGGCGACAAGCCTCGACAAGCTCGCCGGCGCGTCAGCGCAGCAGAACGGCAACGTAGATGCCGCCGATCAGATTGCGATCCGCTCGATCCTCGGGGATCGCACCAACGCGATGTTCGGCAAGGTGACGGATCTCGCGCTGCACGCCGTCGCCGACGACGTCGTGACCTACGATCTCGCGCCGCCGCTGCGCTACATCGGCGTCGACAGGGCGCAGCTGCAGGCCTGGTTCGACACCTGGGACGGGCCGGTCGGTTGGGCGATGGGCGAGCTCATCGTCGACATCAGCGGCGACCTCGCAATCGCACGCGGGCTTGGTCACATGATGGGTGAGAGGAAGGGCGGCGAGAAGACCGATCTCTGGACCCGCGTCACGATCTGTTTCGCGCGCCGCGGCGGGAGATGGAAGATCACGCACGAGCACGTCTCGGTGCCGTTCATGATGGACGGCAGTTACAAGGCCGCGGTGCATTTGAAGCCGTAGGGCCCTGCGCCCGTAGCCCGCATGAGCGAAGCGACATGCGGGAGCGGCGGCTCAAGATGGAAGGCCGTTCCCGGATTTCGCTTCGCTCCATCCGGGCTACAGACCAGAGAGAAAACCCATGCAAAAAGTTACCCCGTTCCTGATGTTCAACAACCAGACCGAAGCGGCGATGAACTTTTACGCTTCGATTTTCAAGAACGCGAAGATCATTCGCCAGGGCCGCGGCTCGGACGGGCGCGTCAATTCCGGCACGTTCGAGATCGAAGGGCAAACCTTCCACGCCTATGACGGCGGGCCGAGCTTCAGCTTCGCGCAGGGCTTCTCGCTGTTCGTCAGTTGCGAGACTCAGCAGGAAGTGGACGAGCTGTGGGACAAGCTCTCGGCCGGCGGCGAGATCCAGCGCTGCGGCTGGCTCAAGGACAAGTTCGGCGTGTCCTGGCAGATCATCCCGACGATTCTCGGCAAGGGCCTGCAGGACAAGGATCCGGCGCGCGCGCAGCGCGTGATGCAGGCGATGCTCGGGATGAAGAAGCTCGACGTCGCCGAGCTGGAGCGCGCTTACAACGGCTAGCACCAACCGTAGGCCGCATGGAGCGAAGCGGAATGCGGGATCTGCCTTGCCGTTGACCCGGATTTCGCTTCGCTCCATCCGGGCTACAACTGTGGAGGAGAAAACCATGCAATCGCACACGATCGTGTCCCGCGACGAATGGATCGCGGCGCGCAAGGCGCATCTGCGCAACGAGAAGGCGCTCACCCGCATGCGCGACATGCTCGCCAGGGAGCGGCAGGCGCTGCCCTGGGTGAAGGTCGACAAGACCTACATGTTCGACACGACCGCCGGAAGGAAGACGCTCGGCGATCTCTTCGGCGCGAACAGCCAGCTGATCGTGCAGCATTTCATGTGGCGCCACGATCTCGACCAAGGCTGCGTCGGCTGCTCGCTGCATACCGATCACGCAGAGGGCGCGCTGGTGCACCTGACCAATCACGATGTGAGCTTCGTGGTGGTGTCGCGTGCGCCGCTCGAAAAGCTGCAGGCCTACAAGAAGCGCATGGGCTGGACGGTCGAATGGGTCTCGTCGCTCAACAGCGACTTCAACTTCGACTACCACGTCTCGTTCACCAAGCAGCAGCTCGCGAGCGATGACGTCTATTACAACTATCAAAAGATCCCGGGCGATCAGGCGATGGACGAGCTGCCGGGCTTGAGCGTGTTCTACAAGGACGAGGGCGGAAACATCTTCCACACCTATTCGTCCTACGCGCGCGGCAATGAGCCGGCGATCAGCACGTTCTACTATCTCGACCTGACGCCGAAAGGCCGCAACGAGACCGAAATCATGGATTGGGTGCGGCGTAGCGACGAGTACGGCAAATCACCGCAGGCTGTTGTCATGCGGCTGCCTCCGAGCTTAAGAGCGCGTAGCTTTGTGGCGCGGCCGTGGTGGGTTAGGCTGCGCTAACCCACCCTACGGGCTTACGAGACGAGGAGGATGCGCATGACCTATGTCGACGGTTTTGTCGTTCCGGTACCGAGGAAGAACCTCAAGGCCTATCTCGCGATGGCCAAGAAGGCCGCTAAGGTCTGGAAGGATCACGGCGCGCTCGACTACAAGGAATGCGTCGCCGACGACGTGAAGCCGGGCAAGTGGACTTCGTTTCCGCAGAGCGTGAAGCTGAAGAAGGGCGAGACGGTCTTCTTTTCCTACATCGTCTACAAGTCACGCGCCGCGCGCGACAAATGCATGGCCAAGGTGATGAAAGACCCGCGGCTCGCCGAGATGATGGATCCGAAGAAGATGCCGTTCGACGGCAAGCGCATGATCTTCGGCGGCTTCGAGGTCAATGTCAGCCTCTGAGCCGCTCGCCTCGCATCCCGCGACCCGCCGGAGCATTCCGGCGGAGTGGGTAGCGTTTCGCCGCCGAAAATGCGACCAAGCAAGAATCTAGATCATCACCCGATTAAACTTGATCGGGTGATGATCTAGTCTGCTGCGGCGACCAGCGCGGGGGCACGCATGCAAAAGACCGCAGTCATCACCGGTGGCAATTCCGGCATCGGCTTTGCGACCGCGCGCGAGCTCGCGCGCGGCGGCT
>Ga0081539_10005433_pt1 | contig 13005 bp, 8 predicted proteins | sample TabmetS4T2R2_FD_71023 | JGI IMG/M metagenome (GOLD analysis project Ga0081539, IMG submission 71023) | Tabebuia heterophylla rhizosphere microbial communities from the University of Puerto Rico - S4T2R2 | ecosystem: Host-associated > Plants > Roots > Rhizosphere ...
GGAGTCAATGAAGCGATCATCTTTCGTCATTTTGCGACCAAGAGCGACCTCTACGCGGCGATCATCGATGAGAAGGCGAGTTCGCCTCAGGCCCAGGCCATGCAGGCCGCGCTCAACGAGGCGATGGAGGCCAAGAATGATCGGGAGATCTTTGAGACGCTCGCCGTCAATGTGCTTGAGTATCATGATCGCGACGATACCGCGATGCGACTTTTGCTTTACAGCGCGCTTGAAGGGCACGAACTTGCGGACATCATCTTTCGTAACCATATCTTTAAGATTCACCGACGCCTGGCGGAATATGTCAGGCAGCGTGTGGCTGACGGTACCTTTCGGGAAGTCGATCCGATGACGGCGGTGCGCGGATTTATGGGAATGATTATTAGCCACGTCATGCACAAAAAATTCTTCCTCCGGAATGAGAGCGAGGTCTTGGAGGTGCCGAACCGTCAGGTAGCAGAGCGGGTGACCAATCTCTTCCTCGCTTCGATGACCAATCACGATTTCGAACCGCAGCGGCCGCGTCGGTAATGAAGCCGCGAATGAAGCTAATCAGACTGGTGCCAGTCAATTAAAAAAATTAAGGTGACATTGATGAGAGAAGAAACTTCACTGTTGGAGAAGGAGATTCCTGTAAATGAGAAAGCGCAACCGGAGACGCGGCGAGGCCGGCGAGGCCGTCTGATCATACTGTTGTTGATCGTGGTGGGCGTCGTGGCGGCGGTGGTTGCATTCAGCCGGTCTCGTCAGGAGCCGGCCCCGGCGAGCGCGGTTAATCCGGCGGTCTCCAGTACGCCTCCGCCTCCGATCGAGGTCGCGGTCGCGCCGGCGCTCACGCGCAGCATCCAGCGGAGCGTCGAGGTCGTCGGTTCGCTGGCGGCGGATGAAGAGGTCATCGTCGCCGCGCAGGCGGCCGGAGAACTGGCCCAGCTCAATGTCGATTTCGGGAGTTATGTGACGGAGGGACAAGTCATTGCGACGATCGATCAACGCGATGCGAAGTTGAAGGTCGAACAGGCTGAAGCCACGCTCAAGCAGACGATCGCCCGGCTTGGGATGAGCGGGATGAAGGAGGGAGACAAGTACGATCCGCAGCAGAACGCCGACGTCCGCGTGGCAAAAGCCGCGCTCGACTGGGCGAAGATGGATCTGGACCGCTCGACGAAGCTGGTCGAGAACGGAGATATCGCGCGCTCGGTCTACGACCAGGCGATGATCAATCATAACTCCGCGCAGGCGCGTTATCAGGCCGCGATCGATGCGGTCAATCAGCAACTGGCGCTCGTCGAGCAACAGCGATCGGCGCTGGCCCTGGCGAAGAAATCCATGACCGACACGGTCGTTCGGTCACCGATCAACGGCGCCGTCAAAGAGAAAAATGCCTCGCGCGGGACCTACCTGCCGGTCAACGGCAAGATCGTGACCCTCGTCAAAATCAACCCATTGCGTTTGCGCGCGGACATTCCCGAATATGCCGCCGGAAAGGTTCATACGGGGCAGACGATGACGCTCGCGGTCGATGCTTTTCAGGGCCGCGCCTTTACCGGCAAAGTGGTCCGCATCGGCCCCTCGCTCAACGAGCAGACGCGCGCGTTGACGGTCGAGGCGCAAGTCGCCAATGCCGGCAATCTGCTGCGTCCCGGAATGTTCGCCAAATCGCAATTGATCCTCTCGACCGCTGCCCCGGCGGTCATGGTTCCACAGCGTGCCGTGGCCACGGTCGCCGGGTTGAGCAAGGTCTTCGTGATCGAGGGCGGCAAGGCCGTCGAACGCCTGGTCAAGACCGGCGCGACCGATGGGGATTTGATCGAGATCGTGCAAGGCGTGAAAGATGGCGAAAAGGTGGCGCTCACCAACCTCGACCGGTTGCAGCCAGGAGTCGCGGTCCTGAGCGGGAAATGACGATCAGTTAACTGTTTTCAGAGGAGGAGGGAGTTATGCAAAAACTGGCCGAAATCTGTGTCCGTCGCCCGGTCTTCGCCACCATGCTGATTATGACGCTGGTCGTTCTCGGCATCTTCTCATATAACCGGCTGACAGTTGAACGATTCCCGCGGGTCGAGTTCCCGACCATCACCGTCACCACCAGGTTGACGGGCGCCGCGCCGCAGGAGATCGAAACCGAAGTCACCGACAAGATCGAAGAGGCCGTCAATACGATCAGCGGGATCGAGGAGTTGCGCTCGACATCCTCCGAAGGCATCTCGCTGGTCTTCGTGACGTTTCAGCTCGAACGCGACCTGGATTCCGCCGCGCAAGACGTTCGCGACAAGGTCAATATGGCGCTTCCGCTGCTGCCGCAAACGATCGAACAACCGACGGTCCAGAAACTCGATCCGGACGCCGCGCCGATTATGACGATTTCGCTGTCATCTTCACGCCCGATCCGCGAGATCACCGAGTACGCCGACAAGGTCTTGCGGCGGCAGATCGAATCGGTCAACGGCGTCGGCCAGGTGCAGATTGTCGGTGGGCGCAAGCGCCAGATCAACGTCAATCTCGACGGCGACAAATTGCGGGCCTACAACCTGACGGTCGCGCAGGTCTCACAGGCCCTGCAGGCTCAGAATATCGAGGTTCCCGGCGGCAGGATCGAACAGACCGCGCGGACGCTGACGTTGCGGACGCTGGGCCGCCTGCAATCACCGGCGGAGTTCAATGAGATCGTCGTCGCCACACGCAGCGGGTATCCGATCAAAATTTCCGACATCGGATATACCGAGGATGGTGAAGAAGATGAGCTCTCGGCCGGCCGCTTCAACGACACCCCGGCCGTCTTGCTGCAAATCCGCCGGCAATCAGGGACGAACACGGTCGATGTCATCGAGATCATCAAGGAGCGGCTCGATGAACTCAAGAAGACGATTCCGGCCGGGTATGACATCAAGATCGTACGTGACCAATCGACCTTTATCATCGCGTCATTCCACACGATTCGCGAACACTTGATTTTGGGTTCATTTCTCGCCTCGCTCGTCGTCCTGCTCTTTATGCAGAATGTGCGCGCGACTTTCATCTCCGCGATCGCCATTCCGACTTCGATCATTGCGACGTTCGCGGCGATGGATTATGCGGGCATCACGCTCAACGGCCCGTCGATGCTGGGTTTGACCTTGTCGGTCGGCATCGTGATCGACGATGCGATCGTCGTGCTCGAAAACATCTTCCGTTATATCGAAGAGAAAGGGTACGCCCCCTTCGAGGCGGCGATTGCGGCGACCAAAGAGATCGGTCTGGCGGTCATGGCCACGACGCTCTCGTTGATCGTCATCTTTCTGCCGGTGGCTTTTATGCCGAGCATCGCCGGCAAATTCTTCAAGAGCGTCGCTCTGACCATGGCGTTTGCCATCGCTGTCTCATTATTCGTCAGTTTCACGCTGACGCCGATGATGAGCGCGCGTCTGCTCAAACGATTGAGCCGGAAACCGACCGAGCCGGCGGAAGGCGAGGCGGCAGAGAAGCCGGCGGCGGAGAAGCCGGCAGCCGGGACGTTGGCGCCGGCGAAACCGTCCGCCGGGCATCTCGCCGCGGAGGGACGCGAAGCCGAAAAAGCGTCATGGGTCATGCGTACGCTCGACGGCGGTTACACCAGATTGCTCCACTTTTCACTGGCCCATCGCTGGCTGATCGTGGTGCTCTCGCTGCTCGTCCTGTTCTCGCCTGTCCTCATCGCCAAGTACCGGCTGCTGGGTTTCGACTTCTTTCCGCAAGACGATCAGGACGAATACGAGGTTTCGCTGCGCGCCGCCGAAGGCACTTCGCTGCAAGCGACGCTCGCCCTGGCGCAGCGCGTGGCCGCCGATATTCGCAAGCTGCCTCACATCTCATACACTTTGACGACGGCGGGGGACGATCAGCAGGCGACGCCCAATCTGGCGAAGATCTATGTCCGCACGACGCCGCTCGAGACGCGCCCGATCTCGCAGTTTCAGTTGATGGGCATGACGCGCGAAAAGGTCTTGCCGAACTACGCGTCCTACAACCTGCGGACCTCGGTCAATCCGGTGGCCGCGATCGGCGGCAGCAGCCAGCAGAATGCCGACATCGCCTTTCAGATCAAGGGGCCGAACCTCGATAAGCTCAATGAATATTCGCAGCATCTGCTCGGTAAACTGCGGGAGATGCCGGGCGTGGTTGACGTCGATTCTTCGCTCATCGTCGGCAAGCCTGAGTTGCGCGTGAAGATCGACCGGGCGAAGGCGGCGGATTTAGGGGTCAATGTCAGAGACGTTGCGGAAAGCCTGCGGCTGCTCGTCGGCGGCGATCAAGTTTCGACCTACAACGAAGGCGGCGAACAGTACGAGGTCCATATCCGCGCGGCGACCGGGTTCCGCACCGATGCCGCCGGGATCAAGCTGCTCAACATCCCCTCGACGCGATTGGGCAGCGTCGGACTCGACAGCCTCGTCAAACTCGAAGAATCGTCAGGACCGACGCAGATCGAACGCGTCTCGCGCCAACGCCAGGTCCTGCTCACCGGCAACCTCAAACCGGGGTTTTCACAGAGCGATATCATTACGCGCCTCAATGAAGAGGTCAAAACGATGCAGATGCCGGCCGATTACGTCACCGGTCTGGCCGGCCGGACGAAAGAGTTGGGCAAGACGATGCGCGGTTTCATCCTCGCCTTCGTCCTCTCGTTCGTCTTTATGTACATCGTGCTGGCGGCTCAATTCGAATCGTTGATCCATCCGGTGACGGTGCTCCTGGCGTTGCCGCTGAGCATGCCGTTCGCCCTCATCTCGCTGATTGCGACCCGGCAATCATTCAATATGTTTACGGCGCTCGGACTGCTGGTCCTGTTCGGCATGGTCAAGAAGAACTCGATCTTGCAGATCGACCATACGAACGGATTGCGCGCGAAGGGGATGGAACGGCACAAAGCCTTGATTCAGGCCAGCCGCGACCGTCTGCGCCCGATCTTGATGACTACCATCGCATTTGTCGCCGGCATGGCGCCGCTGGCGCTGAGCAACGGCCCGGGAGCCGGGGTCAATCGTTCGACCTCGGTCGTCGTGATCGGCGGTCAGACCCTCTGCTTGTTGCTGACGCTGCTCGTCACACCGGTCGCATATTCATATTTCGACGACGCGATTAACTCTCCACTCTGGGGACGCATCGCCGAATGGTGGAACGACTCGATGGCCTGGGCGCGGCGCAAAGCGGCGACCGCCGCCTCATCATTCCTTGGTCTGTGGGGAAAATAACGTCTTATGCCATTGTTCTTGAGCGAACAGGACGTCACCGATCTGTTAACGATGGAGGATACGCTCGCCGCCGTTGAAGCCGTCTTCAAATCACAGGCGACCGGAGACGCAACCAATGAGCCGCGTCGCCGTGTTCGGGCGGCCGGCGCGGTCCTCCAGGTTATGAGCGGCGCAGTGGCGAACTGCGCTTCGTTCAAGGGATTGTTGGGCCTCAAGGCTTATACCGTCACGCGTCGCGGAGCACGCTTTCACGTCAGCCTTTATGATGCGGAGTCGGGCGAGTTGCTCGCCTTGATTGAGGCCGACAAGCTGGGCCAGATGCGCACCGGCGCGGCCAGCGGAATCGCCACCAAATATCTCGCCAAACAATCAGCGAAGACGGTCGGCATTTACGGCACGGGTTGGCAGGCCCGCAGCCAGCTCGAAGCTGTCTGCGCGGTGAGAAAGATTGAAGAAGTCATGGTCTTCAGCCGGTCGCCTGAAAACCGCGAGCGTTTTTGCGCAGAGATGAGCGCGCAACTCAATGGAATCAACCTCACTCCGGTCGATCAACCCGCCGCCGCGGCGGCCGCCGAGATCGTGATCACCATCACGAGTTCGCGTGAGCCGGTAGTGTCGGGGGCCTGGCTCAAACCTGGAACACACATCAATGCGGCGGGCGGCAATTCGCTGCTCCGTCGAGAACTGGATGACGAGGTCATCAAACGTTCTTCATTCATCGCCGTCGATTCGATCGATCAGGCGCGGATTGAAGCCGGTGAGTTGGTGACATCCGTTGAGAAGGGATTATTGACCTGGGAACGAGTGAAAGAGCTTCGCTTCGTTGTGAACGGAGGACTCCAAGGCAGGTCTCAGGATGAAGAGATCACGCTTTTCAAATCGCTCGGGATTGCGATTGAAGACGTGGCGACCGCGGCGATCCTGTACGAAAGAGCGAACGAGCAGGGGGCAGGGAGGAAGTTTTAAGACGGCGCAAGACAGGATTGCAGCGTTCCGCCGTCAACTGTGGGGACAACCATATGGAAAAGCAAATCGCGAACAGCAAAAGGGAGAAGGCGCAAATGAAATGGGGATTGATTGCATGCACGCTGGTTTTGACGGCGGCGACATCGTTGGCCCAGGAGAGTCCGCGAACCGCGAACCGCAGTCCGCAACCGGATCAACGAGTGGGAGTTGATGCGGCGAAACGGGTCACGCTCACGATGCGAGAGGCGATGTTGATGGCGCTCGAAAACAACCGCGATATCGAGGTCGAGCGGCTCAACGTGCAGATGAATCAGTTCGACTTACTATCGGCCCAGGGTGTTTACGACCCGGCGCTGGCGACGACACTCTATTATGACCGCCGGACGGTCCCCGCGACCTCGATCTTCGCCTCCGGAAAGACCGATAACGTCGCCGGCACCGCGACCTTCTCGCAACGTCTGCCCTGGCAAGGGGGCAATATCCAGGGGGTCTTCGATAATAATCGTTCGACGACGCAGAATCCGTTCAATACGCTCAATCCACAGTACAATACCGGCCTCAATTTCACCTTGACACAACCGCTCTGGCGAAATCGCACGACCGATGCGGCGCGGCGTCAGATCAAGATCGCGAAGAAGAGGTTGGATATCTCCGATAGCCAGTTTCGCCAGCGGGCGATCGAGATCATCTCTCAGGTCCAGCGAGCTTATTGGGATTTGATCTTTACGCGACGCGATCAAGAGATCAAACGCGAGTCGGTCGATCTCGCCCGCACCCAGTTGGAGCATAATGAGCGGCTGGTTGAGGCCGGTTCGCTCGCGCCCGCCGAGATCACCTCCGCGCGGGTCGAGCTGGAGCGCCGGATCGATGAGGCAGAGGCGGCCGTCGAAGCGATCCAACGCGCCGAGAATTCTCTCAAAGCGCTCATGCTGCAGCCGAGCAACGGCGAGATGTGGCAATCGGAATTGGTTCCCGTCGAACAACCGCAGGTCGATCAGACCTCTTCTATCCCGCTGGAAGACGCGGCCAAACTCGCTTTTCAGAATCGTCCCGAGATGGAGCAATATCGGCTGCGCGGGGAACTCAATAAAATCGATGTTGACTACTATCGCAATCAGACCAAGCCCCAGATCGACCTTTTTGCAACATACGGCACCGTCGGCTTGGCGGGACCTGTGCGCGTGGGCGTCAATCCGATCACGCAGGGCAATACGTTGCTCACCGATCGCGTCAATATCCTTTCACAGATGGTGGGCTTGCCGCTGTTGCCCACGACGAGCCTGGATAGCATCAATCAGGCCCTCATCGGCGGCTACGGTCAGAGCCTGTCCAATCTCTTCCGGAATGAATTCCGCTCAGTTCGATTCGGCGTCAATATCAACCTTCCGCTGCGCAATCGCACGGCCCAGGCCAACCTCGGGCGCTCGCTCGCCGAGGGCAAACAGATCGATGTTCAGCGCCAACGCCAGGAGCAGGTGATCGAAGTCGAGGTCCGCAACGCTTTACAGGCGGTCGAGACGGCCAAAAAACGCGTTGGAGCGGCCAAGAACTCGCGCGCTAATGCCGAATTGCAATACCAGAGTGAGCAACGCAAGTTTGATGCGGGCCAATCGACCAATTTCTTTGTGCTCGACCGTCAGAACGCGCTCTCGTCCGCGCGTGGCCGAGAGTTGAAGGCCTTGACCGATTACACCAAGGCTGTCGCTGAACTCCAGCGCGCGATGTCCACCCTCCTCACGAGCAACAATGTCGTGATCAAGTGACAAAACTTAATGTCAAGGTGACTGACAATCGTCAAGCAGGAGTGTTAGAATCTCGCTCCATAGGTCATTCATTTTGAAATATGTATGAAGGAGCGATATTTATCTATGGCCGAAGAAAACCAGGCAGGTTTCAAGGTCACCGACCGCAGACAGTTCAACCCTGATGGAACGCTGCGCGATGAAGCGATGATTCAGCAACCGGCAGCCGAGGCTGCGCCCGCAGAACTGCCATCCGCTGTTAATTCCACTCCCTCACCAGCTGAGCCGGAAGCCGCCCCGACCCGGGGATTCTCTGAAGATGACCCGGATCTGATGTCGGAGCAGACCATGTTCACGGAATTTCTGATGGGCATCGCTTCCTCGGCTTTCATCTATCTGGGACTCGTCGAACACCCGGCAACAGGCAGGAAACAGATTAATTTGGTCGCCGCGAAAGAGTCGATCGATATGCTCAAGATGCTGCGGGACAAGACCAAGGGCAATCTCACTCGCGGTGAAGAGAAGTTCTTTGATGACCTGCTCTCCGATCTGCAGATGCAGTTTGTCTCCATGCGAAGATAGAGAAGGACGAGGTGGGAAGAATGAGGAAGCAAGGATGAAGGCGGAAGGATGAATGATGAAGGCGGGAAGAGGAAGGAAACCCTCTTTTTGCTCAAAAGAAAAAGTCCCGCACTGCGTCCTTCATCTCTTTCTGCCAAGGAAGAATGAGTAAAACTTTGAAGAAAAGCTTGAAGGATCACGATCAAAGCGAGAGATGAGGGGCCGGGAATAAGCAAGAGAGAAAAAGTTCCGCACCTCATCCCTCATCCCTCATCCTTGCTTCCTCATCCTTCTACTCCTTATCCTCATCCTTATTTATGTTGATTACTTTCCTTGGAACTGGAACCTCTGTCGGCGTGCCGATGATTGGATGTGAGTGTTCCACTTGCGCCTCTGACGATCCGCGGGATAAACGTCTCCGGACCGGATTAATGATCGAACACGGTGGCCGTCGTTTAATCGTCGATATTTCAGCGGATTTTCGCCAGCAGGCTTTACGAGAACGAATCGATCGAATTGATGCGCTTTTGATCACCCATTGCCACGCCGACCATGTCTTTGGACTCGATGATATCCGGCCTTTGAATTTTCGTCACGGGCCGATTCCGGTCTATGCGAGCGAGAACACCTGGCGAGAATTGCGCAAGGTGTTCTATTACATCTTTGAGGCGAAACATATCGGCGGCGGGCTTCCACAGATCATTCCCCACATCATTAAAGACAGTTTTGAAGTTTGCGGGATGAATCTTACCTCTTTTTCGGTCATTCACGGCCGGACTGAAGTGAGCGGTTACCGCTTTTCTGATGGTCGAAGTGAGGTTGCGTTCGTCACCGATTGCAATCTGATTCCCAGAGAATCGCTCGAGAAACTGCGCGGGCTTGATCTTCTGATCATCGATGCGCTGCGCCATCAACCGCATCCGACACATTTGCACCTTGACCAGTCTCTGGCATATATCGCGGAGTTGGAACCGCGCCGAGCGCTGCTCACACATATTGGCCATGATATCAAAGATGCGGAGACGAACTCGTTCCTCCCTCCAAATGTGGAGCTTGCTTATGATGGTTTAAAGCTTGAAATCTAATGATTGCGGGTTATGGACATCATTAACGGAATCAAAAACGCCGATATTCGCCGTCCGACTGTGCTGACGCTCGGAGTTTTCGATGGGCTTCATCTGGGACATCAAGAGATCGTGCGGACGGTGGTTGAACGAGCGCTGCTCATTGACGCGACACCGACTCTGATCACTTTTGATCCGCATCCACGGCAGGTTCTCAAACCGGAGACCGCGCCGCCTCTGCTTCAGACCTTCAATCAAAAAATGGAGGGATTGAAGTTCCTCGGCATCGAGCAAGTCGTCGTTTTGGAGTTCAATCAGGAGCTGGCAGCTCTGACGGCTGAAGAGTTCGTCAAGAAATTTATTGTCGATGGGCTAGCGGCGCGCGAAGTCTATCTCGGTAAAGGGTTCGCTTTCGGCAATCAACGCCGCGGAAATATCGAACTATTGCAGCAGCTCAGCCGGGAATATGAGTTCTCTGCGGCCGAAGTGCCGGAAGTGCAATTGCGCGGACATCGCATTAGTTCAACGATGATTCGGCGGTTGCTCAAGGCCGGCCGCGTCAATCTTGCGCGGCGGATGCTCGGCCGCGGTTATGGCATTGAGGGCATTGTCACCCAGGGGCGCGGCATCGGTCGCCAGTTTCTTTTTCCGACCGCTAATCTGGAGGTTCAAAACCGCGTGCTGCCGACCGACGGCGTTTATGTGACGCTGGCGCTGGTCGATGGCGTCTGGTGCCGCAGCGTCACCAATATCGGCAAGCGTCCAACTTTTGGCGGCGAATTGGAATCAAAGGTCGAGTCGCATTTAATTGATTTCAATCAGGATTTGTACGGCAAGACGATTCGCGTGCGCGTTTTGCACCGTTTACGAGGAGAAATTAAGTTTTCGAGCATCGATCATTTGCGCGCTCAGATTGCACGCGACCGGGAGCGCGCAATTCGTTATTTCAACTCGGAGATCGTTCGCCGCAACTTGAATTTCGTCTGAGGCGTATAATAGAGGCTGGATCGGGTAGAATACAGAAAGGTATTAGTCCCCAAGATTAATGGAATTTGAGAAGAGAGAGGGAAGATGAGTTTGGCGAAAATTGAGATCGAGAGAGAGGCCGAGAGACGAATCGAGGCCGGTGGAGAAGGGCTCGAAAAAGTCGGCGCTCCCTCATTGCCACAACCGCAATTGCCACAACTGCAATTGGTCGAAGCAGCGCCGGTCAATCTCGCCCGCTATAATCCGAACGAAGAGATCACGGGGCATGGTCTGCGGGGCTGGATCCGTGCCGTGCGAATCATCGGAACTTTCGCCCTCTATCATCTTTTCGTCTATATCTATCATCGCGGCTGGTTCATCGGCAGGAAGGACGAATCGGAAGAGAAGCATTTACAATGGCAGGCGGAGTGGTTGACCCGTCAGCTGCTGAATCTCGGCCCGACCTTTATCAAAATCGGTCAATCGATCTCGACGCGCGCGGATTTATTGCCGCTGGCATATATCAAAGAGCTGAGCAAACTGCAGGATAGCGTTCCTCAGTTCCCTCATGAAGAGGCGATGCAGATCATCGAACGCGAACTGCACCAGCCGATCTCGGCACTCTACGCTGAGATCGACTCACAGCCGATTGCCGCGGCTTCACTTGGCCAGGTCTATCGCGCGCGGTTGCATTCGGGAGAGGTCGTGGCGGTCAAAGTCCAGCGTCCGCATCTCGAAGAGATCATCAATTTCGACCTGGCCGTGTTGCGCCGGATTGCGAGATTTATGCTGCGCTTTCCCCGGCAGATCCGCGGGGTGGACTGGGAAGGGACGCTCAGTGAATTCGCCGCGGTCATCTTTGAAGAGATGGATTACATTCAGGAGGGCCACAACGCCGAGACCTTCCGTGAGAACTTCCGCAAATGGCGTGAGGTCTATGTCCCCGCGATCTACTGGTCCCATGTGTCGCCGCGCGTCTTGACGATGGAGTTCATCGAAGGGACGAAGGTGTTGGATCTGCAGACCCTCAATGAACGAGGCATCGATCCGCCCGGCGTCGTTAAACTTATCGCGCGCACCTATCTCAAACAGCTCCTCGAGGACGGTTATTTCCACGCCGATCCGCATCCCGGCAATCTGCGAGTGATGGCTGATGGCCGGCTGGCTTTCTTCGATTTCGGCATGGTCGGACGCATCACGCCGCAATTGCAGAGCATGATGATTGACGCCTTCTTTCACATCGTCGAGCGCGATGTGAGGGGTTTGACGCAGGACCTCATCAATTTGAACTTTCTGGCCTCGACGATCGACCTCAATCTCATCCGCCCGGTGGTTGAAAAGCTGTTCTCGGATTATCTCAACCTCAAACTCGGCGAAGTTCGATTCAAGGAACTGACCTATGAACTGGCTGATGTCATCTATGAATATCCTTTCCGAATTCCCGCGCATTTCACTTATGTCATGCGGGCGATTATGACGCTGGAGGGGATCGGCATTGTCATGGATCCGAACTTCAGCTTCTTCGATGTCGCAAAGCCTTATGCGAAAGAGTTCATGCTCAAACGCGAAGGGCGTCATTTCCGAGACCTCTTGATCAAGAAGCTGATTTACGGCGAGAACAACGAAATTCAGTGGGGTAAGATGTGGAAACTCGCCAAGATGGCTTTCAAGTGGTATTACGACAGCCTGGTCAGTGATAAATCGCCCTGACCGCAAATCTAATCGCACGCTCATATTCTTTCTCTTTACCTCTCATCACTCAAGAGGAATGAAAAGAAGATGGCATTACTGGTTGCCCCGAAAGATTCGCATATTCGCCGATACAAGCAGATTGCCGAAGTACTGACCAAGCACGGCTTCGGATATCTGCTGGCCAAGTTCGGTTTGGAACGTTTCCTGCCGTTTCATCTGCAGGAGCTGATCGGCGAGCCTTCTGGCGATGCCCTCTTAACGCCGCCTCAACATATCCGCATTACCCTCGAAGAACTCGGGACAACTTTTATCAAGCTCGGACAGCTGCTTTCCACTCGTCCCGACTTGTTGCCGAGCGAGTACGTGGCCGAATTCGCCAAGCTCCAGGATAGTGCGCCGCCGATCTCCTCTGAAACGGCGCAGGAGATTATTGAATCTGAACTCGGTCAATCGATCGACGATGTCTTTGCCGATTTTGAGCGAGAGCCGTTGGCCGCGGCTTCGATTGGGCAAGTGCATACGGCGCGATTGCACGATGGTTCTGACGTCGTCGTGAAGGTGAGACGGCCGGGAGTTGTCGATCAAGTCGAGCAAGACTTGGAGATTTTGCAAAACCTCGCCGCTGCCGCCGGCCGGCGCTGGGAGTTCGCCAAACGCTATGATCTGCTGGGATTGATTCAGGAATTTGCGCTCGCCCTGCGGAGCGAACTCGATTACATCCGTGAAGGACAAAATGCGGAAAAATTCGCCGCCAACTTTGCCGGCGATCAGAATGTCCATATTCCGCGCGTCTATTGGGAGACGACA
>Ga0081539_10005434_pt1 | contig 13005 bp, 19 predicted proteins | sample TabmetS4T2R2_FD_71023 | JGI IMG/M metagenome (GOLD analysis project Ga0081539, IMG submission 71023) | Tabebuia heterophylla rhizosphere microbial communities from the University of Puerto Rico - S4T2R2 | ecosystem: Host-associated > Plants > Roots > Rhizosphere ...
CCGACGTGGGTCTTGACCGTCGCCTCCGCGACGTACAGCGCCTGCGCGATCTCGGCGTTGGTCGCGCCGCGGGCCATCAGCCGCAGGACGTCGTGCTCGCGGTCGGTGAGCAGCTCGAGCCGAGCGGCGTCGCGCGTCGCGGGCGCCACGACGCGCCGATACCGGTCGAGGACCCTCGGCGCGACGCCCGGATCGAACCAGGCCGCGCCCCCGGCGACGGCACGCACCGCCGCGATCAGGTCCTCGGCGGAGCTGTCCTTGAGCACGAAGCCGGCCGCTCCGGCCTCCATGGCTCCCCACAGCACCTCGTCCTCGCCGAAGGTCGTCAGGACGAGGATCGGACCGACATCCCGCAGCTGGGCCGTGGCGGCGATGCCGTCCAGCTCGGGCATGCGGACGTCCATGAGCACGACGTCGGGGCGCAGCGCGGGAAGCCGCTTCACCGCCTCGCGGCCGTCGGCGCACTCGGCGACGACCTCGAACCCGTCGGCCGGGGACAGGATTCGCGCCAGTCCGGCGCGGACGATCGCCTGGTCATCGACGAGCGCGACCCGGATCATCGCTCCAGCGGAAGTCGGCAGCTGATGCGCCACCCCTCGGGCGTGGGCCCGGCGGTGAGCTCCCCGCCGAGCGCTGCGGCGCGCTCGCGCATGCCCAGCACGCCGTAGCGCTGTCTGTCGGGCTCGGACGAGCCGCCGACCGTGGGGCCGGTCGTGTCGGCGACGAGCGACGCCCATCCGGCGCCGACCTCGACGCCCAGCACGGTCGTGGCCGCGGGCGCGTGGTGCGCGGCGTTGGCGAGCGCCTCCTGGGCGATCCGGTACAGCGCGACGCCGACGCCCGGCGTGACGCGGGACAGCTCGCCGCGCGCCCGTAGCTCGACCGCGAGGCCGCCGTCGCGCGCCTGCTGCACGAGCGAGCCGATCTCCTCCGCCCTCGGGACCGGCGGCGCGATCCCGCCCTCCTCCTCGCTGCGCAGCAGCGCGACGGTCCGGCGCAGTTCCCCCATGCTGCGCCGCCCGACCTCTTCGGCCGAGCGCAGCGCCTCCTCGGCGGCGGCGGGATCGCGGTGCAGCACGTGACGAGCGCTCGTGACCTGCAGCATGACGGCGGCCAGGCCGTGGCCGACGAAGTCGTGGACGTCGCGTGCGATCCGACGGCGCTCCGCGTCCACCGCCTGCGCGGCGAGCTCGTGGCGCGTCGCCGCGAGCTGGTTGGTGAGCTCGTCCTGCCGCGCGGCCGTGCGGCCCAGCACCCAGGGCAGCGCGATGCCGATGGTCCAGATGCCGGCGGAGATCTCGGAAGGGTCCTGGATCACGACGGACGCGCCCGGTGCAAGGAGCGCAGGCGCGCCCAGCGCCGCGGCGGTGGCGAGCGAGGGCGCGGAGCGGCCGACGACGAAGTTCAGCAGCGCCACCTCGAACAGCAGCGGCTCGAGCTGCCCGGATCGCTGTGCCGCCACCGCGGGCGGGACGACAGCGAGCCAGAGCACGGGCAGCGACACGCCGGATAGGTACGTCCACGCCGCGAAGCCGCCGACCGGAAGCGCGCAGAGCACCAGATCGGCGGCCGACGACGGCGGATCGGCGATCGGGGCGACCACGGCCACAGCCAGCGCGAACGCCGGGATCACCGCACGTGCCTGCTGGGTCTGCATCGCGTCGCCGGGCACGTCCCGACCGTACTCCCGTCTTCATTCCGCCTTTATCTATATAGCTAGGCTCATAGCATAATGATTGAGTTTCACCTCGACGCCACGTCCGGCCTCTCGCCGTACCAGCAGCTCGTTCGCCAGGTGCGGCATGCGCTCAGGCTCGGGCTGTTGCGTGAAGGCGACCAGCTTCCGACGGTCAAGGACGTCGTCGCCCAGCTCGCGATCAACCCGAACACCGTGCTGAAGGCCTACCGCGAGCTGGAGCACGAGGGGCTCGTGGCCGCCCGGCCCGGGGTCGGGACGTTCGTCACGCGGGCACTGACCGATGCGACCTTCGCCTCTCATGCCCGGCTGCGCCGGTCGTTGCGCCGCTGGCTCGCCGACGCGCGCCAGGCCGGGCTCGACGACGAGAGCATCGAGGCGCTCATGGAGACCACGTTTCGGACCGCGTCACAGGAGGACGTCGCATGACAACGGCCCTGCGAGCCCAGGGGCTGGGTAAGCGGTACGGACGGCGCGACGCGCTGTCGGAGTGCACGTTGGAGGTGCCCACCGGGCGGGTGGTGGGGCTCGTCGGGCCGAACGGAGCCGGCAAGACGACGCTCCTCAACCTCGCGGTCGGGCTGCTGACCCCGACGTCCGGCACCATCGAGGTGCTCGGCGGCCGGCCTGCGGAGAGTCCGGCGCAGCTGGCCAAGGTGGGCTACGTGGCGCAGGACACGCCGACGTACCCGACCTTCACCGTCGAGGACCACCTGCGGCTCGGGGCGCATCTGAACCCGGGATGGGACGACGCGCTCGCCCGCGACCGAATCGCTCGCCTCGGCTTGGACCTCCGGCAGAAGGCGCGCAAGCTCTCGGGCGGCCAGCGCGCCCAGCTGGCTCTCACGCTGGGGATCGCCAAGCGCCCGGAGCTGCTCATCCTCGACGAGCCGGTCGCAAGCCTCGATCCGCTCGCTCGGCGCGAGTTCCTCCAGGACCTCATGGAGGCGGTCGCCGACTACGAGTTGAGCGTGGTGCTGTCCTCCCATCTGGTCTCCGATCTCGAGCGCGTCTGCGACTACCTCGTCGTGATCGTCGACTCGCGGGTCCGGCTCGCCGACGACCTCGAGGCGATCCTCGCCGCGCACCACCGGCTGTCCGGGCCGCGCCGCGATCCCTCGACGCTGCCCGCCGACCAGCACGTGGTGTCCGCCAGCCACACCGAGCGGCAGACCACGCTGGTCGTCCGCGCGGACGGTCCGATCCACGACCCGGCGTGGAGCGTCGGCCAGCTGGGGCTGGAGGACCTGGTCCTCGCCTACATGGGCGGGCCGTCGGTCGATCGCAGCCCTCGTGCGGCGCTGGAGGTGATCGGATGATCTGGCTGACCTGGCGGCAGATCCGGGCGCAGGCCGCAGTGGTGGGCACGGCGGCGGTCGTCCTGGCGTTGGCGCTGCTGGTAACGGGCCTGGCGGTGCGCGACCTCTTCGACGAGACGGGGGGCGGGTTCATCAGAGCCCTCACGAGCCAGGGCGGGAAGACCACGTTGCTGAACTTCGGCTCGGCAGCCGTCCTGCTGCTGCCCGCGGTGCTGGGTGCGTTCTGGGGTGCGCCGCTCGTCGCGCGCGAGCTCGAGGCCGGAACGCATCGGCTCGCCTGGAACCAGACGGTCACGCGCACCCGCTGGCTTGCCACCAGGATGGGCCTGACCGGGTTGGCGGCGCTGGCGGTCGCCGCGCTGTTGGGGCTCGCGCTCGCCTGGTGGTGCAAGCCGATCGACGCGGCGATCCTCGGCGGGCAGTCGGGCAACGGGCTCGTCGGCACGCCACGGGTGTCGCCCGGGGCGTTCGAGACGCGCGGGATCGTGCCGATCGGGTACGCGGCGTTCGCCTTCGCGCTCGGCGTGGCGGCTGGCGCGGTCGTGCGCCGCGCCGTGCCGGCGATGGCGATCACGGTGGCGCTCGTGGTCGGAGTGCAGATCGCCGTGCCGACGCTGATCCGGCCGCATCTCGCGCCGGCGAGCGCGACGCAGCGGATCACCCAGGAGAACTTCGCCGGGATGTCCGCCGTGATCATGAATGGGAGGCCGGTGGGTCCGATGCGCGACCTGGCGATCGACCCCGACCTGCCCGGCGCCTGGGTCGTCTCGCAGGAGACCGTCGACGCGTCCGGTCACGCCATCGATGAGCTGCCGTCATGGTTGGCGGGCTGCGTCGCCCCGCCGCTGCCTCCAGGCGTGGGGGCCAAGCTCGCACCCGAGTTGAAGCAGCGTGACACCACGGCCTGCTTCGATCGGCTCGCGGCTGCGGGGTACCGCCAGCGGGTCTCCTACCAGCCGGCGAGCCGCTTCTGGTCGCTGCAGGCGATCGAGACAGCCGGTCTCCTGGTCCTCGCTGGGCTCCTCACGTGGTTCACGTTCTGGTGGGTGCGCCGGCTGGCGTGAGGCCATTGGGACACCAGCTCCCGCGCAGGCTTCACGGGTGTTGCACTATACGCTGAGGTGCTACACTCCGCAGCGATGCCGACCGCTCGGCCGCGTCACATGATCACCGAGACCGACGAGGTCGCCGACGCGTTGCGCGACGCCGCGCGTCAGTGGCCTGAGGATCGGGGCCGCCCGACGAAACTGCTGCTCGACCTCGTCCGCGAAGGCCATCGGGCGATCCGCAAGGAGGCTGAGCGAGGCGCGGCCGAGCACCGGGCCGCAATCGAGCGCACGGCCGGAGCGTTGACGGGCACGTACCCGGCCGACTACCTCGAGCAGATCCGGCGCGACTGGCCCGAGTGATCGTCCTCGATGCGAGCGTGCTGATCGCTCACCTCGATCAGCAGGACGCACTCCACGAGGCGGCGACCGAGCGCCTGCTGGAGCTCGCCGGGCAGACGTTCGGCGCCAGCTCGATCACGCTCGCCGAGGTCCTCGGCGCTCCGACCCGCGCCGGGCGGCTCGCCGCCGCAAGCACTGCATTGCGGTCGCTCGGCGTCTCGGAGCTCGCGCTGCCGCCGAACGCCGCCGAGCGCCTTGCTCTGCTGCGCTGCGAGACGGCGTTGAAGCTGCCCGACTGCTGCGTGCTGCTCGCGGCGGACGCCGCAGACGGGGCTGTGCTGACCTTCGACGAGCGACTCGCGCGCGAGGCGGCCCAGCGCGGACTCACGGCGTAGCCGGGCGATGCTGGCGCCGGCGCTCAGGCGCGCAGGAACGCCTCCAGGCGGGCTCGCAGGGCTGACAGCCGACGATCCGTGTTGAGCGCACGCAGGACGACCTGCGCCTGATCGCGATCGAGCAGGAGCTCGTTGCGATGCGACCGCAGCATCCGCAGCAGGTGGGGATGCTGGTCGGTGACGCCGGGCTGCTCGGCGAGGAGGTCGGCCAGGCCGCGCCGGCTGCCGACGTCGAGAGACACCTCGAGCCAATCGGATTCTTCTGTCATCGGCCGGGAAGGTAGCGAGCCGATGTGAGGCGCAGCACGACAACTTCAGGCGGCGCGAGCAGCCGCACCGGCCAGCCGCTCGTGCCGATTCCCGCCGTCACGTAGAGATGACGGCCGTCCTCGACGACGTGACCGCGCGCGTAGCGCTCGCCGTAGCGCGACGGGATGAAGCGGCGCCGCACCAGCGGCACGGCGACCTGACCGCCGTGCGTGTGGCCGGACACGGTGAGCGCGACGCGGTCGGGAACGCGTGCGAACACGTCGGGATCGTGGCTGAGCAGCACGACTGGCGCGCCCGCCGGGACCGGCGCCAGCGCGCGTCCGACATCGGGCCTGCGCATGCGCGCGTCGGCGACGCCCGCGACCCACAACGGGCCGACCTCCCGCGCGTCGTTCTCGAGCGTCGCGATCCCGACGCTCTGCAAGGCCGCGGCGATCCGCTCACCGCCGTGGAGCCAGTCGTGATTGCCGAGCACCGCCACCACGCCGAGCGGCGCGCGCAGAGCGCCGAGGGCGTCTGCGACGTCCTCGGGTGCGACGGCCGAGCCGAGGCGCACGTTCGGATCGATGAAGTCACCCAGCAGGAGGACGAGGTCGGGCGCGTGGGCGTTGACCGCGGCGGCCATCCGCTCGAGACGCTGCTCGTCGACGTGGGGCGCTCCGGCATGCAGGTCGGAGATGAGCGCGATGCGAAGACCGGTCAGCGCGTCGGGCCAACCCGGCAGCGCGATCTCGCGCTCCCGGACCCGCCCGTGCCGCGGCTCCTGCCACAGCGCCCGCCAAGCCACCGCGCCGGCCGCGAGCCCGGCGACCGAGGCGGTCGCAGACGCGAGTCGGGCGGCGCGTCGCACGGCTAGCTCCAGAGCGACCACGTCGTGAAGTACAGGATCAGCCAGCCGGTCACGGCCACGCCGAGCGCTACCTGCAGCAGTCGTCGGCGCAGACGTCACTGAGCGGCGAGGCGGCGCAGCAGCCCTCCCCGCGCCACGTCTCGACGCCTTCCCTCACCGCAATGCCGGCGATGCCCAGTGCGACGACGGGATCGAGCCACCACCACCCGACGACGACGTTGGCTAGAAGCCCGACGAGCACGCCGGCGGCGAGGTAGGCGCAGAGGAGGTTCTGCGTGCCTTCGCCGCTCGTAGCGCTCGAGCCCAGCGCCGCGCCGATCCTCTGCTTCGCGCGACCCAGCCACGGCATGACGAGGATGCTGCTCAGCGCCAGGCCGATCCCAAGCCACGACGTGTCAGGGTGCTCGCCGCCGGCGAGCGCGCGGATCGCTTCCTGCGCCACGTAGGGGGCCAGGACGAAGAACTGCACCGCGACGAGCTTCTGCGCGCGGTCCTCGGCCTCGTCAGACAGCCGCCGTGCCCCGGTGAAGCGCCAGATGATGATCACCGACGCGACGCCCTCGATGACCGAGTCGAGCCCGAAGCCGAGCAACGCCACCGAGCCGGCGAGGATCGCGGCGGTGATCGCCACGGCGCCCTCGACGGTCATCCACGCGAGGCTCAGCCAGGACAGCGCCTTCGCGCGCCGGATGAGGCGGTCGCGCTCGGCGGGATCCAGCGCCGGCTGCGCTGTGACGACGGGCAGCGTGGGAAGCTGGACCGGCGCCGCCATCAGGACGAGACCTCGTCAAGGCAGAGCAGATCGCGCGCGTCGCTCATTCCCACCAATCTACGAGTCGTGAGGTGTGCCGCGAGCACGCGGCCTGCCCCCCTTCAGGCGTAGGCCACCCAGCCGCGGAAGGTCAGCGCGGCGTAGAAGAGGCTCACGTCGGCGAACCCGGCTTCTCGCATGAGCGCCTCGTCGTCCTCCGGGCTCAGCACCGGTAGCCGGTCGCGGATCGCGTCGATCGCGCTCGCCATCCCCTCGGCCGGGAATCCCGAGCCGACGCGGTAGGCCGCGAAGCGCGAGAGCCAAGCGTCCCGCTCGGGCGGCTGCGTCGGGAAGCTGTGGTGGGCGGCCACGAACGGCCCGCCTGGCTTGAGGCGGCGGCGTAGCTGCACCAGCGTGGCGAGACGCTCGGCGGCGGGGATGAAGTGCAGCGTCAGTAGGCACACGGCCGCGTCGAACGGGCCCGTCGGCGCGCTCTCGATCGTGCCCTCGTGCAGCCGGATCCGGGCGGCGAACGGTGCCGTCGTGGCCTCGGCCAGGCCGAGCATCTCCGCTGACGGGTCGACGCCGTCGAACTCCCATCCCGAGTGCGCGGCCGCGAGGTGCTCGAGCTCGAGCCCGCCGCCCGCGCCGAGGACCAGCACACGTCCATCCTCGGGCATGCGCTCCGCGAGCAGCAGGTCGGTCATCCGATGGAGGTCCGCGAATCCGGGCACCTGCCGGGGCGGTCCCTCCCGGTATCGCGCAACGGCGTCCGGGTCGCTGAAGTGGCTCACCGGTCGTTCGGTACCGGCGTCGGTGGGGTCACGGGACACGGGCGACACCGTGCCGCACGGCCACCACGCCGGCAAGAGGTCGTGCCAAATCGGCAATCAGGAGCGGGCGTGCCGGTTGTGCCTGAACGTGCGCACAGCGTCGGTGATCGCCGCCACGATGGTCACTCCGCCCAGCGCGAGCGATCCCGCAACCCAGGGCCATGACGCTCCGCAGTCGGACTCGCACGCCCCGGAGGCAGCGGTTACCAGGAGCCCGTAGCCAACGAGCGCGACACCCAGCGCGACGGCACCAGCGATCCAGATGTAGCGCAACCAGCTGATCGTGCGTTCGTCGGCCCGAAGATCCCCCATCCGCATCCCGAATCGATACGCCGTCGTCGACCAACCGTGACAGCGGCTGGCCGCCCGTTCGACTGGCCCGCAGCTCAGCCGATCTGCTCCGCCAGCTCGACGATGATCCCCTCCGGCCCGCGGACGTAGCAGAGCCGAAAGACGTCCTTGTAGTTCTCCACCTCGCCAACGAGCTCCCCGCCCCGGGCTCGCAAGCGAGCGAGGACCGCGTCGACGTCGTCGACGACGAACGCGAGATGGCGGATGCCCGGGGTGTTCGCCGGCGCATGGCCGTCGCCGCGCGGGCCCGACGGGGCGTGGAACTTGATGAGCTCGAGCCCTCCGTGGCCGTCCGGGGTCTTCACCATCGCGTAGTCGACCTGGACGCCTTCGAGCCCCACCACGCGGTCGACCCAGTCACCCTCGACGGATCCCCCGCCCTGCACCTCGAGTCCGAGCTCGACGAAGAAGGCCGTGGCGGCCGCCAGGTCATCGACGACGACGCCCACGTGCTCCATGCGTTGGATCGGCATGCGCTCGACGGTAGCCGGGCGCTACTCACCGTGACCGCGTGGCCAACCTAATCGTCGCTAGGCGGACCAGACCAGACCGCCGAAGTTCCCCGCGGGGTCGCCGTACAGCACCCAAGGGAATAGACCGCCGACGAATCCGACCGCCAGTCCGGCGCCCAGCACCCAGAGGCTGCGCAGCTCGCGCGTGAGCGCAGCCGCGACGAACAGCAGGAACGCCGCCACGAGCGGCAGGTGCAGCCAGAGCTCGGGGCTCGAGTCGGCGCAATACGGCGGGTTGCTGTTCTCGATGAGCCCACACCCGAGCGCGAAGATCGCCCAGGTGAACAGGTCGCCGAGCACGATCGGCGTTGCGAGGGACAGGATCAGCAGGCGTGAGGGCAACTCGGTCCGCGGCCGCCAGGTCATGCGGATCGCATCGGACGCGGTCGGATTGGACTTGAGGCGCAGCTTTGGCACACAGTTGGGCGGAGCCGACGCCATGTCAGCTCGCGAGGATCGTCACATCGAGCCGTCGAAGCCGGTCAGGGTCTGCGATCAGGTCGATGGCCACGATCCTGCCGCCGGCGATGGTGAAGTCGAACACGACCAGCGGCGTTCCGCGCGGCGCCCACACGGCGCCCGCGGCTCCGTCGATCAACGCCGGGCGGGCGAGCCGTTGCCGTCCCGCGACGTGGCCCGCGACCTCCGCGGCGCCACGGACCTGGGGTGGCGCTCCCTTCGCGATGGCCGTGCTGTCGGCGCGCAGCAGGACGTCTGGGTGCAGCAGGGCCAGCAGCTCGCCGAAGTCACCACCCCGAGCGGCGGCGAGGAACGCGCGCACGATGGCGCGGTGCCGGGCCGGGTCGTCGCTCTCGGGCGTCGTGTCGGCCGCCTTGAGCCGTTGGCGGGCGCGACTGGCGAGCATCTTGGTCGCATTCGGCGAGCGTTCGAGGATCGAAGCGATCTCGTCGAAGGGGACCGAGAACATGTCGTGCAACACAAACGCGAGCCGCTCCGCGGGCGAGAGCGTGTCGAGCACGACGAGCAGCGCCAGACCGACCGAGTCGGCCATCAACGCCTCGTGCTCGGGATCGGGCCCGTCCGCCGGACGTGCGATCAGGTCACGCGCACGCTCGTCGAGCGGCGCTTCGCGTCGCGCGGTCCGCGCCCGCAGCATGTCCAGGCAGATCCGCCCGACGACCGTTGTCAGCCAGCCGCCGAGATTCTGTACGCGGCCCCCGTCGGAACGCGAAAGGCGCAGCCACGCCTCCTGCACGGCGTCGTCGGCCTCGCTCATCGAGCCCAACATCCGGTAGGCCACCGCCCGCAGCTGAGTCCGGTGGTCCTCGAACCCTTCCGTCAGCCAGTCGGGTCTGCCGGCCGTCACCGCGGTCGCTCGCTACCGCGACCCTCGATCGGAGATCTTCCAAAGGTTGCCGCCCGGGTCCTTGAAGTACGCCATGTAGACGCCCCACTCGGCCGCGAAGGGCGGCTTGATCATCTTCGCGCCCGCACGCTCTGCCTGTGCCGCCAGCTCATCGACGCGCTCAGCGCTATCAACCACGCACGAGAACGCTACGCCGCGGTACCCGCCCTCACGAGCGACGAGGTCGACCTCGTAGGCGAGCGGCGGGCCGCTGTACAGGGCGAGGGGACCGCCGTGCGACTCCTTGAAGGCAGCAAAGGGGCCTTCCGCTCGTTCGATCTCGAAGCCAAGACCATCGCAAAAGAACTGCTTCGCCCGCTCGATGTCGTCGACGCCGAGCGAGACAACGACTTGGTCGCCCACTGCGATCTTCTCCTCAGGTGGCCCGCATTCGAACTTCCATCCGTATGACGAACCGAGGAGGCGACTCGTAACAGCGACCGCATCCGTCATTGAGGAAGGCCGATCACGAGGCCCGCGCACCTGGGCGTGGCAGCGTATGGCCTCGAAACGGGGCTTCCGGGCCCAGTGCGGCGACTCAGGCGGCGCGCAGAGGGTCCTGCCAACGCAGGCCGGGAAACCGTGAGAAATCGGCGTCGCTGGAGCACAGCTCCGCGCCGTGCTCGATCGACAGCGCGGCGAGATGGGCGTCGGTCGTGAGGTTGCCGCCGGTACCGAGCGGCGCCAGAAGCTCGCGCAGGATGCGCGCGTGGCGGTCCGTCGGATGCACAACGACGACGTTCGAACGCGCGAGCCAGCCCTCGACGACGGCAAGCGCCTCCTCGACGGTGAACGGGTGGGTCATCACCTGCGGCTTGGTCGTCAGCCGCACGAAGGCCAGCATCACCGCCCAGGCGAGCGCGACCGTCTCCGTTCCGCCGAACAAGGTCTCGACCCACGCGCGCGCCGCCTGGTGGCGCGGAGAGTCCTCGTCGATCCCGTACAGCAGGAGGTTGACGTCCGGGAGCCTCACTTGCGCAGCTCGAGCTTGCGCAGGATCTCCTCGTCCTCCAGCTCGCCGGCGAGCGAGAGCGCCTTGTCGACATTGATGCCCGGGCGCAGGCCCAGCCGACGCGAGGGCAGGACGTACGGCGGTGCCTCGCCGCCGCTCGCCGGGCGAAGCCCCGCGCGGAGCGCATCGTTGAGAACGACGCGCAGCGGCACGCCACGCTCGCGCGCGAGCGCACGCAGCCGCGCGTCGATGTCGGGATCGAGGTCAACGGTTGTGCGCACCTCCGCATCTTACGCATCATGGTTTGACGCATCAATATGCAAGAGCGCACGGGAGGACGCCTGGCCCGCGCCTAGGCGACGCGCATGGACGCGAGCGGACTCTCGTCCCGGTCCCATCGCGGACCCCGTGCCGCCGCCTTGTCCGGAGCGGCGGAGGTCGGAACCCCAGGAGCCGCAGCGACTTCCCGAGGAGCCGACGGGGGGACTCGAACCCCCGACCCCTTCATTACGAGTGAAGTGCTCTACCAGCTGAGCTACGTCGGCAACGAATCTGGCCGCTGATCGTAGCGCCCGAGGCGCTACGGCTCGGCAGCCACCCGGGCCCGCCCGGCGGCCAGCCCAACGACCAGGATGAGCACCCAGTTCACGGCGATCACGATCGCCGGCGCCGTCCAGTCGTCCGTCGCGTCGTGCAGCGCGCCGATCGCGAACGGGCCGATCGCCGCAAACGCGTAGCCGATCGACTGCGCCATCCCCGACAGCGCGGCGGCGTCCGGGCCGTCCCGGGTGCGCAGCACGAAGAACGCGAGCGCCAGGCTGAGCGTCGAGCCGCCCGCGAGCCCCACCGCCATGGTCCACAGCAGCGCGAGATCGCCCGGGGCGATCACGAGTCCTGCGGCGGCGAAGATGCCGAGCGTCGAGCTCGCCAGCACGAGCCGCCGCTGGCCGGCCGTCCGCGTCGCCAGCACCGGAACCGCGATGGTCGCCACGAGGCTCGTGGCCTGCATCACCCCCATCAACAGGCCGGCGTTCGTGGCCGAGACGCCGTCGTCCTGCAGCAGATCCGGCAGCCACGCCACGAGCACGAAGAAGGCTGCCGACTGCAGGCCCATGTACGCCGTGACCCACCAGGCGATCGCCGAGCGCCGCATGCGCGTCGGCGGCGCTGCTTGCCCGCCGGGATCGGCGACGGGCGCCGGTGTCCGCGCGGCGCGCGGCAGCCAGACCAGCAGCCCGAGGGCCACCGGAGCAGCCCATACGGCGAGCGCCCCCTGCCATCCCAGCCCGGCATCGTCGGCAAGCGGGACGGAGATGGTGGAAGCCAAGCCGGCGCACGCCACCATCACCGTGACGTAGATGCTCGTGACGGGTCCGATCTGCGCCGGCGCGTCGCGCTTGACCAGGACGGGCAGCAACACGTTCCCCGCGGCGATCGCGACGCCCAGCAGCGCCGTGCCGGCGAATGCGGCCCACGTCGACCCGGTCACTCGCAGCAGGATCCCGGCAAGCAGCAGCACGAGGGCGCCCGCCAGCGTCCGCTCGATGCCGATCCGCCGCGACAGCGGCACGGCGACGGGCGACGCGCCGGCGAACGCCAGGACAGGGAGCGTCGTCAGCAGCCCAGCGGCCGCGCTGGACAGCCCGAGGTCCGCACGGATGTCGGAGACGACCGGCCCGACGGCCGCGATGGACGCGCGCAGGTTGGCCGCGACGAGCACGATGCCCGCCACGACCAGCACCGGTCTCGCCGCGGATGGGGCGCGCGTCCGACCCAAGACGCGCGTCTATCTGCGCCTTCGGCTCACCCGGCGAGCCCGCCGCGGTCGTCGAAGAACGTCTCGAAGAACTCCCGCTCGCGACTCTCGAGCAGCTCGGGGATCGCGTAGTTGTGCGCGAGGCGCGTGAAGTGCTCGGACGCCCCGTGCGCCTTGTAGGCGTCCTCGTCCGCGTACTGCTCGTAGAAGAAGAACAGCTGCGGGTCCTCAACCGAGCGATTCGCCTGGTAGAAGAGGCATCCCGGCTCGGCGCGCGACAGCGGGATGAGCTCCGCGATCACCTGCGCGAGATTGTCCTCGCTCCCCGCCTTCGCCCGCCACCGGGCCACGACAACGTACGCCACCTGCGCCTCCTCAGAGTCGATGTGCAAGGGGCGATGATGCCCCACGGAGGCCTCAGTGGGTCTTCTCGTGACGTTGCGCGTGAAACGGCGGGATGCCGGCGCCGCCAGGCAAGGACGCAGGGAGGGAGACAGGTCGGCGACCTTTCCCCGACCGAGGACGCCGCATGGCGGTGATCGGCGCCCGCCGTTTCGGGGGCAACG
>Ga0081539_10005435_pt1 | contig 13004 bp, 11 predicted proteins | sample TabmetS4T2R2_FD_71023 | JGI IMG/M metagenome (GOLD analysis project Ga0081539, IMG submission 71023) | Tabebuia heterophylla rhizosphere microbial communities from the University of Puerto Rico - S4T2R2 | ecosystem: Host-associated > Plants > Roots > Rhizosphere ...
GCTGCGGCGGGGCGGGGTGATCCGGGGGGCGAGCCGGTCCGATGAGGCGGGCGGCAAGGGAATCAACGTCGCCCGCGCGCTCGACGAGATGGGCGTGACCGCCTTGGCGGTCGTTCCGGCGTCGGCACCGACGGGCGCTCGTCTCGCGGCCCTGCTCGGCGGCCATCCAACGCTCCGGATGGTGCCGATCGAGGGCGACATCAGGACGAACCTCAGCCTGGTCGAGCCGGATGGCACGGTCACGAAGGTCAACGAGCCCGGGCCCCAACTCGACCCCGCAGACGCGGAGCGGCTATTGGACGACCTGGTCGCCCTCATTCTCACGATCGATTCCGTCGCCTGGGTGGTCGGCTGCGGATCCCTCCCGCCCGGCCTGCCAGACGACTTCCATGCCCGGCTCGCCGCGCGGATCCCGACCTCGGTCCGGGTGGCGATCGACGCCGATCGCGGTGCCCTTCGTGCCGCGATCGGCGGCCGGGTCCAGCTCGTGAAGCCGAACCGCGAGGAGCTCGCGGACCTCGTGGGGCGGCCGATCGAGACGATCGGCGAGGCGATCCGAGCCGCGACGGAGCTCGTCACCGCCGGCGTCGGCCAGGTGCTGGTCAGCCTCGGCGCCGATGGCGCGCTCGCGGTCGACGCGCGATCGTGCAGCCATGCCGAGGCCCCGATCGATGACGTTGCGAACCCGGTCGGCGCCGGAGACGCGCTCCTGGCCGGATATCTCGCGGGCAATGCCACGCCAGCCGCGCTCGGGGAGGCCGTCGCCTGGTCGGTGGCAGCCTGCCGGTCGGCGGGGACGCGGATGCCGGCAGTAACGAGCCGCGATCGCTCCGCCGTCATCGTGCGCGATGTCCCGGACCCAACTCGGGTCCTTCGCGGATGATCCGACGATGATCGAGGCCCGTCCCATCCGAATCGCCGCGGTGGCGGCCGCGCCGGGCGTCGTCCGCGGGCGATGGACGGAGTTGCGCCGGGTCGAGCTGCCGCCGCCCGGCCGGATCGACCCCACGGTGGCTGCGGCGGAGATCGCTCGACTCCAGGCCGCCGCCAACGAGGCCGCCCTCGAGCTGATGGCCCTGAGCGACTCGGTCGCCGAGGCGGGCCATGAGGCCGAGTCGGCGATCTTCGCCGCCCATGCCGCGATCGCCTGGGACCCCGAGCTGATCGGGGCCGCCCGCGAGGCGATCGAGAAGCGACACGTCGATGCGGTCGGTGCGATCGCGTCCGCCGGCCGTGACGCCGCAGACCGGCTGGCCGCCGTCGCCGACGAGCTGATCCGGGCCCGCGCGACGGATGTTCTCGACGTCACCGATCGGATCGCCCGAAGGCTCGCCGGCCTGCCGACCGACGAGACGCTCCTCCCTGAGTCCGCCGTCGTCCTCGCCCACGACCTTGCGCCATCGCTCACGGCGACGTTGCCGCGCGATCGGCTCCTCGGGATCGCGCTGGAGGCAGGGTCCCCGACGGCGCATGCCGCGATCCTTGCCCGCGCATACGGGATTCCGGCGGTGGTTGGGGCGGCGGGGCTGTTGGCTGCTGCCCGGGGCGCCGGCCCGAGCGTGGAGATCGCGATCGACGGGTCGACCGGCGAGACCGTCCTCGATCCGGACGCGGACGACCGGCGGCGCTTCGACGACCGCGCCGAAAGGCACGCCCGGGCTCGCGCACGCGACCTCGACGAGGCGGCCCTCGACGCGGTGACGCTGGATGGGGTCGCCGTCACGCTCCTGGCCAACATCGGCAGCCCGGACGAGGCGCCGTCCGCGGTCGCCCTCGGTGCACGGGGGGTGGGGCTGTTCCGGACGGAGTTCCTGTTCCTCGAGCGGACGAGCCCGCCGAGCGAGGACGAGCAGGTCGACGCCTATCGACGGGTCGTCGAGGCCTTCGAAGGCAGGCCGGTCACGATTCGCCTCCTCGATGTCGGTGGCGACAAGCCCATTCCCTACCTGCCGCTGCCGCGCGAGGACAACCCGTTCCTGGGAGTCCGCGCGCTCCGCCTCGCCGCCACGCGACCGGAGCTCTTCGTCACCCAGCTGCGGGCCTGCTACCGGGCTGCGACGGCAGGCCCGGTCAAGGTCATGGCCCCGATGATCGCGGACGGTGGCGACGCGGCGACCCTCCTCGCGCTCGCTGCCGATGCCCGAGAGACGCTCCGGCGCGACGGTCTCGCGTGGGGCGCGGTCACGCTCGGCGTCATGCTCGAGATCCCCTCCGCCGTCCTGACCGGCCTGTCATGGTTCGCTGACATCGGCTTTGCGAGCCTCGGCACGAACGACCTTCTCCAGTACGCGCTCGCGGTGGACCGGGGCAACCCGGCCCTCGAGGCCTACCGCGACTCGCTCCATCCGGCGCTCCTTCGGCTCGTCGCGACCGCCGTCGAGGCCAGCGAGGCCGCGGGGATCGAGCTCTCGGTCTGCGGAGAGATGGCCGGTGATCCGGCGGCAGCGCTCGCCCTCGTCGGGCTTGGTGTACGGGCGCTGAGCATGAGCGCCCCGAGCCTCGCCGCCGTGCGGCGGAGCATCCGAGCCGTTGACGCCGATCGGCTGGTCCGAGTCGCCGATGAGGCGCTTGGGCTGCGGTCTGCGCACGATGTGCGCGACCGCTTCCGCGAGCTTGCCGGAGGCTGACGAGGCGTCGCGGAATCGCCGGCAACTGGCCGGTTCGGCGTTGACACTCGCAATGGCTGACTGCTAGGATCGTTAGCACTCAGCACGGTAGAGTGCTAATTCCCCCCGGACAGACCCCGCGACCCTCACCGGCCGCATCCGAGAGGCTCCGACGTGGCGCTTCCCCGCTCCGCCGGCTCCCTGGATCCCCGCTCCGAATCGATCCTCCGAGCCGTCATCGACGAATACGTCCAGACCGCGAATCCGGTCGGCTCCCAGGCGCTCGTGGAGCGCTATCGGCTGGGCGTGTCGAGCGCGACGGTCCGGAACATCCTCGCCTCGCTCGAAACGAACGGGCTGCTGACCCATCCCCACACGAGCGCCGGACGGATCCCGACGGACGCCGGGTACCGCCACTTCGTGGAATCGATCGTGGACTCCAGCCAGCTCCCCGCCGTGGAGCAGCTGATGATCCGCCACCAGTTCGGGCAAGTGCAGCATGCCTCCGAGCAGTGGTTCCGGCTCGCGGCGACCACGCTCGCCTCGGCGAATCGGAGCGCTGGGCTGGCGACGCCCGCCAAGCCGCGCGCCGCCCACGTCCGGCGCATCGACCTCGTCTCGATCAGCGACCGGCTCGCCAGCCTGATCATCGTCTTCCGCGAGGGGGCCCTGCGCCAGGTCCTCGTGACGCTTGCCCAGCCGGTCGAGCAGGGCGATCTCACCCGGGCCGCGGTGATCCTCGACGAGCTGATGGCGGGCCGGACGGCTGCCGACGCCGAGCGCGCCCTCGCTCGGATCGACGGCGACGGCCCGATCCAGACGCTCGTCCGGCGGGTCGGCGAGCGCGTTCTCTCGGCCGTCCGCGACTACGACGCGACGGTCATCGAGGAGGTCTTCAGCGACGGCCTGCTCCACGTCATGGAGGCGCCCGAGTTCGAGCGGAGCGACAAGCTCCGGCGGGTCTTCGCTGCGCTCGAGAACCGGGCCTACCTCGGCGAGCTCCTCGACCGCGTCGCCGGGACGAACCGTGTCCAGGTCTTCATCGGGGCGGAGAACGCGCCCGAGGAGATGCGCGACGTGTCGCTCGTCCTCGCGCCGTACGGTGAGCCCGGCCGGGCGGTCGGCGTCGTCGGTGTCCTCGGTCCGACCCGCATGGCCTATCCCCAGGCGATCGGCACGGTCCGCTTCGTCTCCACCCTCATGAACGAATTGGTGCAGCACATCTATGCCTGATCCACGCAATCTCGGCGGCCGCCCGTTCCGCGCTCCCGACCAGCCCACGAACGGCGGCCGCCGGGCGCCGCGCACCCGGGCCGAGGAGCGCATCGACGAGCTAGACGTCTCGCCGACGAAGCTCCTCGCCGACATCGAATTGCTGAAGAGCGAGCTCGAGACGACCAAGACCAAGGCCGACGAGTACCTCGCCGGGCTCCAGCGGGAGCGGGCCGAGTTCTCGAACTACCGACGCAGGACCGCGGAGGAGCGCGAGCAGATGCTCGGACTCGCTGGCGAGGACCTGATCCGGAAGGTCCTCGCGATCGCCGACGACTTCGATCTTGCAATCGACAACCGCCCGGGCGACCTCGCCGAGAACGGCTGGGTCGAGGGCGTGGCCGCCATCGACCGGAAGCTCCGGGCGCTGCTCGACAGCGAGGGCGTCAAGGCGATCGAGGCCGAGGCCGGCGCGCCGTTCGATCCGCGCCGCCACGAGGCGATCGCCACGGTACCCGCGACCGGGCGAGGCGAGGGCGAGATCGTCGACGTCGTGCGCCGCGGCTACACGCTCCGCGAGCGGGTCCTGCGACCGGCTCTCGTCGCGGTCGCCGCGGCGCCGGAGCCGGGCGCTGAGGGCGCGGAGGAGCCCGCGACCCCACCCCGACCCAACTGACGCACTGATCCATTCGAACCCGCGAAGCAACGACAGGAGACACGGACCCCATGGGCAAGATCATCGGCATCGACCTCGGCACCACGAACAGCGTGGTCGCCGTCATGGAGGGCGGGGAGCCCACGGTCATCGCCTCGGCCGAGGGCGGCCGGACGGTGCCGTCGGTCGTCGCGTTCACGAAGACGGCCGAGCGGCTCGTCGGCCAGCTCGCGAAGCGCCAGGCGGTCACGAACCCGGCCAACACGATCTACTCGATCAAGCGCTTCATGGGCCGGCGCTGGGACGACGCGGAGACGAAGCGGGCCAAGGAGCTCGTCAGCTACGCCGTCGAGAAGGACAGCAAGTCTGATGGCGTCGTCGTCAAGGTCGGCGACAAGACGTACAGCCCGCCCGAGATCAGCGCGATGGTCCTCCAGAAGCTGAAGGCCGACGCCGAGGCCTACCTGGGCGACAAGGTGACTGAGGCGGTGATCACCGTCCCGGCCTACTTCGACGACACCCAGCGCCAGGCGACGAAGGACGCCGGGCGGATCGCCGGCCTGGAAGTCCGCCGGATCATCAACGAGCCGACGGCCTCGGCGCTTGCGTACGGGCTCGACAAGAAGCACGACGAGAAGATCGCCGTGTACGACCTGGGCGGCGGCACGTTCGACATCTCGATCCTGGAGCTCGGCGAGGGCGTCTTCGAGGTCAAGGCGACGAACGGCGACACGCACCTGGGCGGCGACGACTTCGACCAGCGCGTGATCGAGTGGCTGCTGGCCGAGTTCAAGAAGGATCAGGGGATCGATCTCTCGAAGGATCCCCAAGCCCTCCAGCGCCTCAAGGAGGCCGCCGAGAAGGCGAAGATCGAGCTGTCGTCGACCTCGTCGACCGAGATCAACCTGCCGTACATCACGGCCGATGCCTCGGGGCCGAAGCATCTCGTCGTGACGCTCTCCCGGGCGAAGCTCGAGGACCTCGTCGGCGATCTCATCGAGAAGACGCGCAAGCCGGTCGAGGCCGCGCTCAAGGACGCCGGGCTGAAGGCGGGCGACGTCGACGAGGTGATCCTCGTCGGCGGGATGACTCGGATGCCGGCCGTCGTCGAGGCGGTCAAGGCGATGTTCAACGGCAAGGAGCCGCACAAGGGCGTCAACCCGGACGAGGTCGTCGGGATCGGGGCCGCGATCCAGGCCGGCGTCCTGGCGGGCGACGTCAAGGACGTCCTCCTGCTCGACGTGACGCCGCTGTCGCTGGGCATCGAGACGCTCGGTGGCGTGATGACGAAGCTGATCGATCGGAACACGACGATCCCGACCTCGAAGTCGCAGGTGTTCTCGACGGCCTCGGACAACCAGGGCCAGGTCGAGATCCACGTCCTCCAGGGCGAGCGCGAGTTCGCGGCCGACAACAAGACGCTCGGCCGGTTCATCCTCGACGGGATCCCGCCGGCCCCGCGTGGCGTGCCCCAGATCGAGGTGACGTTCGACATCGACGCGAACGGCATCCTCGACGTCCGGGCGAAGGACCGGGCGACCTCGAAGGAGCAGCAGGTCCGGATCACGGCGTCCTCGATGCTGTCGAAGGACGATGTCGACAAGATGGTCCGCGAGGCGTCCGAGCACGCCGACGAGGACCGCCAGCGGCGCGAGGAGGTCGAGACCCGCAACCAGGCGGAGCAGCTCACCTACCAGGCCGAGCGGACGCTGAAGGACCTGGGTGACAAGGTGTCGTCCGAGGACAAGGCCACCGTCGAGAACCAGGTGTCCTCGCTGCGCGAGGCGCTCAAGGGCTCCGATCTCGACGCGGTCACGGCCGGTGCCACGGCGCTGGCAGAGACGCTGTCGCGCGTGTCGACGGCGGCGTACCAGGCCGCTGCGTCCGAGGGCTCGTCCAACGGCTCGTCGGACGGTGCGTCCGGCGCCGACTCGGGCGAGGAGGCTGCGCCCGAGGGCGAGCCGGCCGGCGCGGGTGCCCGCTCGGGCGGCTCGTCCGCCGGCGGCTCGGACGACGACACGGTGGAGGGCGAGTTCAAGGAGGTCTGAGCCTTCTGGTTCCACGCAGTCACGCGCCCGGCCGGCCCCGCGAGGGCCGGCCGGGCGCTTTCGCTTCGTGGCTCGCGTCCCGCCGCCCGCGCCCCGCGCCGCCCGGGTCCCGCCGCCCGCGCCCCGCGCCGCCCCTCTGCCGACCCGTTGTTGAATACCGGACATCAGGCGGTCGCTATCGGCCGCGTTTGTGCGCAACGGCCGCCTGAGATGCGGATATTCAACTTTCGCGCCGCGGCTCGTGCGGGGGGCTATTCCTCGGGAGCGGACGCGCTCGGTAATGACCGCCTCAGGTCCGGTACGCACAAACCAGAGGCCGCGAAGCGGCCGCTCCGGATCCGGGTGCCTCATCCAGCGGCGGATTGCGACATTCCGCTGGGGGAACGCGTTCCCGAAGGTCGCGCCGAGTCGCGCGATCCGGTCCCGATTCGTCCGACTCTCCACGACGACGAGGAGCGTGGCAACCCGTGCGGCGGCCCAGCCGCGCGATCGAGCGATCTTCGGCGCCAGGCGGACCTTCCGATCGAGCGTCGCCTGGAGCTCCTGTGCGTCGGCGATCGCCGTCTTCACCTCGATGACGAGCAGGACCCGCGTCTGCGGGTGGAACGCGAGGATGTCGATCGAGCCCCGCTCGCCGAACTCGTTGAACGAGACCTCGGTCAGGACGTCCCAGGCGTCAGCCCGAAGCGTCCGGACGACCTCCTCGACGGTCGTCGCGTGGCGCCCGTCGAGCAGCCGATCAAGGGCGTCGCCATTCCAGGACAGACGAACGAGGACACGCGCCTGGAGGGCGGCCGCGAGCTGATCGAGCGTCGCGACCGTGGCAGCCGACGCGTGCCCGCGCTCCACCCGGCCCACGACGCCGCGCGAGACGCCGGCGCGCTCCGCCAACTGTTCCTGGGTCAGCCGCTTTCGGATCCGGATGGCCCTGACACCGCGACCGAACGCGATCTCGTCCATGCGCGCGATCTTGACGATCGCGCCATGGCTGGCACTTATCCGAGCGCGCTCGCCAGGGAGGGCGCCACCGCGCCGAGGAGCAGCACCAGGCCGTAGCCCGCCAGCAGCAGCAGGCCGGCGTACAGGTGGACCTTGATGTTCACGCCCATCACGGCCATCAGGCCGTAGGGGTTGTCGTAGTTCGGCTCGAGGCCGCGCGACACGCGCAGCGCGAGCGGCACGGTCAGCAGCGCGAGGAGGGCAGGGATCGGCAGGATCCGGGCGGCAACCGCCACGACGAGGATCACGTACGCGGCGACGGCGGCCGACCGGTACCCGGCGATCACCGCGGCCTTCGACCAGCGCACCGGCAGCGTGCGCTTGCCCGCTCGGGCGTCCCCGCGTCGGTCCGGGATCTCGTTCACGTACAGGATCAGCGCGACGAGCAGTGCGATCGGCAAGGAAGCGACGAGCGGCTCCCACGACAGCGACCCGCCGGTTTGCACGACGTATGCACCCAACAGCATGAGCGGCCCGAACCCGAGGGCGACCGCGATCTCGCCGAGCCCCCGGTAGACCAACTTCAAAGGCGGTGCCGTGTAGCCGATCGAGACGATGAAACCGGCCACCCCGATCGCCAGCAGCGCGGTGGACGGCCGGAGCGCCAGGAGGACGACGCCAACGACGGCTGCCGCGACGTAGAACCCCGTCGCGAGGCCGGCCATCTGGCGGAACGTCACCAGCCCGTACTGGATCACGCGCGAGCCGCCGCTGAACTTCGTCGGCGTCACGTTCGCGTCGTCCGCGCCCTGCGCGCTGTCGAACACGTCGTTCGCGACGTTCAGGCCGAGCTGCACGAACGACGCACCGATCACGGTCAGGACGGCGGTCAGGAGGTCGAACGTGCCTTGGCGGGCGGCGATCGCGATCCCGAGCACGACCGGCACGATCGTCGCGGACAGGAACGGCAGCCTGGTCGTCCGCAAGGCGAGCGAGCCCGCCGAGAGGCGCGGCTTCACGGGCGAGCCGCGCTCGGCGGACAGCGCGTCGAAGTACTTGCGCGACTGCCCGATCGAGCGCTCCGAGTACTCGAAGAACGGAACTTCCGCTTCGTCCCAGCCCCAGGCCCGCGCGGCCTCGAACGTGACCAGGTCACCGTCCCGCGCCGCGCGTCCCCAGACCGTGACGTGCCGCCGCTCGTCGTAGCCGTACCCGGGTTGGGGCCGGATGTGCGAGCCGGTCAGGCTGACGTCGACGCCGCTCGGCACGGCGAGCCCGGCCGGCAGCGCGAACGAGGCGGATCGCGCCGCGGGATCGATCGTGGCCGCGACCGCGACGCTGACGGGGTACCCGTCCGCGTCGACGTAGCTCAGGACCTGGAACGGATAGGTCGCGAGCTTCATGAGGCCGCCCTTCGCGGTCAGCGCAGGGACCCGCGGGGTCGTCCCAACCGTGGCAGTCATCAGGCGGCCGTCCTCTCGGCGTCCGACACGACCGGAGCCGTGGCGGCATCGCCGTCGACCCAGTACAGGGCACGGCGCGGGGTGATCTCGATGAGCGAGCGCTCGAAGAACAGCGGCAGGGCGACCCGCGCCTTCAGGAACGCGACGATCGCGGGCTCCTTCGCCTCCCAGACGGGGAGCAGCCGCTCCCAGCCGGCGTGAGGGTCCTCGTCGATCACGCGGGCGTCGCCCTGGATCGTCACGCGATCCGCCCGGCCGCCGATCGCGTTCGGGTCCGTGATCGACAGCGCGACCTTCGGGTTCGCCTTGATGTGCTCGAGCTTGCGCGAGAACAGCGTCGAGGAGGTCAGGTAGATCCGCGAGCCGTCGTACAACGGGATCAACGGGTAGGTGACCGGACGGTCGGTCGAGTCGACGACCGTCAGCTCCCCGACGAGGGCCGCCGTGAGCAGCTCCTCGACCGGCTGTGGCAGCGTGGACATGGTGGAGACTCCTTGGACCGCGATCTATGTGCTACCGTACGATAGCACGTTTCGGTGTCCGCGGCAACCGGCCAGCGCGCGGGTGCTGGACGAGGTCGCCTTCGTTCGGCATCATGGCGGCCCCGGCGGGCCGTCACCGGCGTGGGCTCGCGGCATCGTCTCGATCGAGGGACTTCAGGGTGTCGGACGCGCGGTATCTTCGGGTCCTGACGTTCACGGCCCTCGGGCCGGACTCGGCGGTCGACGCCGTGCTGCGTAGCCACGTCCTGCCACGGCTGCTCGAGGAGCCCGCGGTGATCGACGCCTGGCAGGGTCGCCGGGGCTCGACCGACGGAAACCACGTCCTCGCCTCCACCTGGAGCGAAAGCCCATCTTCGTTGCTCGCCGGTCCCCTCGATCGCTCGCTCCTGTGCGATTCCCACCTCGGGTCGCTCGGCGGCACAGAGATCGTCGGCGAGGAGGAGCTCGAGGTCGCGATCCACGATAGGTTCGATCGGTCCGAGCCCGCCCGCGTCCTGCGCGTGTTCCACGGCGTGACGCGAGCCGGCGAGCTTGCCGACTACATCGAGGAGGCGCGGGCCGGGATGATCGCCGATGCCCGGATCAACGACGGCCTCGTGTCGTTCGTCCTGGGTCACGACCGAGGCGACGCCTTCGTCAGCGTGTCGACCTGGACCGGCTGGGCCGCGATCGAGGCCGCGACTGGCGGCGACACACGGCACCCGTTCGCCACGCGCAACAGCCGGCGGCTCGCCACGTACGGGGTGAGCCACCTCGAGCTGCTCCCGGAGGCGCCGGTCGGGCGCTCCGCATCCTTCGAATCCCGGCTGGAGCCCGCCGGCTGACAGGTCCTGCCAACTCGGCCCGACCGCGTGTTCCTGTCAGCTCCTGACGGATCGGTCCGGTACCATCGCGACCCCATGCCCGACCCGGTCCCGACCCCCGATTTCTCGCTGATCCGTGCCCGCGGACTGACGAAGCGGTTCGGCTCGTTCACCGCCGTCGACGCCATCGACTTCGATGTCGCGCCGGGCGAGTCGTTCGGCTTCCTCGGGCCGAATGGCGCCGGCAAGACCTCGACGATGCGCATGATCGGGTGCGTCTCGCCGGTGTCGGACGGCGTCCTCGAGGTGCTCGGGAGCGATCCGCGGGCCGACGGACCCAGGATCCGCAGCCGGATCGGCGTCGTGCCCCAGCAGGACACCCTCGACACGGAGCTGACCGTCCGTGAGAACCTCGTGATCTACGGCCGCTACTTCGGGCTGTCGCGAGCCGAGTGCGGCCGGCGCGCCGACGAGCTGCTCGACTTCGCCCAGCTGACCGAGCGTGCGAACGACCAGGTCGAGCCGCTGTCGGGCGGGATGAAGCGACGCCTCACGATCGCTCGGGCGCTCATCAACGAGCCAGACCTCCTCCTCCTCGACGAGCCGACGACCGGGCTCGACCCGCAGGCCAGGCACCTCCTGTGGGATCGCCTGTACCGGCTGAAGCAGCGTGGCGTGACGCTCGTCCTGACGACCCACTACATGGACGAGGCCGAGCAGCTGTGCGACCGGCTCGTCGTGATGGACAAGGCGCGGATCGTGGCCGAGGGCTCGCCGCGCGACCTGATCGAGCGGTATTCCACCCGCGAGGTCACCGAGCTCCGCTTCCCGGCCGGCGTCCAGGAGACGCTGAACGGCCAGCTCGAGGGTCTGGCCGAACGGGTCGAGCTCCTCCCCGACCGCGTCCTCCTGTACGCCGACGATGGCGAGGCGGCCGTCGCCGCCGCCCATCAGCGCGGGCTCCGGCCCGAGACGGTTCTCGTCCGGCGCTCGAGCCTCGAGGACGTCTTCCTCCGGCTGACCGGCCGGTCGCTCATCGAGTAGCGCGATGACCGTCACGGCCCGGGTCGTCGAGCTCCGGGCGATGCAGTACCGGCGGACGTTCCGCGCCTCGATCTTCACGTCGTTCCTGAACCCGGTGCTGTTCCTCCTGGCGATGGGCGTGGGGCTCGGGACGTACGTCGACCGGTCGGGAACGGCCAACCAGGCGCTCGGCGGTCTGAGCTACCTCCAGTTCCTCGCGCCGGGCCTCCTCGCCGCGACGACGATGCAGTCCGCGGCGTTCGAAGCGACCTTCCCGATCATGGGCGGGCTGACCTGGCAGAAGACGTTCCACGCGATGTACGCGACGCCGATCACTCCGGCCGCGATCGTCATGGGCAACCTCGTCTGGATCGCCATCCGGCTGGCGATGATCGCAGCGGTCTTCACGCTCGTCATGGTCGCCTTCGGGGCGGCGGCCTCTCCCCTGATCGTCCTGGCGATCCCGGCCGCGGTCCTCACCGGGCTCGCCTTCGCCTCGCCGATCGCCGGCTTCTCGGCGACCCAGCGCACGCCCGAGAAGTTCAACGCGGTCTTCCGCTGGGGGATCACCCCGCTGTTCCTGTTCTCGGGCACGTTCTTCCCGATCTCGAACCTGCCCGCGGCGATCCAGCCGATCGCGTGGCTGTCGCCCCTCTGGCACGGAGTCGAGCTGAGCCGCGGCCTCGCGCTCGGCACGATCGGCGCGGACCCGATCCGGGCGCTCGTCCACGTCGCCGTGCTCACGGCGATCTTCCTGGCCGGCGTCGCCTGGGCGAACCGGACGGTCGAGGCGAGGCTGGTCCGGGGATGACCGCGTCGTCCCTCCCGCTGACCGGCCTGTTCACGCTCGGCAGCCGGCGCGCCCGGCACCTCGTCGAGCGGAACATCTACGTCTACCGCCACGGCTGGATCGTCATCCTGTCGGGCTTCTTCGAGCCGCTGTTCTATCTCGGCTCGATCGGGTTCGGGCTGGGCCCGCTCGTGGGGACGGTGAACGGTCCCGGTGGTCTGCCCATCAGCTACCAGCTGTTCGTGGCGCCGGCCTTGCTCGGCAGCTCGGCGATGAACGGGGCGATCGCCGAAGGCACGTTCAACTTCTTCTTCAAGCTCCGCTACAACAAGACCTTCGACGCGATCCTCGCCACCCCGCTATCGCCAGGCGACGTCGCCGTCGGCGAGCTCGTGTGGGCGCTCATCCGTGGCGGGATCTACGCGATCGCGTTCATCGTCGTGATGCTCCTCCTCGGGCTCGTCGCGTCGCCGCTCGTCCTCCTGGCGATTCCCGCGGCGCTCCTGATCGGGTTCGCCTTCGGGGGCGTGTCGATGGCCGCGACCTCGTTCATGCGCACGTGGCAGGACTTCGATCTCATCCAGCTCGTCATCCTGCCGATGTTCCTGTTCTCGGGCACGTTCTATCCGGTCGACGCGTACCCGGAGGCGCTCCGCGCCTTCGTCCAGATCACCCCGCTCTACCAGGGCGTGGACCTCCTCCGCTCGCTGGCGGTGGGCCACGTCGACGGATCGCTGGTCGTCCACGTCGTCTATCTCGCGGCGATGGGCGTGATCGGCCTCGCGATCGTCGCGCGCCGGCTCGACAAGCTCCTCCTCAAGTAGCCCGTGGCGGGGCGCGCGCACGCGTCGGGCGAGCGGATCGACGCGCTCGCCGGGCTGACGGCGGAGATCGTGGGCTGCCGGCGATGTCCCCGGCTCGTCGCTTGGCGCGAGCTCGTCGCACGGGGGAAAGTCGCCCCG
>Ga0081539_10005436_pt1 | contig 13001 bp, 7 predicted proteins | sample TabmetS4T2R2_FD_71023 | JGI IMG/M metagenome (GOLD analysis project Ga0081539, IMG submission 71023) | Tabebuia heterophylla rhizosphere microbial communities from the University of Puerto Rico - S4T2R2 | ecosystem: Host-associated > Plants > Roots > Rhizosphere ...
GCCAGTCAACCGCCGGCATCCCGCCGACCCGCGCCTGCGCTACGTCCTGCACATCCTGTGCAGCGCAGTGCTCGCCCTCGGCGCGTCAACCACGGGGACGCCCCACCTCAGCCCCGACGCCGGGCCGCTCACGCTGGTCGTTGCGAGCCGATTCGGCGGTGCCGGCGGGGCCGTCCTCGCCGGGGCCTGCGCGGCCGTCTGCCTCCTCTCACTGGCCGAGCGGCTGACCCGACTCGGCCTCCGCCGGCTGGTCGCCGCACCGCTGACCATCGCGCTCGCGCCCGCCTTCCTTCCGGGCGCTCTGCACGACCTCAGCGGGTTCTGCGCGCTGGCCCTGGTGGTCGCCTCACTCGAGGGCTGTCTGCGCTTCGTGCTGGATGGCGAGACGCACGGCGGGTTCGTGGCGGGCTTGCTCCTCGCCACGGCGTTCGTGGTGGACCCGCGCTCGGCGGCTGGCGGGCTCGCCGTCGTCCTGATCGGCCCGGCGCTGGCGCGCTGGCGGCGTCCGGCTGACCACGGCGTGGGCCGGGCCACGGCCACGGTCCTGGCCTTCCCACTGATCGCCACGGTCGCGTCCTGGTTCTTCGTGGAATGGCGAATGGCGGGCGACGTCGCCTGGATCCGCAACGCCGCCGCCGTTCCCCGCCCCGGCCTGTTGTCCACCGGCGCGCTGGCGGTCGCGGCAGCGCTCATGGTGACGGGCCTCCCCGGCCGCGCCGGGAGGCCTCGCGGGGCCGTTCGGGAGACCGGTGCACCGTCCGGGGGAACGCCGTCCGGCTGAGTCAAGGGGGCGCCCTGCGCGCCGATGCCTGCCCGAGAGCCGCCGTCCGGCGGCAGCGACTGGAGGCAGCGTGGGCGCGGGCAGGCGAGAGCGGTCATGGCGGCGGGTCACGCTGCCCGCGGTTCTCGCGGCGGCGGGCGCTCTGCTCATCGCTCCGGCGGCGCGCGCGAACATCCCCGACGCGGACGCCCTGGAGGGATGGCCGGAGTCGTCCTGGCCGGTGTGCGCGGACGAGACGTCGCAGTACTGCGTCGCCAGCGCCACGGTGACGCCGACCGGTGGTGCACCGACGCCGGTCGCCGCACTCGGCCTGTCGGCCTCGGTCAGCACCCTGCCCGGTGTGGCGACGTCGCTGAACTGGGCGGTGAGCGGCTGGGCCGGGGAGTCGGTGGCGGCCGAGACCCGCGACGGCGACGTCGAATTGGTGGTCCGGGTTGGCCAGTTCGTGCCGCGGTACACGCTCGCCATCGCCCGTGGGCTGCGGGTCGAGCGCGCCGGCGACGACAACGGCAACACCACGCTGACGATCACGGGCAACGCGGTCGAGATGAACTGGATCGCCGGGGACGACCCGCTCTTCGCCACCTGCGTCGCCGGGTCGGACTGCGGGAACGAGAACACCATGGCCAACTCCTACGGCAGCGGGCTGGCGTTCTCCGGCAACACCCAGGATCTCGCGACGTGGGGCGAGGACTACATGACCGCGATGGACGGCATGTACATCGCGACCAACGCCCAGGCCCGGCCGAACTTCCTGCTGATCGGCACGTACCCGAGCCTGTACTGGTACATGCCCACCCTGGGCAACCCGCACCTCACCCAGGACGGCGTCCCGGCCCGCGGGTCGTTCAACGCCTGGATGCCGCCGGCGTTCTTCACCGCTGCCGGGACGACGGCCAGTGAGGCGGCCGGCGTCGGGTTCGACGTGAGCATCGGCACCGGCGAGTCGTCGGTGAGCGTGCCCGCCACTGTGGCGCAGGCCGACGGCGGCGTGGCCGTCGACGTCGAGGACATCCCGTTCTCGGTGCATACCGTGACCGTGTCCAACCAGGCACCGACAGTGGATCCTGAGGCCGCCGCACCCGACTCACCCGAAGGGGTCGCCGTTGCATCGGCGGTGGGCGGGGTGACCGCCTCGTGGACCGTCCCCGAAGACGCGGACGCCAGCTACGTCGCTCGCGCCTTCACCGCGCAGTCCGGCGGGACGATCGCCGGCTCGTGCACCAGCGACGAAGGCTCCTGCACCATCACCGGCCTCAGCACCGGCACGACGTACTACGTCGCCGTCTCGGCGGTAAACGAACTCGGCGAGGGCGACCCGGCCGCCCGGATCGCCGGCACGCCCGCCACGGCACCCAGCGCTCCACGCGCGGTGGCAGTGGTCGCGGGTCCGGAGCGCTTGCAGGTCACCTGGACCGCGCCGGCGTCCACCGGCGGCCGGCCCGTCACCGGCTACACGGCGCGGGCCTACGCCGCATCGACCGGCGGGAGCCCGCTGCGGGCCTGCACGGCCGCGGCGTCCGCGCGGACCTGCATCCTGTCGCCGCTGACCGACGGCACGCGGTACTGGGTGGACGTGCGCGCCACCAACGACGCGGGCACGAGCGGCGCATCGGCGCCGCGGGTCTCCGGAGTCCCGCGGACCCGCCCGTCGGCCCCGCGCGCGGTGTACGCCAGGTCGGCCGAGCGCCGGATCAAGGTCGGCTGGACGGCGCCCGCCAGCAACGGCGGATCGGCGATCACCGGTTACCAGGTGCAGCTGTTCACCACGTCGGCGGGCGGCAGCCCGGCCGTGCGGTGCAGTGCGGCTCCCGCCGCCCGCATCTGCCAGACCGGCGCGTTGCCCAAGGGGAAGGTGTACTGGGCTGCCGTGCTGGCCTCCAACGCCGCCGGCTGGTCGCCGCCCAGCACGCCGCGGGTGAAGGTCGTGGTGGCATAACGCACATCAGCGGGCGATCGCCGGGTGCGCTCCGGCGTCCCGATACCCTCGCGGAATGCCGGGTCTCGTCCTTCTGTCCACGGCCGACACCGAACTTCTCGCGGCACGGCGGGCCGATCCCCGCTGGAGGACGGCGAACCCCGTCCGGTGGGGTGAGGTCCCCGCGGCCGAGGAGTTGCTGGCCGGCCCGCTCGCGGACCTGCTGCACGGCGCCGACGCGGTCGTGCTGCGGCTGCTCGGTGGGCGCCGGGCGTGGCCGGTCGGGGTGGAGGCGTTGCGGCGCAGCGGCGTGCCGCTGGTCGCGCTGGGCGGGGAGGCGGCGCCGGACGCGGAGCTGATGGCGCTGTCGACCGTGCCCGCGGGGGTGGCCACCCAGGCACTCGCCTACCTGCGCGAGGGCGGCGTGCCGAACCTGGCTCAGCTCGCCGCCTTCCTCGGTGACACGCTGCTGCTCAGCGGGGAGGCCTTCGAGCCGCCGGTGCCGATGCCGGCGTACGGCGTGCGACCGCGTCCGGTGCCCGCCGATGCCGCCCGTCCGCTGGTGAGCGTCATCTACTACCGCGCCCACGAGCTGTCCGGGAACACCGGGTTCGTGGACGTCCTGTGCGGCGCGGTCGAGGTCGCCGGGGGAACGGCGCGGCCGGTCTTCTGCGGGTCGCTGCGTGACCCTGATCCGGGGCTGCTCGACCTCCTCGCCGGCAGCGATGCTGTGCTGGCGACCGTGCTTGCGGCCGGCGGGACCGTCGCCGCGGACGCCTCCGCCGGCGGCGACGACGGGGCCTGGGATGCCGGAGCCCTGGCCGCACTGGACGTTCCCGTGGTCCAGGCCATCTGCTCGACGTCGTCCCGCGGCGTCTGGGAGGCGTCCGACGCGGCGCTGAGCCCGATGGACGCCGCGATGCAGGTCGCCATCCCGGAGTTCGACGGGCGCCTGATCGGCGTCCCCTTCTCCTTCAAGGAGACCACCGAGGACCTCGACGTTCCGGTGTACGTGGCCGATCCGGAGCGCGCGGCGCGAGTGGCCCGGCTCGCCGTCCGGCTGGCTCGCCTGCGCCGGACGCCGAACGCCGACAAGCGCCTGGCCATCGTGCTGTCGTCGTACCCGACCAAGCACGCGCGGGTGGGCAACGCCGTCGGGCTGGACACTCCGGCGAGCGCCGTCGTCCTGCTGCGCGCCCTGCACGAGGCGGGCTACGACCTGGGCGACCTCGACGTGGACGGCCTGGAAGGGGACGCCCTGGTGCACCGGCTCATCGCGGCCGGCGGGCACGACGTCGAGTGGCTCACCGAGGAGCAGTTGCACGCCGCGGCCGCCCGCGTGCCGGTGGGCCGGTACCGGGGCTGGCTGGACGGCCTTCCTGCGGGGCTGCGGGAGACGATGCTGGAGCACTGGGGGCAGCCGCCCGGCGAGCTGTACGTCGACGGCGACGACATCGTGCTGGCGGCGCTGCCGTTCGGGAACGTCGTCCTGATGATCCAGCCGCCGCGCGGGTTCGGGGAGAATCCGGTCGCGATCTATCACGACCCGCACCTCCCGCCTTCGCACCACTACCTCGCCGCCTACCGCTGGCTGGACGCGCCGGTCGCCGAGGGCGGCTTCGGCGCCGACGCGGTCGTGCACCTGGGCAAGCACGGGACGCTGGAATGGCTGCCTGGCAAGGGCCTGGGGCTGTCGGCGGCGTGCGCGCCGGATGCGGTGCTGGGCGATCTGCCGCTGGTGTACCCGTTCATCGTCAACGACCCCGGCGAGGGGACACAGGCCAAGCGCCGCGGGCACGCCGTGGTCGTCGATCATCTCGTGCCGCCGATGGCGCGCGCCGACACCTACGGGGACCTGGCGCGCCTGGAGCAGCTGATGGACGAGTACGCCACCGTGCAAGCGCTCGACCCGACCAAGGCGCCCACACTGCGCGCGCAGATCTGGACCCTGATCCGGGCGGCGGAGCTGCATCACGACCTGCACGTGGCGCAGATGCCGGGCGACCATGAGTTCGACGAGTTCCTGCTGCACGTCGACGGGTACCTCTGTGAGATCAAGGACGTGCAGATTCGCGACGGGCTGCACGTCCTCGGCCAGGCGCCGGCGGGGGAGGCGCGGGTGAACCTGGTGCTCGCCGTCCTGCGCGCCACGCAGGTGTGGGGTGGGGTGAGCGGCGCGTTGCCGGGTCTGCGGTCCGCGCTCGCGGCGCTCGTCGGGCTGGACGAGGCGGCGCTGCTCGCCGCGCCCGGCGCGGCGGTCGACGTCCCGGCGGCGTTGTTCGAGCCGGCCGGGCGCGACGGCGCGCCCGGGCGGACGGCGTCGGACGCCGTGGACCTGCTGGAGGCCGTCGCCCGTCGGCTCATCACCGCGATGGACGACGCCGGCTGGGACCCGGCCAAGGCCCCCGCCGTCGCCGCCGAGCTGCTCGATCACGGGGAGGGTGTCGGCGGCGTCGTCGCCGTGCTGGAGTTCGCCGCGCGCGAGCTGGTGCCGCGGCTGGCCCGGACGACGGACGAGGTCGCCAACGTCCTGCATGCCCTGGACGGCGGGTTCGTGCCGGCCGGTCCCAGCGGCTCCCCGACGCGCGGATTGGTGGGCGTGCTGCCGACCGGTCGCAACTTCTACTCCGTCGACCCGAAGGCGATCCCGTCCCGCACGGCCTGGGACACCGGCGTCGCGCTGGCCGACTCGCTGCTGGCCCGGCACCGTGCGGACACCGGGGAGTATCCGCGCAGCGTGGGCCTCACCGTCTGGGGCACGTCGGCGATGCGCACGCAAGGCGACGACATCGCCGAGGTGCTGTGGCTGCTCGGGTGCCGTCCGGTGTGGGATGACGCGTCCCGGCGGGTCACCGGGTTCAGCGTCGTCCCGCCGGAGGAGCTGGGCCGCCCAAGGATCGACGTCACCGTCCGCATCTCGGGCTTCTTCCGCGACGCGTTCCCGCATGTCGTCACCCTGATCGACGATGCGGTCCGCGCCGTCGCCGAGCTCGACGAGCCGGCCGGGCAGAACTACCTGCGCGCGCACGTCGAGGAGGACGCGGCGGGGCACGGCGACCGGCGCCGGGCCACCTCGCGCATCTTCGGCTCCCGGCCCGGCGCGTACGGCGCGGGCCTGTTGCCGCTGGTGGACGCCCGGAACTGGCGCACGGACGCCGACCTCGCCGAGGTGTACGCCGTGTGGGGTGGCTACGCCTACGGGCGCGACCTCGACGGCCGGGAGGCCCGCGCGGACCTGGAGGTGGCGTACCGGCGGATCCAGGTGGCGGCGAAGAACCAGGACACCCGCGAGCACGACATCGTCGACTCCGACGACTACTTCCAGTACCACGGCGGGATGGTCGCCATGGTGCGCCACCTGACCGGCGCCAACCCGGCGGCATACGTCGGCGACTCCGCCGTCCCGGACCGCGTGCGGACCCGGACCCTGCAGGAGGAGACGCACCGGGTGTTCCGGGCCCGCGTGGTGAATCCGCGGTGGATGGCGGCGATGCGGCGGCACGGGTACAAGGGGGCCTTCGAGATGGCGGCCACCGTGGACTACCTGTTCGGGTACGACGCGACGGCGGGCGTCGTCGACGACTGGATGTACGCCTCGCTGGCCCGCGAGTACGTGCTGGATGCCGAGAACCGCGCGTTCTTCGAGAAGAGCAACCCATGGGCGCTGCGCGGGATCACCGAGCGGCTGCTGGAAGCGGCCGACCGGGGACTGTGGGCCGAGCCCGAATCCGACCTGCTGGACGCCCTGCGGCAGACCTATCTCGACACCGAGGGCGACCTCGAAGACTGACGATCATCGGACCGATCAGCAGGCGTTCTGACCCCGAAATCGGGTCAGAACGCCTGCTGATCCGTGGTTTCAGGAGATCTGGACGACGGTCTTCCCGCGCGCCGATCCACTGGCCAGCGTCGCCAGCCCCTCCGTCGCCTGCTCCAGCGGCAGCACCTGCTGGACGTCCACCTTCAACGCGCCGGCGGCGGCCTGCTCCGCCAACGGCCCGACGACCTCCCGGACAGGCCCGCCCATGACGTTCGTGCCGGTCAGGCCGGCCGCGGCCAGAGCCTCATCGTTCGCGGCGTTAAGCGGGGTGGCCACGGTGCCGCCCTTGCGTACGGCGCTCAACGGCATGCTGTCCGTGCTGTAGGAGACGAGGTCGATCAGCCCGTCAACCCCGTCCGGGTATGCGGCCAGGACCTGGTCCGCGACGGTGGCAAGGTCCCGGTCGACGACCGTGCCGGCACCGAGACCGGTGAGCCGGTCGGCGTCCTCCGGGCGGCCCGTGGCCACCACCGTGGCGCCCCGCGTGGCCAGCAGCTGCACGACATACGACCCCACCCCGCCGCTCGCCCCGACCACGAGCACGGTCTGACCCGGCTGAGGGGCGATCGCATCGACCAGGGCGACGGCGGTTGCGCCGGACAGCGGTAGCGCGGCAGCGGCCTCGAAACTGAGCTGCGCCGGCTTGGGGACGACGGTGGCCGCCGGAAGGACGGCGTACTCGGCCAGCGTGCCGACCTTGACTGGCGGCGCGAGCAGCACATGGCCGAGCACCTCGTCGCCCGCCGAGACGTGGTCGACGCCGTCGCCGACGGCCTCCACCACGCCTGCGGCATCGCGTCCCAGGGTCAGCGGGTACTCGTGCGGGATCATCTGCGCCATCATCCCGGCGGCGATGGCGTTGTCGACCGGGTTGAGGCCGGCGGCCTTCACCCTGATCAGAACCGTGCCGGGGGCGGCCTCCGGGGTGGGGAGGTCGGACAGGACCGGCTGCTCACCGGCGGCGGGGGCGTTCAGTGCGCGCATGGGGAACTCCTTGGGTGGGGAACGGTGATTCAGTGGAACCGCAAGCCGGCCTTCATGATCCAGTCCCGGCCGACGCTCCGTGCGGCACGGGTGCGTGACTCACTGAGTGCCGCCTTACACACCGGCTGCCGCTTGGGGAGCGCTCCCAGGGCTCGGCGCACCGGCATCCGGTGAGTAACGCGGCATCCGATGAGTAACGCGCCGCATGCAGGTGCCGGGAATCCTCCCTTCGTGATCCGGCCACAACCTGAATAGTTGAGGCTTCAAGTAAGCTAGTGGACCACTGGTTTAAGCGTCAAGTGATCGATGGAGTGACTTTACTTGAACGGTCAACGCACCCGTACTCTGGAGGGATGGAGGACGTCGACATCGCGGAGACCGCGGCGGAGCCGACGGCTGCCGAGCCCGCGCAGCCGCGCTGGCTGAACGCCGAGGAGCAGGACGCCTGGCTGCCGTTCGCCGCCATGCTGGTCCGGCTGCCGGCCGCCCTGGACGCCCAGCTCCAGCGGGACGCCGGGCTGAGCCACTTCGAGTACGGCGTTCTCGCCTTCCTCTCCGAGGCGCCGGATCGGCAGATGCGGATGAGCAAGCTGGCCGCACTGGCCAACGGGTCCCTGTCCCGCCTTTCCCACGTGATCAACCGGCTGGAGGGTCGCGGCTGGGTGCGCAGGGAGGCCTGCGCATGGGACGGTCGGGCCACGAACGCGGTGCTGACCGAGGCGGGCTGGGAGAAGGTCGTCGCCAGCGCGCCGGGTCACGTGGAGCAGGTCCGGTCCCTGATTTTCGACGCGCTGAGCCCGACACAGGTGCAGCAAATGCGCGAGATCGGGCGCAGCATCCTGCACCACATCGATCCGGACGACTCGTGTATCACGTAGCGACCATCCGTCCTCGTCAGTAGGCGCAACTGCTCAGTAAGCGGAAGTGGTGCCCAAATCACGTCCCGACCGCGACCGCGACCTGCAGGATCTCCTGGACCTGTTGGTCGGTCGGCGGGAGCCGGTTTCCGGCGAGCGCGACCTCACCGACCGGCTGAACGTCGAGCTGCCGCTGACCACGGCAGCAGTGACGGCGCCGCTCGGCCGCAGCCTGCACGAGACGAGCCGTCACGTCGCCAGGACCAATGCGTGGGCCGTTGTCGGCGTCGCGGACGGCCGGGTCGTCGTGCTCTCGCACCGGCCACCACGCGGCCTGCCGGCCGGAACCGGCTCGGCGCCGATCGGTGCCGACGGCAAACCCGAGGAAATCGCAGCCGCTGTCGGTCTCGCCGCCGGGGCGGCGGACGTCGCCGTCCGGCTTGGCGCCCGGCTCGTGGAGGCCCGCGCCGTCGCACCGCTCGTGGCGATCCTCGCAATGGACCAGCGGGAGCAGACGGCGTTTCTCGCCGACTGTTTCGCCGGGCTGGCCACGGACCCGCGAGGCGCTGTGCTGCTGGCCACCGCCGCGGCGGTGCTGACCTACCCGCGCAACAGCGAGGCGGCCCGCGCTCTGCACGTGCACCGGCACACCCTGGACTACCGCATGCGACGCTTCCGCGAACACACCGGCCTTGACCTCGCCGAGCCGGCGACCCGGTTCCGCTGCGAACTCGGGCTGTTCCTGCTGGGTCTGTTTCCGTTCGAATCGCGCCCGGCCGGCGGATCCGGCCCACCGGCAGACCCGTGATGTCCCATCCAGCTCGGGGCTTATGGCAGGATCACCTTTCGACGGATGCGGAGGAACTCCGGTGAGACGCCAGCCCGGCGGGGCGGGCGGCGAATCCGGGGCGGTCCCGCCACTGTGACCGGGGAGAGGTCTCCCACCCGAGCCACTGGCTCCCGCCTCACGGGACCCGGGAAGGCCGGGAGATCTCGTAGGCGCGCCGCCGCAGGGCAGCGTGTCAGATCCGGAAGCCAGGATATTCCGCACCGTCGCCGCGCCGACCTGGCGCGTGCCGCAGGAGACGGGCGAGGAAACCCGTCGACGGTGAAGGGATTGCCGGATGCAGGCATATCCGCTCTCCGCGGTCGTCGGCATGGACGACCTGCGGCTCGCCCTGCTGCTCAGCTCCGTCGCTCCCGAGGCGGGCGGCGTGCTCGTCCGAGGTGAGAAGGGCACCGCGAAGTCCACCGCGGTCCGTGCGCTGGCTGCGCTCCTGCCGCCGGTCTCCGTTGTCGCGGGATGCCGGTTCAGCTGTGATCCGGCGGCGCCCGACCTCGGGTGCCCGGACGGATGCGCCGTCCGGTCCGAGGGTCCACCGGGGGCGACGTCCCGTCCGGCTCGGCTGGTGGAGTTGCCGGTGGGCGCCAGCGAGGACCGCCTGCTCGGCTCACTGGACCTCGAGCGGGCGCTCACCGCCGGGCAGCGGGCGTACGAACCGGGCCTGCTGGCCGGCGCGCACCGCGGGATCCTGTACGTCGACGAGGTCAACCTCCTGCCTGACCATCTGGTGGACGTGCTGCTGGACGCCGCGGCAATGGGCCGGGTGCACGTCGAGCGGGACGGCGTGTCGGTGTCCCACGCCGCCCGATTCGTGCTCGTCGGGACGATGAACCCCGAGGAGGGAGAGCTGCGACCGCAGCTGCTGGACCGATTCGGGCTAGCCGTGGATGTGCGGGCCAGTCGAGAGCCGGAGGAGCGGGTCGAGGTGGTCCGGCGCCGGCTGGCGTTCGACGCCGACCCAGCCGGGTTTGCCGCGGCCTGGCGGGACGCCGAGCAGGAGTTGGCCGACCGGGTCGTCGCGGCACGCGGCCGGCTTCCCGGCGTGGTCCTGTCCGACGGTGCCCTGCGCCGGATCGCTGCGCTGTGTGCGGCGTTCGACGTCGACGGCATGCGGGCCGATCTGGTGGTTGCCCGGATCGCCCGCGCGCACGCCGCGTGGTGCGGACGCGACGAGGTCAGCGTGGACGACATCCGGGTGGCCGCCCGCTTCGCCCTGCCGCATCGCGGGCGCCGCGACCCGTTCGACCCGGCGGGGCTGGACGAGCAGCGGCTCGACGAGGCCCTGGACGCCGCGGAGGCGGCCGCCGCACACGAGCCGGACGGGCGTTCCCCGGGACACGACGAGCCAGACGGGCGTTCCGCGGAACGCGACGAGCCGGAGCCGGCGCTGGGAGCGGCCGCTGAGGGCGATCCGGACCCGGCTCCGGACGACCCGGATCCGGAAGGCGGCCCGCCGCGCGGCCCGGGTGGCGGCCAGCGGTTGCCGACCCCGGCCGGCGCCACCTATCGGGTGCGGACCCTGCGGGTAGACGGGGTCGGGGAGGGGACGCCTGGACGCCGGTCCCGGGCACTCGGGCCGTCGGGGCGGGTGGTCGCCGCCCGCCCGGCGACGTCCGGACGCCACCGCAGTTCCGGCGGCGTGCACATCCCGGCGACATTGACCGCCGCGGCCCCGCACCAGCAGGCGCGCGGCCGCTCCGGCGCCGGGCTGGTCCTGCGCGCGCCCGACCTACGACTGGCCGTGCGCGAGGGCCGGGAGAGCAACCTCGTCCTGTTCTGCGTCGACGCCTCCGGCTCGATGGCCGCACGGCGCCGGATGACCGAGGTCAAGGCAGCGGTCCTCTCGCTGCTGCTGGACGCCTACCAGCGACGCGACCGGGTGGGGCTGGTGACCTTCCGCGGGTCCACTGCTCAGCTGGCCCTGCCCCCGACCGGGGCGGTCGAACTGGCCCGAACCCGACTGGAGGGCCTGCCCACCGGCGGGCGCACGCCGCTCAGCGAGGGCCTCCGGCTGGCCCATACCGTGATCACGACCGAGCGGTTGCGCGAGCCGACCCGCCGGCCGCTGCTCGTCGTCGTCACCGACGGCCGGCACACCGCGGGCACTGATCCGTCGCACGTCGCCTCCGCGCTGGCTCGGCGGGACGTGCGGTCGATCGTCGTCGACTGCGAGAGCGGCCCCGTACGGCTGGGTCTGGCCGGCCGGCTCGCGGCGTACCTCGAGGGCGACGTGGTCCGGATCGACGGGCTGCGTGGGGGCGGGATCGCGGGTGGGCTCACCGGACTGGTGCGGGAGCGCACCGGTACCGATGCCGATAGGAGGACCGCCTGATGCCGCAGGGTCAGCCGCTCGCCGTCCCGCACGACGGGCTCACCACCCGCCAGCGCCGCAATCGGCCGCTCGTCGTCGTCCACACCGGCGAGATGAAGGGCAAGTCGACGGCGGCCTTCGGGCTGGCCCTGCGTGGCTGGACCCAGGGGTGGTCGATCGGGGTGTTCCAGTTCGTGAAATCCGCCAAGTGGCGGGTGGGGGAGGAGGCCGCGTTCCGCGCGCTCGGCCGGCTGCACGAGCAGACGGGTGAGGGCGGGCCGGTCGAGTGGCACAAGATGGGCGAGGGCTGGTCCTGGACGCGCAAGCAGGGCAGCGAGGAGGACCACGCCGCGGCGGCGCTGGAGGGCTGGCGGGAGATCCAGCGCCGGCTGGCGGCCGAGCGCCACACCCTCTACGTGCTTGACGAATTCACCTACCCGATGGCCTGGGGCTGGGTCGACGTCGAGGAGGTCGTGGCCACGCTGCGCGACCGGCCCGGTCACCAGCACGTCGTGATCACCGGGCGGAACGCCGATCCGCGGCTGGTGGAAGCGGCCGACCTCGTGGCCGAGCTGACCAAGGTGAAGCACCCGATGGACGCCGGTCAGAAGGGCCAGCGGGGGATCGAATGGTGAGTGAATGGTGAGTGCGCTGCCCCGGGTGGTCGTCGCCGCGCCGGCGAGCGGCCACGGCAAGACGACGATCGCGACGGGCCTGATGGCCGCATTGCGCGACGGCGGGCTTGAGGTGTCCGGCCACAAGGTGGGTCCCGACTACATCGACCCGGGATACCACGCGCTGGCGACCGGTCGGCCCGGCCGCAACCTCGACCCGCACCTGCAGGGTGAGGAGCGGATCGTGCCGCTACTGCTACACGGCGCCGGCACGCCGCGGCCCGCGCACGTCGCGGTCATCGAGGGCGTCATGGGGCTGTTCGACGGTGCGGTTGGCCGCGACGGGTTCGCCTCGACGGCGCACGTCGCACGACTGGTGCAGGCCCCGGTGGTGCTGGTGGTGGACGCGGCGGCCGCCGGGCGAAGCGTGGCCGCGACGGTTCACGGGTTCGCCACGTTCGAACCGGGACTGCGGATCGGCGGGGTGATCCTCAACCGGATCGGCTCGGAACGGCACGAGGCCGAGGTCCGCACGGCGCTCGGGTCGGTCGGCGTCCCGGTGCTCGGGGCGATTCGGCGGGACCCCGGCATTGCCGTCCCCAGCCGCCACCTCGGGCTGGTGCCCGCCGCCGAGCGCGGCAGCGAGGCCGCCGACGTCGTGGCGCGTCTCGGGGCGATCGTGCGGCGCAGCGTCGACCTGGACGCGGTCCTGGCGCTGGCCCGCTCCGCGCCGCCCCTGACGGGCGCCGAACCCTGGTCCCCCTCGGCGTCGATCAAGCAATCCGGGGTCGATCAAGCAATCGGGGGTCGATCAAGCATTCCGGGGTCGATCAAGCAAACCGCGACCCGGCCGGTGCTGGCGATGGCCGGCG
>Ga0081539_10005437_pt1 | contig 13000 bp, 15 predicted proteins | sample TabmetS4T2R2_FD_71023 | JGI IMG/M metagenome (GOLD analysis project Ga0081539, IMG submission 71023) | Tabebuia heterophylla rhizosphere microbial communities from the University of Puerto Rico - S4T2R2 | ecosystem: Host-associated > Plants > Roots > Rhizosphere ...
GATGACGGTGTTGACCGCGTAGAAGTTGAACAGCAGGGTGGCCAGGCCGACGATCGACAGCCAGGCGGCGCGGCGGCCGCGCCAGCCGGCGGTGGCCCGGGCGTGGAGGTAGGCCGCGAACACCGTCCAGGAGATGAACGACCAGGTCTCCTTGGGGTCCCAGCCCCAGTAGCGGCCCCAGGCGGCCTGGGCCCAGATGGCCCCGGCGATGATCGCGAAGGTCCAGATCGGGAACCCGAACGCGGTCGTCCGGTAGGCCAGGTGGTCGAGGGTGTCGGCCGACGGCAGCCGGGACCAGATGCTGGTGTGGCGGGGCACCCCCCGGTCGGCCCCCACCCCGGCGGCGGGCCGGGGCCCCCCCGCTGAGCCCGGCGCGTCGCAGCAAAAGCCATGCGCCCGCCACAAGGCCCGCCAGGCCGCCGAGCGGTCCGCCGATGAACACCGCGAAATAGCCCGACGCGCCTTCGAACGAGGTGATGCCGAGCAGCGGCGCCAGCGCCGCGGCCGCGGCGGCGCCCAGGGCAAACCCCAGCGCCGCGCCGACCACGGCCATCAGGAGCGCCAGCAGGTAGGTCACGAGGGACGAGCCTGATCGAAATCGCGCACCCTCGCGATAGGGCAATGACGTCCTTGTTCCCTAGAGGACATCGTGGCCGCCGAACACCTTTTAGACTCTGCCCGAGCTAAGGAGGCGTTTCATGTCCGGCTCGAGTGGCACTGACGTCCTGTCCACCGCGCGCGCCGAGGATCCTGCGCTCAGCCCAGCCGACAACCAGAACGTCTCGAGCGTGCTCTCCGGCGTGGCGTGGGACGCGCGCACCATCACCTACAGCTTTCCCGCGTCACCCGAGGTCTACGGCACCTTGCCGACCTACGGCGATCCGGCGCCGTTCAACGGCTTCCAGCCGGTGACGGCCGAGCAGTGGGGAGAGATCCTGCGCGCCTTCTCGCTGATCAGCAGCTACACCGGCCTCACCTTCAGCGAGATCGGCGAGACGGCCGACACGCACGCCGTGGTGCGGTTCGCCAATTCCGCCGAGCCGCCGACCGCCTACGCCTACTACCCCGGCGCCTACCCGCAGGCCGGCGACGTCTTCTTCGGCGCGCTCGGGCGCCATCCGGTCATGGGCAACTCCGATTCGGGCCAGGTGGTGCTGCACGAGATCGGCCACGCGCTCGGCCTGAAACATGGCCACGAGAGCGGGACCTACGGCGCCATGACCGCCGACCGCACCGACATCGAATTCTCGCTGATGAACTACCCGAACTACATCGGCTCGACCGAGGGCTACCAGACGGCCAGCACCTCGCCGCAGACCTTCATGATGTACGACATCGCAGCGCTGCAGCACATGTACGGCGCGAACTTCGATCGCGTCGGCGACAGCGCCACCTACAGCTGGTCGGAGACGACCGGCGCCGCCTTCATCGACGGCGCCGCGCAGGGCACGCCGGTCGACAACCACATCTTCCAGACGATCTGGACCGGCGGGGCGACGGCAACCTACGACCTCGGCAACTTCGCTGAGGACCAGGTCGACGACATGAACCCCGGCGGCTGGCTGTCGTTCTCGAGCGCGCAGCTCGCCCACCTGAACGCCTTTGCGCCGGCCGCGACGGGAGACATCTTTGCCCAGGGCAACGTCTACAATGCCCTGCTGGTCGACGGCGACATGCGGTCGCTGATCGCCAACCTCGTGAGCGGCGCCGGCAACGACACCATCACCGGCAATGCCGCCGACAACGACATCCGGGCCGGCGCCGGCAACGACAGCGTGGCGGGCGAAGGCGGAAACGATCGTCTCGACGGCGGCGCCGGCACGGACATGCTGGCCGGCGGCGCGGGCAAGGACAGCTTCGTCTATGCAGCCGGCTATGGCGCGGACACCATCCTGGATTTCCGGCAGGGCGATGGCGATGCGATCGACCTCAGCGCCATGGCGGGATTGGCCAGCGTCGGCGACGTCCTCGCCCGCGGCGTCCAGGTCGCGGCCGATGTCGTGTTCGATTTCGGCAACGGCGACAGCCTCACCGTGAAGAACGTCGAGATCGCCAGCCTGGGCGCCGGCGACTTCGTGCTGGCGCCCGTCGAGCCGCCGCGCATCATCGAGCAGGCGGGCGCCACCAGCCTGGTGCAGACGGCCGCTGGCTGGTCGATGCCGGCCACCGGCGCCGCCGCGGGCCCGCCGCTCCAGTTCGAGGGCGCGCCGGTGGCGGCCGGGCAGTTCGGCGCGTGGCAACCGTTTGCGGCGGAAGCGGCGGAGACCGGCTACGTCGTGATCTGGAAGAACCAGGACAGCGGCCTGTTCTGCGTGTGGAACACCGACGCCAACGGCAACTACCTGTGGACCGCCATGGGTGCGGTCCAGGGTTTTCATCCCGAGATCGAAGCGCGCGAGCCGCTGTTCCAGCAGGATCTCAACGGCGACGGGACGATCGGCGTCGCGAGCGCGGAGCCGGCGCTCGCGTTGCTCCACTAGGTGCCGGCGACGCGCCGTCAGCGAAGCTCGATGATCCGGCGCGTCCGTCGCCGATCCCCGGTCGAGGCGTGGAGCAACGCCAAGGCGGCGAGCGCCGTCGAGCACACGATCATCGGATCGTGCGAGATCGTCAGCAGGCCCGGCGGCAGCAGCGACCGTGCGCAATCGAGATCGGAGGTGAAGCGCGGCGCCGCCGCCCAGCCGCGAAGACCTGGCCCGAGAATCAGAACCTCGCCGCGCGCGCGCAATTCGATGGCGCGTGCTGTGCTCAAGTCGTTGGCGTCCGTCACGCCGTGGATCGCACAGTAGATCCTGCCGTCCAGGGCGCGCGACGGCGACGCCTGCAGGCACCGCTGGGCGAGCTCGAACAGAAGTCCCTGACCAAGACCGTGCATGCATCGCCAACGCCGCAGGCAGGCGTTCAGTTGACGTCGCGAGTCGATTCAGCCGAACGGACGCGACGCCGCGCCGTGATGCAGGAACACGCAGTTTGCAGGACGATTCGCTCACTTCATTGCAGTGCAAGTGGACATTCGCCAATCGAGGGCACTTCGGTCGGCGTCACACGTTGGATATCGGATGGTTACACCGAGTCTGCTTCCCGCCTTCTACCTTGCCTGGATCGAGAGAGGGCGAGGCGTGCAGCGCACAGCATTCCCGAGATGGGTGACGAGGCGGAGCACGCGCGTGTGCGCGCTGGTGACCGTGGCCTGCGCCATCGTGGCGGGCTTCACCTTGTCTGTCGCATCGGAAGCGAACGTGCCGCTTTTCCAGCGACGCGCTGCCGCCGAAGTGGCCTGCAAGGACGCGGCCGCCGCGCTTCAACTCGAGCTGCCGTCAGCCATCACCTTCACGGACGATTGCCGCCAGCCGAAAGTCACGCCGATGTGGAGCAGGCCCGGTTACCTGATCGTGACCCGAGTGGCCCATGCGCCGAGCGGCCGGGAGACGCCGGGCACGACCTACTCCGTCCTGATGGATGGCCGTCACGTCGATGCCTGGCGCCTGGTCGAGGTGCGGTCGGGGCCGAATGAACTCAGCATCGTGCAGGCACCCCCTGCCCTCTCCGGCGTCGGGGTGTTGTCGGGACACTGAAGCGCCGGCGCCTCACAGCCACTGGCTCACCAGCCACCGGCCGCGCACTTCCTCGAACACGACCGACAGCCTGCGCTGGTAGCGGCCGTCGCGCCATGCGCCGTCGTAGACGTAGACCTTGCAGGAGAACGGCGCGGCAGTCTCGTTGCCGCAGGTTCTTTCGATGACCCGGTCGGGCGGCCGGTTGCTGGCCTCCATCACCTGCTGCTCGGTCATGCCCTGTCGCACAGCGACTGACGGCGGCGTCACGCCGTGCGTGCAGCCCGCCAAAGCGAAGCCCAGCATGATCAGTTGCCTCATCCGATCGTCCCTTTTCCCGTGGTCCGGGAGACAACGCGCGGATTTGCATGGCCGGTGATCTTCGCTGTGGCATTGACGTAGCAACAGCGGGTGGTCCAATCTCGTACCGCGGTTGATGCTGGCGGGTGGGGACTTGGCCGGCGGATTGCGCGGGGTGGTGGGGCGCTCGGCATTGCCGAGGCGCATTTTTTGGGGAGCCTCACGTGCGACCACATGAGATTCGTTGTGCCAGCGTCCGCGCGACCGGCGCCGGGTAGAACCGTGGATACCGCGGAATACCTACGGGGCCTCGCCCGCGATCTCGCCAGGAGCGCGGTTGCGTCGAGCGAGCTCGTGGCACTGGTGTTCGAAGCCAACGGGCTCGACGTCCAAGTCATCACCAAACGCAAAGCCCATCCCTCGTCCTATCCTGCGCTCGGCGACATGCTGGGCGTGATCGGCAGCAATTGCATGGAGGAGAAGATCGCGGTCAACCAGCTGCGCCGCATCGCCTTCGGCGACCATCACGTCACCGTGGAGTTCCAGGGGGCCGGCCAGCGGTCGGAGACACGAGGCTATCTCATCAGCGCGGTCCTGAGGCCGGCAACACCTCGCGCAGCGTCTGCAGCAGTGCTGGAGGATGGAACGGCTTCTCGATCAGCGGCCGCGAGCGCAGGTCGAGAGGAAGATCGAGCCGCCGGCAAGCGGTGACGAATACGAACGGGATGCCGCGGTCCTTGAGGGCATAGGCCACGTGGTAACTGAGCTCTTGGACCAGGCGGATATCGAGGATCGCCGCATCGATCGCGCTCTTGGACATGATGCTGAGCGCGCCGGCCACCGTCGCCGTGGGACCGGCGGCTGAAAAGCCGCCATCCTGCAGCAAGCCAACCAGCGTCTCGGCAAACAAGACCTCGTCCTCGACGACGAGGATCCGGGCTGGTTGCCGCACTGCCTGCTCCTTTGGCACGTGTCGTTGCTCCAGGCGAAGAAACGCTGGTCGGTCGGGCGTCACGAACTCCATCGCGTTCAAAGGCGCGTCAGCGGCATGCATACCGAGTTGGCTGGGCGAGCGCGAGCGGTTGGCTGTGGCAAGCCGCGAACGTTCTGTGTCCAATGGGTGGTCCCAAAAGCGCATTGTGCAGCCTTTGCGCGCCTTGGACTGCATGATTGCAACGTCCGCTCGAACAGAGGTCTCATCCCTCCTTCGCCACCTCCCAGAACACCGGCACCGTCGTCTCCGCCAGCCCCGAAACGCTCGTCCGCACCGCCGTGAACTGCTTCCACTGGCCGCCATTGATGTACGGCACGACCTGGTACGCCCGTTCCTGAATCCGGTCGGCGAGGCGCGCGCGCTCGGCTTCGTCGGTGCTCTCCCACCAGCTGCGGCGCAGCCGCTGCAGCGCCTCGTCGCAGGGGAAACCGGCGACGTCGTTGGGGCACGGCATGGCAAGGTAGGGATTGGTGAGCGGCGTCGAGGCATCGAGCGCCGTGGCGACGGTGATGAACAGGTTCCAGCCGCCCTTGTTGTTGGCGTCGACCGGACCCTTGTTGTTCCGCCGCTGCGACAGCGTTCCCCAGTCGAGCGGCTGGACGTCGACCTTGAAGCCCGCCTTGCGCATGCTCTCGGCGACCACGACCGTGGCGTTGAAGTTGGCGCTGAGATCGCTCGGCTGCATGAACACGACGGTGCGGCCGTCGTAGCCCGACTCCTTCAGGAGCGCCTTCGCCTTCTCGAGATCCGGCTTCTCGAGGCCCGCCGTGCCCGCCGACGTCTCCATCGGCGTGCCACACATGAAGAACGAACCGCAGAACGGTCGGGCATTCTCGGCCGGCGCCCCGATCGCCTGCAGGATCGCCGTCTGGTCAATCGTATGCAGCAAGGCCAGGCGCGCCTTGGGATTGTCGAAGGGCGGCTGCAGGTGATTGGGCCGGATCCAGATCATGCTGCCGGTCGGATCGACCGTGACGAAGCGCACCTTCGGACTGGCCTTCAGCACCGGATAGGTGTCCATGGCCGGGTTCTGCAGGTAGTCGATCTCGCCTGCGGTCAGCGCCGAGATGGCGGTGTTCTGATCGGGCATCGAGAGCCATTCGATCCGATCGACCTTGGCCACCTTGCCGCCAGCGAGGCCGTCGGGCTTCTCCTGGCGCGGCACATAGTCGGGATTGCGGACGTAGACCGCCTTCGAACCGGGCCGCCATTCCTCCTTCACGAAGATGAAAGGCCCCGATCCGACGGCGCTCGAGATCTGTGTCGACGCCGGCGTCCGGGCGACCGCTTCCGGCATGACGAACAGCGCGTTCGAGAGCGGCTTGGCGAGCGCCTCCAGCACCAGGCCGAACGGATCGCTGAGCGCGAGCGTGAAGGTGAGATCGTCCACCGCCTCGACCCTGGCGCCGGCCAGGAACATTGCCTTGCCGACGACGTCGCGGTCCTTCCAGCGCAGGATCGAGGCCGCGGCGTCGGCGGCGCGCACCGGGCTGCCGTCATGGAATTTCAGGCCATTGCGCAGGCGGAACTTCCACGCCTTGCGGTCGGGCGACACTTCCCAGGCATCGACCATCTGGGGCTGCGGCTTGCCGCGCGAATCGAGCGCGAAGAGCTGATCGTAGACGAGATAGCCGTGATAGGCCGCGTAGGCCGCGGTGTTGAACACCGGGTCGATGCCGCGCATGTCGACGGCGAGGACGACTTTCAGCACCTTCGCGGCCGAGCGCGCCGCCCTTGTCGCGAAAAGGGTCGTGATCAGCGCCGGGGTGGCGCCCGCGAGGGGGATCATGGTGCGACGTGTGAGCCTGCCGGACGGGTGCATCGGTCTACCTTGCGCACAAGAGACCGTGAGGATAGTGCCCTTCAACAGGCCTCGCCATTGACGTTTCGGCGGCCCGCCCATAAGAGCGCAAAGCGCATGCCCATCCAGTTCACGATCGACCACAAGACCCGCCATGTCGAAGCCAAGTTCGACGGCCATCTCGTCCTCAAGGACCTAGAGGACTTCGCCGACTCCGTGGTCGGCCAGGGCGCGTTGCCCTATCGCAAGCTGATCGACGGCCGCACCGCGTACGGCACCTACACGGACGCCGACGTCATGGCCCTGGGCGCCCGCCTCAGCGCCTACGCCACGATGGGCAAACGCGGCGCCCTGGCGCTCATTCCGGCGTCCGAGAAATACGTGGAGCTGGCGGACCGCCTCCTGAACCTCGGCAAGGACGGCCGGCCGGCCAAGGCCTTTCTCTCGATCGACGAGGCCCGCAAGTGGCTCGCCGCGCAGCCCGAGGCCTAGAGGCTTCAGGAACGTCGCTCAGACGCTGTCGTCGCGATAACGCCCGCGCCACTTGGTGATGTAGTTGGGATCGTGCCTGACGGCCTCGCGCAGGCGCAGCACCGGGTTCTGGACCTTGCCGTCGGTTTCGACGGCCTTGTCGAACCACTCGATCTCGATCAGGAGCATCGTCGGGCGGGGCTACGCGTGGGACGCCGCCCCGTGGACTGAGCGGGCCGGCGGTCAGCGCAGCCAGAGCTGCATGACCATGTCGTTGTAGTCGAAGTCGCTGCCGTGGCCGGCGCTGAGGTCCTCGAAGCCGAAGGTGTTCTGGCCGAAGTTGCGGATGTGCTGGTGGCCGTCGGCGTTCGCCGTGTTGCTGGACGACTGGTCGACGATGAAGATCTCGCCCTGCTGGTTGACCAGGACCGGCGCGTAATAACCGTCAGCGCCGCGCACGGTCCACGTCCCCTGCGACGTGCCGGTGGAATGGCCCTGGGTCGAGGCGAATTCCCAGTTGTTCTGGACGGCGGCGCGGAAGGCGTCGGTGTTGCCGTAGTCGACGCCGCCGACCTTCCACTTGGTCGCATCGACCGGGTTCACGTCGAGCCGCACGAAATGCAGCGTGTTGGTGTTGTCGGCGCTCCACGCCAGATCGACGCCGACCTGGGCGCCCTGCTTGAGGTAGATCCAGGGATGATCGGTGCCGCGCTGGCTCGCCGCCAGCACGTCCGACTGGTCGAGGGCGTTGTTCACCTTGGCCACGAGGTTGATGGCGCCGAAGGCGTCGCTGACATTGACGGCGAGCGAGCTGCCGCTGCCGCTAACGTTGACCGTCGGATTGGTGTCGATCGTGCCGTCGCGCGCGACGACGGCAAAGTGCAGCTGCTGTCCGGCCTGCAGGTAGACGTGCTGCTCGCCGCTGAAGAAGACGGTCCCGTTGTCGCTGGCGACCGAGCCGATGCGCCCGAGCGCCGCGGCTTCGAGCGAGGTCGTGATGGTGTGGCCATCGCGCGCCAGCATGTTCCCGGCGCTGTCGGTCGCGTAGACGACAAGGGTGCCGTTGGGCAGGGTCGAGGCAACGGCCGAGAGCTCGATCCAGTTGCCCTTGGTGGCCGAGCCGGCTTCGGCCGAGAGCTGCAGAGCATGGCTGTCGGGGGTGGCGGTGAAGGGCAGCTTGTCGAGCTGCACGGTGAAGGTGACCGGGATCGTGGCATAGCCGACCGGCCGGTCGAGCGCCCAGTTGGCCGGCTTGTACTGCTCCATGTAGGCGGTGTAGGTGCCGTCCCAGAACTCCGTGATCTCCGGAGTCGACCAGCGGCCGTAGAGGTCGGACTGCACGATGACCGGCGTAAGGGTCCATGACGGGTGTGCCACGTCGGCGAGCACGATCTTGGCGATGTTGAAGCCGCCGGTGTCGTTGTCGCCCGCCGCGTTGAAGCTGAAGGCGAGGTTGGCCTGCGCGAGGACCGTGAGCGCGTCGAAGGTGCCACCGTCGTTGTCGCCGACCAGGACCGGCGTCAGCTTCTGCGGCGGCGCCGTGGGTGCCGGCAGCGGCGGCGGCCCGTTCTGCGGCGTGGCGGACAGCCAGTAGTCGGGCGCGTAGGTGATCGAGCCGCCCGACGACAGGTTGATCACGGCAATTTGCGGCGTGCCCGGGGTCAGCAGGGACGAAGCCCCGCCGTCGCTCACGACGTTGGTGAAGACACCCGATGGGGTGCCGCCCTGCGTGGTGTAGAAGTTGTAGGTCTTGGCGTATGATCCCGTGCCGACGACGAGTTGGTACCAGCCGACGGATCCGTCGCCTGTGACCGGGGCACTTGTTATGAGAATCTTGCCCGTGAGGCCCGAACTGCCGTTCTGCTGCCACGTCCAGTGTCCGCCGGTGTTGACCGCCTGAAGACTCTGGTCGTAGTCGTTGGGCAAGGGCATGTCCACGAAGCCGTCGGCTCCGTGGGTAGGATCGTAGGGCGAATAGAAGCGGAATATCATCGGCGTGCCGTCGACCGGCGCCACGTTCATGGTCGTGCCGGGAATACCGACCTGCGTGTTGATGATGAACTGATTGAAGCCGCCGGTGCTCGGCACCATCGTGGCGGCCATGGCGCCGGTGGCCGACATCGTATTGAGCGCCTGCTGCAAGTAGCCCGTGGGGGTGTCGGTGAGGCCGAAGAGCGTGATCGAGATGTCGGCGTCGGCCGAGCCGGTCCACAGGTTGAGCGTCGGGTTGGTGACGCCGCCCAGCGAGGCGATGAAGTCGGAGAAGGACCAGCCGTAGGCATTGCTGGTCTGGAAGACCTGCGCGGCATAGGGGTCGACGCGGGCGCCCGAGATCGTGTTGCTGTAGTCGAAGTTGGCGAGCGCGCCATTGGCCGTGCCGACCGCCTGATAGGCGTAGAGGGCGGACCAGTTCCAGCTCTTGTTGAGATCGAGATGGGCGGCGCCGGTGTTGCCGGCCACCGCGTCCGGGATCGACAGCGCCTGGCCGCCCCAGAAGCCGGCCTCGAAGCCCGAGAGCAGGAACTTGACGGGCGCGGCGTACTGGTTGTTCGCGGCGTAGAGCTGGGTGTAGCTGCCCGCAGGGTTGCCGGGATCCGGCAGGATCGTGATGTTGCCGGCCTGCATGTAGATGTTCTCGGTGAGCGCGTTGCCCGTGCCGTAGCCTTGGTCGCTCGAGGTCGCCGCCACCTTGATGGCCGAGCCCATGGCCTGCACGCCGCTCGACTGCAGCAGCGCGTCGTAGTTGGCGTCGTTGATCGGGTTCATCGTGACGGTGTGGCCGTCATAGCTTACGTCGTAATAGACGAAGTACGGCGAGACGGCGGGCGTCGTGCCGCTGGCGGCAACGCCGGGGAAGAAGTTGGCGATGCGGATGTGCTGGTCGACCTGGCCGAGCGCCTGGACGTAGGCGTTCCAGTCGGTCGACTGGTTCAGGAGGTTCGTGTTGGTGGTGCTGTTGCCGTTGTTGCCCCCCATGTAGGTCTCGCGCTGGTCGGCCGGCGAGGCGAGCGGCGTGCTGCCAGCCGCCCAGGTGCCGTTCTGGAAGCCGGCGGGCGAAATGCCATCCATGGCGGTGACCAGCGCCTGGCCGGTCGGCGCGCCGCCGACGTTGGGCAGGAAGCCGCGGGTAGATCCGTTGGCCGACAGCGCGATCGGCATGCCGAACTGCACGATGTTGGTGAGGTCGGCGGCGTCGCCGGAGGCGTTCGTCAGCGTGAGCTCGACCGTGTCGTAGCGATAGTTGTTGGTGGCGGCGACGCTCGCGGAGGCGACCTGGTTGAAGGCGAGGCTGGTGGGATTGAAGGGCGCTATGCTCGTTCCCGCCGTCTCCTGCATCGTGATGACGATGTTGCCGCTGACCAGCGAGGACGGCAGCGCCAGATTGGTCAGCGAGCCGCTGACCGTGCCGTTATTGACGAGGTTGTAGGTCTGCACGTTGGTGCCGCCGGCGAACACCGTGGCATAGACGTAGACGCCGTTGCCGGCGACGAAGTCCGCCGAAAGGTTGGTACCGAACGAAAAGCTGACGTTGCTCATAAGACCTGCCCAAGAAGCCGTTCCCCGCTCGGCAGGCTAGTGGAAGGCCCGCCAAAGGCAATCGACGGCAAGTCGAATCCGCCGGAATCCTCGACCACCCTGCTTCGCCAAGGCTACGCAGGGCGCGCCCTGCGATGCCCTCGAAGGAAGCAGGGCTTGCCCTGCGTAGCCTTGGCGAAGCAGGGTCGGGGATGTTCAAAGTCGACGTCGACAGCCTTGCCGCATACTTTTCCTTCGATCGCGATCGGACAGCCGACCTCAGGAAGCTCGACGCGCTGATCCGGAAAGCAGCGCCGTCGCTCAGCCGGCATTTCCATGCCGGCACGCCGGCCGGCAGCGCCGGCATGAGGATGAAGATGATCGGCTATGGCAAGTCGAGCTATACGACAAAGGCCGGCCAGACGACGCCGTGGCCGGTCGTCGGCGTTGCCCTGCAGAAGAGCTACATCAGCGTCTTTCTGGGCGTGAGCCGCAACGGCGCGCCCGTGATCGGGCGCTATGCCGGCAGGCTCGGCGCGCTCAAGACCGGCCGCAACAACTTCAGCTTCGAGCGCTTCGACGATCTCGACAAGGATACGCTCGCGGCATTGATGGCCGAGGTTGCCGCGATCTTCTGGTCGGATCCCAGGTACGAGCTCACCCGCCGCCGGCGCCCCGCCCGCTGACGTCGAGGATGCACGGCCGGATGTCCTTGCCGGACAGGTCGAGCGTCGCGAGGACGATGGGCAGGCTGAAGCGGCGCGGCCCCGCGCTTCCCGGATTGAGGTAGACCACGCCGTCGACGGTCTCGATCCTGGGCTGATGCGAATGGCCCGAGACGACGACATCGATGCCGGCCGCGACGGGATCGAGATCGAGCTCGGCGAGATTATGCAGCACGTAGAAGAACCGGCCGCCGAGCTTCACGAGCTCCGTCTGCGGATACCGGGCCGCCCACTCGTCCCTGTCGACATTGCCTCGCACGGCCGTCACCGGTGCGATCTTGCGCAGGTCGGAGATCACGTCAGGCCGGCCGATGTCGCCGGCGTGGATGATATGGTCGACGCCGGCGAGCCGTTCGACGGCCTCGGGGCGCAAAAGACCATGCGTATCCGAAATGATGCCAATCTTCATGGCGGACCGTCCACGGGGCCGGCGGCGATCGTGACGGTGCTTAGCGTTCGGCCAACACCCCGACTTCCGATGCAGCGCATGGTGCCCACGACTTCCGCCATCACCATCATCGAGGCGACTCCGGGTCAGAGTGACCCCCAATCACCGGTTGAAGGCCACTACGCGCAATACCTTGAATGCATTGTCGACACCAGTTGACGCATTGTGACAAACCGGCTTGAAGGGCCGCGTCTGGTCACGTAAAAGACACAGCCTGCCAGGAGGGACCGACTTGCTGAGCGTTGCAACAGCCAAAGCTGCGTTGGTCACAACGTATGGGCTTACCTCCTGGCCCAAACAGGCGGAACCTCCAAAGGTCGTTCTCCGCCCTTCTTTCCGGCAAGCGCAGGTTGAGGAAGTCTCACGTTCGCGCACTCGGCCGTCCTGCGGGTTGGCCCCTGAGGAAGGCGCGTTGTGGGAGGCGGCGATCCAGCTCGATCTGGTCGCCGTGAACACGGCCGAAGCCCAAGTTGCCCGTGGTGGGACAGTGGCCGCATGGATGGCTCGGCAAGGGCATCTTGCTGGAGACCGCAAAGCACATCCGCACAAGGCGCTGGATAAGGTTCTTCTGCTTGCCTTGGTCGTGTTCAACTTGCTTGCCCTAATTGCCTCTGGGGCAGCGATCGATTGGGTATTGGGACATCTTATCTGAGAAGCGAGCGGTAGCTGCCGTTTGCCGGCCTTACTAAGGAGGACAGCCCCCTCGCCAGCCATGAAGACCCGCCGGCTGATGGCCTACTGAAAGCCCCTCAATGAAGCGGTAGGGGCTCGCTGAGTGAATCAGGCGAAGGGCGAAATGAACAAATTTGTGACATTGATCTCATCGCATACGCGCTTGCGACAACAGTCCAGCGCACAAGGAGACCGCCGAGTGTCCACCGTCATCAGGCCCGACGCGCCGCTGCGTCCGTCGTCCGACTTGAGCCAGTTGGGGATTGCAAAGGCGCCCAGCGAGCGGCCGCTTGGGCTGTTCTCGCCCGACGGCGTTGCGCGGGCTCGGGGCTTCTGGCTGATCTTGCTGCTTCTCCTTTGTGCCCTCGTCTGGGCGGGGATTGCCTGGATACTGCTCCGTGTCCTGAGCTGACGAGAACGCACCCCTTTTTGAGTCTGTCGGCGCCGAGCCAGTGTTGTGTGATGTCCGGCGCTCGGCGAACAACACCACACTTGCTTCAGCGGCCCGGGGGCGTGCAG
>Ga0081539_10005438_pt1 | contig 12998 bp, 9 predicted proteins | sample TabmetS4T2R2_FD_71023 | JGI IMG/M metagenome (GOLD analysis project Ga0081539, IMG submission 71023) | Tabebuia heterophylla rhizosphere microbial communities from the University of Puerto Rico - S4T2R2 | ecosystem: Host-associated > Plants > Roots > Rhizosphere ...
CCCCCCAGAACACCCCCCCCCGGGCGGCGTCTCGGTCGGCGAGGACGAAGGGGTCGAGTTCGTCGTCCCGCCGCCCCCCCCCCAGATCGTGACGGGACGGGTGAGGGCCGGCAGGAGCCGCAAGGCTCTCCGCGAGGCGCAGGCCGAGCTCGAGCACGTGCTCGCCGGCCTCGACCGCGCGTTTCCGGCGACGCCCGCCGGCCTCGGGCTGGCGGTCGCGTGGGGCAAGCCGTACTTCGACCGCTACGTCCCGAAGCCGGCCGCTCGCCACCTGCCGATCGACCGCCGCGCCTCGGGGGAGCACGGACGCGCGGTCGGTGTCCTCCTCGACGCGATTCGCTTCCCGAGCGACCCGCACGACGTGGTCCTCGACGAGAACGACCTCGCCGTCCACCTGCGCAGCGACTCGAGCGACCACGTCGCCGCGGCGACGAAGGCGATCTTCGGCGGCGCGCTTCGCGGGATCCTGGCGGCGACGTCGATCCGGAAGGGCTTCGTCGGCGGCGGGTTCGGCGGCCAGCACAGCCTGCCGAAGCGGATGGCGATGGCCGCCGGCGTCCCGGGGGCGAGCCTGATCCCCGACACGGCGCAGCTCTTCCTCGGCTTCACCTCGACGCAGAAGGCCGCGCTCGGGCCGCCGCGGATCGTCAACCTCGAGACGCTCGGCCTCGTCGACCTCCGCGGCGGCTACTTCCGCCACGGCACGACGATGCACGTCTCGCACCTCTTCGAGGACCTCGAGGCCTGGTACCTGAACTTCGACTTCCGCGAGCGCGTCGACACCGCCTTCCGGCCGGGACAGCCCGCGCGGCCGGGCTCGCAGACGTTGCGTCAGGCACCGAAGGACGTGGCCACCGAGGCCAGCGTGGGGACGTCGTATCGCCGCGACGGCGCGATCGGTCACAGCGCGGCGATCCAGACCGCGTCGCGCCTGCGCGCAGACCACGTGGCCGAGGACGGGACGGTCTACCGGAAAGGGACGGCGATCCCGCAGCGGGTCGACTTCAACACGCTCGACAACCCGTTCTTCTGGAGCGACGACCCGAAGCGCGACGGCCTCTCGCCGACCCCCACGGCGGGGCTGCACTTCGTCGTCCTCCACCCGACGAGCGACGACTTCCGCCGCGCACGGCTCGCGATGGACGGCGTCCTGCCCGACGGCACGCGCCTGCGCTTCCAGCCGCGCGCACGGGGACAGGGCTTCAACTCGGTGCTGCGCGCGACGCATCGCCAGAACTTCCTCGTCCCGCCGCGGCGGCACCGGTCGTTCCCGCTCGCCGAGCTCTTGTGACGGGCGGCGACCACTCGCTCCCGGAGGTGCACCGGCTGCTCGCGGTGCTCGCGGCGGGTCGGCGAGCGGCGGAGATCGGCACCGCCTACGGCGGCGGCGCGGAGGCGATGGCCTCGACGGCGGTCTCGCTCGTCACCGTCGAGATCGATCCGGAGCGCGCGGACGCGGCGCGGTCGCGGTTGGCGAGTCGCTCGCACGTCGAGGTCCTGACCGGAGATTGGCGGTCGCTCCTTCCGGCTCGCGGGCCGTTCGAGGTCGTGTTCATCGACGGCGGCGGCGAGCAGACGAAGACCGACCCCGCGATCCTCGACCTCGTCGTGCCCGGCGGCCTCCTCGTCATGGACGACCTGACGCCGGACCGTCCGGGACCCGATCCGGTTCGCGAGCTCTGGGCCACGCACCCCGGCGCGGTCGTGACCGAGATCCTCACGACGCCGGCCACCGCTGCGCTCCTGATCGCACGCCGCAGGCGCTAGAGGAGACGCGTCCCGCCGGGCCGGTGGGGACTGTCCCCGCCGTCCGTTCCGGCCAATGGGGTCTGTCCCCGAGGGCGTAGCCGCCCGTCCGCGAAGCCGGACCGGTGGAGGATTCGGAGGAACCGGGAGGTCCCCCGCGCCCCGGTGAGCGCTCAGCCGAAGAAGGCCTTGGCGACGGCGTACCAGTCCTCGGGCACCGTCTTCAGCTCGGCCGTCGCCTCCTGGAGCGAGACGTCGACGATGCTGTCGCCGCGCAGGGCGGCCATGCGGCCGAAGCGGCCCTCCGCGACGAGGTCGGCCGCCTTCAACCCGTAGCGCGTCGCGAGCACGCGGTCGCGCGGCGTCGGCGTGCCGCCGCGCTGGACGTGGCCGAGCACCGTCACGCGCGACTCGTAGCCCGTGCGCTCCTCGATCTCGCGGGCGAGCGCGTCCCCGACGCCGCCGAGCCGGACATGTCCGAACTGGTCGGACGGACGCGCCTCCTCCGCGACCAGGCGCGACTCGCCGGAGGCGTACGTCAGCTCGTACCCCTCGCTGACGACGACGATCGAGAAGTCCTTGCCGAGCGTGTGCCGCTTCTGGATCTCGGCGCACGCAGCCTCGACCGTCATGGGCTGCTCGGGGATCAGGATCACGTCGGCGCCGCCGGCGATGCCGCTCATGACGGCGATCCAGCCGGTGTGCCGGCCCATCACCTCGACGACCATGACGCGGTTGTGCGACTCCGCCGTCGTGTGCAGGCGGTCGATCGCCTCGGTCGCGATGAAGACGGCCGTGTCGAAGCCGAAGGTGTAGTCCGTCGCGGACAGGTCGTTGTCGATCGTCTTGGGGACGCCGACGACCGGGAAGTCGCGCTCCGCGTAGAGGCGGGCAGCGACCCCGAGTGTGTCCTCGCCCCCAATCGCGACGAGGGCGTCGAGGCGCTCGTGCTCGAAGTGCTCGAGCACGAGCTCGACCGCGTCGATCTTGTATGGGTTCGTGCGGGTCGTGCCGAGGATCGTCCCGCCGCGCGGGAGGAGGCCCGAGATCTCCCGCGGCCCGAGCGCCGTGAAGATCCCCTCGACGAGGCCGCGCCAGCCCTCGCGCACGCCCACGACCTCCCACCCGCGGGTGAACGCGCGGCGCCCGACCGCGCGGATGACCGCGTTCAGGCCGGGGCAGTCGCCGCCGCCGGTGAGGATGCCGATCCGCATCGCGTCGTGATCCTACGAGCCGGCGGCAGTCGTCGCCGTACCGCTCCTTCCTCGGCACTTCGAGCCATGCCGCCGCGAGCCGGCGGGGACTGTCCCCACTGTCCGGCGCGGACACTGGCCGCGCGAGCCGGTGGGGTCTGTCCCCCATCGGCGCGGCGAGGGGAGCGGGCCGGAGGAGCCGGGCTACGATGAGCCTGGCCGAAGTGGCGGAACTGGCAGACGCGCCGGACTCAAAATCCGGTGGCCTTCGGGCCGTGTGGGTTCGATTCCCACCTTCGGCATCCGCTACGAGCTGCCGCCGGAGCCGGGCTTTGCTCGGCGGGAGGCTCACCGGGGCGATCTCGTCGCGATGCCAAGAAGGGGGCTCGTGGGGGAAACCTGGTTTCCCCCGCGCTGAGCCGCGCCGGACTCAACATCCGGTGGCCTTCGGGCCGTGTGGGTTCGATTCCCACCTTCGGCATCGAGCCGACCGCGCGCGGCGCGCCGCGCGCGGGCATACGGCCACGCGAAGCCCCGCTGTCACGCCGGCCTTTGCGCACCGCACCCGCCCACCGAAGGCGCAAATCGATGGCCGAAGGGCAGCACTTGCACGATTTTGCAGCCGTAATGCCGCTTCGGGCTTGCAATCCGCCCGAGCCGGAGCGGATACTTCCGGCCACGATGGGGCGGAAGTCCGCTCGGGACACAAGGTGCGCGACCGAGGAGGAAGTGTGAGTAGACGGCTAACGCTAGGGGCGGTCGCAGCGATCGCTGTGATCCTCGCGCTCGTCGCCGCTGGCTGCGGCGGGAGCAAGAAGTCAAGCGGTACGACCGGCGGCGGGGGCGGCAGCAGCAGCGGAGGCGGCAGCGCGACGGCGCTCCCGGCCTCGTCCTGCACGCCCATCTACTACGAGGGCAGCGGGAAGCCGCAGTACCTCATCGCGTCCGACCTGCCGCTGCAGGGCTCCGGCCGCACGCAGACCGTCCAGATGACGGAGGCGATCAAGTTCGTCCTCAAGCAGCACAACTTCAAGGCCGGGAAGTACACGATCGGCTACCAGTCCTGCGACGACTCGACCGCGCAGGCCGGCAAGTGGGCCTCGGAGAAGTGCTCGGCGAACGGGAACGCCTACGCGAACGACAAGAGCGTGATCGGCGTAGTCGGCACCTTCAACTCCGGGTGCGCCGAGATCATCATCCCGATCCTGAACCGCGCTCCCAACGGGCCGGTCGGGATGATCAGCCCGGCGAACACGTACGTCGGCCTCACGCACAGCGGGCCGGGAACCGCTCCGGGCGAGCCCGACAAGTACTACCCGACGGGCAAGCGCAACTACATCCGGATCGTCGCCGCGGACGACTTCCAGGGCGCGGCCGACGCGCAGCTCGCGCAGCAGCTCGGGCTGAAGAACATCTACATCCTGAACGACAAGGAGGCGTACGGCCTCGGCGTCGCGACCGACTTCAAGAACTCGGTGCAGAAGCTCCACCTGAAGGTCGCGGGCTTCTCCGCCTGGAACGGCAAGGCGGCGAGCTACGAAGGCATCGCGACGAAGATCAAGCAGACCGGGGCGGACGGCGTCTTCCTCGGCGGCCTGATCTGCGAGAACGGCGGCAAGCTGATCAAGGACCTCCGCGCAGGGCTGGGCTCGAGCGTCAAGCTGCTCGCGCCTGACGGCTTCACGCCGATCTCGGCGGTCGTCCAGGGTGCCGGCGCAGCGTCCGAGGGCATGACCGTCAGCGTCGCCGGCCAGCCGAACGAGAACCTCGGCTCGGTCGGGAAGAAGTTCGTCAAGGACTTCGGCGCGACGCAGTCGAGCGGTCAGGTCGACCCGTACTCGTCCTACGCCGCGCAGGCTGCGGACGTCCTCCTGACGGCGATCCAGAACTCCGACGGCACCCGCGCCGCGGTCGCGGATCAGCTGTTCAAGACGGACGTCTCGAACGGCATCCTCGGGTCGTTCAAGATCAACCAGGACGGCGACACGAACGCGAACCCGGTCACGATCTACTCGATCAAGGGCGGGAAGCAAACGACCTTCAAGGTGATCACTCCGCCGACCTCGCTCGTGAAGGCGGCGTAAGAGAACGACGGAACCAGCGGAACGGGGGAGGGCGTCGACCCTCCCCCGGCCGCCTTCGACCGAATCGATGAGCGTCAGCGCCACGTCGGAAGCCCTCCCCGCCAAGGGTCTGCCGCGGATCGGCGTCATGTCGGCGATCGGGCTCCTGCTGGTCGCCCTCCTCTTCGTCTGGCTCGCGGTCAACCTCGTGAAGGAGCCGGCGGCGTTCGCCTCCGTCTTCCTCGACGGGCTGACGCTAGGGCTCGTCTACGGCCTGATCGCGCTCGGGTACTCGCTCGTGTACGGGATCCTCGAGCTCATCAACTTCGCCCACGGCGACATCTTCATGCTCGGGAGCTGGATGAGCTTCACGATCCTGGCGCGCCGCTTCAACCTCGGCGACACGAACTCGGTCGGAAAGGTGATCCCGGCCCTCATCGTGGCGATGCTCGCCGCGATGCTCTTCTGTGCGCTCCTGAACACCGCCACCGAGCGGGTCGCCTACCGGCCGCTCCGCGGCGCGCCCAGGCTCGCGCCGCTGATCACCGCGATCGGCATGTCGTTCATCTTCCAGAACGTCGGCCTGAACCGGCTCGGCCCGGCGCCCGTGTCGGTGCCGAACGTCCTCTCCCACAACGCCGTGTTCACGATCGGCGGGCACGAGTACCGCTGGTACCAGCTGATCGTGGGCCTGACCACGCTGCCCGTGCTGACAGGGCTGATGTACCTCGTCCAGCGCACGCGGCAAGGGAAGGCGATGCGCGCGACCGCCCAGGACCAGGACGCGGCGGCGATGATGGGGATCAACGTCAACCGGACGATCTCGTTCACGTTCTTCATCGCCGGGTCGCTGGCCGGCGCGGCCGGGCTCCTGTACGCGCTCTACACGACGAACATCCAGTACGACCAGGGCTTCACGCTCGGGCTGATCGCGTTCACTGCGGCCGTCCTCGGCGGGATCGGCAACCTGCCGGGCGCCGTGCTCGGTGCGGTGCTGATCGGCATGATCCAGCAGTTCAACGAGGGCCTCTCCTGGCACTCGCCGGGGAGCGACTGGACGCAGTCGATCGTGTTCAGCATCCTGATCCTGATCCTCGTGTTCCGCCCCGAGGGCCTGCTCGGCGAGCGGACGCCGGAGGGCGCGTGACGTACCCGAAAGGCATGGGCGGCGCGCCCGACCTCCGCGCGCTCTGGCGCAAGCAGCGCGAGCGGTGGCATCGGCTGCCCGACCAGACCCGGCGGCGCGTGATCCTGGCGATCCAGGTCCTGGTCGTCGTCGTGCTCGCCCCGTTTTGGTGGGGGTTCGCCGCGCTCGTCGCGGTCTTCTTCGCGCTCTACTGGATCCCCCAGGACCTGGCGATCCCGACGCCCTGGCGGAAGATCCGCGTCCGCGCGACGATCACGCCGCTCGTCGCCCTCACGCTGGCGATCGTCTATCCGTTCGTGCGAGGCGGCATCGACAGCCTCCCGGGCGTCGGCCCGTGGCCGCAGATGGACACGGCGGTGATCATGACCGTCTACGCGATGATGGCCGTCGGCCTGAACATCGTCGTCGGCTACGCGGGCCTGCTCGATCTCGGCTACGTCGCCTTCTACGCCGTCGGCGCGTACACGGCCGCGTGGTTCGCCTCCGTCCAGTTCGCGAAGCAGAACGTCCACTTCGGCTCCGTGGGCGTCGGCCCGACAGTGCCCGGGATCCACATCTCGATCTGGATCTTGCTCCTGCTGGCCGGGATCGTGACTGCCTTCATCGGGGTCGTCATCGGCCTGCCCACGCTTCGCCTGCGCGGCGACTACCTCGCCATCGTCACCCTCGGGTTCGGGGAGATCCTTCCGCAGGTGGCGCGGAACGGCGACAGCCTCGGCGGCTTCAACCTCACGAACGGCCCCAACGGCATCACGCCGATCGACCCGCCCGGGTTCGGCAAGACGCTCCACAACGCGACGGGCGGGTTCCTCCCCGACAACTACCTCGCGATCGCGAACCGGAACAACGCGTACTTCTGGACCGGGCTCGCCCTGGTCGTGATCACCGTCTTCGCCAGCATCCGCCTGCGCGACTCGCGGCTCGGCCGCGCCTGGATCGCGATCCGCGAGGACGAGGTCGCCGCCGCCGCGATGGGCATCCCGCTCATGCGGACGAAGACGTGGGCCTACGCGAGCGGCGCGTTCTTCGGCGGCGTCGCGGGCGCGTTCTTCGCGAGCTTCAAGAGCTCGACGTTCCCGAACGACTTCTCGTTCAACATCTCCGCGTTCATCCTCTCGATGGTCATCCTCGGCGGGATGGGCAACGTCTGGGGCGTGATCGTCGGCGGCGCCGTGCTCGCGTACCTGAACCAGGAGGGGCTCGCGAACATCGGCGCGAAGCTCAACAGCAACTTCGGCTGGCACCTCGACGTGCCGCTGTACGCCCCCGGGATCTTCGGCGCGATCCTCGTGATCATGATGCTCGTCCGGCCCGCGGGCCTCCTGCCGAGCGCCCGACGCCGGGCCGAGTTCGAGGAAGGCGTGCACGACCAGCCCCTCTACGACGCCGCCGCATGAGCACGAACGGCGCCTCGGACGGCGAGCTCCTCGTCGCGACCGGGATCCGGAAGCTCTTCGGCGGCCTCGTCGCCTCGAACGACATCGACTTCACCGTCCCGCGCGGTTCGATCGTCTCGCTGATCGGGCCGAACGGCGCCGGCAAGACGACGTTCTTCAACATGCTCACGGGCGTCTACAAGCCGACCGCGGGCCGGATCGTCTTCGACGGGCACGACGTGACCGGCAAGCCGCCGCACGCGATCACCGAGCGCGGCGTCGGCCGCACCTTCCAGAACATCCGGCTCTTCCAGAACATGACCGCGCTCGAGAACGTGCTCGTCGGCATGCACTGCCGCCTGCACCGGGGCGGGATCCTCCGCAGCATCGCGCGGACGCCCGGCCAGCGGCACGAGGAGCGCGACGCCCGCCGGAAGGCGCGCGAGCTGCTCGCGCTCTCCGGCCTGCGCCGCAAGGACAACGAGATCGCGAAGAACATGAGCTACGGCGACCAGCGGCGGCTCGAGGTCGCGCGCGCGCTCGCGACTCAGCCGAAGCTGTTGCTGCTCGACGAGCCGACGGCCGGGATGAACCCGCAGGAGACCGCCGACTTCACGGGATTCGTCGAGCGGCTGCGGCGCGAGCGGAACCTGACCGTGCTCCTGATCGAGCACGACATGCGCGTCGTCATGGGCGTCTCCGACCGCGTCACCGTCCTCGACTACGGCGAGAAGATCGCGGAGGGGACGCCGCAGGACGTCCAGAAGGATCCGCGCGTGATCGAGGCATACCTCGGGAAAGGAGCGATGGAGGCGTCGTGAGCGCAACCGCCGCAAAGGCCGCCCAGGCCGCGAACGGGAACATCCTCGAGCTTCACGACATCCACACCTACTACGGCTCGATCCACGCGCTGAAGGGGATCTCGATCACCGTCGGCGAGGGCGAGATCGTGACGCTGATCGGCGCGAACGGCGCGGGGAAGTCGACGACGCTCCGGTCGATCAACGGCCTGAACCGGCCGCGGACCGGCACGATCCAGTTCCAGGGGCGCGACATCACCACCGCCTCGCCGCACAGCATCGTCAAGCGCGGGATCGCGCAGTCGCCCGAGGGCCGGAAGCTCTTCCCGCGCATGACCGTCCTCGAGAACCTCGAGATGGGCGCGTTCCAGCGGTCGGACCGCGCTCGGATCCGCGAGGATCGCGACCGCGTCTTCGAGCTCTTCCCGCGGCTCGCCGAGCGGCGCTCGCAGAAGGCGGGGACGCTGTCCGGCGGCGAGCAGCAGATGTGCGCGATCGGGCGGGCGCTGATGGCGCGGCCGAAGCTGCTGCTGCTGGACGAGCCGTCGATGGGCCTCGCCCCGATCTTCGTCGAGAAGATCTTCGAGATCGTCGTAGAGATCAACCAACAGGGGACGCCGATCCTGCTCGTCGAGCAGAACGCGCTCATGGCGCTCGACGTCGCAGCCCGCGGCTACGTGCTCGAGACCGGCCGGATCGCGCTCGCCGACGAAGCGAAGAAGCTCCGCCAGAACGAGGAGGTCCGGAAGACCTACCTCGGCGAGTCGTAGGGCTCGGCCGGGCGCGGCGTCCACGCGACCGGCCGCTCGGGCTCGCCGCCGCACGAGGTCGGCCGGGGCGGGTCGAGCTCGACAGGGACGACCTCGACGTCGCCGTAGATCTCCCGCGCCTGCTCCTCGGGGCGCAGCGTCGTGCGGCCGCGGAGGTGCTCGAGCACGATCCGGCCTTGCTCGTGGGCTCGGACGACCTCGGCGGCGCTGGTCTGGTCGAGTCGGCCGTAGACGAGCCCATGCGGGAGCGCTACGAGGTTCGCGGCGAAGCGGTGGCCGCCGACGTGCGTCGCCTCCCAGAGGCGGTCCTGCAGGAGGGGGTCGAGCGCGCGGGCGACTCTTGCGCCGGCCCGCCCGCAACAGACGTCTCGGCGGCCGTTCGTGCAGACGAGGTAGATCGGGTGGGGGACAGGCTCGCCGCGCGGAAGGTCGGCCGGGTCGAGCTTGGCTGGATCGACGTCCGAGAGCTGCTCGAGCGACGGCTCCGTGCAGCGAGCGACGAAGACACGGCGGCTCCGGTCGGCGTGCTGTTCGCGGCGTCCGAACCGCCGGACGAGGCCTACGCGGATGCCGTGGTCCTTCGCGCGCCACTCGAGCTCGCCGAGCCCGGCCTCCCGAACCGCCTTCCGCGCCCACGCGCCCGGCACCTCGACGAGCAACCAGATCGGCGCGTACGGGGCGGTCGCGTGGAGCGGCTCGCCGAGCGCCACTGAGAGCTCCGAGCAGGTCGTCACGGGCCGACCATACGTCCCGCGCAGCCACGGCCGCCGCGACCAGCGGGGACTGTCCCCACTGTCCCGAGCGGTCGTGTCTCCGCGAGCCGGCGGGGTCTGTCCCCGCTGTCGCGAGCGGTCGTGTCTCGGCGAGCCGATGGGGACGGTCCCCGCTGTTCGGAGCGCCCAGGTCGGTGACCCGGTGGGGACAGACCCCGCGGAGCAAGGGGACAGACCCCGCCGGCCGGTCAGGCCGTGACCCGGAGCGGGAAGTACGGGGGCGAGAGGAGGAACCCGATCCGAGGCGGGCCGTCGGCGCGGCCGCGAGCCATCTCGAGCGCGGGCCCGATCCCGTGCGTCGGAACGAAGCCGAGCTGGCGGGCGGCGACGGCGTCGCGACAGCCGGCGACGAGCACCGCACCGAGTCGTCCGAGCGCAGGCTCGCACGCGGCCCAGTCGGCAAAGGGCAGACGCGGGTGACAGGCCTGTCCCGCGCGGTACAGCTCGAGCGCGCGCTCGTCGCCCCCCGCCGCTCGCTCGGCGTCCGCGAGCAGATCCGGGTCCGGCCCGCTCCGAACCGCCTGGAAGAAGGCCCGATATGGCTGCTGCGTCGGATGCGCGAAATGGCGGATGAAGCGGTGGACGAGGATCGCCGAGCCGCCGTCGGCGACGGGAAACGCGTCCCGCCAGAGCCGCAGCGCGAGCCCCAGCCCCAGGTACGCGGCCAACAACGGATTCGGCCGTTCCCGCGGGAGGTACGGCGTCGCGCGCGGGATCCCGATGCAGATCGCGTCGAGCTGGCCCGCGAGCTCGGCCGTCCTCAGCTCGACGCCGCGCAGCAGCGCCTCCGCATGCGCGACCGACGGCGGACCCGCGAAGGCCCCCGCTGCCGTGAGCTCGAGCGGGATCGAGCGCAGGAGCCGGCCGCGCAGCGGGCCGGGAAGGGCGCCGAAGAAGAACCGTAAAGGCGAGCCCGCGACGCGCTCGACCGCCTCCGGCTCGTACGGGTATCCGCGGAGCGCACCGGAGACCCGCACGTGGTTCAGGACGAGCGACGCGCCCATCACCGGCATGCGCGCCGCCAGCGCGCGCTCGACCGCGAGCCCGAGCCGCCAGCCGCCCGACGCCGCGGTCTCGAGGAGCGAGTACGCGTCGGCCGCCCGCAACGCGTCGGCGTCGCAGGCGCCCACCAGCGTCGCAGGCCCGCCGTGCAGCACGCTCTCCGCCGCGCCGACGACGACCACCGCTTCCGTCTCCACGAGCGCAGGATTTGCGCGGATCGGCCGGCCGTTCACCTCCGCGACCTCGACGAGTTGCGGATCCTCCACGTCGTGGACGGCGACGTGCCCGTGGAACCGGCGTGCGAACTCGCGGGTGACTAGGTTCGCTAGCTCGCGCTGGCCGGCGCGGCGTGCGAGGCCGCCGGCGACGAGGATCGTCTGGTAGCCGCTCGAGACGCCGAGGCGCTCGAGCTCGTCGACGACCGCCGCGATTGCCGCCTGCCGCGGGTCGCGCAGGGCGCCGGGAATCGGCAGCGCCGGCGGCTCGACGACGACGGTGACGCGGCGCGCACCCCGCGCGACCTCCTCCAGCGAAGGCCCCGAGAGCGGAAACCGGAGCGCGTCGCGGACGCCGGCGGCGACGTCTGCGATCGCCTCTCCGGGCGGGGGCGGGCGAAGCACGACCGCGTCGTCCGGCGCGCCGACGACGACGAGCCGCGACCCGGCGAGGAGCGGGATTCGTGGCACGGCCGCGTAGTCAAGCAGCGGTCGGCGCCGCGTAGAGTTGAAGGGTGCCGAAGACGCTCACCGGGGCCGAGCTCCAGCTCGACGATGCGCCCGCGCGCGACGCCGAGCTCTTCCTCGTGGACGGAAACAACCTCGCGTACCGCGCCTTCTTCGCGCTGCCCGAGGAGCTCGCGACCACCGAGGGCTTCTCGACGAACGCGCTGCTCGGGTTCACGAACATGCTGTTCAAGCTCCTGACCGACTACCGGCCGCGGGGCGTGGCGGTCGCGTGGGACACGCACGCCGTCCACCGCGCGGCCCTGTCCGAGACGTACAAGTCCGAGCGCCGGCCGATGCCGGACCTCCTGCGCGAGCAGTTCCCGTACTTCCGGCCGATCGTCGAGGCGTTCGGCTACCGGAACCTCGAGTACGAGGGCTGGGAGGCCGACGACGTGATCGCGACGCTCGCGAGCCGCGCGGACGAGGCCGGGATCAAGACGTGCGTCGTGTCGACCGATCGCGACGCGTTCCAGCTCGTCAGCGAGAACGTCACGCTGATGATGACCCCGCGCGGCGTCCAGGACGTCCACGTCTACACGCCCGAGCGGGTCGAGGCGCGCTACGGGATCCCGCCCGAGCGCGTGCCCGACTTCATCGGGCTCAAGGGGGACACGTCCGACAACATCGAGGGCGTCCCCGGGATCGGCGACAAGACTGCGGGCCAGCTGATCGCGCAGTTCGGCTCGCTCGAGGAGCTGTACGAGCACCTGGACGACGTCTCCGGCGAGAAGCGCCGCCAGAACCTGCGCGCATTCGAGGAGCAGGCGCGCAACTCGAAGGTGCTGGCGACGATGCGGCGCGACCTCGACATCGAGTGCGACCCGGCCGAGCTCGTCCTCTCGCCGCCGGACCGCACGCAGCTCAAGGAGATGTTCCGGCGCTTCGAGTTCCGCAACCTGCTGAACCGCGTCGACCTGCTCGACGAGGCGCTGCCGGCCGCGACTCCGGCTCGGATCGACGCGACCGACGTCGCGTGGCGCGAGGGGCCGTTCCCGGAGAGCGTGCGCGGTCGCGTCGCCCTTGCGATCGAGGACGACCGGTTCGCGCTCGCGCAGGACGACGGCGTCGTCGTCGGCGCGTGGCAGCCTGAGTACGAGCTGCGGCTCCGCGACGCAGAGGTCGTCGCGCACGACTTCAAGTCGCTCCCGCGGCTGACGATGCAGCCGGCCGACGACACGATGATCGCCGCGTACCTGATCGAGCCGGGCCGGCCGGTCTACGACCTCGACGACCTCGCGCGCGAGTACGGCGTCGAGGCGCTGCCCGTGCCCGAGGCCGAAGAGGAGACCACCGCGCTCGTGCGCCACGCGGAGACGGCACGGCGGCTGGCACCGCGGATGCGCGAGCGGCTCGTCGAGCGCGGCAACGACGAGCTCTACCGCACGATCGAGCTTCCGCTGACG
>Ga0081539_10005439_pt1 | contig 12998 bp, 10 predicted proteins | sample TabmetS4T2R2_FD_71023 | JGI IMG/M metagenome (GOLD analysis project Ga0081539, IMG submission 71023) | Tabebuia heterophylla rhizosphere microbial communities from the University of Puerto Rico - S4T2R2 | ecosystem: Host-associated > Plants > Roots > Rhizosphere ...
TGGAGATCGCGGTCATCGGCTCGATACCCGAGAGCTGGGCTCCTGAGTCGGGAGGGGGGGGAGGTTTTGGCATTCGTGCGTTGACCTGCACACTGCCCATTGCCGCGACGGGACTATCCTACTTGCTGCTGCGTACAGCCCTGGCTTGGAGGGGCGTTCTCTGGGGGGCACTGATGGCCGCTACCGTGTATACGGTCGCATTTGCGGTGCAATTTCGACTCGATCTCGTTCCCAAGGGCGACTATCTGACGTTTTCGGAGCTGATCACGGACAAGATCGCGCTGCGAAGAGCGTATCGGCGCCATCGCTTGGTGGACCACTGCCAGGAGGTCATCGCTGAGGAGCGCCCACAGGATTGCATCCAGATGCTGGAAGAAGGCATCCGTCGCTTTGGGGAGGACCGCGACCTACTCACCACACTCGCAGAGGCCTATCACGCCGCCGGCGATGAGCGAGCCGAAGCGGTGGCCCGCTTGCGGCTTCAGGCCTTTCTCGATAAAAGGCTATGGTAAGAGGAGCGATCGCGATGTCACGTGTAATGATATCGGCGGTTGCACCGGTCGTGCCGCCGGCAGAGCAGCGTTGGCGGCGCATCGGCCTGTACCTGCTCCTGATCGCTGGGGCCGCCGTGTTGTACCTGCCGCATGCCGGGATTCCGTTCTTCGCGGATGACTTTGAATTCCGGTTCGCCGACCCCCGGCCATACATCCTCGGCACTTTCGGATACAGTGATATGCGCTGGTTCCGCCCTCTCAAGGCAAGCTGGTGCGCACTCAACCAGTACCTCTTTGGTGAAGACACGTTCGTGCTACAGGCGGGGCAGATCGCGATGCACGCGGCGTTGACGTGTGTGCTATTCTGGTTCTTGCGTACCTGCGGGCTGCCGCGGTGGCAAAGCCTGCTTGGGGCCCTGTGGTTCCTGGTGAACCCTATCAATGTGGACCCCGTCCTGGGTGGCGACACCAATGACCAGGTGGGCAGCGGGGCCGCCGGTTTCCTGAGCTTTGCGCTGGCGTGGCGGTTCAGCGAGGCACTGCGGCACTCCCCCTCCGGTACAACCCCGCCGCTGCGGCTGGCCGTGGGCAGCCTCATGGCGCTCGCCATCGCCCTGCTGTTCAAGGAAAATGGCCTGGCGTTCGCTGGAATCGTGCCGTTGGTGCTCGGGTTCGCAATCTGGCGGGGCCACGTGCCGGGGGCCACGCGCTGGCTCATGCTTTGCCTTGTCGCCTGTGTGGTGATCACGGCAGGATATTTCGTCTACCGCGGTGTGGCCCGCCATTCGAAGCCGATCAGCTTCGGCACAGAGCACTACGAGCTTAGAATTGGCGGCAACGTCCTCGTGAACGAAGCGCAATTGTTGGGTGCGCCGCTGCTGCCGTTTTCGACTGCCGACGCCTACGTTGCGGTGGTCCGCCGCGCGCCCCTGGTGTTGGTCGCCATGGGCGCGGGTCTGCTGGCCTGGCTCGCGTTGCTGGGAACTGGCTTGACCATTGCACAGCAGTGGCCGGCAGCCTTGGGCCTAGGGCTCTTGGCGGCGTGCGCCGGCGTACCAGTCGTGCTCATGAACCATGTGAGTGAGTTGTATGCATACAACATGGCCCCGTTTTGGGCCGTCATCGTCGCCCTGGCGCTGCCAGCGCTGCTGGAGCCGCGCCGTCCACGGCTCGTGCGCATCATGACAGCCGTACTCCTGCTCGGCGTGCTGGCCAGCGACGTGGTCGCAGTATACCGTAAGGCATCTCAAATGGCAGTCAACGGTCACAACGCGGTCGTGCTCATGCCCCAGGTCGTTGACTTCGCCCGTCAGCTTCCGCCCGGCGGCAAGATGCTCCTATGGGACCGCCAGGAGCCAGGGACACTCAGCTACTCGGTGTTCCTGATGAGCCCCTTTATGTCAGTCGAGTGGGGCGAGGACTGGGTGAAACACCTTGCTCACCGTCCCGACATCTCCGTCAAGGTCGTGGCCGGGCCGGCGCTCGAGCCGGCGGACATTGTCCTTGTCCCGAACACTACCGATAGTATACTCCGGGTGCGTGCACTGCCGTCGCCCACCAGCCCGTAGCGGCGGCTTCTGCACTTCATAGCTGCGAAGGCAGTGGAGTCTATGAGTGTGAGTTCATCAACAAGTAGACGGATAGAAGTGTCCCTGATTATTCCAACGTATAACGAGCATGAGAATATAGGAAGCTTGCTTCAACAAGTATACGTGGTTCTGAAGGAAACAGGGTGCTCATTCGAGGTCATTGTTGTTGATGATGATAGTCCAGATGGAACATGGCAAGTGGTACAGGAGATGCGGAGTGCATACCCAAATCTTCATGTGCTTCGACGCATGCAGGAGCGCGGCTTGGCTCGCGCTGTACTCAGGGGATGGCAGGAAGCTCAGGGCGAGATTCTTGCAGTCATGGATGGCGACCTGCAGCACCCTCCTGAGACACTCGCATTGCTGATCGAAGCTCTCGAAAAACAGGGAGGAGATATCGCGGTAGCGAGTCGGCATGTGCGGGGGGGTGGGGTCAGCAAGTGGAATATCTTTCGGCGTGGGATCTCGTGGGGAGCTACCCTGGCGGCCTCGTGGATGCTCCCGGGCACCCTGGCCACAGTGCGTGATCCTATGTCAGGCTATTTCGTTATACGCCGGTCAGTTATTGAGGGCTGCACGCTGAAACCGGAAGGCTATAAGATTCTCTTGGAAGTGTTAGCGCGTGGCCACTACCAGGCTGTCATAGAGGTGCCGTATATCTTTATTGAACGGCAGCAGGGCCGTAGTAAGCTCGGGCTGCGTCAATATCGCGAGTTTATCACTCACTTGTTCTGCCTGGCATGGGAGACAAGAGAGCTGCAGCGTTTTGTGAAATATTGTCTCGTTGGGGCAACAGGGGTGCTCGTGAACATGGGAGTTCTTGCCCTCCTGGCGGGGGACGGCATGGCCTACGTCCAGGCTGGTGCTGTGGCTGCTGAGACAGCTATTGGGACGAATTTTCTGCTCAATGAGTTTTGGTCTTTCGCAGATCACGCGCGGCGACACAGCGAGATCATGCCCCGCTTATTACGGTTCTTCAGATTCAACCTCTTTTGTGCTGGAGGAGCTGCCATAGCCCTTCTTACTCTGTGGCTCCTAACGCGTTATGGGGGTATCCATTATCTGCTGAGTAACCTTGTTGGGATTAGCGTCGCTACGGTGTGGAACTATGGCATGAATGCCAATCTCACCTGGGAATCAGCGCGTGCGAAGCGGAAGCAGCTCTAATACATGCACCACGCTTTGCGTCTTTGCAACGGTGGCTCAGCACCGTTGCAAAGACTGGATTATGGTAGCGTATGCTGTCGCTCTCTCTCCCAACAGGAAGGTGCACCCCCTTGATAGCTTCAGGCTATGGGAGTATGCGCGTTGTTATACCCTCATCGATTATTGCTTGGCCATCGGTGTTGTTGGATTCTATAAGTGTATTGCTACTGCTCCCCCCTATGAAGATACTGAAAGCAGGATTTCCATGTACAGTATTGTTGCCTACATAGGTGTTTGATGCACCGTAATCGATGCGTATTCCACCGATGTTACCCGAAACGTCATTATTATATGCCTGATTACCACTTCCTGAACTAAGGAATATCCCATCACCTCGACTCCCAGATCTTCCATTGTTATAGATCGTGTTATTTCTAATAATGTTATTATTCGCCGATCCTCCGCTATAGATATGTACTCCCCACCCTGCATTATCATGGATCGAGCAGCCTTCGACGAGGTTATCGCTTGATGTAAGGTAAACGCCGTGGTCGAAATCAGTCGTCCCATTATTATGGACTTGTAGATTGATAAACTCGTTTCCGTCTGATCCAGGAGTCACAAATATGCCAACTGTGGCATAGGCGATTTCAGAATTTTGTATCCTGATGTGATGGGCTATAGATGATTCATAAGTAATTTTGACGCCATTAACGGCGCTGGTACCGTCAATGACGAAACCATCTATAACAATGTAGCTGGTATCGATAAAGTGCAAAGTAATAACATCTTGTGCTGATTTCACAATAACAGGCGAGTGCCCTGGATACGCGGCAATGGTAATAGGGCTGTCCCACGAGGCACCACTGGGCATACCGCGTCCCCAAGCTGTATATGTCCCATTCTTTACATAGAGGATATCGCCGGGACTGAGATCAAGTACGCCTCTGGCGATCGTTTGGAATGGCTGCTCTTCTGTCCCAGAGTTCGAGTCACTGCCGTTAGTGGCTACGTAGTATGTTGCGGCTTCACCCTTCTGAGCATGCACAAGGCTGCCGAGAAGAGCCAACCCACAGATCAAGCCCATAATACCCTGTAAATGCACTCTGATGTTCATAGCTTGCAATCTCCCTTGTCGAGTATGACCACATGAAGACCCATATTCCGCTGATGGTATCCCCTCCGGCATAGCGACATAGCGAGGTGTGCATCTCTGGGTTTCCTGGCATTGCAGGGCACGCGAGCTGGCGGGCCATCTCCACAAAAAAAGCGCACACAGGCCCGGCTCATACTGGCATGCGGGTCTGCGTGCGCCTTTTCCCAGCTACAGACCTTGTCTTCCACTGGGAGCCACACTATAATCAGACACACCATGAGCATACGCCTCGTGGAGGGGGGGCTAGCGATGGTTGCCGGCCAAAGCTGCATCGCTGGCCCTTCAGTGTACTTTCCCTCATATCATGTTCGATTTCTCTGCAAGCCGTACCTCCCTTTCTCTAGAATAGGAAACAAAAAGGACACCACTAGGCAGGTTGCCACAGCGGAGCCTGCAGGGTGCGAGCACACCCATACCACACGCCTCAGAGACGTCGCAGACGTGTATTCTGATGGCGCCCGCCTTCCTGTCAAGTAACTTGTTGGGTTTATAATATGTTAGTTACGCGCAGAGAGCAAGCCTTTTTTCTGATATCAGGAGCATAGAGCCTAGATGTGGCTTGCACACCGTCACTTTCTGTGCCTCCATCCCTTGGTAAATCAACGCTATGCAAGGAACGTATGCATATGAAGAAGTCTGGAAGCGGCTCTTGACCTCCTGGACTCTTCTGCCCCGCGTCCAGCCATCCGTTGGCGGGCCTTTGCACTCGCCTAAACAGATAAGACGCCACGCCTGGGGCGTCCTGCCGCACAGGCCGCGCCCCTAGATGAGTTCGGTGTTACCATGGAGGAGCTACCATGGCTGGCCAGGAGCCATGCGCTGTGTCTCGTCTTGGCGCTGAGGTAGCGCCTGCCGTTATTGTTACTGAAATCGTGAAAAAATATCCTCATACATGGATGCTCCTCCCTTGTCTCGAAATCATGCGTAAGCCAGGAGGGGGAAGATGACCGTGCCTGCTGTATCCCTCATCATCCCGTGTCGCAACGAAAAGCATTATATCGAACCGTGTATACGGTCACTCTTAGCACAGGACCTCCCGGTGGGGGGGGTTGAGATCATCGTTGCGGATGGGCTGTCGAACGATGGCACGCGCGATATTCTTGCACGACTCGCGGCAGCATATGCCTGTCTACGCCTTGTCGATAATCCCGGCCGTATTGTCTCAGCGGGTCTGAACACCGCTATTCAGGCAGCACGGAGTAAGATTATTGTCCGTATAGACGTCCATACGCACTATGCCCCAGATTACGTCAGTCAGTGCCTCACAGTGTTGCAAGAGACAGGGGCGGATAACGTGGGGGGGCCGTGGGTAGCGCAAGGCACGGGATACCTGGGGCGGGCGGTGGCCGCAGCGTTTCAGTCCCCTTTTGCGGTCGGCGGTGCACGGGGGCATAACCCGTACCACACGGGTCCTGTAGATACGGTATATCTCGGGTGTTGGCGGCGTGAGGTGTTTGATCGGATTGGCTTCTTTGATGAAGAGTTGGTGCGCAATCAGGATGACGAGTTCAACTTGCGGCTCAGTCGGGCAGGGGGGCTGATCTGGCAGTCTCCCCGCATCAAAAGTTGGTATCATCCGCGCGCCTCGCTGCGGTCGTTATGGCGGCAATATGCGCAGTATGGCTACTGGAAAGTCCGGGTCATCCAGAAACATGGCGTGCCAGCTTCTGTGCGTCATCTGGTGCCAGCGGCTTTTGTCTTTACCATGCTTACGCTGCCTATCACCGCCCTGGTCTGGCCACAGGCGTGGTGGATATGGGGTGCACTCGGGGGGCTCTATGGCGCCTGTAATCTCGCAGCCTCGGTGGCAACAGCGAGACGTAGTGGCCTGACGCTTTGTCTGGTGTTGCCGGCAGTGTTTGCCTGCTATCACCTCGGTTATGGCTACGGCTTTCTCCGTGGCATCTGGGATTTTATCCTCCTACGCCGCACCCCAGTGGGCGCCATGTCTACCCTCACGCGGTAGACCAGACAACTACCAGCACAAGCGTCGCGAGATCATACTAGCTGCGAGGGTGGCACACGTAACTGGAGAGCAGCATCAATGGGGTGGTGGCCTTTTGGAACAGTAAGCTGCAGCAAATTTTTTCAGAGACATATGGAGTGCTCTGGGCCCTCTCCAGCGCCTAGCGCAGGCTCCACGCAAAGCGAGGAGGCACGAATCCGGGCGGCGTATGCGAAGCGGCAGAAAGATGATACCCGTTATTCCTATTTCAGCATGGGCCATCTCTTTATCATGCAAGAGCGCGAACAGCGCCTATTGGCTCTACTGAAACGACACAACCTTGCACCATTCCACACAAAAAAGATCCTTGAAGTTGGTTGTGGAACGGGTTACTGGCTGCGAGAGTTCATCAAATGGGGAGCGCGGCCAGAGAATATTACCGGCATCGATCTCCTCGCTGATCGCGTTGCTGAAGCCAGATATTTATGTCCTGAAGGGATAAGAATTGTATACGGGAATGCTGCAGAACTGGCCTTCCCTGATGCGACATTCGATCTCGTAGTGCAATCTACTGTCTTCACCTCCGTGCTCGATGCTAGTATGAAACAACAGATGGCTTCTGAGATACTCCGTGTGGTGAAGGACGATGGCTTTCTTCTGTGGTATGACTATCATGTCAATAACCCATGGAATCCAGACGTTCGGGGTATAAAGAGACGGGAGATCTCCCAACTTTTTCCCGGCTGTCGTATTAAGCTCCAACGCCTTACTCTCATCCCTCCGCTTGTCCGCCTCCTCGCTCCATATTCTTGGTTAATGTGCTATATGCTGGGAAAAATACCCTGGTTGTGTACGCATTATCTTGGTCTCATTTCAAAGTGTGGGCCCGTGAATCCCAGGCACTTTAGCCTTGGAATATGAGGGCCCTGGCATACGGGCTTCAGACCATAGCCTTCCCGATTGTCGTTTTGGAAAAGCAAAGCGTGCGATGCACGAGACGCTTAATCCAGGTACGCTAATTGCTGTGCTTACTTTCGATCTTTTGCGTATGGGCTTTGCCAATTGTAGGCTGCTCGAGATCAATATGGCGCTGAAACACCTTCAGGGAGTGAAGGGATGAAAGGTTACACATGGCTGCTGCTGATCGTAGGATGGCTTATCGCCGTCTAGAGCGAAGCCGCACCTGCCTATGAAATCCAGGATCTGGGCAATGTCTTGCCGCAAGGCATCAACGCCGAGGGAGTAGTGGCCGGCTCCGTCGTCCTCGCAGCGCAGCAAGCGGTAGTCATCCTTCCGGATGGCACGCTGATGCCGTTAGGCTTTTTACCGAATGGCAATTTCAGTCAGGCCAATGGCATCAGCGGGAAGATGGTAGTCGGGTATTCATCCACTGGGCAGTTGGCCTTACAGACCCGCGCCTTCCACTCTCTGGCCCGTGGACGGGGTTCCGTGGATCTTGATACGCTCGGCAGTCGCTTCAGCGTGGCGGTGGCGGTCAACATCACACGGCAAGTTATCGGCGATGTCAAGCCACCAGGCAGAGGACAGCGGGGATTTGTATGGACACCGAGCGGCAGCATGCAGGAGCTGAGTGTCTTCCCCGGTGACGAAGCGAGCGCCGCGCGCGACATTAACGCCGCGGGGGTCATTGTCGGCAGTAGTTGGCGCGCTGATCCCGTGCAACCGCGCGTCATAGCCCGGGCGGTCGTGTGGGTGAACAGCACCATCAGCGATTTGAATACCCTGATTGACAACCTGGATTGGACGCTGGAAAGCGCGCAAGCGATCAATGAGGCGGGATGGATTGTAGGGACAGGGACGCTCAAGGGCCACCCGCATGCCTTCCTCCTGAAGCCGATACCGACGGCGGAGGACCCGCCACCTGTGCCGCGGCACCATCGGCACCGGCATCATCGCCAGCGAGTCCAGCGCTAGGACCTGTGTGCAAAATATAATTAACCCAAGTTGCCACTTATTGAATCCATGAGCTTCTTCCTCCAAATTAGGGGTGAAACAGCCATTTCATCCCCCCCGAGGAGGAAGCCCATGGACGACAAAATTATAGCGACATTCTGCCTCTGTGATGATCTGTTGAAAACCATGCATCATCAAGAAGACCGCCAATGTCAGATGAACGATGCCGAAGTCATGACCACGGCCTGCATTGCCTCTTTATGCTTTCGAGGGAACCAGGAAAGCGCTCGCGCTCTGCTCCAACAACACGGTTACATCCCTCACATGTTGAGTAAAAGTCGATTTAGTCGCAGACTGCATCGTCTGAAAGACCTCTTTATTGTCTTATTCGATCTTTTAGCACAAACATGGAAAACACTCAATCATGAGGCTATCTATGTTATTGATACTCAGAATTGACACTCTAAATCGTCAAGCCCTTGCAAATCAAAGCGTAAAGGTGTAAAGGCGATGCGGCATTCCATGGGTTACTGTTTTTGCTCTACCTCCTCTGGGGATGGCGCTACGCATGCTGATGGCCTTCACTTATCTGCCTGGCTTTGTGACCTTGGTGTTTCGCGGCATGCCCACCGTGTGGCGCGGTCGTCATCGCCTCATCTTCTGCTGGCTGGTGTTCATGCAAGCCGTGCACCCGGGGCGACACACCTTGGAAGAGATGGCCCGGTGGACGCCCGCCGCTATCACCGCATGGCGCTTTGGGCGTCTGCTCAAAGCTGCCTATTGGAACGTCCATCTGATCGTGAGCTGGTTCGCGCAGGATCTCATGGCCACCTTGCCCGCACCGGCGAACGGCATTCTGTATCTCTTTGGCGATGGTAGCCACGCCGACAAACGCGGCCCCAAGAATCCGGTGGCGCAGAAAGGCCGCAACAGTAAGCATCATCCCTGGTTTTTTGGCCTGCGCTTCGTGGTGTTGATGGCGGCGTGGGACGACTATCGCCTCCCAGTGGGCGTGCGGCTCATTCTGCCCAAGCGCCACGCGGGTTATCGCAGTGAAAATGCCTTGTTTCGCGAGATGGTGGGCGCCTTTGTGCCCCCGCGTTGGGCCAAACTGGTCATCGTGGGTGGGGATGCGGCCTATGGTTCCAAAGCCAACATGGCCATGGTCAAAGACCGTGACAAGACCGATACCGCACGCCGCTGGGGCTTTGTCTTTGCGATAGCCCGAACCTGGAAAACCGTGGAGGAGCAATCGCTCAAAAATCTCGTGACCCATATACCTCACAAGTATTACCAATGCACCCGGGTTCCCAGAGCGCAAGGAAGGAAAGGCCGTAAGACTTTTTGGACGTATAGCACGCGCTTGTGTCTGCGTCATGTGGGCGACGTCACTGTGGTCCTGAGTAAAAAAGGGCGTAACCTGGGCCCTCAGCATACCAAAATCCTGGTGACCAATCTGGCCGAGTTGACACCGAGCCAAGTCGTGTGCATTTACCAAAAACGCTGGGCGATCGAGCTGATGCACTGGGAGCTGAAATCGGGCCTGGGGTTGGGCGAGCACCAAGTCAGCGGGGACACCAACCGCAGTGAGAAATCCGTGGGTATCGCGGTGCTGGCCTACTTGTTGGTACTGCGGGTATGTCATCACGAGATTGTCCCCGGAAAACCCTGGAGTATCTTTCAGCTTCAACATGCGCTGCGGTTACGGGTCATGACGAACCAAGTCGAGCATACGGTGAACGTGAAGATGGCGAAGACTCGTAAGGCTGCATAAAACCTTGTGTTACGGCTATAGGGTGTCAATTCTGAGTATTGATAGCCTCCCTATTGCTGTGTGTGACAATATTCGTATTCGGCGATCCAAGATATACTCCCATGAAGACTTTCGAGGCTATCACGCCAGCAAGCGACGGTATTTTTATGGTCTAAAGATTCATCTCATGGTCACACAAGACGGACAACCTGTTGAATGTTTCCTCACCCCTGGCAGCTTTGGCGATGTCGATGCCTTGAAGTATTATGCCTATGAGCTTCCCGATGGGTCGATTATTTTTGCTGATAAAGCGTATAATGACTATGAGATTGAAGACCTTCTGAAAGCAGTCGATCATATTCAGCTGCTTCCCAGGCGCAAGAAGAACTCGAAAAGAGCTTTGCCACCTTATATCTCTTTTGTCCAGAGCTATCATCGTAAAAGAGTGGAAACAGTGGGGAGCTTGGTTGAACAGCTCTTACCAAAGTCAATTCATGCAGTCACCTCGCAGGGCTTTGAACTGAAAGTAGCGCTCTTTGTGATTGCCTCCAGCCTCAATTATTACTTCAATCTCTAGGAATCCTATAGGGAGCAACTTGGGTTAAATTATGAAAGTGTCGAGGCGATCAGCTACATCCACTTTATCTTCCCCGCAGTTTACTGCGGGGAAGATATCTCCATTTACTGCGCCATGAGCACAAGCGCCGCTTGGCTCGTTCCAAAAGGCGAGACAAAGGAACGCACGGCCCCACCAGACGTGGTGCCCTGATCGTGGTATTGGCCTGTGAGAGGGTTGTACCACGTGACCCCTACGGCGGTCCCTGCCAGCGCCTTGAGGTCCACGCTGATAGTACCACCCTTGGGTAAGAAGGCGGCGTACTTCATGCCATCCGCGGATACGCCCAAGACCATGCGATCCTGATAGCGCGTTGCCTGGTTCTTGATCAGCCGATGGCGCGGCTGTAATGGCCGCCCCTCATCTAGGGCCGCGAAGAAATCATAGAGGTACTGCATATACGTGGCGCCGCGAAACGCTTCCCAGGCGGGTAAGTCCGCGTCCGTGGCGTTCCACAGACTGGTGCCATACGTGTACCCGGCGTTGCCTGACAGCAAGCTCAGATAGCCAAGCTGCACCGTCATTTCGGCCGTGCCGCCGGTCACCCCTTCGTACCACGCTGCGCCATTGATGACTGGCTTAGGGGGTACGTGGTTATACAGGCGCAGCGACCATTCGATGGCGTGCTGACAGGCCACTTCCAGGTCTCCTTCCCCCCCGGTGGCATCCATCACGTAGTCTACAAATGGTGTGTCGTAATACTGTTTGGCAGTCCTGATAGGGCCTTGGCCATTCGTGGCAGCGCCGGGATGCTGCGCCACCAGAGTCCGCGGCGCCACGCGTTGGATGGCCGCATTGAGCTGCTCGTGCAGGGGATCGTAGGGATCGTCCATGCTGGAGGCAAAGCTGACAAAGTGCGCGCCATAGCGCGCGCCAATCATCTCGACCAGGCGTTCATAGTGTGGAATACCACGGTCCCAGAACAGATCCACCAGACCATTGACGAAGAGGTACATGCCTTGGTCATTGGCGTCGCTCAACATGCGATCCAGTTTTTGCATGAAGCGCACGTTCCAGCGGTCGCCCTGCCACGGCGTATCCCCCGCCGTATCGACCTCGTCCTCACGGGCCACATTGGTCTGCAACACGGTAAAATGCTTCGACCGTCGATCCGCCACTGCCGCATGAAAGCCGGCCTCCGTCAGCCACACGGTGGCGCCCCAGAGCGTGTCGCCGAGCCACAGGAAGGGGGTACCGTCGGCGTGGACCAAGGAGCGGCGGTCAGCACTCACCTGGAGGAAACCGTGGCGATAGAGGGGGTTGGTGCCGGTATACGGCAGCACCTGCACCTCGCCTTCCTGGTTGTGTAAGCCACTGTTCGACGGATCGGTCGCCGTGGTTTTGTAGTGCCAGGTGCCGGGCTCGGGGAAGGCCTGGCGCAGTTTGAAGGTCACGTCCCCATCCCAGAAGCCATAGCCGTGCAGGGAGGGTGCGCCAGCTTTGGTGTATTCTACGGTCACGGTGACGTCGAGAAAGGGGTTGGTATAGGTTTTCGTACTGGTCAGCGTCAGTTCCCAGGGGGTGTTCTGGCTCACGGTTATGGTTGGGGATGCAGACGTCAGCGCTAACACCGTCGCGGAGGCCGTTGTGGTGCTGGACCGACTCGTAGTCGTGGTGGATGATGGGGACATTGCCAACACCACTGTGGTGGGGGCTTGCGAGGTGGTGGACGTGCTTGTGGTCTTTGTCAATATGGATGTTGAGGATGTCACAGGCGCTGTCGTGACGGATTGAGCGAGGAGATCACCCGTTGTTGTCGTCGGGGAGGGGACTACGGTGCCAAAGACGTTGAGTTCTGCGGCACTGGTCCAGGGTTGCCCGTGAATCTCGGATAAGGCGACCAGGCGCACATAGCGGCCCGTTTTGGCGGTGAACTGCACGGTTTTCTCGCTAGTGTTGGCGGCGAAGGTGCCGGCTGCTACCGCGGTGCCCCAGGTGGTGCCATCGGGGCTGACGTAGAATTGGTAGCCGGCAATGGTGCCGTTGGCGCCGCCATCTTGGCGGGGCAAATAGCGGAAACCATTGATCTGATACTGACTCCCCAGATCGAGGACCAGGGTATGGGGCAGGGGGGCCGTCTGCTGGAACCATGCCGTATGCCAGTAGGTGGTCGGGTTACCGTCAATAGCATTGGTCGCAGCGCCATTTTCCCCAACCAGTTCCTGGCTGTCCACCGACACGATCCGGAATTGTTGCTGCGGAATGAGACAACTGGTCGGTGTATTAATTGAGACCGTAGTACTGGCGGAGGTGGAGCCGCCCGCGCCCGTGCAGGTCAGCGTATAGGTGGTGGTGCTGGTGGGCTTGACGGGTTGTGAGCCCGTCGTGGCGGTGGACGTAGTCCAGGGAGCGGAGCAAGCCGTGGCATTGGTGGCGGCCCAGGTT
>Ga0081539_10005440_pt1 | contig 12998 bp, 14 predicted proteins | sample TabmetS4T2R2_FD_71023 | JGI IMG/M metagenome (GOLD analysis project Ga0081539, IMG submission 71023) | Tabebuia heterophylla rhizosphere microbial communities from the University of Puerto Rico - S4T2R2 | ecosystem: Host-associated > Plants > Roots > Rhizosphere ...
CCTGGGCCGGTGCCAGCGGCGCTGGCTGCTGGAGGGCCTCGGCCGCTCCCAGGCCCGCTGGAACGTGTTCGCCCAGCAGGTCCTGATGGCCGAGGTCGACCTGCGCCTCGGCCCGGGCCGGGCCTGGTGGAGCGACGCCTGGGACGGCTACGCCGCCGACCGCGCCCGGCTGCTGCGGTTCATCGCCCGGCGCCGCCCGGCCAACCCGGTGGTGCTGAGCGGCGACATCCACTCCTTCTTCGTCAACGACCTCAAGCTCGACAACCGCCGCGAGCACGCGCCGGTGCTGGCCACCGAGTTCGTCGGCACCTCGATCACCTCCGGCGCCGGCAAATACGGCGCCTTCGCCCGGCACCTGCCGGAGAACCCCCACATCCGCTTCTTCGAGAGCCGCCTGCGCGGGTACACCCGCTGCACCATCCTCCCCGGCAGCTGGCGCACCGACCTGCGGGTGGTGAGCTCGATCACCGACCGCGACGCGAAGGCGCGCACCCTGGCCCGCTTCCTGGTCGAGGACGGCCGCCCCGGCGCCCACCGCCTCCACTGAGCGGGCGCGCGCCGCGGGTGGCCTTCGCCTGCCGGTGCAACGGCGTGATCAAGGCGTGCCCGTCGCAAGCCGAGAACGGTCCCAGCGACACCACACGTCCCGACAACCGGAGGCGAAGGGCAGGCATGCACCCGGCAGCGATCCTCGACGAGGCCGAGCTCGGGCAGCTGGCCGCGCTGATCGCCCGGCTCAGCCCAGGGCAGCAGCAGCTGGTGGCCGCCCTGGCCGACGGGTTCCGCGGCGGCTGGCTGGAGCCCCTGCAGTGGGAGCGGGCCTGGCGGGGCAGCAACCTGAACGACGACGCCGTCCTCGGCAGCGCGCGGACCTGGCTGGCCCGCCGCCCGGGACGTCCCCGCGGCGCCCTCGACTACACCGCCTGACCGCCGCGGCACAAGGCGGTATCGGCGGCCTTCCCGAGTGTTCACCGGGAGTTCGCCCGCCTTCGCGTTCGCCGCCGCCGCTGCCCGGGCAAGCCTGGCCATGCTGGGCGTCGACCTAGGGGAAACGGGTATGGATGTTGTCTTGCTGACCGTCATCGGGATCGTCGCGGTGGCGTTGCTGTTCGACTACACCAACGGGTTCCATGACTCGGCCAACTCGATCTCGACGATTGTGGCCACCGGGGTGCTGCGGCCCCGGCTGGCGGTGCTGTGGGCGGCGTTCTTCAACTTCATCGCCTTCGCGTTCTTCGGCACCAAGGTCGCCAACACCGTCGGCCAGACCGTCAAGCCCGGCTTCGCCAGCGTGGCCGTGATCTTCGCCGCCGTCACCGGGAGTCGGGCAACGAGCGGGCCTTCACGGTCGGCCAGCTGGTCAGCTCGGCGGCGGTGTCGCTGGGCCACGGGACCAACGACGCCCAGAAGACCATGGGGGTGATCGCCGCGCTGCTGGTGGCCACGGGCCACCTGCAGGCCAGCGGGGACAAGCTGCCGATCCCGCTGTGGGTGGTGCTGGCCGCCCACTCCGCGATCGCCCTGGGCACGATCTCGGGCGGCTGGCGGATCGTGCAGACCATGGGCCAGCGGATCACCGAGCTGCGGCCGGCCCGGGGGATGGCCGCCGAGACCGGCGCGGCCATCGCCCTGTTCGGCTCGACCGCGCTGGGGGCGCCGGTGTCGACCACCCACACCGTGGCCGGGGCGGTCACCGGGGTCGGCGTGGTCACCAAGGGTGCGCCGGTGAACTGGTCGGTGTTCGGCCAGATGGCGCTGGCGATCGGGCTGCGGCGCACCATCCGCGGCGCCCACCTGGAGGCGGAGACGGCTCCCGAGCCGCGGTCGGTCCTGGCCAGCTAGGAGGACACCATGGTGGCCCAGGTCGAGATCACCGACGACCGGCTGCTGATCCGGCTGGACCGCTCGGACCGGCTGTGGGCGTTCCGCAGCGCGCTGGCCGTGCCCCTTGACCACGTGTCCGGGGCCGAGGTCGACCCCGCAACTACGCCGTCGGCGCCGCCGGCCGCCTGACCATGGACCGGCTGCCCCTGACCGGCGCCTACACCACCTTCGCGCTGCAGGAGGCCGACCCCTCGCTGCCCGACTATGTGACCGACTCGGCCGCCTCGGGGACCGCGTGGGCGACCGGGCACAAGACGTCCAACGGCCGCATCTCGACCACCGCCGGCACCGACAGCGACCTGCCCACCATCCTCGAGCTGGCGCACGCCCGCGGCTTCCGGACCGGCGACGTGAGCACGGCCGAGCTGACCGACGCCACCCCGGCCGTGCTCGCCGCCCATGTGGCCGCCCGCGCCTGCCAGGGGCCGGCCGACATGGCCAGCTGCCCGCAGGACCGCAAGTCGGCCGGAGGGCCCGGGTCGATCGCCGAGCAGCAGGTCGACCACGGCATCGACGTGCTCCTGGGCGGCGGCCGGCAGCGGTTCGAGCAGACCGTCGAGGGCGGCCCGGACGCCGGCCGGACGGTCGTCGAGTCGGCGCAGCGCCAGGGCTACCAGGTCGTGACCGACGCCGCCGGCCTCGCCGCCGCCGGCGCCACGCCGCTGCTCGGGCTGTTCAGCGCCGGCAACATGAGCCTGGAATGGACCGGCGAGCTGGCCAGGCCGTATCCAGGGAGCGGGCCGCAGCGCTGCGTCGAAGGGCAGCGGCCGGCGGACCAGCCCAGCCTGGCCGCCATGACCACCAAGGCGATCTCCCTGCTCGAGGCCAAGGCCAAGAGCCGCGGCCACGGGTTCTTCCTCCAGGTCGAGGGCGCCTCCATCGACAAGCAGGACCACGCCGAGAACCCCTGCGGCCAGATCGGCGAGACCGTGGCCTTCGACCGCGCCATCGCCGGCGGGCTGGCCTACGCCAAGCACCACCCGGACACCCTGGTCGTGGTCACCGCCGACCACGGCCACACCAGCCAGATCATCGAGCCCCAGACGGCCACCGACCACAGCCCGGGGGCGATCTCGACCCTGATCACCGCCGACGGCGCCACCATGGTGGTCAACTACGCCACCAACCTGGACGGCCGCTCCCAGTCGCACACCGGGACCCAGGTCCGCATCGCCGCCCAGGGCCCCCAGGCGGCCAACGTCGTCGGGGTCACCGACCAGACCGACCTGTTCTCCACCATGGCCCGCGCCCTCGGCCTCTCGACCTAGCGGCCTCGGGGACCGGGCTGCGGCCCGCCGGGGCTCCCCCTCCCGGCGGGCCGCAGCAACGCTCGGCGCGGCCGGCAGGAGGGTGGGGGTCACTCGACCAGGGTGATGATCGGCTTGCCCTTCTCGACGACATAGGTGGCGAGCTCGGCCGCGTTGCCGGCGCCGACGTTGCGCACCGCGTGGACCGCACCGGCCGGGACGGTCAGGGCGTCGCCGGCGTTGTAGGTCTTCGCCGCCTCGCCCTCGATCTCATACTCCAGGGACCCTTCCAGGACATAGATGATCTCTTCGCCGGGATGGGTGTGCTTGATGAACGGGGCTTCGGGGCCGATGTCGACGCGTGCCTGGACGACCTCGTGTCCCGGGACGCTGAGATCGTGCTGCTGGAGATCGGTGCGCCACAGTCCCGGCGCCTGCTGGACCGCCATGACCATTCCTCCTTCACCGCCGAGGGGTTGCGATCTTGCCATCGCCGTTGTCTAGCCGAAGGTGAAGGCGTAGGCCTGGACGCCAGGATCCAGGAAGGTGATCTCGAAGGTGCGCTCGGCCACGGGGCCGGGCTGGCGGATGAGCTGGTAGAGCCGCGGGTAGGTGAGGGTGCCGTTGCCCTGGTCGTCGACGTCGGCGCCGTGGGCGGCGCCCGGGGGCTGGCTGTCGAGCAGCACCCGGAACCGCACCGACGTGCCCGGGGCCGGGGGGCCCATGACCAGGTGCAGGTCGCGAGCTTGGAAACGGTAGAGGATCCACCCTTCGGGCTCATTGAGCACGATGGCCGCTCGCTCGACGGTCCAGTCGCCCGAGAGCCCCCAGTGGTTGAGCCGCAACCTGGTGGGGGCGCCATAGCGGTGGGGCGTGGCAAGGACCACCCCGTTGGCCGAGGCGAAGTTCTCGGTGCGCTCGTAGCCGAGGTAGTTCTCGGGGGACCACAAACTGTCCCAGTCGGCGGCGGCTTCCACCCCACCGCCGTCGACGGCCACCAGGTCCTGCCTGACGCTGCCAGCGCCGGCCTCGTTCAGCAGTCGTTGCACGACCATCTCGGACTGCTCGTAGCCGCCCTCGCCGAAGCGGTGGTGGCGGATCTGTCCCTGGGCGTCGACGAAGTAGAGGGCTGGCCAGTACCGGTTGCCGAAGGCATCCCAGATCGCATAGTCGTTGTCGATCGCGACCGGATGGTCGAACCGAAGGTCCTTGACGGCCCGGCGGACGTTGTCCAGGTCGTGCTCGACGTCGAACTCGGGCGTGTGCACGCCGATGACCACGAGTCCGTGGTCCCTGTACCTGTCAGCCCAGGCGCGGACATAGGGAAGCGTCCGCAGCCAGTTGATGCAGGTGTAGGTCCAGAAGTCGACCAGGACGACGTGGCCGCGCAGCTTCGCCGCCGTCAACGGTGGCGAGTTGAGCCACCCGGTCGCGCCGTCGAAGCCCGGCAGCTGACCCTCGACGGGCAGCCCTGTGGTTCCGGGACTCCGGCGCGTGCCGAACAGGCTCATCTCCCGCGACCGCCGACGTCGAGGACGGCGTCGGCGAACGCGTCCGGGGCTTCCTGGGGGAGGTTGTGACCGACGCCCCCCGCAATCGTCCGGTGGGCGTACTCGCCGGAGAATTTTCCGGCGTAGGAGCTCGGGTCCGGATGCGGGGCGCCGTTGGCGTCGCCTTCGAGGGTGATGGTCGGCACGGCGATCACCGGCCCTTGGGCGAGCCGCTTCTCCAGCTCGTCACAGTCTGCCTCGCCTTCGGCCAGTCCCAGTCGCCAGCGGTAGTTGTGGATCACGATCTCGACGTGATCGGGGTTGTCGAAGGACGCCGCGCTGCGATCGAAGGTGGCGTCGTCGAAGTTCCACTTCGGCGAGGCGGTCCGCCAGATCAGCTTGGCGAACTCGCGCCGGTGGTGGTCGTAGCCGGCCCGGCCGCGCTCGGTGGCGAAGTAGTACTGGTACCACCATTGCAGCTCAGCCGCTGGCGGCAGCGGGAGCTTGCCGGCCTCCTGGCTCCCGATCAGATACCCGCTCACCGAGACGAGCCCGGTGCAGCGTTCCGGCCAGAGCGCGGCGACGATGTCGGCCGTCCTCGCTCCCCAATCGAAGCCGGTCAGGATCGCGCGCTCGATTTCCAGGGCATCCATGAGGGCGATGGCGTCGAGGGCGAGGGTCGCCTGCTCGCCGTTGCGGAACGTCGTATCCGACAGGAAGCGCGTCGTCCCGAAGCCGCGGAGGTACGGGACGATCGCCCGGTACCCCGCCGCGGCCAGCAACGGGACCACGTCGGCGTAGCTGTGGATGTCGTACGGCCAGCCGTGCAGCAGCACCACCGCGGGGCCGTCGGCGGGACCCGCCTCGGCATAGCCAACCTTCAGCACGCCGGCGTCAACCTGCTTCAAGGCGCCGAACGACGTGCTCGTCCCCGGTGTGTTGGTGCTCATCGCCGTCTCCTGGTTGGAGAGGAGGTTGGATCGGCTCAGCTGACGGCATCGACCGCCTTCAGGATCAGCTCCGTCACCGCCTGCGGCTGGGAGACCATGACCACGTGGGAGGCCTCGACCTCGACGATCTCGGCACCGGCGCGCTGGGCCATGGAACGGACCACGTCGGTGCCGGCGGCCTTGTCGGCGGTGGCGACCACCGCCCACGACGGCAACGATTTCCAGGCCGGCGGTCCGGACACATCGCTGAACGCCGCCGCGGCGACGGGGCGCTGGGTGGCGGCCAGCACCGCGGCCTGCTCCGCCGGCAGGTCGGCGGCGAAGACCTCCCGGAACCGCCCCGGATCGACCAGGAACTCGGGCGCCGTCTCCCGGCCCGGCCCCGTCGGGTACGCACGCTGGACCTGGGCCGTCCCGAGGAGGCTGTCCTTGGAGGTGGCCGCGACCTCGCCGAGCCGCTCGTCGGTGTCCGGGGCGAAGGCGGCCACATAGACCAGGCCGACCACGCCGGTGGCATCGGTGGCGGCGTTGGTGATCACCGCCCCGCCGTAGGAGTGCCCGACCAGCAGCACGGGACCATCCAGCTGGTTGACCACGCTGGCCAGGTAGGCGGAATCGGCGACCACGCCGCGCAGCGGGTTGGCCGGGGCGACGACGCTGTACCCCTGGCCCTGGAGCCGCTGGATGACGCCGTTCCAACTGGAGCCGTCGGCGAAGGCCCCGTGCACCAGCACGACCGTCGGCCGGCCAGGTTGCGCGGAGGGCTGGGCAGTGGCGGTCATGCGGGAACTCCAATCCGGTAGGGGGCCAGGAACGCGGTCAGCGCGGCCAGCAGCTCCTCGGGAGCCTGCTCGGCCAGCCAGTGCCCGCAGCCGGGGATGACGAGCTTCTGCACGTCGTCGGCGACCAGCTGCATCGTGTCGGCGACCATGGCACCGGAGCTCTCCGCCCCGCCGATCGCCAGCACCGGCATGGCCAGCCGCCGGGTCTTGCGCTGCTCGTTCTGCGCGGTGGTGGCGGGGAACGCGCGATAGAGCTGGAAGCTGCCGTGCAGGGCCTCGGGGCTGGAGGCGAGGCGGTCGATGTAGTAGCCGACGGCGTCGGCGGGCAGCTTGTTGGTCCCGGCCGAGGCGGCATACTCCGCACCGATGAAGATGTCCTCCCGCCCCCTGACCAGCTGCTCATTGGTCTCGGCGAGCTGGTTGAAGGGGATGTGCCAGAGCCGGTCCACGACCTGGGGCGGGAGGATCAGCGGCGTTGGGGGAGAGATGCCCGGGAGGGGTGCCTCCCCCACGACCAGGCGCCCGACCCGATCGGGGTGATCGGCGGCCAGGGCGTAGCTGATCAGCATGCCGGTGTCGAAGCCGACCAGGGCGAAGCGCCGATGGCCGAGCGCGTCCATCAGGGCGACCAGGTCACCGGCCAGGGTGGCGGTGTCGTAGCCGCCCTCCGGCTTGTCGGACAGCCCGATCCCGCGCTGGTCGACCGCGATGACCTGGAAGTCCCGGGCCAGGGCGGGCATCACCAGGCGAAACTGGTACCAGGTCTGGGGCCAGCCGTGGACCAGCAGCAGCGGCGGCCCCTGGCCCCCGGTGACCGCGTGCAGGCGCAGCTGGCCGGTGTCGACAAAGCGGCTGGTGAAGGTGTCATTGAACCCGGCCGGGAGGTGCGGCGCCCCCGAGACCGAGCCGGGGCCCTCCGGTGAGGCAGCTGAGCTCATGGGAGGCTCCTTTCGCACGACCTACCGCAGTGACCTGAAGGCGGTCCGGAGTTCCTGGGTGAGGAGCTGGGGTTGTTCCCAGGCGGCGAAGTGGCCGCCGCGGTCGAGGCGGTTGTAGTGGATGAGGTTGTCGGGGTAGGCGCGTTCGGCCCAGCTCCGGGGGGCCTGGTAGAGCTCGTCGGGGAAGACGCTGATGGCGAAGGGGATGGTGATCGGCTTGGCGTCGAAGAAGCCGGCCTTGTTCTCCCAGTACAGCCGGGCCGCGGAGACCCCGGTGTTGGTCAGCCAGTACAGGGTGATGTTGTCGAGCAGGTCGTCCGGGGTGAGGTCGCTCTGGAGGGTTCCTTCGAGGACCCGCTTGACCAGGCCGGGCTGCCCGGTGCCGTCGCCGTGGTCGAGCATGAAGGCGGCGAGGTCGATTGGTGAGTCGGCCAGCCCGTACATGGTCTGGGGGCGCGTCGCCATGATGTTGGCGTAGGCCACATGGCTGGCGTAGAAGCCGCTTAGCTGCTCGTAGGCGGTCCGTTCCTCGTCGGTGAGGCCCGAGGGTGGTGGGTCGCCGGTCGCGAAGCCCTTGACGAGCTCCGGGGGGGCGGTCCCGGGCATGTTGGAGTGGATGGCGAGCAGCCCCGGTGGGGCCTGGATGCCCATGGCCTGGGTCACGGCCGCCCCCCAGTCGCCGCCCTGGGCCACGAACCGGGTGTAGCCGAGGCGGCCCATGAGCACGGCCCAGGCGCGCGCGGTCCGCACCGGGTCCCAGCCGGTGGTGGTCGGCTTGGCCGAGAACCCGTGCCCGGGCAGCGAGGGGATCACCACATGGAAGGCGTCGGTGGCCGCTCCGCCGTGGGCGGTCGGGTCGGTGAGGGGGCCGATGAGCTTGAGCTGCTCGATGATCGAGCCGGGCCAGCCGTGGGTGATGATGAGCGGGAGGGCGTCGGCATGCGGGGAGCGGACGTGGAGGAAGTGGATGTCGAGGCCGTCAATCTCGGTCAGGAACTGGGGCAGGTCGTTCAGCTTGGCCTCGCAGCGGCGCCAGTCGTAGCTGGTCGCCCAGGCGCGGGCGAGCTCCTGCATGGTCGCCAGGGGCACGCCCTGGGTGTCGTCGTCGACCGTCTCGCGCTCGGGCCAGCGGGTCGCCTCGATCCGCCGGCGCAGCTCGACCAGGTCCTGGTCGGGGAAGCTGAACTGGAACGGCCGGACGGTGGCGTCCCCGGCCGCCGTGGCACCCTCGGCGGGACGCGGACCAGGAGTTCTCGTCTCTGTCATCGCCAGTTCCTTTGGCTACCGGAGTGACCTGAAGGCCGCCCGCATCTCGGTCGCGAACAGCTCTGGCTCTTCCCAGGCGGCGAAGTGGCCGCCCTTGTCGACCTCGTTGAAGTAGATGAGGTTGTGGTAGGCGCTCTTCACCCAGTGGCGCGGGGCCTGGAAGAGCTCGTCGGGGAACACCGTGTAGGCCACCGGGAGCGTGACGTGCGGCGGCGGGTGCTTGATTGCGGCTTTCGCGCTCTTGCCGGTCTCCCAGTACAGCCGCGCGGCCGAGGCCGCGGTGCTGGTCAGCCAGTACAGCGTGATGTTGTCGAGGACGTGGTCCCGGGTGAGGTTGCCCGAGGGCTGCCCATCGAGGAAGGCACGGGAGATCTTCTCGTAGCTGTCCGCGTCGTGGTCCAGCATCCAGGCCGCCAGACCCAGCGGTGAGTCCAGCAGGGGGTAGCCGATCGTCTGCGGGTGCTCGCCCATCAGGGCGATGTAGCCTCGCATGAAGACCGCGACGACCTTGCTCAACTCCTCGCGGTCCTCCATGGAGAACGCGAGCCTGATGTTGAGGGCGGCCATCAGGAGCTCCCGCGGGGCCGCGTCCAGGAAGTTGAAGTGGAGGCCGAGCAGCCCGTCAGGGGCCAGGCGGCCCATGGCGTCGGTGACACCGGCACCCTGGTCGCCGCCCTGGGCGACGTAGCGGCGGTAGCCGAGGCGCCGCATCAGCTCGGCCCAGGCGCTCGCGATGCGACCGGCGTCCCAGCCGCCCTCGGTCGGCTGGCCGGAGAAGCCGTAGCCGGGCATCGACGGCACCACCACGTCGAAGGCGTCAGCGGCGTCGCCGCCGTACGCGGTCGGGTCGGTGAGCGGGCCGATCGCCTCCAGCATCTCGATCACCGAGCCGGGCCACCCGTGGGTGATGATCAGCGGCAACGCCTGCTCGTGCGATGACTTGACGTGGATGAAGTGGACGTCGACCCCGTCGATCTCGGTGGTGAACTGCGGCAGGGCGTTGAGCTTGGCCTCGCACCGGCGCCAGTCGTAGTCGGCCGCCCAGTAGCGCCCGAGCTCCTGGAGCGTGGCCAGCTGCACGCCCTGGGACGCATCGGCGACGAGCTCCTTGCTCGGCCAGCGCGCCAGGGCGAGGCGCCGCCCAAGGTCGACCAGCTCCTCTTCGGAGACGCTGACCTGGAAGGGGCGGATGGTGGCGTCCTCGGCCGTCGCGCCTTGCTCGGTCCGACGCGGGCCGGACGTTGTGGTGTCGGTCATTGCCGTTCCTCCCATCCCGGCAGAGGACGAACCGACGGACACCATGGATCGTCCTGAAGCTGCCATGCGCTTGTGGGTGTCGACGCAGTGCACCCGGCCCGCTCAGGGTCGTTCGCGCCGGCCGTGCTCGCATCGGCCACTGGACAGTCCAAGTGGCCAGTCATTGGGCTGGCCGGGGGTCAGCCGGCGTGATCGGCTCGGTCGAGGCCCTCCCGGGGACGACGAGCGAGCCAGGTCCGGGCATCGCTGAGCACGCCCTCATCGCTGAGATCGCTGCCTCGCCAGGCGCGCTCCCACTGGAACGGCTCCAGCCAATTTCCCCGAAAGCCGTCGGCCAGGGCGACCAGGAGCCGCTGCTGGCCAGGGGTGAGCCGGGAGACCAGCCTGGCCAGCTGCCCAAGCTCGGCCTCGTCCACGATCGCTGCCTGCACGTGTCGATCCTTGTTCGGTGGTGCATGTCGGCTTCGGACGATCGAGCCTGATTGTCGACCGGAAGGCATGCCAGCTTGATCCGGGATCCCGGTGACCGGGTCGGCGTCAGAAGATGTTCACCTTCCGGGTTCAGCCGCTAGCCTCTGCGTTGCTTGACTTCCCTGTGCATCGTGGAGGTCGGATGCCGTATCAGGATGCGCGCTACCTGCCGCCGCGCCGTCTCCAGGGACCGTGATGCTTGCGGTCTGGGACCAGCGATACGAACCAGTCGCCAACAACCTCGCCCTGTCGGCCCTGGTGGCGGCGCTGCCGGTCATCGTCCTGCTCGGACTGCTCGGGCTGTTGAGGGTCAGAGCCCACTATGCCGCGCTGGCCGGGTTGGTCACCGCCTTCCTGGTCGCGCTGCTGGTGTACGGGATGCCGGCATCGATGGCGACGGCCGCCCTGGTCAATGGGGCGCTGTTCGGGTTGTTCCCGATCGGCTGGATCGTGCTCACGGCGATGTTCGTGTACGACCTCACCGTCAAGACCGGCCAGTTCGACCTGCTCCGGGACTCAATCGCCGGGGTGGCGTCCGACCGCCGCATCCAGGTCCTGTTGGTCGCGTTCTGTTTCGGCGCCTTCATCGAGGGCTCGGCCGGGTTCGGCACTCCGGTCGCGATCAGCGCGGCCATGCTCATCGGGCTCGGGTTCCGGCCGTTGCCCGCAGCTGGGCTGTCGCTGATCGGCAACACCGCTCCGGTTGCGTTCGGGGCCATCGGCACGCCGATCCTGACCCTGGCCGGGGTGACCAGGCTGCCGGCCCACACCCTGAGCGCGATGGTTGGCCGCCAACTGCCGTTCTTCGCCCTGCTCATTCCCTTCTGGCTGGTCTGGGCGCTGGCTGGGCGCAAGGCCACCTTCGAGGTCTGGCCGGCGGCGCTCACCGTCGGCGTCTCCTTCGGTGTGGTGCAATTCCTGGTCTCCAACTTCGTCGGGCCGGAGCTCGCGGACATCCTGGCCTCGCTGGTCTCGATGGGCTCGCTGGTGCTGCTGCTCCGGTTCTGGCAACCGCGGTCGATGTGGCGCTTCGAGCAGGAGCGCGACGACGCCCCGTCGGCAGCCGCCCAGCGCTCGGAGGGCCCCGGCGCCGCCACCCTCCGCAGCCCGACGGATGTCCCCGTCCCCACCCGGCAGGAGAAGCGGCGAGCCTGGGTGCCGTGGATGCTGCTCGGCCTGATCGTCTTCCTCTGGGGGCTGCCGCAGCTCAAGGGCTTCCTGAACGACATCTACAGCGCCAGCATCAGCGTCTCTGCACTCGACATGCAGGTCGTCAGGGTCCCACCGGTGGTCGCCACGCCTTCTCCGACCGCAGCCGTGTACGCCTGGACTCCGCTGTCCGCGACCGGGACCGCGTTGCTGCTCACCGCAATTGCCAGCGCGCTGTACCTGCGGCTACGGCCGGCCGAGGTTGGGCGGATCCTCCTCGGCACCCTGAACCGGGTGAAGACCTCGCTGCTGACCATCGCGGCCATGCTGGCCATCGCCTACACCAGCCGCTTCGCCGGGCTCGACGCCTCCATGGGGCTGGCCTTCGCCTCCACCGGAGCGCTGTTCGCCTTCTTCTCACCCCTGCTTGGCTGGCTCGGCGTGGCCCTGACCGGCAGCGACACCTCCTCCAATGCGCTGTTCGGCAACCTCCAGCAGATCGCGGCCCAGCAGGCAGGGCTGAGCCCGGTCCTCACCACGGCCGCGAACTCCAGCGGCGGAGTGATGGCCAAGATGATCGACGCCCAGAGCATCGTCGTGGCCGGGGTCGCGACCGGGCAGCAGGGCAAGGAGGGCGAGATCCTGCGCTACGGCTTCTGGCATGCGGTCGCGCTCGGCTGCCTGGTGGGCATCCTGGTGTTCCTGCAGTCCAACCTGCTCTCCTGGATGATCCCCAGGTAACTGCCCCGGTCGCCTGACCCCGGACCTCTTGGGCGTAGATTCGCGACTTCTGTCCCTTGACGTCGGCGCACGACCGAGCAGACTGACAGCGACAGAAGCAGAGCAGTCGCAACAGCAGCGACAGAGCTCTCCGACGGGGACGGAACAACCGGGCCGCCCGCACTCCGGCCGGCACCCGCCCTGCCTGCTCGCGTCGGCGCGGCTCTGGAGCTCGCAGCGGGCTGTTCTCGCCTCGGTGGTGACGATGGCAACGAGGGCTCGAGGGCCACGACTGCGTGGCCGGCACGACGAATGCGCGGCACTGGATCGGCTGGTGGAGGACGTGCGGGCGGGTCAGAGCCGGGTGCTTGTCCTGCATGGCGAGGCGGGGGTCGGCAAGACCGCGTTGCTGGAATACCTGCAGGGCCGCGCGTCAGGCTGCCGTATCGCACGAGCGGCAGGGGTCGAGTCCGAGATGGAGCTCCCGTTCGCCGGGTTGCATCAGCTCTGCGCACCGATGCTGCATCGTCTGGAGCGTCTGCCGGGCCCGCAGGGTGCTGCGCTCGGTGCAGCGTTCGGGCTGTACGAGGGGGAAGCCCCGGATCGGTTCCTGGTCGGCCTGGCCGTTCTCAGCCTCCTGTCCGACGTCGCCGAGGAGCACCCCCTGATCTGTGTGGTGGACGACGCCCAGTGGCTCGACCGGGCTTCGGCGCAGGCGCTTGCCTTCGTGACCCGCCGTCTGGTGGCCGATTCGATCGCCATGGTCTTCGCGGTGCGCGAGTCAGGCAACGAACAGGACCTGACGGGCCTACCGGAGCTGCAGGTTCACGGGCTGGCCGACCCC
>Ga0081539_10005441_pt1 | contig 12996 bp, 12 predicted proteins | sample TabmetS4T2R2_FD_71023 | JGI IMG/M metagenome (GOLD analysis project Ga0081539, IMG submission 71023) | Tabebuia heterophylla rhizosphere microbial communities from the University of Puerto Rico - S4T2R2 | ecosystem: Host-associated > Plants > Roots > Rhizosphere ...
CGGGCGGCGTTCGGCGTGGCGCCGGCGAGCTCGGCGTACGCCGCGCGGCCCGCCTCGGACGTGACGGCGGCCGGCGGCGTCGCGAGCAACCGGCCGTCGTGCCCGATCACCGGGCGGGCCGGGAGCCGGAGCTCGCGCCACCAGGTGACGTCGGTGAGGTCGCCGAAGGTGCAGACCATGGCGATGCCGGTGCCCTTGTCCGGCGCCGCCAGGTGGTGCGCGCGCACCGGCACCTCGACGCCGAACAGCGGCGTGGTCACGCCGGTGCCGACGAGGTGGCGGTACCGCTCGTCGTCCGGATGGGCCACCAGGGCGACGCACGCCGGCAACAGCTCGGGGCGGGTGGTGGACACCGTCACGGCGTCGCCGGTGGCCGTGGTGAAGGCGAGGTCGACGTAGGCACCCTGGCGCTCGCGATCCTCGAGCTCGGCCTGCGCGACCGCGGTGCGGAAGCTGACGTCCCACAGCGTGGGCGCCTCGGCGAGGTACGCCTCGCCGCGCGCCAGGTTGCGCACGAAGGTGCGCTGCGAGATCTCCTGCGAGTGGGCGTCGATGGTCGCGTACGTCATCGACCAGTCGACCGACAGGCCGAGCATGCGCCACAGCTCCTCGAACGCGCGCTCGTCGACGGCGGTGAGCTGCTCGCAGAGCTCGACGAAGTTGCGCCGGGAGATCGGCACCGGTGGGTCCGGCGGCTCGTCCGGCGGCGCCCAGCCCGGCAGGTAGGGCAGCGACGGGTCGCAGCGCACGCCGAAGTGGTTCTGCACCCGGCGTTCGGTGGGGAGGCCGTTGTCGTCCCAGCCCATCGGGTAGAAGACGGCGCGGCCGCGCATCCGCTGGTAGCGGGCCACGAGGTCGGTGTGGGTGTACGAGAAGACGTGGCCGACGTGGAGCGAGCCGCTGACCGTGGGTGGCGGCGTGTCGATGGAGAACACGTGCTCGCGCGAGGCCGTGCGATCGAACCGGTAGGTGGCGTCGGCCTCCCACCGCTGGGACCAGGCGACCTCGAGGCCGTCCAGCGCCGGCCGGTCGGGGAGCCGCGGACGCCGCGGACGGGGTGAGCCGATGGACATGACGTCAGGCTAGCCGCGTGAACGAAGTTGTCCGGTGCGTCGGCGGGGGGCGCGGGAACGCCCTGGTGGGGCGGGTTCCGGGCGGGGTCTGCGGGCCAGGGTGGCCGGCGTTCGGCGTGGTACGAGCCGGCTCGGGAGGGCCCGGGCGGACGGCGGTGCGTGGCGAACGGCGGTGCGTGGCGGACGCCGGTGCGTGGCGGCCGCCGGTCGTCGGCGGGCGCGCGGGCTCGCGCGCGGTTGCGTTGCTCCTGGGGCGCTTCGCAACGCGAGTGACACCCGAGCGTTGCCGGAACGTTGCCGAAATGCTCGGAAACTGCCGGTTTACTGCCTGTTCGCCACGTCGGCGGGTGCGGAAGCCTTGGTGCCTGCGCATACGGGGGTCCGCGCATGAGGGTGCGAGAGCGCCCCCGGTCGGGGCGGGTCGGTTGGGGGACCGGCCCGCCCCGTTCCGGTGTCCGGGCACGGTTTCCCGGCGGCCGGGCCGCGGCAGGCACGCGGCGAGGAGCTCGGGGGCGTCCGACGGTCCTCGCCGCGGGCCGCGGGCGGGCGGCGCGCCGGTCCGGCGCCCGGGGCCGGAGGCGGCCGGCCTACCGTTAGGGGTCGTGCGCGCCGAGCCAGGTGGCTGCCAGGGCCAGCAGGCCGGCCGTCGCCAGGCACAGCGCCGGTAGCGGGACGGCGGCCGTCGCCGCCGGTAGCAGGTACACCGCCAGCGCCCCGCCCAGCGCCCGCGACGACGACGCCAGCGCCAGCGCCGAGGTCGACGCCGCCGGGCCGGTGCGCGCCACCGTCCGGGCGTCCAGGTCCCCCTCCAGCGCGCACTGCCCCACGCCGGCGCACACCTGAGCCACCGCGAGCCCGGCCAGCCCGGCGCCGCTCAGCGCCCACCCGCCGACCATGACGGCGCCCAGTGCGAACGCCGGCCCGGCCGTCGTCCGCCAACCCCCCACCGCGGCCTGCACGCGCGCCGCTCCCGCGGCCCCCGCCGCGAACGCCACGGCGGACACCAGGACGCCGTCCCGCCCGTACCGCTCGAACGCCAGCACCGTCGCCGCCAGCGCCGGCGCCGCGGCCAGCAGGAACACCACCCCGCCGACGCCGCACGGCACCGCCACCACCCGCCACGACACCGGGCCCGACGCCGCCACGGGATGCTCGCGCGGCGCGAACGTCCCGACCACCCACTGCGGCACGAGCGTCATCCCGTACACCGTCGCGACGGCGGCCAGCACGGGCCACGGCGGTGCCGACGACAGGACCACCGACGCCAGCGCCGTCGCCAGCGCCTCGCTGGAGAGGATCGCGACGGCGTACATCGTCAGCAGCCGCCCCGCCGGGCCCTGCGGGCGGGACACCTCGGTGCGCATCGCGGCGAAGCCGCACCAGGCCAGCACGTTCATCACCGCGACCAGCGCGGCGAGGGCGGCCGGCGGCGCGTGCCCGAGGAACAGCCCGAACACGCCCACGCGGCAGGCGCCTTCGCCGACGGCGAGCAGCCGCAGCAGGTCCCGCGGCGACAGCCGCCGGGCGAGCCGCACGCTCACCGGCCCCGACGCCGCGACGCCGACGAGCGCTGCGGCGTACTGCGCGATCGCGGCGTCCGCGCCGTCCCGCTCGGCGACGGCGAGCAGGAACGCCGTCCACCCGAAGGCGAGCCCGACGGAGTCGACGGCGCCCGCCGCCAGCAGCAACGGCAACCGGGACGGCCGGTGACGCGCGCGCCGACCGCCGGCCGTCACCGACGGCTCACACGAAGACGGGCGTGGGCGGCGGGAACCCGTTGAAGCCGGAGGCGTACGAGAGCGTGTACGCGCCGGCGCTGCCGATCATCACCAGGTCCTCGACGCCGAGGGCCGCGGGCAACGGCGTGGCGACGAACATCGTGTCGGCGCTGTCGCAGGTCGGCCCGGCGACGGTGAACGGCAGGCGTGGCTCCTCGGCGTGGCGCCGGCGCGACGTCCACAGCGGGTAGTCCCAGTCGCTGTGCATCTGCTGGGTCTCCATCAGGCCGTGGTAGACACCCACGTCGAGGTAGACCCACTCCTCGCCGGCCCGCTCCTCGCGGCCGATCACGCTCCCCACCAGCACGCCGCTCTCCGCGACGAGGTAGCGGCCGGGCTCGGCGACGACGGTCTCCGGCCGGTAGGGCAGGACGTCGTCGAGCGCCGTCGTGATCACGCGGCCGTAGTCCTCGATCGGCGGCACCGGGTCGACGTAGCGCGCGGGGAGGCCGCCGCCGACGTCGACCATCCGCAGGCTGACGCCGTCCGCCCGCAGCCGCCGCATCAGCGTGCCGGCGCCGGCCAGCGCGGACCGCCACGCCGCCGGCGCCGTGCACTGGGAGCCGACGTGGAACGTCACCCCGTACGGCTCCAGGCCGAGCACCCGGGCGAGCAGCATGAGCTCGCGGGCGGCGTGCGCCTCGGCGCCGAACTTCCGGCCGAGCGGGAACCGGGACAGGCTGTCGTCCACCCGCAGCCGCACGTACACGGCCGCGCCGGGGGCGTTGGCGGCGATCTTCCGCAGCTCGTTCTCGGAGTCGAACGCGAAGCGCCACACGCCCGCGGCGGCGGCGTCGCGGATGTGCCGCACGGGCTTGACCGGGTTGCTGTAGAGGACGCCGTCGCCCGGGACGCCGACGTCGAGCAGGATCCTGAGCTCGCCGAGCGAGGCCACCTCGAAGCCCGCGCCCGCGGTCGCGAGCGTCGCCACGATCTCGGGCGACGGGTTGCACTTCACCGCGTAGTGGACGCCGACGCCGGGCAGGGCGGCCCGCAGCGCAGCGAGGCGGTCCTGGACGATGCCGAGGTCGCAGGCGAGGAACGGCGTCTCGACGGCCAGCCCGGCGAGCCGAGGAGGCAGCAGGCCGGCCGGCCAGTGGGCCGGCAGCTCGGACCCGTAGCCGGTCACGGTGCGCGATGCGGTCGGCACGGCTGACCTCCGCGGCGGTCGACGATGATGCCTGCGAGTTACCGTCGACCGCGCCGAACGATCTTCAAGGGGCCACGCGGGTGCCACCCGCACGGCCCAGTCCCGCCGCACCGCGGCCGCCGGCCTGCGCCCGGCCACGCCGTGTGCTGCCATCGATCACATCGGTCGGCCCCGCGCGACGCAGCGGATCGGGGGACCCACCGCGTCTCAGGGGTGAGGGGACGTCGAGAGGGCGGGCAGGATCGTGGAGTTCGAGCAGTACGTCGCGGCGCGGGGGCAGGCGCTCCTGCGCCTGGCGTACGTGCTGACCGGCGACGCGCACGACGCCGAGGACCTCACCCAGGCGGCGCTGTACGACGTCCTCCGGCACTGGCGGCGGGTGGCGCGCGCCGGCCACCCCGACGCGTACGTGCGCCGGGTCGTCGTCAACCGGTACCTGTCCGGCAGGCGTCGCCGCGCGTCGGCCGAGGTCGTGCTGGGCGACGTCGAGCCCCTGTCGACGGCGGCCACCCCCGACCCGGCGGTCGGCGTCGTGGCGCGCGACGAGGTGCGCCGCGCCCTGTCACGGCTGGCGCCGCGGGCACGCGCGGTCCTCGTCCTGCGGTACTACGCCGACCTCGACGACGCCGCGATCGCCGACACGCTCGGCATCGCGCCGGGCACCGTGCGCGCGACGGCGTCCCGCGCCCTGGCCAGCCTGCGCGACGTGCTCGCGACCCCGACCCAGCCGGAGGACGTGTGATGACCGACCAGCTCGAGCCCCTGCTCCGGGACGCCCTCGACGACCTGGCCGGGCAGTCGCCAGTCGCCGGCGACCTGGCCGGCGTCGCGCGCGGCCGGCTGCGGCGGCGCCGGCGGCGGCTCGCCGGCGGGACGGCGGCGGTGGCCGTCGTGGTGCTGGTCGCCGGCGCGGCCGTGTGGCTCGGGCCGCGGCCGGGGTCGAGCGGACCGCCGGCCCGTGACGTCCGGGTGGAGCCGGAGCCGACGGCCTCGGTGCCGTACTGCCCGGCCGGCGGCGACTGCCCCGACGCCCGCGCCGTCGACGCGCTGCGGCGGCGCCCGCTCCACCTGCCCGCCGTGGCGCCGGGCGGCGCGTGCCCGGTGAGCCCGGCCCGCACGCTGCCGGAGGGCGGCGGCTTCACCGGCGACTACCTGGCGGTGGGCGAGGGGCCGTTCCGGATGACCGGAAACGGCCTGGTGTCGTTCGAGTACCCGCCGGGGCCCGACACCGGTTACCAGGGGTCCGGCTGGGGCGGCGAGAAGGTGATCTGGTCGATCGACGCCGAGTACCCCGGACCGGTGCTGCTGCGGGGCGCGCAGATCGACGGCCCCGCCGGGCTGCGGTTCGACCACTACCTCGGAGCCCTCGGCCAGGACTCGGGCACCACGGCGCACCCCGAGCTCGCGTACCCGGCGTGGGGCGCGAGGGCCGTGCGGACGTTCCCGAGCGCCGTCCGCCTGCAGCGGTCCGGGTGCTACGCGATCCAGGTGGACGGCACGTCGTTCTCGTCGATCATCGTGTTCCGGGCGTCGCAGCTGCCGTCGTAGGCCTCGGGCCGGGCCTGGCCCGCCCCGGCGTGCCCGCGGTTCCGTCAGCGGGTCAGGTGCAGCTCGGCGAACCGCGGTGCCGGGACCACGGACTGCACCTCCGGCCACACGAGCCAGCCGGGCCAGCTCTCGTTGAGCGTCAGGTCGCCGTCGTCGATCCGCAGGATCAGCGAGTCGTCGGTCAGCTCCTCGATCAGGGCGGCGTGCGTCCCCTCGACCGTGAAGGCGAGCACGGCGCGCAGGACGTCGGCGAACACGGCCCGCATGCGCTCCGAGCTCGACTGGCCCAGGTCGGTCAGCACGAGCGTGACGTCGACGGCGAAGCCGAGCGAGCGCGACGACGCCGACCGGCCCTCGGCGTCGGCCGCGACGGCGTGGACGGTGAGGTCACCCCGGTACACGGCGGGCGCGACGTCCGGGTCGCTCACGGTCTCGCCCAGCGCGTCGGCGACGCGCCGCAGCGCGACCGCGGCGTCGTCCGGCGACGGGAGGGCGATCGGCAACAGGTACTCGTGCGACACGACCCGACGATGCCGCAGCGGCCCGGCTCGGCGCGCGCGAATATCGCGGTGCGGTACGCGCGACGGCGCGGGTGCGGTTCAGGCCGGCGGCCGCGCCGACAGGTCGTCGTAGCGAACGGTGACCGGCCCGCTGGTGGCGGAGGAGCTGAGGTACGTCGTCAGGCCCACCGAGCCGGACACCTGGAGCGCCGCGGTCGCGTCGGTCGCGGTCGCCTGCCAGGTGGCAGGTTGCGTGGTGCCGACCGGCCAGGCGCGCGCTCGCACCGTCGTCGGCGACGTGCCGGTGACCTGCACGCGCACCCGCCAGGGCACGCCCGGGCTCAGGGTGACGCCGGAGAGCCGCCCGCCGGCCAGCACGGTTCCCGACCGGGTCACGTGCACCTCGACGCCGCCGTCCGCCAGCGCCTTGACCCGGCCGCCGTACTCGCCCGACCCGACCCGCCGGCCGGCGGTCGTCAGGTACACGGGGCCGTTCGGTCGCGTGTCGAGCGAGAACGTCACCTCGAGGTCCGTGGCGGTCGACGCGACGTTCGACAGCGAGGCCACCGCCGTCGACGCGGCCGACACGCGCTGGACGCCGGCGCCGCCCGACACCGACGCCCCCGACGCCGCGTTGGCGAGGCTCCACGGCCCGCCGGTGTCCGCGGTCCCCCAGCCGCCGGTCACCGTGCGCTCGAAGGCGTCCGCCGCCAGCACCGTGGTCGGAGGCGGCGTCGTGGGAGGTGGCGTCGTGGGAGGTGGCGTCGTGGCACCCGACATGTCGTACGGCAGCGTGAAGGCGCTGTCGGCGTCGGTCTCGTACCGAGCGCGCGTCGGCGAGTACGTGACCGCCTGGATCGCGTTCAGCGACGGCCGGAACGTGTAGTACCTGAGCCAACCGTCGCCGCCGTTCACCCGCGACTGGTAGTCGGACAGCACCTCGTGCACGGGCCGGCCGCAGGAGTTGGTGTCCGTGCGACGCGCCTCGCTGCGGTCGCCGTCGTGGAAGTGCCCGTTGAGCACCAGGAAGATCTGGCAGGACGGCGCGACGAGCTTCGACCACAGCTGGGCGGGCGAGTTGCCGCCCGGCCGCTGGAGCGCGGTGTCGATCGTCCCCGCGGTGTTGAGGAAGGCGTGGGTGACGAGGATCGCTCGCCGCTGCGGGTACGCCGCGAGCACGCGCTTCGCCCAGTCGACGGCGTAGTCGGGCGCGTCGAACTCCAGGTTGAGGATCAGCAGGTCGAGGCCGCCCGCGGTGACCAGCGCGAAGTTGTCGAGATTCTGCCGGTCGACCGGGTCGGGGCCGAACTGGTTCTGGCCGAGGTATCCGCCGTACCGGGCGGCCGGGCCGTTCCAGGACCCGTTCGTGTAGCGGCCGACCGGGAACCACTGGCGGTACTCGGGCGCCTCGCCGGTGTCCACCACCATGTCGTGGTTGCCGGGTAGCACGCTGCTGGGGACGCCGGCGTCGTCCAGCGTCCGCATGTACTGCGACGCGTACTGCCACTGCGTGGCGCTGGTCGAGACCCCGACGATGTCGCCGAGGTGGCTGACGAACGCGAGGTTCAGGGCGGCGCGGTTGTCGACCAGCCACTGCGTCTGGGCGCCCATGATCGCCCGGTTGGCCGAGGTGCTGACGTAGTTCTGCGTGTCCGGCAGGACGGCGAGCGTGAAGTCGCCGGTACCCACCTCGGTCGCGGCAGACTGGGCGACTGCGGACTGAGCGACGGCAAACTGAGCGACCGCGGACTGCGAGGTGGCAGATCGCGTGATGCGAGACTGTCCGGCGGCACCCGCCGACGAGGACAGCACGGCCACCAGCAGCGCCGCAGCGGCGAGCGCATGGCGGGCGGAGCTGCCGGGGAGTCGCCTCATCGCGCAAGTGTTCATCCGAGCACCGACCGCGATGAGGCGTTCGGGCGAACCGGGCATGACCGGACAGTGACGCGCCGACGCTGCCGCCCGCCGCCACACCAGGACCCCGATGCCACGGAGGAACACGTGACCGACCAGCCCCGTGACGCCAGCACCCGGAGGGCGGACACCCTGGCCAAGCTCCGCGAGCCGGCCGCCGACGTCTGGGTGGCGTCCGCAGCGGGTGGGGCGGCGCACCTCGTGCCGCTGTCGCTGGCGTGGGTCGACGAGCGCGTCGTCCTCGCCGTGGCCGAGAGCTCGGTGACGGCGCGCAACGTCGCCGCTCGGCGCGCCGCCCGGCTCGGGCTCGGGCCGACCCGGGACGTCGTGATGATCGACGCCGTCCTCGAGCGAACCGTCCCCGTCGCGGACGCACCCACAGAGCTCGCCGCCGCCTACGCCGGCCAGGCCGACTGGGACCCGCGCGTCGAGCCCGGCGGCTACGTGTACCTCGTCCTCCGGCCGGTCCGCATCCAGGCGTGGCGCGAGGCGAACGAGCTCTCCGGCCGCACGCTCATGCGCGACGGTGCCTGGCTGGTCTGAGCGCGGTGGTGCCGTTGCCGGAGCCGGGCCCCATGACCTGCGGTCCCATGACCTGCGGGTCATCGCCGGCCCGCGCCGATCCGCGGCAGGCTGGGCGCAGCGCCCGACGACCGGACGACCACACCCACGGAGGGGACCCGATGCCCGCGTACGCCCTCGCCCACCTGCGCACCCTCGACTTCAACGACGAGGTCCGCGAGTACCTGCGGCGGATCGACGGCACGATGGAGCCGTACGGCGGCCGGTTCCTGGTGCACGGCGGTCAGCCGCAGGTGGTGGACGGCGAGCTGCCGGGGTTCGTCGTCGTCATCGAGTTCGCCGACACCGAGCGCGCCAGGGCCTGGTACGACTCGCCGGAGTACCAGGCGATCCTGCCGCTGCGCCTCCGCAACAGCGAGGGCGGCGCCGCGATCCTCACCGGCGTGCCGGAGGGCTACCGCGCCGCGTCGATCGCCGGCTGACCGCACCTCGACCCGCGCCGCCGCCGCCCCCGAGGGGGTGGCGCCGCCATCCTCGGTGGCATTCGGACCGGTGCCGGGTGAGCCACGGCGGTGTGCCAGGTGGCACTCGGACCGGTGCCGGGCGAGCCACGGCGATGTGCCAGGTGGCACACTGCCGGTTCTCACGAACGTCGCGTGGAATACCAGCGGCACCCGCGACTTGAAGTGGGTGCGGCGTCCGGCGGGACGTCGACCTGCGGACTGCGAGGTGACCATGACCGACTCCATCGATGCCCTCTCCGCGGGGAGCAGCCCGGTCCTGGTCACCGAGCGCCTGCGACTGCGCCCGTGGCGGCCGGACGACGCCGACGCCGCCCTCCCCCTGTACGGCGACCCGCAGGTCGTCCGCTGGCTGAGCCCGGCGATGACCGTGGTCCACGACGTCGCGGCCATGCGCTCGGTGCTCGAGCAGTGGTCGGCGGAGGACGCGCGGCTCACCTGGCCGGCCGGCCGCTGGGCGGTCGAGACGCTGGACGAGGGCCGGCTCGTCGGCGCGGTCGCGCTGCTGCCGCTGCCGCCGGGCGACGAGGACCTCGAGCTCAGCTACCAGGTGCTCCCCACCGAGCAGGGGAAGGGTTTCGCCACCGAGGCCGCGCGGCGCGCCGTCCAGCGCGCTTTCGCGGAGGGCGTGCCGGAGCTGTTCGTCGTCGCGCGGCCCGCCAACGAGGCCGGCGCGGGGGTCGCCAAGCGCCTCGGGTTCCAGTGGGTGGGGGAGACCTCGAAGTACTACGACCTGAGGCTGCAGACCTACCGCCTGCGACCGGCGGAGCTCACCTGACCGTCCCGGTGCGCCGTCCGGCCACGCTTCGGCGGCACCCGTTCGACACCCCGTAGTCACCTTCGTCACGCCCTGGCACCAAACCGTCACGCACCGGCCACTCTCGAGTCATTCCCGAGCGCACGCATCCGTACCCGCGGGCCGTTACGTTGTTCTCAGGCGTGCAGAGAAGGATGGGGCGTGCGGAACGTTGACAGTGTTCGGTGCATGGTTCGGCGGAGCGTTCGGCGACGGCCGTCGACGCGCACCTGCCGGGCATGCGGGGCCGCCGTCGTCACGGTGGCGGTGATCGTCTCCGTCGTCGTTCCCGTGCTCACGATCCCGCGCCTCCCCGAGTTCTCGCCGTGGCCGGTGGCCGCCGGGCTCGTGCCGTGGATGGTGGGCAAGTACGTCCTCTGCCCGCTGCGCTGGCACTCGATCTCCGAGAGCGGCCGCTCGCGGCGCTGGCACCTCGCGTCGTACGCCGAGTCCGAGCTGATGGGCCTGCTCACCCCGGGGCACGTCGGCGCCGACGCGTGGCGCGTGCGCCGGCTGAAGGGCACCGGGATGCCGGTCGCCTCGGCCGCGGCCGAGGTGGCGCTCGACCGCCTGATCGGCGCCATCGGGCTCATGGCGTTCGTCGGGTTCGCCGCGTCCGCGCTGCCGGTGAGCATGGCGCTGGCGGCGCTGGGCCTGGCCGCGGCAGGGCTCGCGGCCGTGTTCGTCGTCCGCCGGGTGCGGCCGGACTGGATCCCGCGGCGGCCGCTCCCGCCGCCGCGGCGGATCGTGCACGGGCTGGTGCTGTCGATCGGGTACCAGGCCACGATCGTCGCGCTGCTCATCGGGACGCTGGAGGCGACCGGTCACGGCGTCTCGCCGGTCGGCGTGGTCGCCGCCTTCGGGGCCAGCCAGCTCGCCGCGGCCGTGCCCGGCCCGCAGGGCGCGAGCCCGCGGGACGGCGCGCTCGTCGTCGCGCTGATGGCGCTGGGCGTGCCGTGGAGCGCGGCGCTGAGCGCCGTGACGCTCAAGGCCATGCTGGCCTGGGCGCCCGGGATCGTGCTCGGCGGCGGCTGCCTGCTGATGGCGCGCCGGTACGGCCGCTCCGGCCCCGGCGCAGGCGCCGGCACCGGCGACGGCGCCGGCGTCGGCGACGGCGCCGGCGTCGGCTCCGTCGAACCCCACGGATCGCCGGCTGTCGCGTGAGCGACGGGAACGTCCTCGCCGTCGCCCACCGGGCCGGCAACTCGCTCGCCGGGCTGCGGGCCGCGACGGCGCTCGGGGCCGACGTCGTCGAGGCGGACGTAACCGCGTACCGCGGCCGCCTCGAGGTCCGGCACCTCAAGACGGCGGGACCGCTGCCCTTCCTCTGGGACCGGTGGGAGCTCGTGTCCGCCCGCGCCCCGCGGCTGCACCTCGACGCGCTGCTCGAGGCGGCGGACGAGGGCGTGACGTTCATGCTCGACCTCAAGGGCGCCCACCCGCGGGTCGGCGCCGAGGTGGCTCGCGAGCTGCACGAGCGTGCGCCGTCCCGGCCGGTCCTGGTGTGCACGCGGGCGTGGCCCGCGCTGGTGCCGTTCGACGGCGTCCCCTGGGTGCGGACGCTGCGGTCGGCACGCACCCGGCGGGAGCTGGCGAGCCTGCTGGCGTTCCTCGAGCGCGGGTCCGGGCCGCTGCCGTACGGCGTCTCGGTGCACCGGTCGCTGCTGACGCCGGACGTCGCGGCCGCCCTGCACCGGCACGTGTCCACCGTCATGACCTGGCCGGTGAACGACGACGCCGCCCTCGACCAGGTGCTGACCCTGCGCGACAGCGGCACGATCGGCGTGATCAGCGACGAGGCGAGCGTCCTGCGCCGCCTCCTGGCGGAACGCTGACGCCGCACCGCCCGCGTCGCGGAGCGCCGCCGCCGCCCCTTGTGAGCACGGTGTGGCACTGGTCTCGATAGGCGAGACCGGTGTCACACCGTGCTCACCAAAGGACGAACCTACGACGCCACCGGGCCGTTGCGGCGCGGCCTCGCCAGCCAGCGCTCGTCCAGGTCGGCCGGGGGTGGTGGGGCACCCAGGTCCGACGGGCGGTAGCCGTCCGGGTAGCCCGGGTACGTGCGGTTGGTGGCCAGCGCGGTCAGGCCGGAGGGCCGTCGCGGCGGCAGTCGGCGGACGGCGGCGGCCCGGGCGCGCAGCGCCGCGCGCTCCAGCGGCGGCACCCACCGCGGCGCGGGGGCGAAGCCGAACGCGCTCAGCATCGGCTCGTCGAGCAGGCCGCGGACGGCGACCCGCACCGCCGGCCGCGTCACCCGCGGGTACCAGGAGCACATCAGCTCGAGGGTGTACTCGCCGATGCGGCGGTTGGTGTCCGAGTACCGGAACGTCTCCCGCTCGTAGTCGAGCTTGAAGCGCCGGAAGTCGTCGTAGCCCTCGGGCACGTCGCGGATGCCCATGCGGGCCCCGACCTCGCGGTAGAAGCAGAACGCCGCGATCCGCTCGGCGTCGCTCAGCCGCCGCCACCCGAAGCGGTCGAGCCAGTCGATCGGCTCGTACACGAACGTGGAGAGCACGTACAGCATGTCGTCGTTGGAGATCGCGTACCGCCCGTGCGCCCGGTTGATGACGCGCAGCGCCTCGCGGCCGCGCTCGGAGTCGTACCCGTGGTCGGTCAGCTCGGCCATCAGCAGCGCGGTGTCGTCGTACCGCTGCTGCGGCCGGTCGCGGAACTCGCCGGTGGCGTCGAGAAGCGCCGAGATGCTCGGCACACAGTAGGTCCGGAACAGCGCCAGCTCCAGCGACCGCTGGTAGTCCCAGGGGAACTCGTAGGTCGCCGTGATCCGGTGGATCTCGTGGTGGTCCCGGATCGGGTCCAGCTCCTCGATCCGGCGCACCCACCGCCACCGGTGGCCGTTCACCGCACCACTCCGGCGGAGAGCAGGTCGTCCGCGTCGCCCAGCTCCCAGGCGAGCAGGACGTCCTTGGTGTGCTCGCCCGGTGTCGCGGGCGGCGTCGTCAGCCCGGCCGGGGTGGCCGAGAACCGTGGCGCAGGCGCCGGCTGCGTCACGCCGTGGTGCTCGACGAACGTGCCGCGCGCCGCCAGGTGCGGGTGCTCGTGCGCCTCGCGCAGCGAGAGCACCGGCGCAACGCACGCGTCGGTGCCGGAGAACACCTCCGCCCACTCGTCGCGGGTCCGCGTCGCGAACGCCTCCCGCAGCACCGCCCGTAACCGCGGCCAGGTGGCGACGT
>Ga0081539_10005442_pt1 | contig 12996 bp, 11 predicted proteins | sample TabmetS4T2R2_FD_71023 | JGI IMG/M metagenome (GOLD analysis project Ga0081539, IMG submission 71023) | Tabebuia heterophylla rhizosphere microbial communities from the University of Puerto Rico - S4T2R2 | ecosystem: Host-associated > Plants > Roots > Rhizosphere ...
GTGCAGCGAAACATCCTGGAGCGCGTCGACGGGACGGCCGCCGCGGCGGAACGATTTCGACACGTTGCGCAGTTCGAGAAGCGGCGTGCTCATGACGGCGCAGCCTCTTCCCGGCTGTCTGTAGCGATTGCGGGAGCTGTGGAAGCTTCGATCAGGGCGCGGGTGTAAGGCTCTTTCGGCCGGACGAGGATATCGTCGGTCTTGCCGATCTCGACCATGCTGCCCGCGCGGAACACCACAATCCGGTCGGCGATTTCGGAGGCGAGGGCAATGTCGTGGCTGATGAAGATCAGCGTCATGCGGTCCTCCTTTGCCAGCCGATCGATCAGGGCAACGATCTGCGCCTGCACGATCGTGTCGAGCGCGCTGGTCGGCTCATCGGCAATGAGCAGTTTCGGCCGCGCCGCTATGGCGGCCGCGATGGCGATCCGCTGCTTCTGCCCGCCGGAAAGCTGGTGCGGAAAAGCTTCGGCGAGCCGTGCCGGCTCCGGCAGCCTGACGCGATCGATCAATTCGACGGCCATTGCGTGGGCCTGCCGCCATCCCACCTCCGAATGCGCGTGCAGCACCTCGGCGATCTGCCGGCCGACGCGCATGACGGGATCGAGGCTTGCACCAGGATCCTGGAAGACGAAGCCGACATCGCGGCCATTGGCTGGCGGTCCGTCGAACCGGGGCCATTCAATCATGCCCGAGATGGTTGTTCCAGTTGGCAACAGACCGGCGATCGCCAGCGCCAGTGTAGTCTTGCCCGAGCCGCTCTCTCCAATCACCGCCAGTCTTTCGCCTTCGCCAAGCTCGAGGCTCACGCGATCGAGCGCAGACGTGGCGGCGCCAGGATAGCGGACGCCTAGATCGCGGATAGAGAGGCGAGGGGTCACGCATAGCCCCGTTTGGCGGCAGTCGCTTCAACCGCGCCTTCGCCGGCGAGATAGACGCCCAGCACGGCAAGGACCAGCGCGATGCCGGGGAAGATCGACAGGAACGGCGCGGTGCGCAGCACGGTGCGGCCTTCCGCGATCATGCCGCCCCAGGTGACACGGTTCGGGTCACCGAGACCGAGGAAGGAGAGGGCCGCTTCGGTCAGTATCGCCGACGCGACGATGACGGCCGAGAGCGCCAGCACCGGCGGCAGCGCATTGGGCAGGATTTCGCGGAACGCGATCTCGGCCGGCCGCATGCCGACGACGCGGGCAGCGGCAACGTAATCACGTTCGCGGATCGACAGAACTTCAGCGCGCGCGATGCGGGCAGGTCCAGTCCAGGCCGACAACGCAATCGCAATCACCACCACGGTCAGCGACGGACCGACGACGCTGACGAAGGCCAGCGCCAGGAGGAAGCCTGGTATCGTCTGAAAGGCGTCGACGACGCGCATCAGCGCTTCGTCGGTTAAGCCGCCGGCAAAACCGGCGATCGTGCCGACGACGGCGCCGACCATTATCGACATGGCGGCGGCAGCGAGGGCGACAGCAAGTGATGCGCGCGCTCCATGCATGATGCCGGCGAGCACGTCACGGCCGAGCCGGTCGGTGCCGAGCGGCAGCGACCAGTCCTGGAAGGGCGGCAGCAGCGGCGGTCCGGCGATCGACAGCGGGTCATTGGGGAAAATGACGGGCGCCAGGAGCGCCATCAAGGCAAGGGCAGCGAGGATCAACGCGCCCGAGGCCCCTTCAGGCGTACGCAGGAAACGTGGGACCGCGCTCATTCAGCGTCTCCGCTGCCGATGCGTGGGTCGAGCATGGCATAGACCAGGTCGACGACGAGGTTGATGGCGATCACCAGCACGGCGCTGACAAGGATGATGCCGAGCAGCAGCGGCGTGTCGCGCGAAGCGACCGCTTCCTGCGCCAGCCGGCCAAGACCGGGTATGGAAAAGACCGTCTCGATAACGACGCTGCCGCCGAGCATCGCCCCCGATTGCAGGCCGAGCACGGTAACGAGGGGCAGGAGCGCGTTGCGTGCGACATGCGCGAGCACGATGCGCCGTGGCGACAAGCCGCGCGCCTTGGCGGCCAGCACGAAATCAAGGCGCCAGACCTCGGCCATGGCGGAGCGCATTGTGCGCAGATAGAGCGCCAGGTAGATGAAGCCGAGCGCCGCCACCGGCAGCACCAGATGCCGTGCGATGTCGGCCGCGTGTGCGAGACCGGTCTTGCCGGAGGCGATGGTTTCGAGGCCGGAGAGCGGCAGCCAGCGGAGCTGAACGGCGAATATCACGGTCAGAACCAGCCCGAGCCAGAATCCCGGAACCGCGTAAAGCGCCAGGGAGGCGACCGACAGCAGTCGATCGCGGGTGCTTCCCGGTCGTGCGCCGGCGCCGATTCCCAGCGCCGTGCCAAGGCCGAATGAGAGCGCGATCGCACAGCCCATCAGAAGCAGCGTGTTCGGCAGCCGCTCGGCGATGACATCGCTGATCGGCCGCGAAAAGGTCACCGACCAGCCGAGGTCGAGATGGGCGAGCGACCACAGATAGGCCGCGAGCCTGTTGCCGGCCGACTGGTCAAGCCCCCATTGCTGGCGAAGCTGTTCCATCAGGCCGGCGTCGCCGCCGGTCATGCCGACATAGGCGTCGACCGCATCGCCGCCCGCGGCTTCAAGCAGGCAGAACGTGCCGATTGTCACAAGCACCAGCACCGGGATCGCCGCGAGCAGGCGGCGACGAACGATGGTCAGGACGCGCGGCATGTGGCGCCTCGCGTCTTGACGCTGTGGGAGGAAGAAGGGGCAACGTAGAGCACCGACGTTCAGGACAGCCAGCGAACCAGCTTGCCCGCCCGGATTATCAAGCCAGACTCACTTTTGGCAACGCCGTTCGATTCTACCCCTCGACCCACGTATCCGCCCAGTTCGATACCACCCAGCGCGGATTGTTGGCGACGTTCTTCAACTTCTTGCTTGCCACCGAGGTGAATCCCCACTCGGCGACGTTGATCAGCGGCAGGTCGGCGGCAACCAGCTTCTGGAAATCGTGATAGAGTTCGATACGCTTGCCCGGATCGAGTTCGCTGGCCGCCTTGGCGATCAGAGCGTCGAGTTCGGGATTGGCGTAGCCGCCCTGGTTGGAGAAGGGCACGCCATCGGGCAGGCCGCTCTGGACGAGGATGGTTGTCGAGATCGCCGGGTCGCCGCGGAAGACCGGTGGCGCAACGGCAAGGTCGAAGGCGTGATCCGTGTAGACCGCCTTCTGGTGCGCGGCCGCATCATTGTTGACGATCTCGGCGTCGATACCAACCGCGGCGAGCGCCTGCCGTAGATAGTCGCCGAACTGTTTCGTCTCGTTGAAATAGGGCGCCGGCAGGAGCTTCAGGGAAAAACGGGCGCCGTTGTCGGCGCGCTTGTAGCCAGCCTCGTCGAGCAACGTATTGGCCTTGGCCACGTCGAACGTATAAGCCTGCAAATCTGGTGTGTAGAACTGCCGGTCATCCTGCGGCACTGGCCCGGCTGCCACCTTGGCGAACCCCAGGAATATCGTGTTGACCACGAAATTCTTGTCGATAGCATGCGCAATCGCCTGCCGGACCTTGAGGTCGGCCAGTTCCTTGCGGCGATGGTTGATCTCCACGATCAGTTGGTAGGTCAGCGACTCATAGCCCTGGGTCACCACCTGGAGGCCTTCAATCTGGCCGATACGGTCGAGATCGGCCAGCGGCACGGCCGAGAAGGCGGCAAGCTCGATCTCTCCGGCTTCCAGCGCACTCGCCGCCGCGGCACGGTCGGGCAGCACCCGGTAGACGATCTCGTCGAGATAGGGCTGCTCTTTGCGCCAATAGTCGGCATTGCGCTCCAGCCGATAATATTCGCCGGCCTTGTATTCCGCGAACTTGAACGGACCGGTGCCGACCGGCGCATTGTTGGCCGGGTTGTTGGCGATGTCGGTACCTTCGTAGAGGTGCTTCGGCACGACGGCAGTGAGCGCCGGCAACGCGTTCTTGACAAGCTGGAAGGGCGTGGGTCTCGAGAAGCGGAACACCGCGACATTGTCCCGCGGCGTATCGACGGCTTCGAGATCCTTGAAGACGACGCGCCCGAGATTCTGCAGCGGCTTCCATATCTGGATGGCCGAGAACGCGACGTCGGCCGCGGTGAACGGCTTGCCGTCGTGCCATTTCACGCCGTCGCGAAGCACGAAGGTCGCCGTCAGGCCATCGTCCGAGCCCTCCCAAGTCGTGGCAAGCCGGCCCTCGAGCCCACCTTCGCCTTCGAAGGACGCTTCCGCGAGCGGCTCGACGATCTTGCTTGAGACGAAGAAGACGCCGTTCGAGGCGACGATGGCAGGATTGAGGTTGCGCGGTTCGGAATCGGCCGCGACTGTCAAGCGTCCGCCTCTTTTCGGTGCATCCTGTGCAAGCGCAAAGGTCGGCATCGCAGCGGAGGCAAGCAGAAGACCGCCGCCCTTCAGCACGCTGCGCCGCGAAATTCGATCGTAACGCATTTTACCCTCCTTAATCATGGCGCCACGAGCAAACCCCGCTTCAGCCGAGCAATGGCTGCGGCGCCCTTTCCGGGCGGGATTATGGATGGCCACATGAGGAAAGCCAGAGAAGACATTTTTCCCGTAGCAGCAGACAAGAGAAAATTTCGATCCAGGAGCGTTTGCCGAAGTTTGCCGCGATGGCTGCGTAGGGCATGACGAAATCCATACATCCCTACATCCCGTGCCATCACGGACAGCCGCGAAACCTTGTGGCAGACTCATGACTGTGGCCCAACGGGTTATCCACAGGCGGTCATCCGATTCGCGATTTTTAGAAATTCATACCGAAAATCTGCATTCAATTAGAATGAAGCACTCCGTCGGCCCCGAAATTCGAAATCGACATTGTCTACTAATTTGGTAGATTTACAGTGCAAGACGGAGATGCAACATGACGTTTCTTTACCGTTCGGCCGATGACCGGCCTCGATTGCACAGTGCAGCGCGGCGGCAGCAGTCCCATCAGGACATCGTGCTGACCTTGACGTTTTTTCTTTCCGTCGCCTTTTCGGCAGCTTTCGTGTTCGGACTCATCGGTCATTGAGGCGATGCCCTCTCGTCCGGAATAGCATTTCAGTCGACCGGTCGGTCCGGTCGAAGACTGACTGTTGGTTTGTCTTGTCAGGGTGGTGGGCGCGTCGTTCCGTTGAAAGCGGAGGAGAAGATGCGGATCGCATTCACAGTCGATATTTCCAACCTTGAGACGCTCGGGGCAACCAGCCGCGGCGGACGGATCGACCGGAGTCTGCTTGTCGATCTCGCATGGGCGGCAGAGTCAGCCGGCGTCGACAGGCTGCTCATCACCGAAGGCGATGGCGCACAGGATGCGACCTCGATCGCCTCCTATTTTCTGCATGCCACCGCCACGCTCGGCGTCGAGGTCGAGCATCGCGCGGATCTGATCTCGCCGGATGTCGCCGCCCGACAGATTGCGACGCTCGACCAGTTGAGCGGTGGGCGGATCACGGTTCGCGTGGCGTCGCCGAGTGCCGACGGGTTGTTATCGCATGAGGAGAGCTTCGCCCAACTCGAGGAATATCTGATGCTGCTCAAGCGGCTCTGGACGAACGACAAGCCGATCGACTACGAAGGCCGCTTCCATCGGCTCAAGGCAGCGTTCTCCGGAGCCAAGCCGTTCGCGGCTGCCGCAGTTCCGATTGCGCTGGCTGGCGTTTCGGGTACAGCGGTGAACGTGACCGCCCGGCACGCCGACGTCTTTGTGCTGCCGGCGGCGAGCGTCGAGGAAACGAGGCGGACGATCACGCGTGTCAGGGAAGCCGTCGCGCGCTATCGGCATGCGGACGCCGTGCGCTTCGCGCTTCCAGTGCGGCCGTCCAAGGGCCATCATCTCACGCCGGTCATCCAGTATACGGATCTCCGCCCCTCCACGTCGGCTGCTAATCTGCGGGCGGTCGGCGGAAAGGGCAAGGCCGATCATGTCTCACACCGAGCAGTCGATGCGACGGCGGTCGCGGGCTCGCCGGAGAAGCTTGCGCTCGCGCTCATCGATTATTGCGACGTCGGCGTCACCGACTTCATCGTCGCCGGATTGCGGACTGTTCATGAGGTTTCGACCTTCGCCAGTTCGGTCGCGCCGCTCGTGCGCCGGGCGCTCGCGCATCGTAGCGGAAATCACCCGGGCGAAGAGTTGCGGGCCGGCTTTGCGAACCCGTCTTTCGCCCGCTGGGGCCGCTACCCGGCCTGAGCCACCCGGGCGCCGACCACGAGGTTTCTGGCCAGCGCCGCGCATTGCACCCGAATGTCGGGAATCGCCTCGATCTCGAAAAACGCGCCGCGGGTCAGCGGTCCGATGGCATAAAGCCTTTCCGACGGCTGACCGTCGGCTTTCACGATCGCACAGGCTTCCGTCACATCCAGCCCGATATGCAGCGGGTCTGGCCGGGCCAGCCCGCGGTCGACCAACGTGCGGACGACCGGGTTGGTGCCGGCAGTCAGATCCGCCGTGATTCCCGTGCAGTCGTATATGCGCCGGACGCGCAACGTTTCAGTCCCCGCCACGCCGCGCCGCCGGATCGTGGCCTCGATTGCATCGCCGTCATGTCGCGCACCGAGAATCTTGCCGGCGACCAGCTCCAGCGCGCCGTTTTCGACTGCCTGCGACATGCGCTCGTGCAGCGTCGGCGGCATGCGGTGGCGGTGGATGTCCCACCAGGCGCGCGTATGCTCGATAAAGCGGCGTTTGGCGCTAGCCGGCCAGCTCCGCCAGATTCTCTGATTGAAGGGCCGGATGCCGTCGACCACATCGCGCCAGTCGCCTCCGGCGCGCTCGGTGGAGCGCACCAGGTCGCGGAACCAACGCACGAAGTAGGAAAGCTCGGTGCCAAGCGGCACGTCGGCCGAATCGAGGCGGATCGGGTTGCCCTTGCGCTGGACGGAAGGGATGAGCCCGCGGCGCGACAGTGCAATAACAGGCCCTCTGTGGCCGCGCGTGGCGAGCGAAATCCACGCGTCGACCATGCTGAGGCCGGTGCCCAGAATCAGCACCGCGGCATCGGGGTCGAGCGGCGTGTCGGCCTCGGTGCCGGGACGCACCGCGATATCCTTGCTGATGAGCGGCTGCTCCTCGTGACCGACTGCGAGCACGGCGACATGGCCGACAAGGCTTGCGCCATTTGCGAGCTCGACGGCGACGCCGGACGGCGTCGTGGCGACCGACACGCACTCTTCCGTGAGCGTGTGAAGCCTCCCTGACGGCCCTTCCGCCGTACGCAGGTCGTCGAGAATGCCGGCAAGATAGTCGGCATAGAGATGACGCGGGACAAAGACCTTCCTGGGGTTTCTGTCCGGCGCGTGTCCGGTATCTTCGAGCCAGCGCCAGAAATGCTCGGGGTCGTCAGCGTAAGCGCTCATGCCGAATGCGCTGACATTGAGGATGTGATCCTCGAGCGTGGTCGAATAGGCGAGGCCCTGACCGAAGGCCGCCCGCTTCTCGATCAGCGTAACGCGGATGTCGGCGTCGGGATCACGAAGCAGATGCGCAGCGAGCAGTACGCCGCTCGCGCCTCCGCCGACAATAATGATCGCCAGCCTCCCTGGTCTGCCGGTCATTCAGCGCTCTCCGACAGGGATCGTGCCGGACGGACAATACAGGGCGCCGGCGAAGCCGACAAACATTATGGGAGCGCAGCGGGAGAACGATATTCTAAATTTGGTACTTGATGCCAGGCAAAACGTCGTCGTTGGCGGCATCACGCATCTCGGCGAGGCTGCGGTTGTCAAGAACCTCCGCAATTGCCTGGCGCACTTCGAGCATCATGTGACGGACCTGGCATGTCGCCTCGTCGCAGTCCTCGCAGGACTGGTACTGGGTGCGGCTGGCACAGGGGATTGGCGCCAGCGGCCCATCCAGGACACGGATGACGTGGCCGACCTTGATCTCCGAAGGCAGGCGAGCAAGCCGATAGCCGCCATCCTTGCCCTTGCGGCTCTGAACGAAGCCGGCATTGCGCAGCTCACCCAGGATGGCGTCAAGGAACTTCTTGGGAATGTTATTCTTGATGGCGATGTCGTTGACGAAGGCAAGCTGTCCCGTCGGCAGCCCGGCCAGATGGACGAGCGCTTTGAGACCGTATTTTCCCTTCTTGGTAAGCATGCCCCAGTTCTTCTTGTCGCCCTCTTCAGACAGCGTTTGGCGACCGTTTGTGCGCAAATGATGGCGGAATATGTTGCCCAACCGCGCCGGTATCAGAAATAGGAACCGCCAGTGATCAAATTCACATAATCCTATTGATATTTCGTGACTTTTCCGGCCGATCAGCTTGCTCCTCGTGCCAGCAAATGCGGCCGGCCGTCACAGGGGGGCCGGTAAACGGCGTCGCGTTCTATACGATCCCGCCGCCTCCGCCGGCGACCGACGGACGCTCATCTGCGACTTTCCTGCGATAGCCGCTTGAACGATAGGCTGCGACCGGATCGATGGCGCCGCCAGCATCGAAGCGCGCCCTGGCGAGGATCGACTCGACGCCGGTGCGGAACGCAGCCTTCAGCGTCTCGCGCGCCATCAGCGCATCGTTGTCGTCCTGATAGGCCGCCAGCGCCGTTCGGTCGACCAGAAGGGCCTGCGCATAAGCGCGCTGCACCTCGACCGCTGACAGCATCAGGCTCTCGATCGGGTCGGTCACGTTGTGGCTCTGGTCCAGCATGTGGGCAGGGTCAAAGCCAGCCGCGCCCCGCAATTCCGCGTCGACCAGCTCGTTGAAGACGAGGAACAGCCGGAACGGGTCGATCGAGCCGGCGTCGAGGTCGTCGTCGCCATATTTGGAATCGTTGAAGTGGAAGCCCCCGAGCTTGCCGAGCTGGATAAGTCTGGCGACGATCATCTCGATATTGACGTTCGGCGCGTGATGGCCGAGGTCGACGAGGCAATAGGCCTTCGGTCCCAGTTCCTGCGCGATGATGTAGTTCGTGCCCCAGTCCTGCACGACCGTCGAATAGAAGGCCGGCTCGTACATTTTGTGCTCGGTGAAGAGCCGCCAGTCTTCGGGTAGCGCATCGTAGATCTCGCGCATCGCTTCAAGATAGCGTTCGAACGCCTTGGTAAAATTGGATTGTCCTGGAAAATTCGATCCGTCGCCGATCCACACCGTCAGCGCCTTCGAGCCGATCACCTTGCCGATCTCGATACATTCCAGATTGTGCTCGACAGCCTGTCGGCGCACGGCCTTGTCCGTGTGTGACAGCGAGCCGAACTTGTAGGAGAGTTTCTGGTCCTTCGCGTCCGAGAAGGTGTTGGAATTCATCGCGTCGAAGGTAAGGCCGAAGCGCGCTGCCGCCTGCTTCAGCCGGTTAGGGTCGGCCTTGTCCCAAGGTATGTGCGGCGAGACAGTCGGCGTGGCGCGGGCAAGCTGGTGGATGACGGCGCAGTCCTCGATCTTGTCGAACACGTCGCGCGGCTCTCCCGGGCCTGGGAAGCGCGCGAAACGCGTGCCGCCCGTGCCGACGCCCCAGGAGGGAATGGCGACGTGGAAGGCCGCGACCTTCTTGAGGATGTCTTCGATCGCAATGCCGCGCCGCGCGAGCTGCTCGCCGAGGGCATCGTAGTCGCGCTTGAGCGCCGCCTTGCGCGCGGCGTTGTCCTTCTCGACCACATCCGCGGCGATGAGTTGCTCGGTCAATTCTTCTTCCCAATCTTTGCCGGCAAGCAAGTTACCGCGTAAAGCTCTGTGCGTTCCCTGCATCGACATTGATGATGTTGCCGGTCGATTTTGCCGACATGTCGGAAACGAGGAAATACGCGGCTTCGGCGATGTCCTCGGGATAGACGCTGAGCTTCAGGAGCGAGCGCTTGCGGTAATGCTCCTCCAGCTCGTCAGGCGCCATGTTGTAGGCGGCGGCGCGCTGCTCGCGCCATTCGCCGGTCCAGATCTTCGAGCCGCGCAGCACCGCGTCCGGGTTCACCGTGTTGACGCGAATGCCGAACTCCGCGCCTTCCAGCGCGAGGCAGCGGGCCAAGTGAATCTCGGCCGCCTTGGCCGTGCAGTAGGCGGCGGCGTTGGGGGAGGCGGCGAGCCCGTTCTTGGAAGCGACGAAGACGATCGCGCCGCCGGTTTTCTGCCGCTTCATCAAGCGGAACGCCTCGCGCGAGACGAGGAAGTAGCCGGTCGACAGAATGTCCATGTTGCGGTTCCACATGGAAAGCTCGGTCTCGTCCACGGGCGCCGAGGACGATATGCCGGCGTTCGAGATCAGTATGTCGATGCCACCATATTCCGCCGCCGCGAAGGCGAATGCGTCGATCGCGTCCTGCTCCCTCGTCACATCGAGGCGGACTTTGCGCACGGCGTCAGCCGTGTGGCTGCCGGCAAGCTCCTTCTCAGCCGCGGCAAGTGCCGCCTCGTCGATATCGGCGATCACCACGCAGGCGCCGTCGCGGGCGAGCCGGTCGGCAGTCGTCTTGCCGATGCCGCCGGCGCCTCCGGTGATAAGCGCGACCTTGCCGGCGAGCGGTTTCGGCTTCGGCATGCGCTGCAGCTTTGCCTCTTCCAGCAGCCAGTATTCGATCTCGAAAGCCTCCTGCTCGGCTAGGCCGACATAGGTGGAGACGTTCGATGCCCCCCGCATGACGTTGATCGCGTTGACGTAGAATTCGGCCGAGATGCGGGCGGTGGCCTTGTCCTTGGCGAAAGTGATCATGCCGACACCGGGCACAAGATAGACGACGGCGTTCGGATCGCGCATGGCCGGGCTGCCGGGCCGCTTGCAGCGCTCGTAGTAGGCCGCATAGCCTTTGCGATATTCCTCCACCGCGCTGGCAAGGCCGGCAAGCGTTTTGTCGACATCGGGATTGGCAGGGTCGAGGTCGACCACCAGAGGCCTGATCTTGGTGCGCAGGAAATGGTCGGGACAACTCGTGCCGAGCGCCGCGAGCTTTGGCATCTCCTTCGATACGACGAATTCGAGCACGGCTGCCTGGTCGTCGAAATGGCCGACCTTGCGCTCGCTTGCCGAGATCGTGCCGCGGATCGCCGGCATCAGCCGCGCTGCAATGGCGCGGCGTTCTGCTGCGGACAGGGCAGGGCGCGCCTCACCCCCGAAAGCCGGTTTTCCTTTTTTCTCGCCTTCGAACCATTCGATGGCGCGGTTGATGATACGGATCGTTGTTTCGTAACTCTCCTTCGCCGTATCGCCCCAGGTGAAAAGGCCATGGCTCTCGAGCACGACACCGGTTGCGTGCGGGTTCTCCTCGCAGAACTTCCCGAGCCACAGCCCGAGCTCGAAACCCGGCCGTTTCCAGGGGAGCCAGCCGATCTCGTCGCCGAAGATTGTTGCCGTCAGTTCCTTGCTGTTCTTCGCGGCGGCAATAGCGATGATCGCGTCAGGGTGCATGTGGTCGACATGCTTCCTCGGCACGAACGCGTGCAGCGGCGTGTCGATGGACGCCGCGCGCGGGTTCAGGTTGAAGGTGCAGTGGGGGAGGTAACCCACCATCTCGTCCTCGTGCTCGACGCCGCGATAAAGCTTCCTCAGGGCTTCGAGCTTCGACTGGTAGAGGGTGGCGAAGCCATCGAGCCTGATGGTGCCGACGTCGCCGCCGGAGCCCTTCACCCACAGCACTTCGACCACCTCGCCCGTGAGCGGATCCTTCTCCATCACCTTGGCCGAGGTATTGCCGCCGCCGTAGTTGGTGATGCGCTTATCGGAGCCGAGCAGGTGCGAGCGGTAGAGCAGCCGTTCCGGCTCGCTCATTCCCGCAGCTTTCGCCTCATCCCAAAGGTTGGCAAGCCGCGAATTCGTGCGCGTTTCGAGCATCGAGGTTCCTCCCGGTCCGCGCGGCCTGACGCGCGGAAAACTTTTCCGGAAAGTTCACATGACGGAGCGCCACGTGTCAATCAAAAACGATCAAATTCGATCATATTGCACTGCACAATGAAATATTTTGATTGGAGTTGATTGACAGCCTTCGGCGACCGATGGATTAATGATCGCAGCTTTGGGAGGAGCAATGCACGAGAAAGAGCGCCATAGGCTCATTGTATCTGCCGTCCAGGAAAAGCCTGTGGTGACAGTGCTGGAGTTGGTCGACCTGACGGATTCGTCGGAAGCGACGATCAGGCGTGACATCGCCGCGCTCCACGTTCAGAAGCGGCTGCGCCGCGTGCGCGGCGGCGCCGAGGCACTGACCCCGCCGCAGTTTATTGGGCTTGCTGGCCGGCCCTTCAGCGTCAACGAAACTCTTCACGCCGCCCAGAAGCGTGCGATCGCGCGAGCCGCCGTCGCGCTCTGCGGCGAGGGCGAGTCGATCATCATCAACGGCGGCACCACGACCTTCCAGATGGTGCATTTCCTGGCGAGCCGCCGCATGACGGTCTTCACCAACTCGTTCCCGATCGCCGAACACCTTCTGAAGCACTCCAAGAACACGGTGATGCTGTCGGGCGGCACGATCTACCGCGAGCAGAACATCATCCTGTCGCCCTTCGAAAACGACGTGTCACGCAATTTCTACGCCCGACGCATGTTCATGGGCGCGCAAGGCGTCAGCTCGCTGGGCGTCATGGAAAACGATCCGCTCGTCATCCAGGCCGAGCAAAAGCTGATCGACCAGGCGGAAGAGCTGGTCCTGCTGGTCGATTCATCGAAATTCGCGCGGCGATCGAGCCTGATCCTGTGTCCGCTCGACCGCGTGTCTACGGTGATAACGGACGACTCGGCTCCGGAAGAGGCCGTAGCCATGCTGCAGGCGGCGGGGGTACGCGTCGAGATCGCTCAGATGAGGATGGAAGAGCGTGCAGCAGGTTAGCGTGTTCGGTGTCCGCGTGACCTATGGTTTCGAGCCGATAGAGGGTGGCGGCAGGCCATGACCCCGATCCTCGAACTCGCCAGCATCTCCAAGGCCTTCGCCGGCGTGAAGGCTCTCAGCGATGTCAGCTTCGACCTGCGTTCGGGCGAGGTGCATGCGCTGCTCGGCGAGAATGGCGCCGGCAAGTCGACGCTGATCAAGATCATGGCCGGTGTGCATCAGCCCGACAGCGGCACCATCACGATCGACGGCAAGCCGA
>Ga0081539_10005443_pt1 | contig 12993 bp, 10 predicted proteins | sample TabmetS4T2R2_FD_71023 | JGI IMG/M metagenome (GOLD analysis project Ga0081539, IMG submission 71023) | Tabebuia heterophylla rhizosphere microbial communities from the University of Puerto Rico - S4T2R2 | ecosystem: Host-associated > Plants > Roots > Rhizosphere ...
CAGGCCGTAGCCGAAGGGGAACAGCGGCGTGCTCTCCTCGTCCCAATAGCGCTTGGCCTGGTTCTGCGGCTCATGGGAGATGGCGTGGGAGTACACCATCGGCACCTGCCCGACGGTTCGCGGCCAGGAGAAGGGCAGTTTGCCGCCGGGTGAGACGTCGCCGAGAAGCAGGTTGGCGACCGCGGTGCCGCCTTGGGATCCGGGGTACCAGATGTCCAGGATCGCCGGCACATGGGTGGCCGCCCAGCGAAGGTCGAGCGGCCGCCCGTTCATCACCAGCAGCACCACCGGCGTACCGGTCGCGACGACGGCTTGCAACAGCTCGAGCTGGCCACCGGGCAGGTCCAGCGACGATCGGGAGGCGGCCTCCCCGATCATGTGCTGCCACTCGCCGAGGACCACCACGGCCAGCTCGGAGTCGCGGGCCAGGTCGACGGCCCGTTGCAGCTCGGCCTCGTCGTCGAAGTCCTCGGGGTCGGGCGGGGTGTTGCCGGGGAACATGTCGAACAGCGACGGGAACACCCGCTGGCCGGGGCGGATGCCCGGGGCGTAGCGGACCTCGGCGGAGCCGCTGAGCCGGCTACGGAGCCCGTCGAGCACGGTGACGGTCTCGTCGAGGTCGAAGTCGAAAACCCAGGGGCCGAGGGTGTCGCGCTTCGCATCCGCCAGCGGCCCGAGCACCGCGATCGAGCCGAGTCGCGCCGGGTCCAGGGGAAGCAGGTCACCCTCGTTGCGCAGCAGCACCGCGGACCGCTCGGCCGCCTCGCGGGCCACCTCACGGTGTGCCGGGTCGGCCAGGACCGCTCGGGCTCGCGCCTCGTCGACGTACGGCTGGTCGAACAGGCCGAGCCGCAGCTTGGCCGTCAGGATGCGCCGGACGCAGGCGTCGACCGCCTCGATGCTCACCGCGCCGCGTTCGACAGCCTCGGGCAGATGGGCGTACGCGGGGTCGGCCATGGCCATCTCGAGGTCGAGGCCGACACCCGCCCCGCGCGCCGCGGCGTCGGTCAGGTCGGCCGCAAAGCCGTGAGTCACCAGGTTCCGAACCGCGTTGGCGTCGCTGACGACGAAACCGTCGAAGCCCCACATCTCGCGGAGCACCTCGGTGAGCAGCCAGCGGTTCCCCGACGCCGGGATGCCGTTGAGAGGCATGTACGCCGTCATCACGTTGCCGGCGCCCGCCGCGAGGGCGGCCTCGAACGGCGGGAAGTAGACGTTCCACAACTCCGCATCCGACAGGTTCACCTCGTCGTAGTCTCGGCCGCCGAGGGCGGCCCCGTAGCCGGCGAAGTGCTTGGGACCGGCGATGATCCGGTCGGGCGCACCCAGACGCTCGCCCTGGAAGCCGCGCACCTGGGCCGCCGCCACCGCGGCACCGAGGTGGGGATCCTCGCCCGCTCCCTCGACGATGCGTCCCCACCGCGGGTCACGGGCGATGTCGACCATCGGTGCGAACGTCCAGTGAATGCCGACCGCCCGGGCCTCGCGGGCCGCCACCGCCTGGCCGCGCTCGATCGTTTCGGGGTCCCAGGACGCTGCCATGGCGATCGGCACCGGTAGGGCGGTGCGGAGCCCGTGGATCACGTCGAACCCGAACAACGCCGGAATGCCATGGCGGCTGCCCTCGATCGTCAACCGCTGCAGCCGGTTGGTCTCGGCCGGATCCGTTACGAACAGCAACGACCCGACCCCGCCCCTGGCCAACGCCTCCTCGACCTCACCGGGCTTCTGCGGGCTGGCTCCGACCGTCGCCTCCGGCAGGCCGAGGTAGAAGTACTGGGTGAGCTGACCCGCCTTCTCGGCCAGGGTCATCGCCGCCATCAACTCGTCGACCCGAGTCCGGATCGCGGCCATGCTCGTCTCATCCGGGCGCTGGGCATCCGTCATCGTGTGCTCCTCCTGGCGTTGTCGACCGCGGCGGCGTCATGGTCAAAGACACTGTAGTGGTCATCCCGGCGGTCGGCGGCGCGAACTTCGACGACCCGTCGATGCGTAGCCCCGTCGATCTGTCTAGCCTGCAGGTATGGCGGCCTTCCGCGTTCTCTTCATCGGTGGTAGCGGGATCATCAGTTCGGCCTGCTCCAGCCTCGCCGTGCAGCGTGGCATGGATCTGTATGTCCTGAACCGCGGCCGCAGCACGGACCGCCCGCTTCCCCCGGGCGCCACCGTGCTGCACGGAGATGTCCGCGATCCCGATTCGGTGAAGCGGGCTCTCGACGGACTCGAGTTCGACGCCGTCGTCAACTGGGTCGCGTTCACACCGCAACACGTGCAGGCCGACATCGACCTGTTCCGAGGGCGAACCCGGCAGTACGTGTTCATCAGCTCGGCGTCGGCATATCAGACGCCTCCGGCCCGGCTTCCCGTCGTGGAGTCGACACCGCTCTTCAACCCGTTCTGGCGGTACTCCCGCGACAAGATCGCCTGCGAGAACCTTCTCATGGAGGCCCACCGCGCCGAGGGTTTCCCCGCGACGATCGTGCGCCCATCACACACGTACGACAAGACCACCGTTCCGTTCGACGGCGGTTGGACCGTGCTGGGCCGCATGCGTGAGGGTAAGGAGATCGTCGTGCACGGCGACGGTACATCGCTGTGGACGCTCACCCATCACACGGATTTCGCCCGGGGTTTCGTTCCCCTTCTGGGGCACTCCCGCACCGTGGGTGACGCCTTCCACATCACTTCGGCGGACGTCCTGACGTGGAACCAGATCGCCGAGACCCTGGCGACCGTGGCGGGGTGCCGGGCCAGGATCGTCCACGTACCCTCGGACGCGATCGCCGCGGCCGACCCGAATTGGGGCGCCGGCCTGCTGGGCGACAAGGCGCATTCGATGGTCTTCGACAACTCGAAGGTGCGCAGCGTGGTACCGGACTATGTCGCCACCGTTCCCTTCGAGCAGGGCGCGCGGGAAATCGTCGCCTGGTACGACGAGGACCCGTCCCGGCAGCAGGTTGACGGGCAGCTGAATACGCTGATGGACCGCCTCATCGAGACCTACCGGGCCGAGCCGCGCCATCGCTGAGCGTGGCCAGGTCTGAAACCGCAAGACCGGGGTACGTAGGACACATGAGTCTGCGCTTCGGAGTCTTTGTACCGCAGGGCTGGAAGATGGACCTGGTCGAGATCGAAGACCCGGTCGAGCAGTACGAGGCGATGACCGCCGTGGCCAAGGTGGCCGACGCGGGCCCATGGGACTCGGTCTGGGTGTTCGACCATTTCCATACCGTTCCCGAGCCCACGCTCAACACGACGTTCGAGTGCTGGACGGTCACCTCGACGCTCGCCCGCGACACCAGCCGGGTCAACATCGGCCAGATGGTGGGCTGCAACGGATACCGCCAGCCCTCGCTGTACGCGAAGATCGCCTCGACCGTCGACGTGGCCAGCCGCGGCCGGTTGTACGCGGGACTGGGCGCCGGCTGGTACGAGCACGAATGGAAGGCCTACGGCTACGAGTGGACCGAGGTGCCGCAGCGGATGGGCGCGTTCCGCGAGGCCGTCGAGATCGTGCACAAGATGTGGACCGAGCCGCAACCGGAGTTCTCCGGCCGGCACTACTCGATCCACCAGCCGATCAACGAGCCGAAGGGCGTCCGCAAGCCACATCCGTCGTTCTGGATCGGCGGCGGTGGTGAGAAGGTGACCTTGAAGCTGGTCGCCCGGTACGCCGACGCGTGCAACGTAGGCGGTGGGGACCCGGGCCAGATCCGCCAGAAGCTGGAGGTCCTCCGCCGTCACTGCGACGACCTGGACCGCGACTACGATCGGATCATCAAGTCCACGAGTCTGGACCTCGACCTGGCCGAGCCGACCGGGGAGACCATCGGCCGGATCGAGCGGATGGCCGAGGCGGGCGCCGACTACGTGATCGTCTACGTGCCGCGCGTGGCCTACGACCACGAGCCCATGCAACGCTTCGCCAGTGAAGTGATCCCACAGTTCGCGTAGGCGGCCGGGCCGTGAACGTGCCCTCAGTGAACCGTCAGGTGATGGATGCCGGGTCCGGCCAGCCGCGGCAGGGCGGCGCCGGTACGTCCGGTGAGCAACAGCAGCAGCGCGTCGATCGGGCCGGAGACTTCGGCGCCCTGCCCGGCGGTCCAATCGGCGTCGTCGGCCACCAGGCGCAGTCCGGGTAGCCGCCGCCGGGCCCAGAACGGCCAGCCCATCGTCCACACCCTGGTCGCCCCGGCAACGGCGGCGTCGCGCGGCACGGCTAGCTCCCTCTGCAACGGCACGGCGATGTCCTGGCCGTGTACGAGGACGTCGAAGAGGATGTTGCGATAGTTGGTGACCACCGGCAGGCGGCGTGACGCAGCATGCCGGCGCAACTCGGCGACGAGCTGGGCCGCCGAGCGGCCGTCGGCGTGGCGTACCGCGACGTCATGATTGAGGCGGTGGAAGCTGCCGCGCGCGCGGACCGCATCGGCGAGCATCGAACCGAAGCCGGGAACTTGCGGCGCCATGGCGACGTGCGCGGCCACGTCACGTACGCGCCAGCCGGCGCACAACGTCGGATGTTCCCACTCGGCCTCGTTGAGCTGCTCGAGCAGGTCGGCCAGATTCAGCCGCATGTCCGTGATCGCTCGCCAGCTGTCCTCACGGTCCACTGGGTGCCTCCGCCGGTGCGTGGTACGCGAGCCGGCCGTGATCGGCCGCTCGATCGCCGAGAGTGGTAAGATTCTCTGACCAAGTTAGTCAGAGTGTCTGACGACTGTCAAGGAGGACCGGTGACCGACGAGTCGGAGCAGGACCCGCTGAACCTGGGGCTGCTGCTGTACATTCCGTACCGGGCGATGGAATCGCGCGTCTTCGCCGGTCTGGCCGAGGCGGGCTACGACGACTTCACCCCGGCCCAAGGGAGAGTGTTCCAGCGGATCGCGCCCGGCGGCAGCCGGCTGACCGACCTCGCCGAACAGGCCCAGATCACCAAGCAGTCCGCCGGCTTCCTCGTCGACCAGCTCGAACGCGCCGGATACGTCGAACGGGTCCCCGATCCCACCGATGCCCGCGCCCGGTTGGTGCGCATCGCCCCCCGGGGTGCCACGGCCGTTCCGATCGCCGCCGGCATAGTGGCCGAAGTCGAACGCGAATGGATCGGCCACCTCGGGAGGCAACGCGTAGCCCAGCTCCGGCAGACCCTCACGAGGTTGCGGGAGTTCACTGATCCGTACCGGTAGGGATGGAGCCCTACCCGTTGCGCGCCCGTCTCCGGCACCGTCGGCAAACACAGATCTTGGACGTCAGGCCGCGCATTTCCGGCGCGGCGAGTCCAAGATCTGGGGTGCTCATCCGGTGTGTGGGAGGCGGTTCGTCAACGCGCTCGGGGAGACGTCCAGCACCACGCGCGTGCCGACCCGGCGCTTGGGGAGCGCCGGGTTACCGAGGGCGGCGGCTGCGCCAAATGGCACCGGCGACGGTAGACAAGCCATTCGGCGGGTAGCAACATCAACACGGGCGGATGTGGATGGTCCGTCCACTCGGTAACGGCGTGGATCCGCATTACCGGTCGACAGCGATGTCGCCTGCAAGGAATCGAAGAGGGGCAACTCTCGTGCACACCAGCATCATCATCAATCCGGACGCTGGACGTGTCGAGCTTCAAGCCGACGGTAGGTTTGCCGGCTATCTAGCGTTTGAACGCATCGGCGATGTCCTTCTGTTCACGAACATTCAGACCGACCCGACTCGGGCCGGGCAAGGACTCGGCGTGGTGCTGGTGCGCAAAGCCCTGGATGCGGCAGCCGACGGCGGACTGGTCGTCTTGCCGGTGTCCACCTTCGTCTGCGAATTCGTTCGGCGGCATCCGGATTATCTGAAGCTCGTACCGCCCGAGCAGAGGGAACGGTTCGGCCTGCCGCCGGCCGGCGCTCGTGAGGGATAGCCGCGGTGAACCGACCCGGCCTACTGCGGTTGCCCGCCGCCGGTGAGGCGGATGGGTTCGCCGATCTCCGCCACGGCGGCACCGTCGAACGCCAGCCTGGCCGAGGCGAAGGCCTGCCCGCCGCGGAACTCGCCATTCGTGGGAGCAATCTGCGCCGACCAGGTGCCGGTCGGGCTCAGCGCGCAATCGACGTCGGCGAAGCCCGATCCGGTGACGGTGGAGATGCGGCCCACCTGCTGTTGGAGCGTCACCTCGATCAGGCCGACGCCGGTGGCATCGCCGCACGAGTACGTTCCGGTGATCGTGGCGATCCCGGTGGCGGCATCGAACGTGCCGACCCGGTCGATGGTCACCGCGGTCTCCTGGGCGTGAGCGGTGCCAACGCCGATGAGTAGTGTCGTCAGCAGAACCGACAAGAGCATTCCGAAGCGTCCACCCACTGACCACATGGCCTGTTACCTCCTTGTAACTCAGTCGCTTGCATCAATGCTAAGAGCCGGGGGAAGGCCGGCTAACCATTCAGCGAGGGGCCTGTACCAGTGACCGATCCAGACGGACGCTGCCGCGCCGCTTCTGGACCCACGCAGCCGAACAGAACCCGGAAATCATGGTGTTGACGGTGCTCAACGTGGTTGCATTCGCCTCGCCATTCTGCCGCCTTGTCACTCGCCGGGATCGCCACGAGAGGACGGTGGGCATCCCCCGTACAGGCGGGCGTGAGTTCCGGCCGCCGTCAGTTGTTCCAACGCCGCCGCCATCGCCAGCGCGACATCGGCGGGGCTGCCGCCGGTCGCCAACAGATGCAACAAGCCGTCCTGGCGCTGCACGTACTCCTCGTAAGCGTTCAGCAACTCCTGGCAGGCATCGACGGCCATTCGGCTCCACTACCATCGTCAACCGAGGCTAAACAGTGGCCGCATAAGCCCGGATCGCACGATGCGTGACAACGCCGAATTTGCCGCTGGTTCACCCATCAGTCGTCCAGCGTCGTCCGCAGCCGCAATGCGTTGCCGATCCTGGCGAAGGTGCGGAGGGCGACCACCTCGGTCCGGTCGAACCCGATGATCTGCACCATGCGCGGCGTACCAGCTTCCGGCACCGACACCGGGCCTGGATTACCACCCAAGTCGACGGTACGCCGCGGTCGAGCGTCCACCACGATGTCGGCGCGGTCGATCCCGAGGACAGTGAAGGCGGCCGTCAGCTCGCCACCGGTCTCGGTCAGCTCGACGTCGAACCGGCGCGGGTGGCTCTTCTCGAGCAATTGGGCCGCCGCCGCCATCAGGTCGGCATCGTCGTGCATGACGTCCCGCCGGGTGGTGACGTGCCGTTCATCGGGTACGACGCCGTAGTCCTCCAGCGGGCTGCCGGCGTTCGGGCCGACGCGCAGCACCCGGCGGATGACCAGGGACAGGTCGGCGCCGCCGGGCAGTGGCCGGAACGGGAAGTCTTCGCTGGGCAGCGAGTTCAGCAGTTCGGCCATGTGCCAGACGTTGCCGCCACCCGCGCCGGTGTTGCCGTCGACCCCGATGATCCGGCCGATCCCGTTGTCCTGGAATCCGGCGGCGAACATGTCCGCCGCGGAATAGCAGCGCGCGTCCGTCAGCAGGACGATCGGCCCGAAGTACGACTGGGGCACCGCGGCGAGCAGGTCGTCCGGCGTGAACGGGACGGCCGCCGAGTACAGCGCGCCGGACTCCAGCGCCTGCTCCATCGACGGCAGCCAGGGTGTCAGGTTGTCGTTCGCCCGGCAGAGCCGCAGGTTGAGCGCGGTGGCCGCGAACTGGGCGGGCTCCGGCTCGATCGGGCGGGCGGTGAGCGCCTGCAGGCACAGCTCTGAGGCGAGGATGGCACCGCCGAGGTTCCCCCGGATGTCGAGCACCAGCCCGTTCTGGGGCAGCGCCCCGAGGAGCCGGATGAATTCGCGGACGAACCCGAGAATCCCGCTCTCCGTCGGCACGAACGTCCGGATCCGCAGGTAACCGACGCTCTGGGCGGCCGTGGTCACCCGGCGTGCCTCGAACACGGTCGCCATCGCCGGCGTGACCTCGATGCTTTGCGGTCCGGCCGCGATCGGCTCGCCGGACTCCTCGGCGGTGATGAACTCCGGAGCGAACAGCTCGGTCCGCAGCCGGGCCAGCCGTGCGCCCTCGACGTCGAGGCCGAGCGGGACGTCTATCGATCCGGTGCCCGCCGCCCCGCCGCCCGCCCCGGGCACGAGCGGTGTGACGCTCCAGACCAGCCTGATCTCGCGGGCCTCGTTCTGCAGGTCGATGTAGCGAATGTCGATCCACTCCTCGTCCGGCGGCGGAGCGAAGGCGAGCGAGCGCACCGTGAACATCTGGATCGCCCGCGCGTGCCGGGCCTCGGGGTTGGCGCCCGGCATGCGCTCGGCGAACCGGTCGACGGCCCGCGCCACGGGAACCCCGTTCCAGTGGGTCACCTCGACGCCGAAGCGGAACGTCTCGTGGCCCGTCTCCGGCTGGTCGGGCCGCCGCCGGCTCACCAGGTACCGCGGTCGTCCGTCCTCGGTGAACTCCCTCAACAGGAACGGCAGGAAGGCGGCGACGCCGTTGAAGGGCTGCGGAAGCGTGTACCGGGTGTGCAGGTCCCGCAGGGAGTTGTAGATGTCCACCAGCTCGGCGTGCAGGTGCCATTCCGGCTCCGGCGCACCCGGCCGGCCGAGACGCTGCAGGAGTAACCGGAGGCGCTGCAGCGGGTTGATCCCGTACCGGGCCACCTTGAACGGCAGCAGCGCGTAGTTCTGTTCGAGCAGCAGCAGCGCCTGCTGGACGATCAGCCGCCGCGCGTCGGTGGAGAGCCGGCCGATCTTGTTCGTACTCAGGAATTCGGGAAGGGATACCGCGGCCGCGAGCCGCGTGTCTGCCTCGGTCATGTCAGCCTCTTCCGGCTCGATCGCCGACCGTCTTGGTGAAACAGCCTATGACCGCCGGCGCGGAACGGGCCGGGTGCCGGCTGTCCGATCAACGACTGCGATCGCCCGGCCCAGAGGGCTGCCGCCGCGCGGAGGACCACATCGGGCTCGCACCCTGCATATGAACGACTCGTGGCATTGATCGTGGACAAAAGGGACGGCGGATGTCAGCCTGATCGTGGTCGCGACTACTCGGCGGCACCGGCCTGGAGGGATTGTGCGATGCGGGTGTTGATGGTGGCGCCGCCCGGCGCAGGCAAGGGAACGCAGGGTGCGGTGATCGCGGCACACTTCGACATCCAGCACATCGCCACCGGCGCACTGCTCCGCGACCACGTGGCCCGGCAGACGGAGCTCGGACGGGCGGTCCAGCACCATCTCGACCGCGGGGAACTGGTACCCGACGAGGTCGTACTGGACATCGTGCGCGATGCGATGGTGGAGGCGAAGGACAACGGCGGCGGGTACGTCCTGGACGGCATGCCGCGCAATATCACCCAGGCCAGGGCGCTGTACCGGATGGCGCAGACTCTCGACATGACGGCGAACGTGGCGCTGCATCTCAAGGCCGAGGACGACGAGCTCATCCGGCGGCTGCTGGCCCGCGCGGCCCTGGAACACCGCACCGACGATACGGAGAACGTGATCCGCCGGCGACTTGTGCTGTATCACCAGGTGACTCATCCGATCGTCGCCTGGTACGCCGAACGCGGCATCCTGGTTTCGGTCGACGCCATGCGGCCGGTGGAACGAGTCGGCCGCGAGATCCTGGCCGCCCTCGAATCCATGCGGCCGCTCCTCGACCACGTACCGGAGCATGCACGCCGTCCGGTCGACCTCACCGGGCTGGGCGCCGCCTTCGGCACAGACGACTGAAGCCTGGGCGGCGTCGCCGCCGCCGCCCAGGCCGCTCGCCGCTCAGGATGTCGCGGTGCCGTCGAAGTAGGTCTGCGCCTTCAACCAGTCGTTGTAGCCGATCACCCTGCCGAGGGCACGGCCGTGCTCGTCCCCGCTCTTGAAGTGGATGCCGCCGTAGCGGCGGGACATGCCGGCCTGGTCGGCCGCCGCGGACAGCGTGTTCCAGGAAAGAATGACGTCCTTGGCGGGCACGTTGGACTCGATCTTCGAGGTGCGCGCCTTGATGGTCACCTTGGCGTTGAAGGCGTCCGAGCCGAAGAAGGACACAAGGACGGTGCGGCCGGCCGCGCTGAAGGTGCTGTGCCCGGATACGTACTCCGGGAACGGCGGCGTCACCACGTTGAGGGCCTGGTACGGCTGCCAGTTCTGGCCGAGGACTTTCCCGTAGCCCTTACCGGGACCCAGCCAGGAGTTGACCATCTTGTCCTTGTACCGCTGCCGGATGGCGCAGACCGGCCGCCAGAAGTCCTGGTCGTACTTCACGGCCCAGGCCGAGATGCTGGCGTCCATCAGGGCGTTGCCGAGCGCGAAGAACAGCTTCATGTCCTGGTCGAGCGTATTCCCATGCTGGCGCGACAGCGCCTGGGCGAAGACTGCCATGTGTCCCGGCGGGAACTCCGAACCCGGCCCGTCGGCCCAGTACTCGGCCGTGACCTTCTCGACGTCCGTCAGGTTCGAGGTGTCCCGCAGAGCCGTGTCGATGTCGGCGGGGTCGTACTCGCCGCTCGCGAGTTTCGGCGGGTTGAAGGGCGCGTTATCGAACTCTTTCGGCAGGCGAGTTTCCGGGTTGAGCGGCCCGAAGGAGATCACGTTCGACCACTGCGGCGTGAGCGGTGCTTGGACCGCATAGTTTGGGGCGACGCACTTGCCGTCCGCCGGCCTGGTCGGTTTGCCAGCCGTAACGCCGGCCGGCGTCAGTACGCACAGCGGCTGCCAGTGCCACGGGTCTATTTCCGCGTCCCACGTCCTGGTGGAGGAGTAGAAGCAGGATCCTGGCATGCCGCAGGGGTAGCTGACCGTGTCGTCGTACGGATCATCGGTGTTCTTGGTGTCGACCGTGGGGTTGGAGCCGTCCGTCCACCGGAACTTGACGTTTGCCTGGGCCGCAGCCGTGCCGACGCCGGCCGCCGGTGAGGAATCGGTGTCACTGCCACCGAGCGCGGCAAGATAGATCGATCGGCGATACGGGAACAGAGCGACCAATGTCCGGTACGCGGCGTAACTGATTGCCTTGTCCTTGTTGGTCGGCGTCCGATCCTCCGCGGGTTGTCGCTGCCAACCACCATCGCGCCGGGTCGCAACGGCTACCGCGTCGTAGGCTGCCCATGCGTCGTACATTGAGGTGTTCAGTACACCGAGTGACCTCGCGGCGACCGTCGGACCAGTTCCTCCCGGGTTGTCGCGGATAGTCTGGAGCAGTTGCTCGTTCCACTTGAGAACAACGCTGTCTGTCTGCGGCTGAGTCGCGCCCCACGTGTCGATGGGCCACGCAGGCCCGTTCCCGGCGGACGCCGAGTTTGCGGTGAGGACGATCGCGGTCCAGCCCGCCGCGACCATGCTCATTACCACCGGCACGGTGATGAACAGCCTACGTCTCATGCACGTCAACCCTTCGCGGTGGCGACCTGCACGGCCATCGGCCCGTGCCGCGCCAAGCTGTGGAGATGTATGTCCGGTTTGAAGCGAAGACCGGGCCTTTCGGCGGCGATGTGCTCGTCTCCTCCGGGCGGACCGTCGATGACCGGAGTGGGTACGAGTGCGCCGAGGCGGAAGTGTAGCCACCCCGGTCCTTCGATAGGCAAATCCTTCGATGCACTGGGACCATTCGTCGTCACAGCGGGGGCCGAATGGATGAATACAACAACGTTGCGAGTGGGTTAGAGCCGGATCGAATGCAGAGCCCCGCCACCGCCGTCTTGGGCACCGGATACGGAACCGAGTAGCTGCGTCGTCGCGAGTTCTCGGTAGAGCTCGTCAGTGGCGAGCAGCTCGTCGTGCCGTCCGACGGCGCGTAGCCGGCCGTTTTCGAGCACCAGGATCCGATCGGCACAGACCACGGTGGACAGCCGGTGCGCCACCACGAGAACCGTGCTGGTGAGTGCGACAGCTTCGATCAGATCGCGCAGGGAGGACTCGTTCGCGGCGTCGAGTTGGGACGTCGCCTCGTCCAGCAGCAGTATGCGGGGGCGGCGCAGCAAGGCCCGGGCGATGGCAATGCGTTGCCGTTCCCCTCCGGAAAGTGTCGTACCCCGGTGTCCAACGGGCGTGTCCAGCCCTTGCGGCAGGCGGTCGAGCAGCTCATCCAGCCGGGTGAGTGTGGCTACCGCCAGAAGGTCTTCCTCGGTAGCGCTGCGCGCTGCGAGGCAGAGGTTCTCCCGCAGGGTGCCGGCCACCACGGGGGCCTCCTGCTCGACGTAACCGATCGCGGCCCGCAGCTCGGGAAGTGGCCACCGATGGAGGTCGCGACCGTCGACCGTGATGCTGCCGATCTCCGGCTCGTAGTAACGCTCAAGCAGCGCGAAGAGGGTCGACTTGCCGGCGCCCGAGGGTCCCACGATGGCGGTCAATCCGCCGGCCGGGATCTCAAAGGACAGATGCCGGTGGATCCACGGGCCGTCGTCGGGATGGCGGTACCGGAACCAGACCTCGTGAAACACCACCGAGGCAGGCCCGCGAGCCGAGGACAGATTCCCGCGTGTCGGCGTGCCGGCCGGTTCGGCTGGCAATTCCTGCACCTCACGCAGCCGGACGACCGCGGCCAGTCCGGCCTGCAGCTGGCCGAGGCCCGTGACCAGCGATGTGACCGGATCGGTCAGCAGGAACAAATACAGCAGGAACGCGATGAGCGACGAGACGGAGAGTGCGCCGCCGGCCACGCGTAGTCCGCCCACGGCCAAGACTGCAAGGACAGACACCTGAACGGCGAGCCCGGCGGAAGCCTCCATCAACGCCGTCCACCCGGCTACTTCGACGCCCCGCCGCCATGCGCCGTGGGCGGCCGTCTCGACGGCGGCGAGCTCGCGTTCCTCGGCGCCGCTCGCCTTGACGGTGCGGAAAGCGCCGAGCGAACGCTCCAGAACCGAGCCCATCCGGCCGACGGCGGCTTGGGCCCGCTCCGAGGCGTGCCGGAGGCGGGGAACCACGACCAGCACCGCCACCCCGTTCAACGCCAGGACGGCGAGGGTTACGAGCAGCAGGACCGGGTCCAGCCGGGCCATCAGGACGATCGAGGCGAGGATCAGGAAAATCCCGT
>Ga0081539_10005444_pt1 | contig 12992 bp, 12 predicted proteins | sample TabmetS4T2R2_FD_71023 | JGI IMG/M metagenome (GOLD analysis project Ga0081539, IMG submission 71023) | Tabebuia heterophylla rhizosphere microbial communities from the University of Puerto Rico - S4T2R2 | ecosystem: Host-associated > Plants > Roots > Rhizosphere ...
CGACGATGAGGAACGCCGGCGCCACCACGAGCCCGTGGTTGACCGCCTGCAGCAGCGCTCCCTGCGCGCCCTGGTCCTGCAGCGAGAAGATCCCCAGCGTGATGAACCCGAGCTGCGCCACCGACGAGTAGCCGAGGATCAGCCGCGCGTTGGGCGTCGTGAACGCCATCACCGAGCCGTAGAGGACCGAGGCCAGGGCGAGCAGCAGCAGCAGCTCCTGGTAGTGCACCGCCGCATCGGGATACAGCGGCAAGGCCACGCGCAGGAACCCGTATGCGGCGACCTTCGACAGGATCCCCGAGAAGACGGCGAGCACCGGCAGCGGCATCGCGCGGTAGCCGTCGGGCATCCACCCGTGCAGCGGGAAGGCAGGCATCTTCACCAGGAAGGCCGCGGCGAAGAACAGGAAGATCCACTCCTGCGAGCCGACGGGAAGCCGCCGCGACGTCGATGCCAGCTGGGCCAGATCGAAGGTCACGCTGTCGCCCGGCGCCAGCACGCCCGTCGCCACCGCCGCCGACAGCATCAGCAGCGAGCCGACCAGCGTGTAGATGAAGAGCTTGACCATGCTCGCGATGCGGTTGGGCGTCGGGCCCCAGCCGCCGCCCAGGAACAGGAACGGCACGAGCATCAGGTCGAAGAAGACGACGAACAGCGCGAGGTCCTGAGCCATCAGCGCGCCGAGCACGCCGCTCTCGGCCAGCCCCAGCCACAGGTAGAACAGCCGCGGGCGCTCCCACTCGCGCAGCGCCGACCACGCCACGCAGGCGAAGAACAGGACCGTCGCCAGGACGATGAGGAACAGGTTCAGCCCGTCGACGCCGAGCTTGTAGTGGATGCCCAGCTGGCTGATCCAGGTCTTGTCGATGACGAACTGCAGCCCGCTCGCGCCGCCGTCGAACTTGAAGAGCAGGATCACCGCGTAGACCAGCGTGGCCAGCGAGCCGACCACCGCCGCGAACCGCGCCTCGGCCGCGGGCAGGATCAACCCCGCCACGACGGCGGCGAGCGGGAGCCAGAGCAGGACGGAGAGGTTCATGCGCTCTGGATGAGGAAGTAGAGGGCCACGCCGACGACGCCGAGCACGAGCAGCGCGGCGTATGCGCGCACGAAGCCGTTCTCCAGCGCCCGCGCCGCCGCCGAGCCGGCCTTGACGATGTTCGTCGTCCCGCCGACGAGCAGCCCGTCGACCACCACGCGCTCGAACGTCTGCTGCCCGAAGCGGCCCAGCCACGCGAACGGCCGCACGACGAGCAGGTCGATGATCTCGTCGAAGTACCACTTGTTGACGAAGAGGCGATAGGCCGGCGCGAGCCGCTCGCGCACCCGCGCGCTCGTCCCCGGCCGCAGGACCCACACCACGTACGCCGTGTAGATCCCGGCCGCGGCGACGATCGTCGCCACGATCATCCCGATCACCGTCAGCGTGTCGCTCGGCCCGGCGCCGAAGCGCGAATCGGCGAAGGTCGGATCGAGGAAGTGCTCGAGCCAGTTGGTCACGAACGGGATCTGCACGATCCCGCCGACGACCGCCAGCACCGCCAACAGGGTCATCGCGCCGCGCATCTCGAACTCGCGCTCGGCGATGTGGTGCTCGGGGCCCGGGAAGCCGACGTCGGTGTCCTCGATCTCGCCGGTCTGCGGGTTGAACGGAGCCTCGGCGTGGTGCAGGTGGCCCTCCTCGAGCTCGCGCGCCTCCGGCACCGGTTCGCCCCAGAAGGCGCTGAAGATCATCCGCCACGTGTAGAGCGCGGTGAGGAACGCGCCGACGTAGCCGAGCACGTACAGCACCCACCAGCCGCCGCCGCGCGAGCCGATGTCGCCGAGGATCTCGTCCTTGGAGAAGAAGCCCGAGAACGGCGGCACCGCCGAGAGGGCGAGGCCGCCGACGACGAAGGAGATGAACGTGAACGGCATCGCGCGCCGGAAGCCGCCCATCCGGTCAAGCGACTGCTCGCCGCCCATCGCGCTGATGATCGAGCCGGCAGCCATGAAGAGCAGCGCCTTGAAGAAGGCGTGCGTCATGAGGTGGAAGAGCCCGGCCACGTACGCGCCCGCGCTGACGCCCATGATCATGTAGCCGATCTGCGACATGGTCGAGTAGGCGATGACGCGCTTGAGGTCGGTGACCGCCAACCCGATCGTCCCGGCGATCAGGAGCGTGACGCAGCCGACGATCGCGCCCACCAGCGAGGCGGCGTCGGACAGCTCGAACAGCGGGTGCATGCGCGCGATGAGATAGACGCCGGCGGTGACCATCGTCGCCGCGTGGATCAGCGCGGAGACTGGGGTGGGGCCCTCCATGGCGTCCGGGAGCCAGGTGTGCAGCGGCACCTGGGCGGACTTCGCGAACGCGCCCACCAGCAGCAGGATCAGCCCCGCGGTCAGCGCGCCCTCGTGCGTGGCGAAGTCCTGCTTGGCCGAATCGAAGGTGCCGAGGAAGTCCAGCGTCCCCGAGTGGCGGAAGATGAAGAAGGTCCCCAGCACGAGGCCGACGTCGCCGACCACGTTGATGACGAACGCCTTGATGCCAGCGCTGGTCGCCGTCGTGCGCCGATACCAGAACGAGATCAGCAGGTACGAGGCTGCCCCGACGAACGCCCACCCGACGATGAGGATGAGGAAGTTCGCCGCCAGGACCAGCAGGAGCATCGAGAAGACGAAGTAGTTCAGGTACGCGAAGAAGCGCGCGTAGCCGCGGTCGCTCGACAGGTACGCGACCGAGTAGAGGTGGATGAGCGTCGAGACGCCGGTCACCACCAGCGCCATGAAGATGCTCAGGGGATCGATGAGGATCGAGAGCGTGCCGTCGACGCCCGCCGTGTCGGCGTACTTCCACGCGGTGTAGACGACCTGCTTGTGCTCCTCGCTGCGGTCGTGCAGCGCGATGAACGTCGCGACGGCAGCGACGAACGCGCCGAAGATCGCCGCGGTGCCGATCCATCCCACGACGCGGGCGGGCAGCGCGCGGTAGCCGAGCGAGTTGATCAGCGTCCCGGCGAGCGGGAACAGGAGGATGAGCCAGGCGCTCGTCTGCATCTAGCCGTGCAGCTCCCGGATCTCGTCGACGTCGATCGGCAGGCGCCGGCGGAAGATCGCCACCACCAGGCCCAGGCCGATGCAGACCTCGCAGGCCGCGACGACCATCACGATGATCGCGAAGATCTGGCCCTCCGCGTTGCCCCACATCCGCGCGAACGCGATGAGCGCGATGTTGGCGGCGTTGAGCATGAGCTCGAGGCAGAGCAGGATCACCAGCGGGTTGCGCCGCGTGAGCACGCCGATCGCCCCGACCGCGAAGACCAGCGCCGACACGACGAGGTACCAGTCGACGCTCACCGCTCGCCCCCGGTGATCCCCACGCGCTCGCCCGGGCTGCGCCGGCCGACCGCCTCGGCCATCGTGCCGGTGTTCAGCGGCCGCGCGAAGTCGGTGACGGCGATCGCTTCAGCGTCCTCGCCGATGCCGCCGCGCCGACGCGCCAGCACCACGGCGCCCACGGCGGCGATCAGCAGCAGGAACGAGGCGACCTCGAACGGCAGCAGGAACTTCGTCAGCAGCAGCTCGCCGATCTGGGCCGGGCTGCCAAAGCCGGCGCCCACCGTCGGCCCGTCGGTGCTGATCGCCTTCAGCCCCGAGCCGAGCACCGCGATCGCCAGCTCGACGAACAGCGCCAGCCCGAACACCACCGCCGCCGCGCGCTGGCCGCGGCCCACCGGCGCGCGCAGCCGTGGCGGCTCGGCGCCGCCGACGTAGGCCACCACGAAGACGTAGAGCACCATCACCGCGCCCGCGTACACCACGACCTGCGCGGCGGCGACGAACTGCGCCTGCAGCAGCAGGAACAGCGCCGCCAGCGACAGCAGGTGGAAGACGAGCGCGAGCACCGCGTAGAACGGGTTGCGCACCATCACCACCCCGATCGCGCCGCAGACGGCGCCGATGCCCGCGATGAAGAAGAGGACCTCGGACATGCGCGGGCTGGAAGCTACTCGCCCTCGCGCCGCAGCGGCGTGCGCTCGAAGGGCTCGGCCAGCAGCATCTCCTTGGTGAAGATGAGATCGGTGCGCGAGTAGTCGGACAGCTCGTAGTCGTTGCCCATCGTGATCGCGTCGAAGGGGCAGGCGACCTCGCAGTACCCGCAGAAGATGCAGCGCGACAGGTTGATCTCGTAGACCGCCGCGTAGCGCTCGCCGGCGCTGATGCGGTGCTCGGGCGTGTTCTCGGCGGCGACGACGCGGATGCAGTCCGCCGGGCAGGCCGCCGCGCACAGCGAGCAGCCCACGCACTTCTCCAGGCCCGTGTCCTCGAAGCGGTGCAGGCGGTGGCGCCCGCGGAAGCGCGGGTAGACCGGCACCTTCTCCTCGGGGTACTGGTAGGTCGTCACGCCGGCGACGACGCCGCGGCGGAAGGTCGTCTTCAGGCCGCGCAGCGTCTCGCCGAACGCGCGGTAGGCGCCGCCGGCGCCGCCCGGGCGCGGGCCGCGGACGACCTCGACGGTGTCCATGTCCTCGGGGTTCCACTTGGGAGTCATGCCACCACCACGATCGCGGTCACCAGGGCGTTGATCGTCGCCAGCGGCAGCAGCACCTTCCACCCGAAGCTCATGAGCTGGTCGTAGCGCAGGCGCGGCAGCGTCGCGCGGATCCAGATGAAGAAGATGACGACGAGCCACATCTTCGCGATCACGATGAACGGGTCGACCCAGTTGGGCGGGTGGATGCCGAACGGCATCAGCCAGCCGCCGAGGAAGACCGTGGTCACGATGCCGGAGACGACGAGCACGTTGAGGTACTCGGCGAAGTAGTACGACGCGAAGCGCCCGCCGCCGTACTCGGTCATGTAGCCCTGCACGAGCTCGGCGTCGGCCTCGACGAGGTCGAAGGGCGGGCGGTTGGTCTCCGCGAACGACGCGGTCAGGAAGATGAGGAAGCCCGCGAGCTGCGGGACGACGTACCACATGCCTTCCTGGGCGTGGACGATCCCGGTGAGCGAGAGCGTGCCCGCGGTCATCACCACGCCGACCAGTGCAAGGCCCTGCGAGACCTCGTAGGAGATCAGCTGCGCGGCGGCGCGCATCGAGCCCAGGAACGAGTACTTCGAGCCCGACGACCAGCCGCCGAGCATGATCCCGTAGAAGGCGACGGCGCCGAAGGCGAAGAGGTAGAGCGGGCCGATCGAGACGTCGAGGCCGTAGAGCCCGGTCTTCGTGCCGAAGATGTCGACGGTGTCGCCGAACGGGATGATCGCGAAGGCGGCGACCGCGGTGGTGATCGAGATCGTCGGCGCGAGCGCGAAGAGCCAGCCGATCGAGGTGCGCGGGCGGAACTGCTCCTTGGTGAGGAGCTTGACGATGTCGGCCATCGGCTGAAGCAGGCCGAACGGGCCGACGCGGTTGGGCCCGTAGCGGTTCTGGAAGCGCCCGAGCAGCTTGCGCTCGACGATCAGGACGATCGGCACGAGCTGCAGGCCGACGGCGAAGATGACGATCGCCTTGACGATCTGCATCCACCACGGCTCGAAGTAGCCGACCTCGGCGAGCGGGGTCACGCGCGCCGCACCTCCACCAGCGGGCCATCGAGCGCGTTGGTCTCCAGGAACACGCTGCCCTCCGGCGTCGCGTCGCGGACGACCACGGTCGCGTCGATCGTCTGGCCGTCCGCGCCCACCACGACCTGCTCGCCCTCGAAGAGCTCCAGGCGCTGGGCGTCGGCCGGCGCCATCTCCAGGCGCAGCTTCGGGTGCAGGAACTTCAGCGCCGGCGAGGCCTTGACCTCGGGCGCGTTCCAGATCGAGCGGAAGGTCCCCAGCCGCAGGCGGCCGTTGACCGCGGCCGGCCCCGGGATCGTCTCGAACGCGGGCGATCGCGGCTCGGCGTGCGGGAACGCCGACGCCGCCTCGCGCTCGGGCCAGCGCACGCCCTTGCCGCCGATCTCCTCGAGGGTCAGGCCGGCGTAGAAGGGCACCTCGGCGACGAGCTGGGTCGTCGCCATCGGGCCGGTGAGGACACCGAGGTCCAGGCCGACGCGGCGCGCGACGTCGGCGATGACCGACCACTCCGAGCGCGTCGCGCCCGGGTGGCCGATGGCCGGCCGCAGACGCTGCAGGCGCCCGTCGGGATGGGTGATCGTGCCCTCCTTCTCGGCGTAGCTCTCGGCCGGGAAGATGATCGTCGCGTGCTCGCGCAGGCCGTCGGTGAGGAACTGGGCGTGGGCGACGACGGTCGTGGCGCGCTCGAGCGCGGCCTCCCACGTCGCACGGCCGGGCAGGTCGACGACCGGATCGCTGTGCAGCAGGTACAGCGCGGTGAGCTCGCCCGCCGCCGCGGCCGTCGCCATCTCGGCCGCGTTGCGGCCGTCGTGCCCCAGCGCGGCAAGGCCCGGTCCGGCGTTGGGCAGCACACCGGCTTCGGCCAGGCCGCGGCCATTGGTGGCGTTGGGCACGCAGAGCAGGCCCGAGCCCGGCCTGTCCAGCCCGAGCTGGCCGGCGAGATCGAGCAGCGCGAGCGCCGCCTGCTCCGCGCGGGGACCGGAGAGCAGCCGCTCGCCGTAGAGGATCACCACGTCGTCGCCGGCATCGCGCAGCAGCCGGGCGAGATCGCGCACCGCGTCGGCGTCGGCATCGGCGCTCTGCGCCAGCCGATCGGCGTCCTCGCCCGACGCGACCATCGAGCGCAGCAGCGCCTCGCCCGCGCCGGGCGCGAAGCGCACGCTCAGGCGCGCGTTGGGGTCCAGCGACGACGGCCGGCTCGTCGCGACCGCGAGCCTGACCCCGCGGCGGCGCACGCCCTTGCGCAGGCGCAGGTCGACGATCGGCATGTCGTCGACCGGCTCGCAGTCGAGCACGAGGACGGCGTTGGCGAACTCGAGGTCGGCGACCGTCGCGCCGAGCGCCGGCGAGCCGAGCGCGCGGTGCAGGTCGAGCGCCAGCGTTCCGCCGGCGCGCGAGTCGATGTCGGCGGACTCCAGGCCCTCGCGCACGAGGCGCTGCAGCAGGAAGCCCTCCTCGTTGGTGCTCTCGCCGCCGACGATCGCGCCGACGCGCCCCTTCGCGCGCCCGAGCGCCCTCGCCGCCTCGCCGATGGCGCGCTCCCAGCTGACCGCGCGCAGCTCGCCGCCGTCGCGCAGCAGCGGCTCGGTGATGCGCTCGTCGACGTGGACGGACTGGTAGGCGAAGCGGCCCTTGTCGCACAGCCACCCGTCGTCGACGTCGACGTTGTCGCGCGCCATGACCCGCAGCACGCGCTCGTCGCGCACGGTGAAGGACACGTTGCACTGCGACGGGCACATCGTGCAGACCGAGCCCGCCTGCTCGATGTCCCACGGGCGCGCGCGGAAGCGGTAGGGCTGCGAGGTCAGCGCGCCCACCGGGCACAGCTCGACGATGTTGCCGCTGAACGGAGCGACGTACGGGTGGCCGTCGAAGGTCGAGACGAAGCTGTGCGCGCCGCGGTCCTGGAGGACGAGCTGGTAGTCCTCGGAGATCTCCTGGCTGAAGCGCACGCAGCGGTAGCAGAGGATGCAGCGCTCGCGGTCGATCGCGATGAGCGGGCTCAAGGCCAGCGGCTTCTGGAAGTGGCGCTTGGGCTCGATGAAGCGCGAGCGCCCGCCGCCCCAGCCGAACGAGATGTCCTGCAGGGGGCACTCGCCGCCCTTGTCGCACACCGGGCAGTCGAGCGGGTGGTTGATGAGCAGGAACTCGACCACCGCCTCCTGCGCCTGCCTGACCCGCTCGCTCTGGGTGTGGACGACCATGCCGTCCTTGACCGGCGTCGAGCAGCCGGTCTGCAGCTTGGGGATGCCCTCGATCTCCACGAGGCACATGCGGCAGGCGCCGACCGGCGCGCCGAGCTTGGGCTCGTAGCAGAAGACCGGGATCTCGACGTCGCCGTACTTGGCGGCGTCGACGAGCATCGCGTTCTCGGGGGCGCTGACCTCCAGCCCGTCGATGCTGAAGGTGACCATCCGCTGCTCGGGACGCGGCATGGTTAGGCCACCGCCCCCTGGATGAGCGCCTCGGCGGGCGCCTCGTCGGTCGTAGCCAGCTCGTTGCGCTGGCGCGCGGCCTCGATGTGGGCCTCGAACTCCTCGCGGAACTTGGCCACCATCGACCCGATCGGCATCGCCATCGAGTCGCCCAGCACGCACAGGCAGTTGCCGATGATGTTCTCCTGGACGCCGGCCATGATGTCGAGGTCCATCGGGGTGGCCTCGCCGGAGTCGATGCGCTCGAGCATCTTCACCGTCCAGTTGGTCCCTTCGCGGCACGGCGTGCACTTGCCGCACGACTCGTGGCGGTAGAACTTCGCGACCTTCAGCGCGACGTTCACCACCGGCGTGGAGTCGTCGACGACGATGATCGAGCCCGAGCCGAGCATCGAGCCGGCCTTGGCCAGCGTGTCGAAGTCGTAGCTGAGGTCGAGGTCCTCCTTCTTGAGGACCGGCGAGCTCGAGCCGCCCGGGAACCAGAACTTCACGTCGCGGCCCTCGGGCGGGCCGCCGGCCAGGCCGTAGATGATCTCGCGCGCGGGGATGCCGAGCTCGATCTCGTAGTTGCCCGGGCGCTGGACGTGGCCGGAGACCGAGACGACCTTGGTGCCGGTCGAGCCGGTGGTGCCGATCTTGGCGTACTCGTCGGCGCCGAGGCGGATGATCGTCGGCACCGTCGACAGCGTCTCGACGTTGTTGACCAGCGTCGGCCCCTGGTAGAGCCCCTGGTTGGCCGGGAAAGGGGGCTTGAGGCGCGGGTTGCCGCGCTTGCCCTCGAGCGCGTCGAGCAGCGCGGTCTCCTCGCCGCAGATGTAGGCGCCGGCGCCGCGGTGCACCCACAGGATCAGCGAGTGATCGGAGCCGAGGATGCGGTCGCCGAGATACCCCTTCTCCTTGGCCTGCTCGACCGCGGCCTCCAAGCGCTGGGCCTGCAGCGCGTACTCGCCGCGGATGAAGATGAACGCCCGATTGATGCCGCCCGCGTACGCGGCGATGATCATGCCCTCGATGAGCATGTGCGGGCTCTTCTGCATGAGCTCGCGGTCCTTGAAGGCGCCGGGCTCGGACTCGTCGGCGTTGCAGACGAGGTACTTGTCCATCTGGCCCTTGGGCAGGAACGAGACCTTCTTGCCCATCGCGAAGCCGGCGCCGCCGCGGCCGCGCAGCGCGCTGGTCTCGAGCTCGTGCAGGACCTCCTCGCGCGACATCGACAGCGCCTTGCGCAGCGACTCGTAGCCGCCGTTTCTCTCGTAGACGTCGAGGGTGTGCAGGTCGGGCTCGTCGATGCCCTTGAACAGGAGAGGCGCTGTCATGCGGCGGCGTTGGGGTCGACCGACTTGCGGTACTTGAGCTGGCGATCGGGCAGCGGCTCCTCGCCGCGGCGGACCGCTTCGATGATCGCCGGCACCTCGTCGGGGCTGATCGGGCCGACGTACCCGCCGTTGATCGAGGCCATCGGCGCGAGGTCGCAGGCGCCGAGGCACTCGAAGGCGCGCAGGTTGAAGTCCGGGTCGTCTCCGGCGTGCTCATGGAAGGCGGCGAACAGGTCGTCGGCGCCGCGCAGCGAGCAGGAGATGTTCGTGCAGACGAAGACGTCGTTGGCGCCGACCGGCTCGGTGAAGAGCATGTCGTAGAAGGTGGCCACGGCGATGAGGTAGCCAGGGGTCAGGCGCATCACGCACGCCGCCTGCTGGATGCCCTCCGGCGTGCACCAGCCGTAGCGCTCCTGCACCGCGCGCAGCGCGGGGATCGCCGCCGAGCGGCGGTCCGGATAGCGCGCCATGAACTCCTCGATGCGCGCGCGCAGCTCCTCGGGCACCGGCGTGGTCGCCGGATCGGGGATGCCCTCCGGGTCCTTGGTCAGGTCCGCGGCGTCGTCCCAGCCGGGGACGCGCGAGCCGTGCCCGAAGCGCGGCACGCGGGTCGGATCGATCGCCATTACCTGTCTATCCCTCCGAGGATGGGGTCCAGCGCCGCGAGCGTCGCGATGAGGTCGGCGATGTAGAGGTCCTTGACCATGGGAGCGGTGGCCTGGAGGTTCACGAAGGAGGGATCGCGCATGTGCACGCGCGCGGGCTTGCTCGAGCCGTCGGATCGTACGAAGCACGCGAGCTCGCCGCGTGGCGACTCGATCGGGTAGTAGACCTCGCCGGGCGGGACGCGGAAGCCCTCGGTCACCAGCTTGAAGTGGTGGATGAGCGCCTCCATCGAGGTCGCCAGCTCGTGGCGCGGCGGCAGCGCGACCTTGCGGTCCTCGGTGATGAACGGGCCCTCGGGCAGCCCGTCGAGCGCCTGCTCGATGATCCGCACCGACTCGCGGATCTCGGCGATGCGCACGAAGAAGCGGTCGTAGTTGTCGCCCAGCGTGCCGACCGGGACCCTGAACTCGAAGTCCTCGTAGGACGAGTACGGCATCGCCTTGCGCAGGTCCCACGGGTGGCCGGCCGCGCGCAGCAGCGGGCCGGTGACGCCGAGGGCCAGGAGCTCCTCCTGCGACAGCGCGGCCACGTTGCGCAGGCGCTGCAGGACGATCTCGTTCTTGGCGAGGATGTCCTCGTACTGGTCCACGCGCGAGGGCATGTCCTTGCAGAACGCGCGCACGCGCTCGGCGAAGCCGGCCGGGATGTCCTCGATGACGCCGCCGACCTGGATGTAGCGCGTGTGCATCCGCTGGCCCGACGACATCTCGAAGAGATCGAGGACCGTCTCGCGCTCGCGGAAGCAGTACCAGAACATCGAGATCGCCCCGAGGTCCAGCGCGCTGGTCCCCAGCCACACGAGGTGGCTCATGATCCGGTTGAGCTCGAGGTGGATCACGCGCAGGTACTGCGCGCGCTTGGGGACCTCGACGTCGACCAGCGTCTCCACCGCGCCGCAGAAGGCCTGCGCGTTGAAGTAGTACGCGAGGTAGTCCATCCGCTCGACGACCGGGATGACCTTCCAGTAGCTCTTGTCCTCGGCCGTCTTCTCGATGCCGGTGTGGACGTAGCCGATGATCGGCTTGAGGTCGCGGACGACCTCGCCCTCGAGCGTCACGAGCAGGCGCAGCACCCCGTGGGTGGCGGGGTGGTGGGGGCCGAAGTTGATCGTCAGCAGCTCCTGCTCGGTGCCGGCCGGGTGGTCGAGCACCTGCGAGCGAGCCGAGATGTCGATCGACTCCTCCTGCTGGCGGTAGTCGGAGAGATCGGTCACGCCGTGTAGTCCCTGCCGAACGCCTCGTCCTTGGTGAACAGGATCGGCTCGCCGCCGACCGGGAAGTCGCGCCGCTGCGGGAAGCCCTCGTAGTCCTCGGGCATGAGGATGCGCCGCAGGTCCGGGTGGCCGTCGAAGACCACGCCGAACATGTCGTAGATCTCGCGCTCCTGGTGATCGGCGGTCGGCCAGTCGGGCGTGACCGACTCCACGCGGGGGTCGTCGAGCGGCACGCGGAGCTTGACCGTGATGCGGTCGAGGTCCTCCATGCTCAGCAGCTCGTACTGCACACCGAGGCGCGGCTCCTGCGGGTAGTAGTCGAGGCCGTGGACGCTGGACAGGAACCTGAAGCCCTTCTCGCGCAGGAACTGCAGCGTCGCGCGGATCGCGGCCGGCTCGACGTGGAGGGCCGCCTTGCCGCGGAAGTGCTCGGTGTCGCGGACGCTGTCCGGCGCCGACTCGCGCAGCTCGCGCGCCAGCAGCTCCAGGCCCGTCGCGTCAGGCACCGGCGGTGTCCCCCGGCTGGAAGACGTTCACCGCCGGGCCCTCGGTCGGCGCGCCGGGCACGAGCTCCTCGGTGCCGACCGCGTTGTAGCGCTCGCGCCACGCCATCGTCGGGTCCTCCTGGATCATCGAGCGCAGCTTGAGGATCCCGTGCATGAGCGCCTCGGGGCGGGGCGGGCAGCCCGGGACGTGCACGTCGACCGGCATGAACTTGTCGGCGGGGACGATCGCGTAGTTGTTGAAGACGCCCATCGACGACGAGCAGGCGCCCATCGCGATCGACCAGCGCGGCTCGAGCATCTGGTCGTAGATGCGGCGCACGACCGGCGCCATCTTGATCGAGATGCGGCCCGAGAGGATGAGCAGGTCGGCCTGGCGGGGGGTGGCGCGGAAGGCCTCGAAGCCGAAGCGGGCGACGTCGACGCGGGCGGCGACGATCGACATCATCTCGATCGCGCAGCAGGCCAGGCCGAAGGTGGCCGGGAACATCGAGTTGCCGCGCGCCCAGTCGACGGCCTTGTCGAGCGTGGTCGTGATGATCGACTCGCGCACGTGCTGCTCGAGCGCCTCGCCGTCGAGGTCGCCGCGCAGCATCTGCTGGGCGCGCAGCTGGCGCGCGCGGAAGTCGGTCTTCTCGCGCTTGACTATCTCCACGACAGCGCTCCCCGGCGCCAGACGTAGACGAAGGCCACGAGCAGGAGCCCGATGAAGACGACCGTCTCGACGAGGGCGAAGGTCCCGAACGCGCGCAGCTCGACGGCCACCGGGTACAGGAAGACGACCTCGATGTCGAAGAGGATGAACAGCATCGCGATCAGGTAGAAGCTGATCCCGAAGCGGAACCCCTGCTGGACCTCCGACGGTAGCCCGCATTCGTACGGATCGCCCTTGCTGGGGATCTTCGGCCCGCGGCGCGGCCCCACGTACGTGTTGAGGACGGCGAACACGCCGCCGACCCCTGCTCCGAGGAGGACGAAGACGATCGCTGGGAGATACGAACGGAGCATGGGACGCGGCTGGGTTCTACCACCATTTGTAACGACTTGATACTTAGTGGCAGATGGCGCACGTGGCCGAGGTCGTGGCGCTCGTGACGGCGGTCACGAACCTCCTGGCGGGAGCCTTCGGCGCCTGGCGCTGGTGGGTGGTCGAGCCCTCGCGCGCGTTCTGGGTGCTGTGCCGTTCCGGGCAGGCGGTCGCGGTCGTTCAGGCGGGCGTGGCGGGCGTGCTGGCCGCGCTGGGCTTCGATCCGGCCGACGGCCTGTACTGGCTCTATGCGCTGCTGCCGGTCGTCGTCTCCTTCGTCGC
>Ga0081539_10005445_pt1 | contig 12991 bp, 5 predicted proteins | sample TabmetS4T2R2_FD_71023 | JGI IMG/M metagenome (GOLD analysis project Ga0081539, IMG submission 71023) | Tabebuia heterophylla rhizosphere microbial communities from the University of Puerto Rico - S4T2R2 | ecosystem: Host-associated > Plants > Roots > Rhizosphere ...
TGTTGATTACTATAAGTTAATTGATCAGTATTTTGTCTGTTAAAGCAGGTAGCCAAAAAATGTGTATGCTTATTTATTTCAGTTTGTAACTTTTGAATAATTTGTTTAATTCGTGGTATTGCAGTAGGAATAACACGAGGGTCTTTCAATAAGTCTTTATGTTCTTTCTGTTTTGCTTGAAGTTTCTTGAGTTTCTTATTTATGTCGTTTAAGGAAAAACGCTGATTAGGAAGTAAAAGTGGTTCTGTAACAACACCAGATGAAGTAGGCGGTGGCGTTGTATTAGGTGAAAGATTTGAAGTATTAAGAGAAGTATTATTTGTAAAAGGCAAATTATTAAATAAAGTATTGTCGTTATTAATGGGCGTTGAAGTATGTGTAGACGAATCCGAATCTGAAACCTGAATTCTATTCTGATCTAATAAATTATTGGGAGATGAGTGAGTTGAACGGATGGGGGTAAGATCAAGAGAATTTTCGTTTGATGAATTAGGAGCTAAAACTTGTCTTTGTTGTGTCCTTTTCGGAGTTGATGCTAAAGTAGGATGTGAATTTGTTAAATTTGATGGAAAAGAGAAAGAAAGAACCGTTTGACGATCAGAATTAGGAACGTTTGAATGTGATTGACTACGAATATGTGAGTTATTATTTAATGACGTTCTCGTTAAATCACAAGGCAAATGCCTAGGAACTTCTAAAGTATTTTGATCTACAACACGCCTAAAGTCAGAGTATGAAAGTGGAGTATCGGATGTGAGAAAAGGTGAAAAGTAATAAGGAGGTGATTGTAACTGCACCTGAGAAAGTGGGGTTGAATGATTTTGTAAATTATTTTCCTGTGAAGTGTTGTCTGTTACGCCTGACTCAAGGTATTGTTGTAAATTTGTATTTGTAGTTGAAATATAAGGTCTTAACGGAGTTGAGATTGATGGTGGTGGTTTGTAATGTTTCTTCTTAAGTAAAGGCCAATAATCCCAGTTGAGGGATGGGGATCTTACTGAAAAACGACTGCTACGGCGCTGATTCTTTGGAGGATAAGTTTTTCTCTTTTGATGTTGTAAATTAGTACCTATAACAAAAGAATTGTCTGTTGACAAGACAGAAGAATTATGTGAAGATTGATGTGCAGATAAATCTGCGGAAGCAACACTGTTTTGAGGAGTATTGCTAACGTGACTTGTTTCAACGTTATCAGAATTAATTGAAGTATTATTTAAATTGCGATTCAAAATATTATCAACAGGTACTGTTGATTCAGTTACTGTTGAACGGTTTAATTCACTTGAAGTATTTCTCGACGCTGATCGATCAGTTGAATGCGAAGTTGAGAATAACAAGTTTCCTAAGCGCTTAAAAATTGAAGACTTTTCCGGAGGCGACATGCATAATTATTTAAAGTAATCATTTAATTTTAATATTTATTTCTTAATGTGCTTTATTTGAAACTCCCAAAATTGTTTTGAGAGGGGTTGCAGTACCACTATGTAATATGTTTCTATTACATTAATTAAGTATATTGTTCGTGACATCGCCTCCTTAATTATATGCAAGTAATACTAATATAAACCTTAAGTATTCTGTAAGTATTCTGTAAGTATGGTGGGGAATTCCCTAAGTAATTCGCCGGTGTCCCTTTAATAAAGCACAAGGAATAGCTTACGATATCAGAACTACGTGTGTCTTCTTTATTTGAGGTGTACTCATGGAATGTGTTGAACACTGAACAGAACAGAACAGCAAGGAACAGAATATAGGTTAATGTTAGTGATTGACCTACTTCACATCTGGCTGTGACGCCTTGTTGCGCATGTTGACCCAGATGTAGGATAAACCAAGACAGTAGGTGCTCTTGAGCAAACCTGATATTATAATATTAATATGTGAACGTTTAATTCTTACTACATATTCTCCCTTACTTTGAAAAGCCATTAATAAGAAATATTAATGGTGTAATTAATGTTTACAACCTTTTTATTATCCGCAAAGTATTGATTAATTTTAACAACCCATATTTGTTTCGAGTTCGCCAAGTATTTATAAATTAAACAACACGTGTCCTAATCTACTGATAAATATGTTTTATTAAAGTATGTTTAAAAGGACATTTAACATCGAACATCAAGACATTTAAACATTTAACATTTATAAAGATTTTAATAACACTTAAGACGCATAAAGTTTTAATAAGTAGACATTTGAATATGGTTACCTTTTAACGCTATTATTTCTACGAGTATTTATTAATAGAAAAATTCATTTATTATTGAAAAATAGGTTTTATAATATTTTTATCTATCTAGTTTTGGAATAGATATATCCTCATATCTATTCTCCCTTACTTTGAAAGACGGTCACATGTAATGTGAGCGTTGCACATCATATAAGGAGGAATAGATAGGGAGGAAACACACAGCACTCGTACATAATATTCACGCTTTGGGCAAACATGGTATACGCAAAAAAAAATTCGACCATTCTTATAGAAGGAGTGTTCCAGTACAATAAATATCATAATATTAAAAACTAATCTATTATTCTACTTTTCTTTTACTTTTCAGGTAAATAGATATATCCGAATAAACACGCAGAGAATAGGTTCGTAAGTTTTAAGTGGTTAAATGCGATTAAATATTGCATCGTATGCAAAGAGATCATGTTTTGACCCATAAGTAACAATGCGTTGACATGTTAATAACACTTCAATGTGGATTTTCAGATGTTTTATAAGTCAACAAAAATAAAATCACAAGATTTGACAACGTGCACAAAAGTGTTGACTTATTTTGTCAATCAAGTGCAAGTATCTTCGACTGCAGTGAATTCAGAAGTGTTTATCGACTCTCAACCGGATTAGTCATAATCAAGGTCATTATCGGTGGTCATAATCGGGTAAGGCACTAGGTGCTAGTTATGTACCAAATTAGGTGCGTAACAATTGTATCATTTATAATGGGTAAAGTATCTTAGAATGTTATATGTTATTAATTTGTATAATTATCGTTAAAGGCTTAACAGTAGACGTGCGAACGTCTTAGACTTCTACTGTGAATCAAAAATCGATAATTACAGTTTGAAGAGTTGCACAATTAGAATAGATTTCGTCAGAAGATTCACAGTTAACGTTGCGTACGAATTCAGTCCTCAACTGTGAGTCAAAAGTCGACTTCTAAAAAGTACATTACAATTGTTATAAAAACGCGTTATAAAATGTGAATATATTTATCAAACATCGATATCGACGAAATGCATCATCATTCTTGGAATGCCAAAGGGGCTTTTCACAAGAAAGACGAAATACAGTGCGTAAAGATCGGTGCTTGAAATAGACATCAGGGTATAGCGACAATGATAAAAAGTTTACATGTTATATGTGTATAATGCGCTATAATCATTGATGCTTATGGTGTCTGCTTTATGAACGGCCAAGTCAAAAGGGGCTTGTCTTACGAAGATAAAGCAGACTATTACATAAGGTTCAATAATTTGAACATTTGGAACAACAATAAAAGTTTTAATGAGTGTATATTAGTAGAGTAAGTATTAATAACAGGAACAACCTAATGAGCTATATATGACATCGTATGTAACGATAAAAATCGAAATAACAATGCGACAATGCTCTTCTAATAAGAGATTAAATATGACATCGTATATTCTAGCAAAAATATAACGCTAGATTAACAATGTGACCATTTTTATTATGAAAATACATCCAGTGTGAAAATAGATTTTCGCAATATGAAAAATATAAAATATATTATCATCTGTAGTTATAAAAAGTAACTTATTTAAATCGGTGATAAGGAGGGGATTTGCAGCTGCTCCACTTTTTTGATTTAGCATTATCTTGTGGGGCGTTTGCTGTGCGCAAATATTCAGGAAACTCAGAAAAACGTCTATACTCTCTGTATTCTCCCAGTTCATGACTGAAATATGCAATACCAAGACAAAGACTGGTGAGAGTCTTTGTATTGGCAAAGATCTCACGAACAAATTGGTGAAATGAAGGATTAGGATGAGCGGCAATAAGTTGTGCAAGTTTTAAATGATCGATTTCAAGATTTGACTCGGGGTGAAGTGCTGGGCACCACATACAAGATGGGCTTGTACACCGAAACTCAGGAAAATTCAAGTAACAAAGTTTATCAATGTAATGCTTACAAATACGAACAGGTGTGGTCAAAAGTTTGTGACAAATGAGACAGTAGTTATTTCGCTCTGCGGCCATTTGAGACAATTGTTGATTTTGAACACTAAGTAGAGTTTCTAGTCCGATTTTCTGTTGTATTCTCTGACGCCTGATACAACCCATACGTGTACCTCGAATTGTTGTATAGCGCTTATTTTTGCTCAAAGTTGGATCAAGTGTAATTCGGGTGAAGCGGTTGCAAATGTCCTCAGTGATGTGGCTATAAAAGGTAAAAGAAGGAAAGAGAAAAGTATGAAAAATAAATTACTCTTGAAGGTAGCATTGTTTAATTATGAGGATCATGACTTGTAATATGAGCGGAGTACAGAGGGCGAAAAGGATTTCTTCCATCAAAAGGACGTGGATGGGAAGGTTCATGAAGTATTATGCCTGTGGGATTTACATCAATGCGAGTTGAGATCCGAGGCCCATAACGAGAACTGTAAATGTCGCAGACAGTGAAGTAATAAACGCGACTGTGAGTGAAAGGGAAAGGCAAAATATCAGTATAGTATGATTTCAATCCGACTGTAACAAACTGGTGATAGCTTGTGAAACACATGTAAAGTTTTTCATCCATAACGACATGGGAAGGAATTGCAGATGTTGTGGATGTTTTCTGTGGAAATACAACAACTTCCAAGAGATCACCAGATTCGATACGAAAAGTATTAAAGCCTGAATGCATCCAATGAAGTTTCTTGAGATCGTTGGAGTTAATGAAAGTAAACCAATTCCTGTAGGAATATAAGGTAGCAGGAGGGGAAAGGGAAGAGAAAAAGTAGTATTAATAAAACAACTCTTTATGACGCAATATTAATAATGGTTCGACACGGTATTTTTCGAATAAATCTTAGCCATTGTGTATAGTAAATTTGATAGTGAATACGAATACATCTTGATATAATATTAAGATTTCGATGTAGGAAAAAGAAGTTAGAGTACAAATGTGCAAAATCAAGTTTTAATGGAAACATTGGATTATCATCATTCCATAGACGCATATTTTGTAAATGCATTAAATTAGTTTCTATCATTCTCTGATATACAATGCAATCCTGTAACTGCAATAACAAACGAACAGTCATTTGATAAGTATGAAACAAGGACTGTAAATAGCGAAAGTATGAACTATCTTTATGTTGCGCATATGACAAAATAGGATTTATTTGATAGATAGGAAGTTGCGCTGAAGTGGTTAACGCCTTTTTAATTGGAAAAGTTAATCCTGATGTACGAAACAGATCATGTGGTGAGTGTAAACGAGACGGAAATTCAGGTGGGGTAGAATACCACAAGGTTTGAGCACAAAGTAATGACAATTCCGAAATTATATGGTTATGTCTATCAAGAAAAGTACATCCAGTGGGCGGTGAGGCCATTAAAGGAGCTGTGTCTTGTAAGACATATGCAGGCAATGTGAAACGCAGAAAGAATGACTCAAAACGTTGTTGTAAGTTGTTGAGTTGCACAGCTGCATGTGTCCTAAGAAATTTTGATGTCACCTGCTGTAGCGGTGATCCTGGACGTTTTCTGTGTTTTGAGTCATAAAGAAATAAGAAAATAATAAAGTAATGACTTATTGAACATTAAAATGTATTTAAGTAAGTTTTCTTAAACGTCGAATAGAAGAATCAAAAGAATCTGCATCACTATTTGCATAACTGGGCGGCTGTTCAAAAGGAACAAATTCATGCATACTAAGTGAGGGTGGTGGGGGAGGGTAGGGTGAAGAAGGTCTAGACATGTAAAAGCGTGGGGATTGTTGAGGAGGTTCAATAGGGGTAATGGCGTCTTCAATATGTTGAATGACATTCGTATTAATACATGCCAAGTAAAAAATAACGATAAGTATTAAAACAAGATTAAGTAGAGAAAAACCAGAGGCAAAAGCATGATACGTGCTGAATTCAATGTCCATAAAGAATGGTACCTTCTGAATTTTAAGTAATTGTAATGTTTTATTCATACTGTTAACATCTGATTGTAATTTCATTTCGTCAACAGGCATTTTAGGTGTTTTAAGCATTTTAAAAAGTTGACCTGGTTTTGTAACGCGAATTACAGAATCAGTTGATAAAGTTGAGACTTGATCTTTTGTAAGAAAAATTGAAGGAACTACATGTCGTGTGTTTAATGTAATGGTATCATTAGGACAGGGAAAGCTGCTATGTACCAAAGTATTCATATGAACGTCTTGTAATTCACATCCACAAGGAACTGTAATACGGAAAGAAGAAGCGTCTCCAATATGATAAAGCATATCTCTGTTTGGTTGTGCTGATGGAGCATTTGAAGGGTTTACACACGAAAGAACAACTTTATCAATATTAGTAATAGAATAATCAGATTCTCCTATTTGATAAGCAATTGGGGAACTTTGATTTTCACAATAATGAGGGCAATATTTATCAATCTGTTCAAGATGTGGATGAAAATGCAAGTGTTGTAAGCATTTAACTTGACTTGTATATGTAGTTGGGAACTGACTAGCAAAGCAAAGGTTGCGCATATCGTTAGAGTGGCAATCATTTCCAGACATTGGTTCAGTTAATCTAATTTCATGTGTCTTTTTGTCAATAAGAACAAAAGTAGGAAGTTGTAAACGGCAAACAGTGCCAGCTTTAAATGTTTGAGGAATACTATGCACTTGTGTTAATATCCATTCATGTCGTTTATTAATCAAGGGTATGTTAAGTTTAACAAGAACTGATGTTGAATTATAAATGCAAGTAACGAGAGGGTAATTATAATACTGATGCACATTTTGATCATCAAATAGTAGTGTAAAAGAGTTATCAAGTGCGGCCAATTTTTGCCAAAGAACTGAAATATCTTGTCTAAGCTGTTTAGGTGAAACAAGAGCTGGAGAAAGAAAGCGAGTAGAACACATAGCGCGAAGATGTTGTTCTGCCAACTGATTGTGTGCATTAATTAAAGTATTAAATAATAGACGGAATTTGTCAAACATAGCATACGTAAAATTTTGTGTATTCTCAAGTTCAGAGGTCAAAGTAGAAAAATCAGTAACTATAGATCGAACAGAACCAGTAAAATTCATGTGAAGACTTTTAACATCAGTTTCAATATCAACAAGGCTTTGATGTTGCGAATTAATTGTGTTGCGCGTTTCATCCAAGTATGCAGTTAAAGATTCAGTATTTTGGATAATTTTCAAAATAACATCCTGAGTTATAAGTCCACAGCAGCTACTTAAAATGTTTCCAAACCAATTACCAATTTGTTTAAGTATTGATGGTTGTTCACCTACAGTAACTGTTGTTCTAGAAGATCTTTGTAAAATGGAGGAATTTGTCCAAAGTGAAAAAGGGTGAATTCCGGTGTAAAGAGTTGAATAATTTTCTGAAAATGAAATATCACGTTTTCGTTTTGCTCTATCAAAAGAGTCATTAACAATAAAATTAAATTGATTGATACGTAAGTCGTTAATAAGATCACGGTATGCAGAAAAAGATGCATTAGAAAAGAAAGAAGTTGGTGATAATACTCGTTGAAAAATGCTATTAATTAAGTACTGAGCAACGCCTGATCGAGAAACTTTAAGGGGTGGTGTATCAGGAGGTAAACGAATATTCCTTACATATTTGCATGAAACTAGGTAATATGTAGGTTTTGTACCATTATGTTGACATTTATTGTGACTATGGAATGGATTATTAACTAAGAAGGACTCTGGATATTCTTGAAGAAATTTTTGTTGAAAAGGTTGTGAAATAATATCAGTAACACGTTGTACTCCAGGGATGGAATGAAAAGAGACAAGGGACAAGGTCGTAAAAGAAGGATTAAGTTGAGTACCATTAAAGTAGTCAATTAAAGTGAGAATTGAAGTTAGAGTTGTGTTGCCTTGATAAGTTTCTCTTCGATAAGGAAAGAATTTAACAAGTTCGATTGAAGTATCATTTAAGATAGCAACGTCGAAATTAAAATCGAAAATACGAAATGTATACATTAAATCATATATAAAATCAGGTTGATCATAAATATGATTATGTATTTCAGCTCTGTCCAAGAACGGGAATTCATCAATCGCATCAAGATATTGAATTGTAAACATAGGATGTTCTTCATAAATGACATCAAGAATAATTGAAACCAGATTATCAACAACTATTGAAAATATGTCATATATATGAAAACGCGCAGTGATATCCAATTGTTCAGTTTCAGTATTTAACTTATATAATGTCCAGTATGTACTATTTGTGACTAAATAATCTTGTTCTGGAAATGGTTGTCCTTTATTTTCAAAATATGACATTAAAATACGAGACGGCAAGTTTTCATCGAACTTATGTTTATACAGGTCAAGCAAAGTAGGAAATTCATGCTTGAGGAAAGAGATTAAAGTAGAATGGTAGCGAATTAAATGATAATTAGCAGATCTACCAAGGAAAAACACATGTTCTTGTACAAAAGTTTGAAAATGTTCTTTCGGAACTTCCCAAACGTAAAAGAGAGTTTGGCGTGGTGTATGTGGTTCAAATAGGAGATAATAAGTACTATTTCGGTATAACGTTTGAATTGTAATGTCTAGTTCATAAGCTTCAAGAAAAATAGACCAAAAGTATTCTCGCCAATGAGCAATAGAAGTCTTTTCAGGTGAATAAACCATTTGCAATTTAGAATATTCGTACAGATCGTCAGGTCTAATAGAACGTCTTCTGTAATTGTAATAAGGATCTTTTCTGTGATCTGTGTTAATTGTGAAATCATTTACAAGTCTTTTTGAACGAGATCTAGCTCTAGGTCTAGGCGTTTGATTTGGAATGTTATAAGTTTTTGAATAATAACCCCAATCAATTTTTACGTCTGGAAAAATAGTGGCAATATGTCCAAAGTATGTATAAATATTAACAGGATCCATTTTCATGCGAAGCAAAAAGAACTCATTTACATAAAGTTTAACAGGAGACACATAATAAGCAATTAAAGGAGTATTTTCATTTGAATCTGTTTCGTTAAGTCCTGTGTATTGAGGGTAACAGAAAAGCATATGTGAGTCATTATGAAAAGCAGTGTACGTATTTAAAAGATTATACTGATCTGAATAAATAGGATGTAGAAGGTAAAAGTAAACATTTGATGGTATTTGTTTCCAAGGTGAATCTCTGTTTGGGTTAAAATCTGAGCAACTAGTATTATAAGGCCAATAACGTTGAATAACTCGTAACGGTGGAACTGATTCTTCTTCTAATTGTATTGCATTACCATTATCGGAAGTATAATAATAAGGGTAAATTGCTGGGCTATCTTGTGGCAAAGAGTCAAGGTTTTCATCTGTAAAATTAAATTGAAAAGAGGGAAGGTACTGGGTGTCGGCTTCAGGCAATGAAAAGGAATAGAATTGTGGGACTGAGCTCGAATAAATATATTTATTAACGGCTTTAAAAATTGCACCAGTAATGATATGAAAACCTGTTGGTTCAGTTGTGGGTAATAGATTAGAAGTATCAACATCTGATTCAACAATGATGCTTGGTTCAGGTGTAAAATTATTATTTTCAGTAGTGGATATCGTTACAGGTGCACTAGTCGTTTGAGGGGGGGTTGTGGAGGATTTTTCATGCTCGGCGCTAGAAGTAACTGTTTCTTGTGCACATGCCGTATTAAAGTATAATGGGAAGTAAAAGAAGAGGAAGAGGCAACATGTAAAAATTGTGAATTGAAAAGTAAATTTAACACACCTTTTATTTGCTGCATTCGAGACAGGATCATCTGGAGTTCCAAGGGGACGGCTGTATCCCGAAGTGCTGGTTGCAGGGGGGTAGGAGGAGTTGACAGGGATGCTCGGGGGTGGCACAACCAGGATAACTTTAGGCTGAACAGGTGGGCTGTTTGGTGAAACCGGATCGCTGGTTGGTGCCGTGACGTATCCAGATGTACCGGCGGATTGTGGTGAAAGAGCTGTTGGTGAATTCACATAACTTTCCGCCGGGGTGGAAGGGTCACTAAAGTACACTGATGTTGGATCCACACTAGCATTCCGGTTGTCGTTGTAGTCATACCCGTTGCTGTTCACCTCTGGGATGTATGGAAGAGAGAGAGATGGACTTGGAGAGTGAGATTCCGGTGGTTGAGGAGGCAACGCCGTGGGAGGAGTAGGAGGAAGAGGGGGGAAGAGAGGAGGAAGTTGACTGTCCTCCTGAAGCTCTTCGAATGTGGGCAGTGGAGAGTGGGGCTTGTTGCTCAAAGGGCTGTTGGTGATCTCATCATAATCCATAAGTATCGACGTTGGGGTGGGTTTTTCCTTAGCCTCATCACTGTGGTGATGAAACGGCATGCTAGTGAGCAGCGATATAAGTAAAGAAGGAATAAAAGCCATTATTAAGTTACACTATATCAAGAAAGTATGAAGTATTACGTCGCTGATTTAATAGAGAATCTTCAGGATATTTAATTTGTTTATATTCTCTTGGTGTAACTTGTTTTACAAGTAAAAAGAGCATCCATCTGGCAAAAGCGTATCCAAGTATAAATAATATAACAGCAATTCCAATTGCATAAAATTTGTACTTACTCATTAAAGTAGAAAAGTTTGAAAATACAAATGCAAGAGGAGCGAATATACGCACCTGTTGGTTGGTTGAATTCCTAGCTTAAAGAATATCGATCGGCCGAAGCGACCGGAACACGTGGTGAGTAAAAGTAGGGATGGAGAGGGGAAGGAGAAACTGCTGTTGCAGAATGACGGCTTTGAACTTGGGGAGGCAGCAATAGGGAAGGAAAGATGGAAGGACAAAGTCTTTTATATATTTATATATCGTTGCTGTTTCTCAAAGTATTTATAGCAATATAATGGCGATGATTGTTAAAATGGACAAAAGAAACAACAACATGCTATGCACGAATAAAAACAATGTAGGAATGAATATATAAATTCAGAAATCACAACAATAAAGTCGAGTGGCATTTAAATTGAAGTATTATAGGTGAATGACGTAAAGATTTTTATAGCATGTATAATGTAGGAGAAATGAATTATCCATAAAATATAATTATATAATTTTATTTATAAATATGTAAAATATTTAAAGTATTTTTAATCACCTGTGAAACTTTGATGCACTGCACTTAAAACTGCTGAAGATGTCACTCGAAGAAACAGGAAAACGAGAACTATCACACGTGTATGACTGAAGTGAAACACGGGGGCTGAAAGAAAACAGCACTGGGCGTCCGATGCGTCGGAAGGCCGGCACGGAAAATAGCAAGTCGTCGAACTAGTTTATTCGTTGATGAGAGCGCTTTGAAAGAACAAGAGTTGTGTATATGTGTACGGCTGAATCGCATGTAAGAAAGAGGAAGGGAGCGTCAGCAGTATTTAAAGGGATATTTTGGTAAAATTGAGAAAGGTTGGTAAAAACGAAAGTGGTGAATATACTAAAAATGATACGAGTGAAAATAGGTCAGTGATATTTGCACAGAATTTTGTTCATCAGTACTCGTGAAATAGAATTACACTCGTAAAAGTCACGAAGTGGTAGAAGTACTCATTTTGTGAAAGTAGAACAGAGAAAATGAGTTTGGTGAACATTCAGAGAAAATGAATTTTTGCAAAAGTAGGGCAAAGCGTAAGAATAAAATTGTGTATATTTATATAAAGTCATGAGTTAGCAGTGTACAGTGAAAGCATGGTATCAGTTGCAATTTCCATGAGAAAGCAAATAGCATGCGACGGCGAAATGAGACAATTCAGTTGAAATGAAGCAGCTTAGATGTGCAATATCGAGCCATGAGAGGAAGTCATGGAATAGAATAAGTATAATATAACATCTATACATATAGCATGCAGAAAATGGAGCAAAAGTTCAAAGTTATAAAACGACATATAGAAATAGTATATGTATTATCAACTTCAATGTAGCTTCACAACGGAGTCATGAGATAACGGAAATGCAAGTTATATAGAAGGAAAAAGGGACAAGGGGGAGGAAAATGTATTAGACTGAAAAAGTGAAAATATGTGTTTGTGGCTAGTGAAAGTAGAGAAATATATTTAGATATTACGTAAAAAGGGCTTAAGTCTGGTTACATGTGCGATGAATGTAGACTGTTTTTGTGAATTCTTGGGTACTACCAATTGCACCCGGTAATTTAAAGGAGAAATCTTTTCGGTTATAACATAAAGACCTTTGTAATTTGGTTTAAACTTTGCAGATTGTAAACCAACTGCAGATTTTGTTGTTGTAATTTTGGGGAACCTAACCAGAACTTCTTGTCCAATATAATAAGCATAAGGAGGAATACGATGTTGATCGGCATAATAAGATTCACGTGTAAGTGCAAGAGTTAAATTACATTTAGCAGCTTGTCGAATATGTTTTAATCTATCTTGGTAATTTTCTAAAGTAATATTTTCAATAGGAGTTATCTGTTCTAATCCAGGAAGTACAGGAATTTTACCAAGTACTAAAGTAAATGGAGAAAATCCAAGTGATGTTTGTAATTTAGAATTATATGCAAACATGCATGGTTCAAGAAAAATATGCCAATTATTTTGTTTAACGTTCAAATAGTTACGTAAATGGTGTACAATATGTTTATTAATAACTTCTGCTGTGTTCCCATGTGGTCTATAAGGACTTAAGTAAATTGTTTTGACACCAGAAAGTGTTAACATTTCTTTATAAAGTGTGGAGGAAAATGAAGAGGCGTTATCGCTGCAAATTGAAATCGGTGGGCCAAATCTGTAGAACCAACTTTCCAAGCTTTCAATGGCTTCTTGGGACGAGGGTGCTCTGCATGGGTAAGCCCAAGCAAAGCGTGTTAATCTGTCGG